>Ga0272441_10011786_pt1 | contig 12907 bp, 33 predicted proteins | sample SSMProp6N_FD_193582 | JGI IMG/M metagenome (GOLD analysis project Ga0272441, IMG submission 193582) | Marine sediment archaeal communities from Little Sippewissett salt marsh, Falmouth, MA, United States - SSM-Prop-6N | ecosystem: Environmental > Aquatic > Marine > Wetlands > Sediment ...
TCTATTCACATACCAATCTTTCGGTTCTACATAATATCTTTGTGTTTTTGGAAGTAATTCATCTGATTGTTCCATTAGTTTCGTAATCACATACATAAATATAGGACTATATGCAGTATCTTTATAGATAATCCAAAGTATTATCATTGGAAACTCTGTTGCTATCTCTTTTTGATAGTTTTCTTCTATTTGGTCTGCTGCATCACTTATTTCTTCCCATATTTTTGCTATTACTGGATTACCACAATTATCCATATCTTCTCGTACTTTTTCGAGTGTTACTTTATATTGTTTTTTAAGCCTTCTCTTTAGAAACCACATCACAGCTCGAAGTTCTTTTTTCATTTCATCTCCAAAAAGAATATCCATTATTTCACCTTTTTTTCTTCTTCAAGCTGTTTTTTTCTTTCTTCTAATTTTTTAATTGGTAAATCTAAATCATGTTCTAATAAATATCCACCAAGTGTTCTAAAAATCCACATCGCTGATTCATTCATGTAATCCTGTCTATGTCTTATCTGTCCTTTTATTCCTTCTATGCTATTAGTAAACTGTCTTTTTCTTTCTTCACTCCATTTTTTGAATTTTTTACTATTTGGATTTATTTGCACTTGCATATTTCCAAGTGAAGGCATAAACACTTTTGTAATTCGTTTATCCTTAACATCTTTTTCTATTGATTCAAGTTCTTTTAGTGCCATTTCAAATTTTGTAAGCTGGTCATAGAAACCAAGCATTTCTTTATTTAATTTTATTAAATCCTGAATATGATTTATTTGTTCTACACTAAAAGCATCTTTTTCTGCTGGCATTTTTTATATTCTCCTTTTATAATATTGATAAATCACTTTCTTTCAACATTTCTAAATGTTTTTCTGATAATCGCACTATTCCACCATAATCATCTGTTATAATATATTCATCTTTGTCTTTTTCTATCGTTGGACAACACTTTCCTCTCCCACATAATTTTATTTTCTTCATTTTATCTCTCCTTTACCTATTTTTTCAACAAGGTTTTTATAAGATATTTTTCTTTCATTAATATATATAATAGGATATTCTTCATCATAAGGTGGTTTATCAGGATGTACACAATATGGTATATTCCAATAATTCAATAAATCTTTACATTTTACACACAGTATGCAACCAGGCATAGTATGTATTACTATATCATTCATTTTTTTTCTCCATATATTTTATAAAATCTCTAAAACAAAGCCTTTCATTATCAATATAAATAATAGGATAATCATCATGATAAGCTATATCATGAACAATTTCATCAAATTCTATATTATTTTCCTTTAATATGTCTTTTGCTTTTTCACACTGCCAATCATAAGGTGTTGTAACTATCATAACCGTCATTTCCAAATCCTTACAAGTTTTTTATCAAATATTTCTGGTGCAAGTTTTGCTGCATGATACATCGCTGGTCTCATAAATGGTCGAAAAGCATATTTACCACTTGTACTAACTACACGCATAGGACTATTAACATCTCCAAATCCTGCTTTACGAATAGTAGGACTTATACCAAACTCGTTATATACAGCCCAGGGTGTTGCACAAGTAAGTGTAAAACTATCTTTTTCTATAGTAAGCATTATCTCACTTTCCATAACACCTGTATCAACTGGTGCATAGTTACGAGCAAGCATCTCCGCTTCTTTACCTATTTCCTCTACTAACTCATTTGTTTCTAACAAGCCTATTGTTTTTTTGCATTTAGCTATTAATGGTTTAACCCCTGTCATCGTTATACCGACCATTCTAATCACACCATCTATATCTACAATTTATACAACAACGGCAATCACAATTAAGATACAAATCCATATGTCCACATCTAGGACAAGTTTTATATTCCAAATAACCACCTTTTAAAACGATTAAAAAAAGAAACTTTTTTGGCTTGAATATGATAAGTCTCTTTTTTCGGTAGTTCTTTACCTATAAAATCATTGTAAGATAGTCCTTTACTTCTTGCTCTTCTTTTTATTCGCCAAGCTTGTAACTCTCTTATTTTTTTGCTTTCGATTTTCTTTTTTACCATTCTTATCTCCAAACAATTTTTCTTGTTCCCTAAGAATTTGTTCACCTAATTCTTTTTCTCGTCTAGCAGCTTCATTAATCATTCTTTGTTGTTCTTTAGTAAGAGGTTTTATAACAACTGTTTGTTTAACAGTTGGTTTTTTAACAGGTGGTTGTGGTTCAACATTTGGTTGGTCTGGTATTGCTGGTTGTTCAGATTCTTTTTTATCAATTTTTTTATTAACATCAAGGTCTACAATACCATTATTAAGTTGTTGTCTAGCTTCTTTAATATCTATAATACCAGCATTATAATTATTCACAGCACTATAACTACGTGTCTGTGCTATTTTTGCTTCAGAAAGTTCATCTACAAATATTGGATTCCAAACAATTTTATATATCCATTTATAACCATTAGTCTCCAATAAATTTTTATAAATTTCTTCAATTATTGGTGTAAAAATAACTTTTTGAATATTTTCGATATCATGATAATAATCAGATACACCTACTTCACTATCGCCTTTACTAAGCTGAAGACCAGTAAGCATATGAGTAGGCATCTCCAATGCTGACGCAATATTTACATAAAAATATTCATAGAAAGGTTTAGGGTCTATCTGTGTAGGATTTTTTACATCAAGATGATATTTTTCATCATGAACATATGCATTTACATGTTGTTTAAACAAGTTAATCATATCTTTCTCTTGGTCATCATTCATATCATCAATAGTCATATCCAATATACCATGACTAAACCAAGAAAGAATCTCACCAGATGTGATATCCGCATCCATTTTTGATTTTAGAATATTAGCAGCTACATGTACTTTAGAAATGCCAAAAAAACTAAAAGGTAACTTATCTATAACCACAGGGATTATACGGTCAGGATGAATAAATAATTCATCACCTATCATTCCTTTCTCTTTATAGACATAATAAACTGTTTTATCTTTATCATCTTTTCTTTTACGACCTTTAAAATTCTCACTATTAAGAAGATTAAGACCAAGAGGTTTAGCACGTTTATCAACAGAACTAACTGCCTTTTTTGTTTTTGGTTCAATGAACGTTCGTTCTATATAACCAGTTCCATAAATATTAGCAGCACATCCACCTACAAAAAGTTTTTTCTGAATTTGTGTACGTCTCTCAAAATCAAAAATAAGTTTTTCAATAGGTTTAGGAATACTATCATCACCATCAATAGGTTTCAACACAAACCAGTTACGAATAGTATCCTTATTTTTCTTAAAAATACCTTTAAGAAGCAAAGGTTCTCTGAGAGCTATTTTTCTCAACATCTTAGGACTAAGTTCATCTACAGGATAACTCCCATCCCTAATATTAATAGCATTTTTTACTGTTCTATGGACTTTACTTTCTTCTGGTTCTCCAAAAGAAAAAACCTCTTTACCTAAAATTTTAAAAGTTCTCATTTTATCGCCTTACACCACTACAATATGTTGGTCTCCTAAAAGGATTGAAATTAGTAATAGAATAACGCAAAGCATCAACAGCATGGTCATCCTTTTTGATAGGAAGCTCAGTTTTATTCTTACTATCCCTATCTTTACCATAACGATAAGATTCAAGTTCTTTAATAAGATTCTTGCAATTCTTATCAATATACACTATGTCATTCTTAAAAAAGCTTTTAAGCTTAGAAATACCAGTTTCAACATCATTATTTGCATTAGCAACACGAATACGTCTATTTTTCAATGCCTGTGACATACTAAGAGCAGACGGGTCAATAAAAACTTTCTGAATGTGATATTTATTACATAAACCATCAATTAACTCAGTTTTTTCAGAATCAACCAACCCTGCTTCATAAAGCTCTTCTTTTATATACATATTCTTATCACTATCAACCCCAACAACAAGAAAACATGCAGGATTACGAGTGCCATCATCAAACCCTGCTATATGATACTGACACTCCCTCCTAATGTAATCCCCAACATGTTTCTTGTAATTGAAATCTTTATAAATTTGACCAGAAAAACTACCCCACTCACCATAGAGATAACGTCTTCCATAATCCTCATCAAAGTTCTCTTCACAACTTTTAATATAATCAGCAGGAAGAAAACTATTATCATAAGTTGTTGTATGAACCCAGAAATATTCTTTCCTTTTCTTTTCAATAAAAGTCTGATAAACCCAGTTCATACGACCAGCAGGATTACCAGCCATAATACACATACGTTTCTTACCATGAGTAGCACGTAGACGACCTTGTAACATGAGAAAAACTTGTTCATCAATATCTACAGGCTCATCAAGAGCTACACCATCAAGATTCAAAGATTTATATTTAGAAGGCTCATCACAACTTCTGAAAAGGACTTCACTACCATTCCAAAACTTGAAATTCATAGTATGAATCATATATCTATCAGTGATTTTAATATCAATACCTGCTTTATTAAATTCTTCTTGATACTTATCAATTTCTTCAAGAAAAGTACGCACAACAGTATCCCTAATCATAGGAACAGTTTGAGCACCATAAAACCATAAACTTTTTGGGTGTTTAATACATTCACGAATTACAGCGTTACAAATAAGTAATGTTTTACCAGCACCATAAGCACCACTATAAAGAATATATTTAATACCTGGTTTCTCCATAGCATCTAAAATTTCTTGCTGTTTAGGCAAAAAATCTCTAGGTTTGATAACAATTGTATCATTTCCAGAAGAATTATATAATTCAGACATAATTAACGTAAATTAAGAGCAATACGGATTAAACCAAGTTCTTTTTCAATTTTTTTCTGACGCTTCTCAACAGATTTAAAAATTTTAATCAAATCCTCTAAATCATGTCTCTGGTTAATCCATTTAATATTCATATCTCCACCTATGGAATTGTGCCGACAAGCTGGCGGACTTGAAAACCTGAATGAAAAATGCGATATCGACTAATTTTGGCACTCTAAACGCCAGTTTGCTATCGGCATCCCATAGGAGAGGATAACCCACCATTTCCCGTCTCTAGCTTCGACACACCTAAATATTAACTCCTTACTAATATAATTGACCCGTCAAATAGAAAAAAACTTGTTAAATAATAAGTTAATTATGTAAATTGTCGTTTAATGCCCAACTTTTTAAGCTCTTTTTGTATCATAATATATTCAATATTAAAATCATTACATTTATGAGGAGAAAACACACTTGTGCCAAGTTTCTGAAGTTTATCATGTTTCTTTTCAGTTAATAATTTATCACGAATAGATTTTTGCATTTTATGTATCATTTTAGCACATCTTTTACAATATTTCTGACTATTACTATTGCGAAATATTAAATCCTGGCATATTTCACATTTCATCATAGACATAATCATTCACTGATATGTACATCATGTTTTCTCGGATTAAACATCAACTTAACAACACCAGTATCAGTAGGGGGGTATCCCCATTTCTCGACATATGACGATACCCCTTCCTGATACCCTCGGAGGAAACAACCAGTAACAGCTAATATACGCTTACGAACCTTCAAATTACGCATATTATCCAAATAAAGAGTAGATTTAGTCTCAGTTTCCTTAATATGAGCATGACCCATAAGATAAACATCAGCATCAAACATACCAATCATATCCTCAAGACGATTAATCTTACCACCACCCTTACGACCAGCAGCAATACCATGTGTACTAAAAATATCAAAACTAGCACGATGACCCTTCCAATCATTAAAACGAAGACGAGTAATAGCACTATCCTTCAACATAGGAACACCAAACGCTTTCCACAACTCATACATAACATCATAATGATAACGTAAACGAATAGTTTCTTCATGATTACCACGATGCAACCCAATGCACTTATCACTAATAGGACTAAGAAGCTCAATCATATCCTCAATCTGACGTGGAACACAATTACTCAAATTATCCATATATTTCTTATCAACAGTAGACGGGTCAAACCTTTTATCACTATAATTAATACAATCAACATAATCACCCATACCAAGCCAATAAGTATTATCATGTTCCTTAATCCAATTAATCATTTCTTTACATTTATCAAGGTCACAACAAGCATTACCAAGATGAATATCACCAATAGGAATAACATAAAACCAATCACTTCTGCTTTTAAACTTAATCTCCTTCTCATTAACTTCCATAACTAACCCTCCTCATGCTTATCAGCACAATCAATACAACGACAATCAATCTCAGGCATACGAATAATAATAACATCATCATCAAAAATAAGCCACCAACTATTATCCTTCTCCTTAATAACATTAAGAGATTGTCCGATAACCGTTTTTAAATCATCAATCTTTAGGCTCATCATATTTCTCCTTACCATGTTCAACATAGTACATAAAACAATCACGACAACGGTCACCCCATAATACTTTCTCAGCACGCATAATCTCACGTTGAATACCAGCTCTAGCACAAATCTTACAAAAATCCCTTACTTCTTCACGTTTTCTTCTAGGCACATAAACACCTCATAAAAATTTACACATCAAAACAACCACAACAATCCATAACAACACAGCAAGAAAGATACGGAACATAGTACGCCTACCAATACGAACACGATAAATAAATTCCATATTATCAAGCTCTTTAGCACAACTACCAATACAATCAGTATCACAAACAGAAATCTTAGACAACTAACTCACCATCCTTATCCAAAATATGATGACGTTTCATATAACGAATATATTTAACCCAATAACTATACAAACCATCCCAATCAATAGGAGTATCTAAATTATCCCAAAAATGCCAAGGAATACGCTCATCAATATGGCTAATAACCAAGGTAGAAATATCTTCATAAGGTTTAATCTTAGGACTACTTCTCTTCTTTCTTACCATAAAAACGCTTCCTCCTTTCATCAAACTCCCTATCAATATCAAACGCTTCTTTAGTCATCATAACCTCATGATAAACAGCACGATACTCATCCTCAGACATATCATAAATATAAATAGTACCAAGAATAACACCGGAATCAAACTCCATAGGACTACGAGCAATAATTTTCAACTAATACACACCTCTTTCATAACTATCACGAACAGCTTTATCATTCTTACTTTTACCCTCATCAAACTCATACTGCAAACTCAACCGTTCCACCATCTTCCTATCAAGCTCAGCCTGAGAACGAGCAAAATGGTCAATACTTAAAAACTTCTTATCCAACAACGACATCAAATCCACAAAATCATCATAAGACACAATATTAAAACGGTCACAAAACCAATAATGAACACGTTGACGCAGAGTAAAACGACTATCCTTCTTCTTCAACTTTATCAAAACATTCCACCTCAAGAAAATCAATCAACCACTGAATAGGAATAGCCTTATAACCAGACCTATACAAAACATCATTAACCCAAACAGCAGCACTAATAGCATCAATAGTAGAACCCTCATCAGAAACCTTTCCATGCCTAAAACTACCATTCTCCTCAATCCACCTTTTCATATGTTCAATATTCTCCAAATCCTCATCACTATGCTTAATCATAACTACTCCTCCTTAATATTAAAAACCTTCTTAATAAAAAACTCAACATCCAAAGGAACACCACTATTCAAATAATCCAACAACAACCCAATCAAATCATCACAATAAATAATACACTCATCCTTCCAAATAGGAATATTGTCACCATCACGCTCAAAACTAAGAACAGGCTGAACCTGAACAATATCATCAAGACTTCTTAATACCTTTTTTTTCTCCCTCACCATGAACCTTCTCACACTCCGTACTAATAACAACACGTTCCACATTATGAAACACAATCTTCATCCAAAAACCACCCTTTTACTCTTCTCCTCCTTCTCAAATTCCTTACTACTCTCACCAGGCTTACCACGCAAAGCAATCTGATTAGCCACACTATGCATATCCTTAATAAGCTGAGACAACGCCTTACGCATCATAGTACGCTCACGAGCATCAGTACAAGCCTCAATCTCGACACGCTGATTACGAATCATACGCTTATACTCAGACAAGATATCCAACTCAAACTCCTCAACATCAACCTCCTTCAACTTCGCAAGCTGCTTAATATCATTCACAATCGTACCACGATTATACAACTCAAAACCAAACTCATCATGTAGACAACGCCTAATCTCCTCACGATTAGTCATACCACGCTCCATCAACAACATCTTAATAATCTTCCTACGTTCAAGACGAACCTCATCAGGACTTTTACGAGCCATAACTAAACCACCTCCAAACCCTTCTTCAAAGACTGCTTAATAGGAACATCAGTATATTTATACACACTATCAGGAAAAAACTTTTTAACATCATCCTTAAACACATTAGCCTCTTCCATAGTCTTCATAGCATCACTATAATCATTATCATCCCTATTTTCATTCCTAATAAAAAGCATAGAAACAGGATAACTATTAATTAAATTACCAGCAATCATAACAGCCTCCTCACGAGAAAGAAGACAACAAATACTATCATCCTTAGAACTAAACAGCTTACCATCAACCTTTACAATCAAACTACCACAACCCCCACACATGACCAAGAAACAAAAACATAAAAACAAACAAAATAAACAACGCCACATAATCCAAAAAATCCAACCTATCATACATAACCAATCATCCTCCAGATTAAAAAAATGCTTAATCCAATTACATATTATTTGATTTCTTAATATTAAAGCATCTTTATCTTTAAGATATTTCATATAAAATGGTTTTTCTACAATTTCTTTATCTTTTTCATATGATTCAACCCACTCACGAGCAACACTACAAAGCTCTTTTACACATACTATACTATTTGGTTGTTCTATTTCAATCAACGAAATATCCTTCAACGTCTTCAACTTAGACATTAGCAACCCTCCTCAAACACCAAAATAAATAACAACAACCACCTATAAATAGTTTTTGAAAAAAATGTAACCACTTTGTTCAACAGGAGAAAAATAGAAAGTGGATACAAAAAATAAACAAGCCAACAGGAGAGAAATAATAAAGTGTAACCACTTTACCCTATTTCCCATACCCCTATTATTTTTTTTAACAAAAATGTTTGCGGGTATCCAAAAGTACCCAAAGTGGTTACAAATAAACACTCCAACAGAAGAAACACAATGTAACCACTTTTTAAAAAATCCAAAAATATATACAAATTAACAAGCGTTAATCATAAAAAATTATGCTAAACAAACAAAAAAATGGGAATACCCGCCCTTTTTTTTGTGTTTGTGTGTTACTTTTTGACGTGGTAGGGTTTGTCATGGTGGATGTACAAAAGTGTACATTGGTGTATCTTTTTTGCCATAGTGTGAATAGTTAACACGCTCCATGTTAACATGTGTACATACGGCTCTATCCATGCTACATGTTAACATATGTATTAAAGAGAGTATAACGCTTTGCATGGCAATACTGCAAGGCAATACTGCAAGGCACTATGCTAACCATTATCACGGAAGGTGGCATATCCCTTTTATTACATTTTCTAGATATAAATCAGTGGCACGATTTGTTTAATTCGTGTTACGATTATAATATTTTTGGTATGCCTAAATTTCTTTTGTGTGTGTATCTGCATATTTATCTGCATATAAAATATATATAGTAGGGTTGTATTTGTTTGTTTGTGGTAATATGAATATTGGAAAAAATGAAATAGTTATAAAATTAAAGCTAGATAAGAACACGGATGCTCTTAAGACTATTAGGGCATTAAAATCTATTGAAGGATATAAATCTATGTCTTTTCATTTTAAAGACTAGATTTTCTTTTTTTTCTTTTCTTTTTTTTTGTATGTATATGTTTATATATATTTTTGGTATAACTTTATATACTATTACTGGATATAGTATATTATAGGAATGTGAATATATGAATATGGAAAAAGATATTAAGGAATTTGGTAAACCGCTCCCTTGTGGTGTATGTGGTGAGAATAAAACGCTAGTATGGGCTATTATTAAACATCCAACTACTAACACTATTGATTATTATGAAGAGCTTGTACCTGCTATTAAGTGCGGTTGTGGTCTCGTAAGGGTTGGTTAATAATTATGATTCATAAACTTATTATTTCTAATTTGGATAATATTAAAATCAAGGAGTTATCTTTTAACTCCTTAGATAAAGCTTTCGAGGTTTATTCTAGTTTTGAGCATGGTAATTATATTATTGATTTTATTAGTGAGGTGGTTTAATTATGGTTTTAAGAAAGATGACAAAAGAAGAGGTTATTATTTATAATCAATATATTAAATATTTAAAAAAAGCTAGAGATTTAACTTTTTATGCTTGTGAGATTGAACAATTAAACGATTTGATTAGTTCGGCTTATAAACAGCTTGAAGATAAAACAATTTTTGAGGTTTAGTTATGTCTAATAGAGGAAAATATGAAATAATTTTTTGTACGCCAAATGATAGTGAATATACAAATATAACTTATGAATTTACTGAAAATCAAAAAGAAGATTTTATTAAAAAAATTTTTGAATTGGGTAAATATCATAATACTTTAACAATAAAGATTAATAAGGAGGTTTAATTTATGGGTCGTGAAATTTTAAAGCTTGAGTTTCCTTCTGGTTATGATTTTGACAGATACGTTATTTTCTGTAATACTTCTGACCAACTTATTACTAGTTCAATTTTTGATGGTTATAAAACTGCTGAGGCTTATTTAAAATTATGGAACGATGATAATATTAATCTTTCTAAGCTTGATAAAAAAGGGATTATTTTCGCTGAGGATATTTTACCTTTTTTATTAGAGGAGGTTTAATTATGGATTTTTCTTTTACTGATAAAAAGAGGTTATATAAAGAATATATTTCTATTAATTTTTTACCTGATAATTTAAAATATAAAAAATGTGTTGATTTAGAACAAAAAGAGTTTATTAAATTGTTTTTGTTAATGCGTGAATATATCGAAATGAATTCTTTAAATATTGAGGTTATCGAATGAAGGTTATAAATCTTATTAATGATAATTCTAATATTATTGTTTTTCCGATTGGTATTGACAAAAACGGAAAAGAGATTTTATTATCTCGTAGATATAAAAAGGATGTGAAAAAATGAAAAATGAAATAATAAAATGTCATATTTGTAATAAAGAAATAAAAGATATTTATTTCAAAAATTTTTATGGTAGTTATTTATGTGAAAAATGTCATAACTACCAATTAAAACAAAATATAAAAATGTAGGATGTGAAAAAATGAAAAAAATAAAATATTGTCAAATAGAAGGTATATTACAGGATAATATTATCTTCTATAATAAAAGCTGGTGGCTTACTAAAGAGGATATTAAACTTTTTCCTAATGAGATAACATTATTGGAAAAGGTGTTTTATTATTAAGGATGTGAAATAAAAATGAAAAAGACAAAAAAAGAAATATTGGAAAATATAAATAAAGAGGTTAGCAATTCTAAGTTTATTGCTAATAATACGCTAGAGATAAACTATAAAGATGGCTCAAAAGCAATTAGGTTGCATAATACTGATGTTATTACTTTTAAAAAGAATGGTAGTTTTATTCTTAATAGTGGTGGATGGCGTACTTCTACAACTAAAAATCGTATCAATGATTTTTTGCCTAATGGTTTAACTCTTTGGCAATCTAATAGTATTTGGTATATTGGCGAATCTTATAATAAGGATAATTCTTTTTTGTTTTTTGATGGAATACGTTTTAATAAAGATGGTGTTATTATTGGTAAACCTAAAAAGGATATATCCGACAAAGTGAATCGTGTTAAAAAGCAGATTAAAAAATTCGTTAATGGTATTGACAAATTAGATAAATTACCTTTGCCTTCTAATGGCGATTGTTGGTATTGTCTTATGCATACCACTGAGGATAATATACCTCTTGGTGACAAAATAAATAACAATGACCATCTTAAACAACATATTAAAGAGGGTTATATTCACGGCTCTTTAATTGTTAACGCTCTTAAAGAATCAGGTTATAGAGATGAGGGTATTGGTCTTATTTTGCATATGAATAATAAAGATAGTGTTAAGCGTTCTTTGACAAAATATCTACAAAAGCGTCTTTTATCTGAGGTGTTTTAATATGAAAGAAAATATTTCTTTTAATACTTTTTTGGATAGGTTTCAACAAATTAGACCCGACAATTTTTCTTATGAAGGGTTACAGGCTCTTTATGATTACCTTATACAATTTGAAGATGACACAGGCGAGGAATTGGAACTTGATGTTATTGCTTTTTGCTGTGATTTTTCCGAGTATGAGAGTCTTAAAGAGTTTCAGGCTGATTATGGCAAAGAATACGAATCAATAAGAGATATTGAAGAGCAAACAACTGTTATAATGATTGATGATGAGAGTTTTATTATTCAGGTGTTTTAAAGCTCTCTTTATTTTTTTTGGTGTGTATGGTGTTTTTTATGGATATGGATAAAAAGTTTTTAAGACTTTGGTATCGTGGTCTTAATCTTAAGACTATTGCTTTTAAGCTTGGTGTTAGTATTAATTATGCTCAAGAGTTAATGTATAATAATATACCTAATAAAAGAGTTAAAAAATAATATGGATGTGTTATCTATGGACAAAATATGTTATGAATTGGAAAATTATATTTTAGAGGCAGGGTTAGAACGGTGGCGACAAAATAGGCTTCGACAAAATAACCGACAAAATAATCCTTCGACAAAATACGACAAATTGGCTTCGACAAAATCGTCAAAAGCCGTTTATTATTTCGATGGTGTTATATATGACCGACAAAATAGTAGTTATGGAGATAGATAAATATGAATAATAATATTGATGATATATTAAT
>Ga0272441_10011787_pt1 | contig 12905 bp, 22 predicted proteins | sample SSMProp6N_FD_193582 | JGI IMG/M metagenome (GOLD analysis project Ga0272441, IMG submission 193582) | Marine sediment archaeal communities from Little Sippewissett salt marsh, Falmouth, MA, United States - SSM-Prop-6N | ecosystem: Environmental > Aquatic > Marine > Wetlands > Sediment ...
CCTTTTTGGTCATCTTCCCGTCTACCCGACCATCCGCCATAAAGTCCGGCTCTAGGTCCGGAACCAAGTACTGACTCCTGAGCGTGGAAGCCTCGTGTCCTACTGCCTTGGCTGTCTCCTCCAGAGCCTTCTTGAACTCGTCCTTTAGGACCTTGTCTTTTTCCTTCCGACCCGGGGGGAGCTCAGGACCCTCAGCTCGGATCCTCTTGAGGCGTTCTTTCATCTCCCGGTTGGCATGGAACCCCCGAAGATCTTTTGCAGTGATATCGAACTTCTTCAGGTACCGGTTGACCTTAGAAGCGTCGATACGGACGGGCCCACCGAAGATTGCCCCATCCTCGCCCTCAGAGCCCTCACAGGCGTCTTTCAGAGCCAAGACGAGCTGGGCATCGGTCACGGTCTTGGACTGCCTGACGCCGCTCTTGCCGACGTAGGAGATGGTCGCTTTCTTTCCGCTGAACTTGACCTGACCCCTAGTCCAGCCGGTCACCCCGAAGTGGCCTTCTTTGGCTGATTGTTCGTTTCCCACCCGTTCATAAGTGGCATCAATCAGCCCGATGGCCAAAGCAGTCAGCTTTGTCTCAGGGTCGTCTGAGGACAGGTCCTTCTTGACCTGGCTCTGGAGGCTCTTGATGTTCGAGCGCAGACTCTCTAGCCGACGGGCCTTTTGCCGATTCCGGAGCTGCACCTGCCGCTTGGTGTACTCGTAGACGACAGTGCCCGTATCCAGGGTCTTCTTCTTTTGGTACCTGGCAGCTATCCGGACAAAAAGCGGGTCCATTACTGGATCGGGCCCATCAGTGAAATCTCGGTGTGGCCGTGGTCAGTGAAGGTGTCCGATCGGGGGAAGACCTTTCTGAAGAAGCTTTCTCCCCTCGGAATCGAGCAGCTCTGCGTACCCTTCGCTCTCGATGAGAAACTGTATGGCAGCGTCCGACTTTGAAAACTGTTTGGCCGTTCTGTCAATTCTAATCACGGTGTAAGGCATACTTCACCTCGATTTGAAGCACAAACAACCCATCTCGTCAGGGTTCACGGTTACGCTCACAACCGGAACCCCTTCAGGACTGGCACTGTAAGGGTCCTCCACGTAGGACACCACGTCCAAAGCGTCGTGAAGCTCACTCCCTCCCAACACGGGACACTCATTTCCAGGTTGTAGGTAAGCACAGTCCTTGCAGAGCCTTGGGGAACCCGGAAACACCGGGAGAGTGATTTTCCAGTACTCCTCTGGAAGGGTTCTCTCTTCAACCTCACGCCCTTCCTTGATGGCTCGGGCCATCCCCTTCTCCATCCCTGGAGTGATCCCCAAGTCGGTGTACACGACTGAAGCGGCCGCTTGGCTGCCCCACAGGAGCCCTGCTTCAATGCCCAGAGCTCGAAGGGACGGGACGGTGTCGTCCAGGGCCTGTGTGTAGATCAGATGGGAGGCAAAAGGGGCGTCTCCAACGTCCAGACAATGCCGAGCACACCTTCTGGTGTAGTCCAGGTTTTTGGCTATGTCCTCATAAGACAAGGCTGCGAAAGGTGTCTCCAGAATCACCAGTCGTTTAAGAAGAGGAGGGTGTCTTTCCCTACGCTGTGCTTCGAAAGCCTCGCTGAGCTGCTCAATCTGAGAAGCCGTCAGCCACTGAGCTCCACACTGAGGACACTCCCGGTAGCCCAACCCCTCGGGAACCTCGTAGCCGTCCTCTCCTCGGTAACGCATCCTCCGACCAGGACCGTCCGAAAAGACCAAGGTAGCCCCACACTCGTGGCAAATGGGATCAGGAAAGTGTTCCTTGACCTTTTGAAGCAGCTTGGCCTCAAACTCAGGGGTCAAGTCTTTCTCTTGGAAAGGTTTCTTGGCCATGCCTGTCTCAACGAGAAAAGTAGTAGACGCCCCCATTCCAGTCGGCAGTGTACTCGTTCACTCGACAGTGACACTCTCGATCCCATCGCCAGTGGTAATTCTCCCCATGGCACTTCTTGAAGAGGAACGGACAGTAGCGTTGGAGGAACCTTCGCCCCCAAGGACTATATGCGCTACTCATCTTCGACCTCCAATATCTCCAGAGTCAGAACAGCCCCGGGTCCCAGAACCCAACGAGCCTTCCCCTCATTCACAAGCTTCTCAGCTTCATCTTTGGTGCGGCCCTTTAGATCGTAATCCAACACCATGAGCCCTTGAGTTTCATGGGCGCTGAACCCCACCACTTTGCCTTTTGGTGAATCGGACATGTCACGCTTTCAGCGTTGAAGAATCCGGAACCTTTTCGCCCACACTACGTTCTCGACTTTTTCAGGCTCTGAGACTTCTTTCTCAGGTTCACGCTGCTTGGGAAGCTGTGTTAGGTCGAGCTGATACATCTCTAGGAGCTTGATGTAGACCTTCACGCACTGTTCCACGTCATCGAGAGCCCCGTGAGTCTGCTTCCCCAACCCTAGGAGCTCGACTAGTCCCTCCTGTCGGACGCCTGGAAGCAACCGGTGGACCACCAGGGGCCAAGCCATAGAGGCCACGTCGATGAGATGGTAGCTACACTTCCAAGGCCATCCCCACCCCAAACGATCCAGACCCTCCTTGATGAAGTCGAAATCGAACTTTGGATGCTGACCCGCCATCCGGCTGTCATCGAGGATAGGCAGTAGACCTCCTAAGGCTACGTGAAGGGAAACAGCGCCCCTCTTTTCCCACAACTCGGGTGAGTAACCGTTGATCTTGGCCACTAGAGGATCAACCGGTCGAGCCGGTTTCACGTAGTAGTGTATTCGACCCTCTTCCACAGGCATCTCGAACTTCCCAGACTCAGGAGTGGGCTGCCTCAATCGAATGGCGGCGATCTCCAAGATCTCGTGCTTGTGAGGATCCAAACCGCTTGTTTCGGTGTCCACGAAACAAAGGCACCTTGAGTCTTTGAACTTACCCTTCATCTGAGTACTCCTACTTTCTTGAGTCGAGCTCTAGCCTGCTCCCGGGCAGGGATGAACAAGGCTCCCAAAGCCCAAGCCATTTTCCTGCGTCTGGCTGTCAGGTCGTAGTGTGGGTGAATAGGATGGTCCTGGAACCACTCTCGTTTGAGACCAATCTTCCGTGCAAATGTGTGAAGACTCTCAATATCTCCGTCGGTAGTCAAGTGGCACCAGTAGCCAGGAGGGACCCGCCCCACCCTCTTCGGATGATAGTGCAGTTCGTCTATCATGATCATCGACGGGGGGCTCCGTAAACCACTCTTTCTCCGAAGCCCTCGCTCAACCTAGGGAGTACTCTTCCATAAGGAACAGAGGCTTCTTTGCTGACCTTCTCTTTTGCCTTTGCGATGGCTCTCTGAACCTTCGGACTTCCAACATCTCCTTCGTAGGCCACTACCTGAAGGGATCTCACACCTTTAGCCGCCCGGAGAAGACGAACCTCTGGAAAAACCTTCTTGAAAGCTTTCCGAACCAGCTTCAGTTCTTCCTGGTCTCGGACTTCGAAGGTGGTTGGAAGGTTTTTCATGGCAGCTAGTTGGCTAGCTCTCGACGCTTCTGGCGAACGGCATCCAAGAACTTGTTTCGGAGGGTTTGACTCACGATTCGATCCCGGCGGACTTGGTTGGCACCGTACCACTGTTGGAGCCTTTGTGGGGAGTCGATTCCTTTCAACTCTTTCAGGAGCCCCTCACAGATCTCTTCTTCCTCGAACTCTTTAGGCGTCCCCATGAAGTCCTGAGCCTCTTGGCTTCTCTTCTCTTCGGGGATCTGTTCGACCTGTTCTGAAAGCATGGCGATCTTTGGGGCCATCTCCAGGCACTGATTCAGGGCACTCAGAGAAACTTTGGCGCCCTCTTCTTGCCCTCCGAAGACAGCGTTGATGTGAGAAGACAAGGCGTTGAAAGCGGCCATGTAGAGCTGTAGCTGCCCTTGTGTCTTCACGTTGGGAGCTTGCTGCTGGAGCATCTTTAGCATCATCTGCTCGGGGGCCTGCCCAGCCTGAGCCTGTTCCTTCCGCTTCTGCTGCTCCTCCAAGGCCAGTCGGCGAACCTCTCCTAGATCCAGACCCGGCCAAGCCTTCTTGAGAAACGTCTCCCCGTTGGGCCCCAGGATGACCTTCTTGGCGAGCATCATTCTCTGAGCCTGAAAGGTCTCTTCCCCATGCTCTTTTCGGACCTTTTCCAGGTGAGCAACGATCTCATTTAGGGACAGTGTCGTCGTTGGCATCTTTCGCCTCCCGAGCTCTCTGTAACAGCTTCTGACGGTACGCTTCGGCCTTCTGCTCCGCTTCTTGAGGGGGGACCCCCATTTGCTGGAGATACTGCTGAGCCATTCCCTTCATGAGTTGGGAAGCCCGTTCAGGATTGTTCAACAGAGACCAACAAGGCTTGCAATAGTACAGCTCCGAGGGAGGAGAGTCTACGCCCATACTACGAAGGGACTCCCGTTCCGGATCCGTCAGATTGACCTTGATGCACTCGTGAGCATAGAACGTGTGCCCACACATGCAGGTGACTTTTTCAAGGGTGTCTTGATTCACGTTCAGTAGCGCTCCACAGCTCCGTCACCTGTAGTTTCAGCTGAACCAGTCGGAACCCTGTGATTGGAATAGGTTCGATTGAGCCCTCCGAAGGTATGAAGCCTCCCATAACTCCAACCTCTCGGGCGAACTTTTTGGCTCGGTGCTCAAGGAGTCTGATCAAAGCCTGTCTCGGGGCCTCGTGAAAGAACATGGCTACGCTCAGGTAAGCGGGATGCCTTCCGGGCCTGTCCTTGTCTAACCCTGCTTCCTGGGCCGACTTGCGATACTGCTCAATGGTGTGCTCTTTGCCCCAGTCTGCATCAGGCCACTCGTTCCCAAGGCCGTCGTTCCACCAGCCGGGAGTGGGGAAGATGCTAGCAGGGCGTAGGCAGCCGTGGTCATCATGCACCTGAGCAACTATGTTCCGCAGCTCTTTTATGAAGGAGGGCTCTTCCTTCAAGAAGACTTTAGCCATTCTCTCCCCGACACCACACTCACCTATGCAGCCAGTGCAGTAGGCTGTCATAGTCCGTTCGAAACTTCCCGCATAGGTGGTGGTGTCCACCACGAAGGCAAACAGGTTGTCAGGGCAGTACCACATGTCAGGGACCCTCTCGGATGAGCTTACGGTAGTCGAGGGCTATTGTGTGAGAGCTATCCTCTAGAGACAAGTCCCCTTTTGCGATTCGTTCCCCATAGAGCAAAGCCGTGGACAAGGGCAACGCCACGTAGACTTGATGGTGTCGATTCAGGAGATCTGCTTCCAGATACATCAACTCGTCCAAAAAGGAATGCCTAGGTACGATGCCCGTCACATCGATTCCGAATCGATGAGGGTGGCAGTAGTAAGGATCCCCTGTGGATACCGTGACTCTACAAACGGCCGGTCGCCCTTGGTAGATACTGCAAAGCTTCTCGTCCAGCATAGGACAAGCAACCATGCTCAGCATCCAGATCTCAGGAGTGAGACCCCATACTGCTTTCGAGTGTTGAACCACCTTGTCTTTGAAGGCCGGGGTCCACAGGTAATGCTCTGTGAGCCACCGGTACAAGGAAACCCCCTCCAAGAGCGAAACAGACAGAGGGTGGTAGCAGCAGTGAGCACAGCCCTTGCTACAGGTCACCCCTTCCTTGGTGCGACTAGTATGGGACTGGATTTGTTTTTCGAAGCGTCGAACAATCTCCGTTCGAGCAGCCTCCCCTTCTCCCAAGGTCCTCTCTACATCCAGAGGTAGCCGAGCCATCACTCTTCGCCTTCATCGAAAGAGTCGTCTTGCATAATCCGATCGAAAGCCGTGGGATTAGTAGAAGGCTCGTTAGCTTTGAGAAGCCTCTTCTTACGAAGCCTGAGGCTACCGAACGCCGGGGTGATGGCAACTCTTGTCAAAGACCCGTTCCGGTGAGTAGCAATCAAGATCTCCCCTCGACTAAGCCTCAGCTCGGGGTTGAAGAACAGAGCCCCTCCCAACTGTAGCTGGTCTGTGGGGACCCACTCACTCATGGGTTGGAGCTGACGGTTCTCGGAAGAACGGAGAACGGATACGACAGGTCCAACCCTAGAACCTCGGTTCTTGATTACTACGAAGGGCCACTCTTCAACAGGATTGCAGATTACCCTACACTTCCCCTGACGTTCCAGGTCGTCTGGCAGCTCCTCGATAGAGGCGCTACTCCACTGGATTGCCTTGAAAGTGCGTGCCCAACGATCTTTCTGAAGGAGACGATAGCGATCTTCTGGCTTCGAACAACCTTCTAGCTCGACGATATCCCCGATCTTCATGGTGTGGCAGGTAGCCTACCACACCTCAAACATCCCCGAAGGGATTTTCGAAGATCTTGTCCTCGTCGATCTTGAGGTCGATCATGGTTCTGTCGATCTTCTCCCGTTCCTCTGGGCTGAGCTCAAGGGAGTCTTGGCTTTTCTCGGACTCAGCAGGCTTGTCAGGAGTCTTTCCGTTGCCCTTAGACGAGCCCTTCGCCTTCTCTGGGGCTGGGGAAGTCTCAGCCTTGGGCTCAGGGGCTTCAGGCTCGGAAGCTTGCTTGGTCTCCGCCTGAGCCTCTCCGGCTTTCCGAACCCGGTAGACTCCGTGCTTGACCCGCTCGAAGGTGTCCGTGATGTTCCCGAGCCGGAAGCTCAGATACGCCACAGGGTCGTTCTGGCTGGTGTTGGGAAGCCATCCTTTGGCCTCCAAAGCGTTGTACACGTCACGGGCACGGAAGGTCTCCACACCCTCCATGGCGATGACTACTGCTTCTCGAAAGGTTGGCTGCCCTCTGGATCGAGCTGTAGTCTCAGAACCAGCTTTCTTGGCAACCTTCTTGCTGGTCTTCTTGGCAACCTTCTTGCTGGTCTTCTTGGCAACCTTCTTGGCAACCTTCTTCGCAACCTTCTTGGCCGCCTTCTTGGCCGCCTTCTTGCTGGTCTTCTTGGCCGCCTTCTTCTCTGCCGGTGGCCACTTGCCAGCAGCCATCAACTTGGCCTTGTGAGCTCGGCCCTCTTTTGTGCGCCAGTCGATCTCACCCGTCTTGGTCCTGGGCAACGGGGCTCGACCCCTCTTGGGGCTCTCATCGCCTGTCGTCTTCTTGGCAACCTTCTTGGCCGCCTTCTTCGAACCCTTCGGGGGCCCAGGACGCTTCCGTGGTTGACCCGCCTTGGTCAAAGCAGGCTTGATGCCAGCCTTGGTGTTGATGTCCTTGAGAATGGCTTCGGAGTCTGCCACTTGCTGACGCAGTACGACAACCCGGTCTCGAAGCTCTTCGGTTTCCTTCTCCAGCTTGAGGTACTCTGCGAGAAGGTTTTGTACAGCAGTAATCAGGTCCATTTTGATCCGTTCTCCATCTGGTTATGACTCCCAGTGAACAAACAATACACCGGGGTACCAAGTCAAGACAAAATTTATATACGGTCAACTAGGGCTTCCAGGATACCCTTTTGACGAGGAGTGTTGTCGTTTTCTCGTAAGTGCTTGTAATAACACTGTTTTATCTGAAAACAAGTGCTCACAACTCCGGGCCCCGCTTTGAGACCCGTACAATTTTGGCAGAGTTCCGTCCCAAAGTTCACCCGAAACCGGTACCTAGCGACCTCGATCACTAGTCTACGGGTTTCCTGTAGGAGCTTCTGGGTAAGCTCCCACACCTGGGCAGGATCTCCTCCCTCAAAAGCTGCCCGGAGTTGGTTTTCGTAGTCGCTTACGTCTACTTGGTAGGGAACTCTCTCAGAATGTCTTTCTCGGTGATGATCCCCATCCTTCGAAGCACTACCTCGGAACGGTTGGTCAAAAGAGCCGCCCTGAGTCCTTTTGTCCGGCGATCCTTGAGTCCCTCCGCCCGAGCTATGCTCTTCTTCAGTAGAGCGTTCCACTCCACTACGTTCCGAGGGGGCGTTCGCTTGGGCTTCGTGATCTGGTTGAGCTTCTGTTTTCTGGCCATGGCTCATGTGTCCTCAAGCTCCGCTTTCAGCATCTCGTTGAAGAACTTCTCGACGCTCTCTGAGGATACTGATGAGGGTTGCTGACTGACGAACGCAATCACCTTGCAGAACACCCTCCGTTCCGCCTCTCGTTCATTGGCCAAGGTCTGGTTGTCTTCCACCAAAGCATCGATCAACTGACGGATCTCTTCGACCTGAAGCTCAGCTCGTTGGATGTACTCGGCGATGCCCCCCATTCGGTTGAGCATCTCTTCAAGGTCCCCCATATTTTTGAGAGCGTTGAGAGCCTCCGATAACTGGCTGGTCTTTTCTGTCAGCTTCCTGTTCTTCTCAGAAGAACGACGTAGCTTCCTAGCAGCACTTGCCATGGCTACTGGTTCCAGGGGGGCTGCCCCTTGAAATTCGTGTAGAGCAGCACTTGCCGAGGAGGATTGAGCTCATCTTGAATAGCGTCCCCGGGCCAGTCCTTGGGGAGGCTAGGCACTGTGTTGGCCAACTCCAACAACCGCTCGTTCGTGGTCACCCGCTTGAGATCTTCCCGAGCTCGTTCGTCTCGTTGAAGGACGTAGACGACTTGGTCCTCTCGCATCGTATCCAACATGCAGGCGCCGTTTCCAACAGCAGGGTCGCCACCGTCTATCCAGACGTTGTTGGTACGGTCCCCGTCACACAACGTAGTGGGGGTCTCCTCGGAGTCTCCCACAAGGTCACAATCTGCCATGGCGATGTCACTCACAAGGCTTGAGCCAATCAGCTCGGAACACCAGCACTATGTCAGGTTCTCCGTGAGCGATCAACCGGGTACGCCAGTACATGCTACCGTTTTTTCGGCGCATTTCGTACCCGTTGACATGAAACTCACTTCCAACCTCTTGCAGGGTCTCAGAGATTCTCTTGGCCACATCCCTCCAGCTAGGAGCAGGGAGGGCCTCGGAGATCTCCCGATTGGTCAGGTCTTTGGAGTCTTCGTCTGGAGGGGGTAAAAACGAGGCTAATGCCAAATTCACGTCTCAATCCTATACATATACAGAGAGATTCTCAACTCTTCTCGATAGGATCTAACGGTTCCTGGACGGCGTAGCAATATTTGCAGCCGAATTTACACCCCTCGTTGATGGTGAAAGCGTCCACAGAAATGGCGCAACCACACGAATCTACTAGGGAACTGTCAGGACCATGAACTGGAAGATGAAATCGACTTCCGTCCTCGCATACTGCTCTACGGAGGTTCAGTAGTTTGCAGCTCCCCCCGATGGGTACCCGATTCTCCCGGCAAAGGCGCACCTCGAAGTCCGAGGGACAGATTTGAGCCATACTACGGATGACCTGCCTTTGCTCGTCTGCATTCCGGGGATCCCAGAGCTGGTCATTCTCCTGCAAGAAGGACATGTAGACGCTCCTTAGGCCAGTAGGGTAGACTGCCTTCACCAGTCGCTCAAAACGCTCTACAACGTCATCTACGGCGGGCACAGGGCTGAATCTCCAAACAACGTTCTGAGTGCCGAAGGTATCCACAGCCTGCTTCAACCATTCTAGACTCTCGGAAGACCGGGGAACCCTATCTTCGACCTCCCACCAGTCCGTGATCGTCATGTGGATCACCAGACTGTATGGCTTGAGAAGATCGACATCCTGGATGAGAGCTCGGGGGTCCCGGGTCCAGAAGACAAGCCCCAGCACATCCTCCGGGGCCAGGGACCAGCGAGCAGGCAACCCCATTCTCGTGGGGCTGAAACCTATCATCCACCCAGCGTCCAAGCGTCTCCGGAACCAGTCCCACTTTCCAGCCGGGACGTCGGTCCACCGAGACAGTGAGTAAGGGAGCTTTTCGACTCTACCGCTTAGAGGGGGGTCTGACCAGTTAGCCACCCCTCACTATACACCGAGGATCCTACCGGTAGACCGAGAAGTTGGTCTTGAAGGGGATCTTCTTGACGGTCAACCAGTCCCGGAACTTGGACCAGGGGACGCTCTTGAGCTGGTCAGGGTCCGCCTTCATCGTCTTGTAGAACTTGCGGGCAGCGGCCGGAGACTTGGACCCGTACTGGGTATACGTGGGGTCCATGCTCTGGAAGTCGGCCCCGGGGTCGTAGGCCGAGAACTGGGTCCACTCGACCTTGACCGTGAAGTCCTTGCCTTGGGCCGTGAAAGGCTCGGTTCCCTCGGGCACGACCTCCAGGAAGTAGACATCCTTGACGTACCACTTCTGCTTCTTGAGCCAGTCGTGCTTCTCGTAGAACTCAGGGTCGATCTCCTGGAACTTCTTGAGGGTCTCTTGCCACGCCTTGTCGATCTTCTTGGCCATGGCGTCGTAGTTGTCGCTCGACCCGACCTTGGCTTTCTGGAGAATGTTCTCGGGGATGAACAGGTAGCCCCCCTTCTTGCTCCAGATGTTCATGCGGTCCGAGGCGTGGTCGAATGTGCCCACCCGGAGCTTACGCTTGCCCTTTTGGGGGAGTTCTTCGAGCAAGAAGTGTTCGCCGTTCCACTGAAGACGGGCATCCTTGCCGAGGATCTTGCCCTTGTAGCTGAGCCTAGCCACCTTCTCGCTCCCCACCAGCTCCTGCATTGCCCCGTCGAGAATGTCGCTCGGGACTAGCTTGGAAAACGGCATTTTCTTCTGACGCATCACCTGAATACCCCGGCCGCCTTTGGGGTAGGCCATGACCTCAAGGTTCTCCACATACTCCGCTGAGAGATCTTTGGAGAAGGTCATGTCGATTTCGATGAAGCTGCCATCCGGGAGAGAGATGTCCGCCACTGCTGACAGGGCATCTTTGGCCACATCCAGATTGGCCTTGGTCCGGACCTTCCACTTCTGCTGGATGTAGGTAGGGATCTTGCGAATGAAGTAGGAAACCGGATGAGGAGCCAGGTAGCTCCGCTTCCTGAGGTACCGGGCGGCGATTTTCTGGGCAAGAGTCATCGCCTTAGGAACCCCACAAATAGACTAGGGGGGTCCCCACACTCCACAGGCCGGTTGCAACTCGGCCAAAACAGCATTCACACGCTCGATGGTTTTCTGCCGTTGCTTGGTCTGGTCTTCTTTGTAGCAGGTCACGTAGAGCGTCCCGTTGTCTCGCCAGATCTTGCCTCCAAAACCGAGCTTTCCACTGAAGCGGTACTCGGTCATTCTGCGAAGTCTGTCCCGCTCCATGGCAGCCCAAATGAAGTGTCTCCTCTGACGCCCTTTCTCGTCCTCGTAGGCTCCCGCATAACGCACAAGCACATCCCAAACCCGTTGGTATAGGTCCTCGTCCCGCGGGACATCCAGACCTGCCTTTTTCATCTTGAGAGCGGCCTCCAACCAGTTCAGACGGGCTCGAAACAACCGCACTAGCCAAACATCGTCCCGATGCTTTTCGATGAGAATTTTGATCCTCATCACCTCGGACTCCAGGAAATCCTGGGTGTATTCCTCGGTGTGGGTCATCCTACGGCCTCTGCTTTGAGCTCTACCTTCACCTTAGGCTTCTCCTCTTGAGGCTTGCGAACCAAGATCGGTTCACACTTACCCTCCACCACATCTTCCGTGATGCGGACGGTTGTGATGTCCGGATCGCTAGGGCACACCATGAAGGCTGGCTTGAGGATCTTCTCCAGGATGCTGCGAAGAGCTCGGGCTCCTCGGGGGCTTTTCATGGCTTGCCTGCCTACCGCCTTGAGAGCATCTTCCTCGAACTCCAGAGATTGACCGTCCATCCGGAACAAAGCCTGGTACTGCTTCACCAAAGCGTTCTTCGGCTTGGTAAGGATTTCCACCATCTCCTCCTCAGTGAGGGGGAGGGTGGAAGTCATGATGGGCAAACGACCCAGCAGCTCGGGGATGATCCCAAAGTCAAGCACATCCTCTTCTTCGACGCTGCTGTACACTTCCCGGGGCTCCAACTCTCTTCGGTCAGCGGCTCCGAACCCAACCCGAACCGACTTGTTGACTCTGGCCCCGATGGTCTCTTGGATGCCATCGAAGGAGCCCGCACAGATGAAGAGAACGTTGGTGGTGTCAATAGTGCTGGATGCCTGGATATCCGCACTAACGAGCCGCCCATGCCCCTGGGCAATGGTGCTCTTGCATCCCTCGATGATCTTGAGAAGGGCTTGCTGAACGCCTTCTCCCGTGACATCTCGGTACCCTGTGGCCCCCCGTCCGGTTTTCCGAGCAAGCTTGTCGATCTCGTCGATGAAGATGATGCCCCACTCAGCTCTCTCTACATCCCCCGAGGCGTCTGCCAGGAGACCCTGGAGCATGGTCTCCACATCGTCCCCCACGTACCCCGCCTGGGTCATCTTGGTAGCATCCGCCACGTAAAAGGGGACGTTCAGCATCTTGGAAACCGTTCGAGCAGTTTCCGTTTTGCCCGTGCCGGAGGGGCCCATGAACAGGATGTTGGACTTCTTGATCTCGGTATCCAACTCCTCTCCCCTCTTGAGGGCTTCTCGACGCTTGAAGTGGTTGTAGACGGCGATTGCAATGTCGTCTTTGGCCACATCTTGGCCGATGATGTACTGATCCAGGAAAGCCCGCCCTTCCTTGGGCTTCAGGAGAGTCACCTCGTTTTTGGCCTCAGCTTCCTCTTGGGACTGCTTCTGGAAGGCTGCCGCTGCCGTGAGGGCACAACGATCGCAGATCAGTATACCCCTCTTGGAATCCCCTAACAGAGCCTTGACCTCGTTTCGGGGCTTACCGCAAAATGAACACTTGGGCTTTTCGGGCATACCATACGATACACCAAACGATCAGGTTTGCCGGTCGTAGCCGTAATCCGGCCCACTGGCTCGTTTCGATTTCTGTCCCTTCTCTCGACGCTTGTTGGCTATTTGGCCAATTCGAACCTCTCCATCACCTTGGATGGAATGGTCTTCTTCAGAACGAAGTGCGCAAAGGTTTCTGCATAGTCCTCTCCGACATTGGTAGTGGCATAGTCCGTGACCGTCACAGGAGGTTTGTTGGCCATGATCACGTAGCGCCGCTTGGGTCGGACAAAGTTTCGGTAGACC
>Ga0272441_10011788_pt1 | contig 12905 bp, 10 predicted proteins | sample SSMProp6N_FD_193582 | JGI IMG/M metagenome (GOLD analysis project Ga0272441, IMG submission 193582) | Marine sediment archaeal communities from Little Sippewissett salt marsh, Falmouth, MA, United States - SSM-Prop-6N | ecosystem: Environmental > Aquatic > Marine > Wetlands > Sediment ...
CAAGGCACTTGGTGAAAAGGGCCCTCGTGCCGTGGTACGCGCCTCCGTCGGCCGCGGTGTTTTCGAGGAAGAGACAATCGGAGACTGTTGAGCCACCGCGGTAGGCGTCGCACATTCCGCCGCCGGTGGTAGTGGACGAGTTGGTTACAAAGGCGCATCGGGTCAGTATTGCGCGGCCCCGCACCACGCACAGACCGCCGCCATCAGTGGCTGAGTTGGTGGCGAATGAACAGTCGGTCAGTGTTGGGAGGCCGCGGTCGGAGAACATGCCGCCGCCATCGCCGGTGGCCACGTTACCGGTGAACTTGCAGTCTATGAGAGAGGGGCTGTCGCCGGCTGGCCAGAGGTAAGTGTTGCTGTAGACGCCGCCGCCGTCGGCTGTGGCGGTGTTCCCGGCGAAGGCACAGTGGGTTAGTGTGGGGTTCGCTTCCGTGAAGAAGCCCGCGCCCTCGGTGGCGGAGTTCGCTGTGAAGATGCAATCGGTGATGGCTCCGGCCCAGATCCAGAGACCACCACCTCGCTCCGCCGCGTTCTCGTCGAATGTGCAGCCTGTCAGCATCCCCACGGCGATCGTGGCCCCGCCGCCCCCCTCGCTGGCGGAGTTGCCGCTGAACGAGCAGTTGGCGAGCGTCAGGCCGTCGGGGGGGTAGGTGCTGCCGTACATCCCCCCGGCCCCGTCGGCGGTATTCCCGCTGAACGTGCAGTTGGTGAGCGTCGCAATGGCGTCACCCTCGACATACAGTCCGCCGCCGGTTTCCTCGGCCGTGTTTTCGCTGAAGGTGCAGGACGTGAGCGTTAGTTGGCAGTTGTCGACGCGCGCACCGGCGCCGGTGTCGGCCGTGTTCTGGCTGATGGAACACTCGGTCAGCGTGGCGCTCCCGCCAGAGGCTTCCAGGCCCCCGCCGCCATTCGTGCTGAAGGTGCAGCGGACGAACGTCAGGTCGCTCTCAGAAGCACACACGCCACGGCCGGCGTTCTCGCGGAACGTGCAGTCGATCAACGCCAGCCAGCTCTCCTGGATGAACAGCCCGCATTGGAGACCGCTCACCACGCTGAGGCCGTCCAGGGCCGTCGTGAACTGCACCTGATGGGCGTGGACGACGGCTTCGGAGTTGTCGCTGGGGTCGCCCGGCGTGCCAGAGTCTCCGCTCAGGATCGTCTCGTAGAGATGGATATTGCGCTCGTCGGGGTTTGGAGCTCCCCAGCCGGCGTAGCCGCCTTCGATCGCCGTCTTATTCACGAGCGTGAAGCGGGCGCCCCCCGGGTAGGTGCTCTCGGGGTCTGGCATGTAGGTACCGTCCGCGACGCGGATGACCGTATCGGGCCCGGCCAGCGCGAGCGCGTCGTACAGTTCGAGACAGGCGTGGCCCCAGTCCGAGCCATCGTGCGGCTCCAAATCCGCTTGGTGGTCGACGTAGAGCACCGTTTGCGCCGGCGCTGCCGCAGCTAGAGCGATCACGCAAAACAGCCCCTTGACCGTCCATTTCGATTGCATTCGCACACCTCCCGCAATAGTGAACTGACGTACTCGCGTGAATCCCGCACGAGGCCTCAGTATACGTATCATACTCGCTGCGTGCGTTGAGACACAATCGTATTGTTGGGGTCGTCGCAGCTAACGAGCGATGAAAGCGAAGGAAGGCCGGGTGACGGGGAGGTTCTCACCTCAGGCGATTTGGCGTACTGAAACGTTCCATGTACACCCAGACCGTCGCCGGCTGAATCATCGGTGTCGCCTCCATCCGCATCACCAGCGCCGGAAGCCGCTCGTGTTTCAACTACGGGCGCTGTCGGCCATGCCGCGTGACAAGCGCTCCCGATTGTGCCTACAATCCTCCCATGTTTGCCCGCTTGCACAGCATGGCCCTCGCGGGGATCGAGGCTCATCCTTGCGAAGTCGAGGTTGATGTATCCGGCCGGGGGTTCGGGATCCCGACGCTGGTTGGGTTGCCAGACTCGGCCGTCAAGGAGTCGGTTGACCGTATTCGCAGCGCTTTGTTCAACTCCGGCTACACACTCCCGAAAACCAAGACCACCATCAATCTCGCGCCCGCCGACATCAAGAAAGAAGGCCCGGCTTTCGATCTGCCGATCGCGATCGGGCTGCTGCTGGCCGACGATCAGCTCCGGAGCGATGGTTGCGAGCGATACCTGATCGCCGGTGAGCTTGCGCTGGATGGGCGCGTGCGGCCGATCAAAGGCGTTCTGTCGCTGGCGCTGCTCGGCCGTGACAGCGGTTTCACCGGCCTGCTTGTGCCGCGCGAGAATGCCGAGGAGGCGGCCGTCGTCGATGGGCTGGAGGTGTACGGGATCGACTCGCTGACACAGGCAGCGGGCTTCCTGGCCGGTGAACTGCCGCTCGATCCGACCACCGTCGATCTGGAAGCGCTCTTCGCTCGGGCCGCCCGCTACGATGTCGACTTTGCCGACGTGCGGGGGCAGGAGCATGGGAAGCGGGCGCTGCTCGTCGCGGCCGCAGGTCGCCACAACGTCCTGATGATCGGCCCGCCGGGGACGGGCAAGACGATGCTGGCCCGGCGTCTGCCCACGATCCTGCCCGCCATGTCGCTCGCGGAATCGCTCGAAACGACGCGCATCTACTCCGCAGCCGGCAAGCTGCAGAACAACACAAGTCTTCTGGCGACGCGCCCCGTTCGCCAGCCGCACCATTCGATCAGCATCGCCGCACTGGTGGGGGGAGGCACGATTCCGAGCGCGGGCGAAGTCTCACTCACGCACCATGGGGTTTTGTTCCTGGACGAGTTTCCCGAGTTCAACCGCAGCGTGCTCGAGTCTTTGCGGCAGGTGATCGAAGACCATGTCGTAACGATCTCTCGTGCCCACAGCGCGGTCGACTTCCCCGCGGATTTCATGCTCGTGGCGGCGATGAACCCGTGTCCGTGCGGGTATCTCACCGATCCGCGCAAGCCGTGCAAGTGCACCACGCCGCAGATCGACCGGTATGTGGCGCGGATTTCGGGGCCGCTGCTGGAGCGGATCGACATTCATATCGAGGTGCCGGCTGTACCGATCTCCGCCCTGCGTGACATGCAGCCGGGGACCGACAGCGCGACGATGCGTCGGCAGGTTGAGGCGGCGGCGCAGATCCAGCGCGAGCGCTTCGGCCCGGGCAGCACGAAGACCAACGGCCGCATGGCCGCGCAAGAGCTGCGCAAACACGCCCCGCTGGACAAGGACGGCGAGCGGTTGCTGCGCCAGGCCGTCAGCGAGCTCGGCCTCAGTGCCCGCGCCCACGACAAGGTGCTCCGCGTCGCCCGCACCATCGCCGACCTCGCCGCCGAAAAAGACATCACCGCCGCACACCTCTCCGAGGCGATTCAATACCGCCGGCTGGATCGGCAGATGTAATGGGAGTGGTGCGTCTGGTGGCGTACGCTACGGCGGTTCCACGACGCGTCGTTGTTCTCCAGGCGCCGCTGCTTCTGGCTCGCTGTTGAGCGGCGCGTATTGGTCCACTATCAGAGCGGGGCGGGGCTTGGTGTCCAATTCGAAGATCCAGACTCTGCCGGGCATGTACGGCCAGGGTGGTATGTTGATCATGATGCCCGACTCGATGGTCGGCAAGCACGCACTGCAGATGAAGGACAATTCCGCGTTCGGCCATGTGCCGCTGTCGACGCTGACAACATCGAAGCGCGCCACGTACCACGTGGTAACCCAGTCGCCGCGCTTGCGCTTCGCGAAGCTGTCGCACGACCGGCAGCGCGCGGTAACACGTGTGTCGCCCGCGGCGCCGTCATCGCTTCGGTAGGCACGGCCGTAAATCGTCATGCTATCGCTCAGCACCGCGTTGAACGGCGGTGGCCGCACCGGGGGGCCGGTCGTGCGGCAGGCGAGCGGGGCAAGGAAGATCAGCAGCATACCGAGCGAAACCGCGCGACGCATGGCAGTCGTCCTCCGAAATCGAACGCGAGGCACCAGCACGCAGGATTGGACGCCTGCGAGGGGCCCAGGTTCCCGGCGAAAGTAGCAGACCTGCGACCGAAATCAACCGCACTGATATCAAGTGAGCCTGGCTGGGCACCCCACGGTCACCGCACTCGGACCGTCACTTGCCGGGTGCCGCGCCTTCAGGTAGCATACAATGGCGAGGAGGGATAGGGGAGTTCCGTGAACGGGATCGCCGGGCTCGGCGATCAAGGTTACGACCGAACGGGAGAACTAGGGAGGAACCACCATGAGGATCATCATCGTGCTCGCGCTTATGGTCGTGTTGGCCATCGCCGGGTATTTCATCGTGCAGAAAGCGGGGGCCACCGACCCGGGCCGCATGGTGAACTACGCGCTGGGCGATCCAATCGACGGCAAACGTCAACTGGACGTCGAGGTGTCCAAGGCGATGACCGCGCTGGATCCGCCTCCCGAGGACTTCGGGGGCAATTGGTCGGGTTGGATCGGTGACCACTGGGAACTGCGTGACAGTTCCGGCCAGCTCGTCAGACTGAGGTCGGCCGGCACCAGCTCGAACGTTGGCGCACACCGGGGCGACGAGCCTGACTTCTTCCTGACGACCACCGTGCGCGCAAACGAAACCTACACGCTGGACTACATCCCGGTCGCGGCGGAGGGGAAACGCTACCGCCACACCTTCACCGTCCCCGCCGAAGGCCCGTACTTCAAGCGGCTTTTCTTCACGCCGGTAGACGGCGAGTAGTGCCGTTTCGACTACGGGCTGCGGCGTGTCAAGGGTCCGCGATGATCCAGGCGACGGCGACTCAGCCGGCGCTTGTCGGCGACACCGATGCGACCGATCGCGTCGATGACATGCCCCTCACGGCTGCTATGGTGGTGTTGGCGCTTGTCCTGCCTGCCGCCGCCCGGAGGGTCGTTCCCCGCGTAGAGGTTGCCAGCCGGGTCGGTCGCGATGCGCGATGACCTGCGCCCTGCGTCAAACAGCCTGCTATGCCCTTGGGTCTTGAGCCAGTCCGTGGTTTGCCGAAGTTCTGCGCAATCGTTGATATCCCACCACGCTCGCAGCGTTTTCCGGTTGGCCCGGCGGCCGCAATCAAACGCGAGCCGCTCCAAGTTGTCCCCGTTCCAGTGTGTGAGAACGCCGCCGGCAGCCAGTCCCCATTGTTGGGCCGGCCTTAGGCGAGCAGTGTCCCCGGTCGCAGTGTCTTAGCGAAACGTGACGCCGCAGTGCGGACAGAAACGGGGATTCCAGTTGTGACCCAGTTGTGTCTTGCAGGACGGGCAGCGCCAGTTCACCAGCGAGACAACGATCACAGCTATCACCAGGATCCCGCCGGCGACGCGGCAGACGCCGCGAGAGACGCCGAAGAGAAAGTCCGGCGCGTTGTCACCACTCCACAAGCAGGCCAGGGCGCCCATTGCAAGAGGAATGAGCAGCACCAGTTGCAGGTGCCAGCGACGCGCGTATGACCGCCGTACATACTGCGAATTCGATGCCCCAGTTCGAGTCCCCGACTTCATGCCACCAGTCTATCGCGCCCTGGAGTGTGTCGAAAGTGGGCGACAGCGGCCCATCGCCGGGCCGCAACCGCGTGTCGCGACGCGATCTGAGCTTGCCACGGGGGGACGTGGACGCTAGCATGGGGTGTTAGTGCAGGCGGAAGGAAGCGAGCCCAGCCGCACCCGCATTTCGGCCCCCGGTTGTTGTCGGTTCTTCCGTCATGCCCATGGAGAGTGTATGCGCCGTTCGCGGCGCACTGCACCGCTGTTTTCGTGTGTTTTAGTTTGGATGATCGCAAGGAGATCGTCTGGGATCCGATGCAGGACGAGGGAACCGGAAGGGGCGTGATTATGAAGAAACTAGTAGCTGTTTTGTGTGTGTCTGCCTTGGCCGCTACGGCCTCCGCAGTCCCCATTATCCTGGACGACTTTGAGATTGACACTTCCGCGAATTACACGATCGTTGAGTTGGGCGGCCCGGACGCAAGCGCGGGCTTCGCGTACGACTACATCGCGACCGGCATTCCGCTGGCGCCGCGCTCGCAGGCTGGCGACTTCGGCGGACTGCGCATGACCGCGAACGACAGCGTCGGTGCGCCGAACGCGATCACCGCGTTTCACAACACGGCGATCGCCGGCCTGACTGACTACTCCCTGCTCGTCGACGTCTACATCGGCATCACCGGCACGAGCGGGACCACCGAGCACGCGCATGTTGGCGTGGCCGGTGACGGCGCGACGCCGAACCAGCTCTTCAGCCCGATTTCGGGCACGGGCCATTACGTTGCGTTCGACGGCGAGGGTGGTTCATCCTCCGACTACCGGCACTTCAAGCCGAGTGTCGGGCCGGTCAATTCGGGTGACCTCAGTTACCTGAACGACCTGAACACGACCAACTCGACCGGCGACACGTATCAGAACCTGTTCCCGAGTCCGCCGTACGAGTTTGCCGGCTCGCCCGGCAATGCGTGGACCACGCTTCAGATCGACTTCGTCGGTGGCGTGGGCGGCACCATCACGTACTCACTCGATGGGGCCACAGGCATGACGCCGATTATCCAGGACGTCTCGGAAGTCCTGGACGGCTTCGTGAGCCTGGGTCACGCCGACCTGTTTGGGTCGGTCGCGAACCCGTTCCAGTCGCAGTTTGTGATTTATGACAACCTCGAGGTGATCCCCGAACCGAGCGCGCTCGCGCTACTCGGACTCGGCGCACTGGCGGTGCTGCGCCGCCGGGGTTAAGCCGAACCAGCTACATTCTCCTTGCTGATCGACACGAGGTCGCCCGCTCCGGCAGGCGGCCTCGTCTTTTCTTCACAGATCCGCGCCGACGCGTTGGCCACCGGTCTCTCCGCGGCGGGCCGGGCGATGGGTCTGGCGGGCCAGTGAGCGTACAATGGGTCCATGATGCGACACATCCTAGACACACCATCGGGTCTTCGCCGACCGCGTCGCCGCTTCATCTTGGGGCGCTGGCTTGCTCTTCTGGTCCTGACCGCGGCCGGTCATACGGCGTGCACGCCCGTGTGGCCGGTGGACGAGCCCCCGCTTTCCAGCGACGCGGAGGCCGTTCAAGCGGCTGTTGAGCAGCTCACCGCCGCCCGCGAGCCCGGCGTGCCGTACATGTATCGCGAGACGGGCTTCCATAGCGGCCAGGCTCGCAAGGGGGAGAGTCTCCGCACCGACCTGGAACGCGTCTGGACGTTCAGCGGTGTGAACGTCGGCATCCACACCGCCAGCAAGTCCAGCCCCGTCGCGGACGAAGAGCGTGTCTACGTCGGCGCCGACAGCGGCCACCTGTACACGCTCGACAAGGTCACCGGCGAGTTGCTGTGGCAATGGGAGGCGCGCCCCAGTCAGAACGGCATTCACGCCACGCCCGCCGTCGATGAGACCCACGTGTACATCGGGAATTACGCCGGCTGGCTGTCTGCACTGAACAAGACCACGGGTGAGTTCGTGTGGGAGACGGATCTGGGTGACTCCATCGGTGCATCACCCGTGATCGTCGGCGATCGGATCTACGCCGGCGTCGAGACACGTCAGCCGAACGGCTATCTCTCGATCGTCGACCGTGCGAGCGGAAGGCACCTGCGGGACTCCGCCAGGCTCGGCGATCACACGCATTGCACGCCGACGGTGGACCCGGAGCTCGGGCGCGTATACCTCGGGTCCAATCGCGGGCAGTTCCACTGCCTGGATGCCGACGATGCCAGCGAACTGTGGCGTTTTACGGTGCGCGGCGCGGAGCTCGATCTCATCGGCAGTTCGTCCCGGCCGTCGATTCATGGTCAGATCAAGTCGACCGCCGCGCTCGTCGAGCAGCGCGTGCTCTTCACGTCCTGGGATGATCGCCTTTACTGTCTCGACGCCGGCAACGGTGAAGAGCTTTGGAGCTTCAAGACCGGGCGTTGCTGCATGTCGAGTCCGGCGGTTGATCCGGTGCAGCGCCGCGTGTACGTCGGCAGTCATGACGCCCGCGTTTATGCGGTCGATTTTGACACGGGGGAGCAGGTATGGGCGTTCGTCGCCGGGGCCCGTGTGTACTCATCGCCGGTGATCGTGCCGCGGACGGACGGTGAGGGGAACCTGGTCGTGATCGGGTCGTGCGACGAGTCCGTGTACATGCTCGATGGCGACACGGGTGACGCGGTCTGGCAAGCCCAGCTGGACGGAGCCATCACCAGCGTCCCGCTCGTCAGCGACCAGCGTCTATACGTCTCCACCGACGGCGGCGATCTGGTCTGTTGGGAATAGCGGCCGGTGCGAAAACGGCAGCACCCCGTGGGCTGGTGTATTGTCTCACGGGAGAGCTGACGGATTCGGGGTAGGGCAGGCGTTTCGCCTGTCATTGCAGTGGGTGGGATGATGCAGCGGCGACAGTCGAAACGGCGGTCGGCGTCGTGAGTGGCCATCAAACCTGCATGGGTCTCATCGCCCGCAGGGCTGCGAACAGGCGCCACATGCTCCAGAGCAGCACCAGCAGCGGCGGAGCCAACGTCAGCAAGAAAACGTGCCACGGGCCGCCGTTTGCATAACTCACCAGCCAATCCTCCGGGAGACAGGTCCATTCCACTGCGTACACCACCGCCGCCGGCAGAACAAGCGCGCTGATGTAGCTGAAGGCTACGGCGGTTTCTGGGGATGCCAGAGACCGCCAAGACTCAGCAGCCAGACGATTAGCATCCACACGACACGCACGACCGTTGTCAGCATGAGTCCGAACAGCAGGACATAAAACAGAAACTCCAGTACCTGCTGGGGGGGCTTCTCCCGAGCGGCGCGGAAGGCCATCGACGCCACCACGATGGCGACGGCGAGCATGAGGGAGAAGTCCGCAAAGGCGATCGCGGCGAACCGTCCTTTCCGAAACGGCAGGCGAGCGAAGAACGCGTTGGAGCGCAGAGTCCGGCCCACTGTCGTGATATAGGCAACTACCGGGGCGAGCCAGCCACGTGCCCTGGCCCATGCGGGTGGCTGCACCGCTTCGACCCTCGATTGCCCAATCGGAAGGCCGCATTCGGGGCAGCGCCCGTCGGCGGCGAGCCCGCGAAGGGCATACCCGCACCGTACGCGGATCGATCCTTCACGGTGTCCGGGAAGTCGTCGAGACTCAGCGGCGGTCGTGTTGTGAGGCGTGTGTACGCGTAATGCGACGCCCACGCGACAATCGCAAGCAGAATCCCCCAACGCAGCAGCGACGCCACCACACGCCACCATCTGGGCGCAGCCGTGCCCGCAACCTGGCTGCCGGCGCCTGCCCGAACCTGGTTCTCATGCATCACGGTTGCCCCGTCGGCTTGATCACAACGGCCCATCGTATCGGCGTCTGCACACGCCGTCGAACGCGCCCGATGCGAGTCGCGCGGTGAAGCGCCGGGCGAAAGCGGCGCGGTTTTGGTGATCCGCATCTCTTGATCGTAATGATATAGCAATATCCTTACACGTCCACGCCGCGCGCGGGTACTCGGCGACGAAGCGCGCTCGCAACCCGCCGATAGAACAAAGGGTACCGGTGCAGGGCGGTATGAAGTCTTGCATGACCGCATTTCGTTCTTGACTTGCGATTGCCCCGCCGCTTGTAATGGTTTTGCCGAAGTGCAACCGTGGCGCTGGGTTGTCACCTGTCTTTGCTCGCGAAAGAAGCACGCGCGCTGGAGATCCCGGCTGGTTTACGAAGAGAGAGGTCGGCGATGATGTCTTCCCGAGGCGCGGCGAGCGTGCATCTGCTCGGCGCAGCAGGGATCGTGTGTCTGGCTCTGGCGGTGGGAAACGTGGTTCCTGTCGAGGGGGCCGAACGCACCGTCTTGTGCGAGGAGTTCACCAACAACTGGTGTGGAGCGTGCGGCTATGCCGGTCCGGCGCTGAGCCGGCTGCTGGATGTCTATCCCGATTCGTTCGTGCTCGTGCAGTATCATTGGCTGGACGGTCACGAGACGCCCTGGTCTGACGCACGCTGGGCGTTCCACGGGGTCGAATTCACGCCCACGGCGGTCTTCGACGGCGTCGATCTCGTCGAGGGGGCCGTGTGGGACATTGACCAGCAGTACACCATTTACCGGACGAACCATTTCCTGCCGCAACGGGCTGTGCCGACCGATGTGACCATCAGCCTGAGCGCGCAGTCGCTGGGTGGGCAGACCTATCGCGTCGCGGCTGAGGTGGGGATCGAGCCGGACGGCGAGGGAAAGACGCTGCGCATGTTCGCCGTCCAGGTACTCGATCATTGGCCGGACTGGCCGGACTACCATCGCAACACGTTCAAGCAGGCGGCGCCGACGCAGGACATTTCGCTCTTACCCGGCGAAACGCAGATCGTGGAGAGTGACTTCACCTTTGACGACGATAGCTGGGCCAACCAGGAGAACATCCGGATCGTGGTGTGGGCCCAGGCGCCGGCCGCCAGCGGACCCGTGGCCGTCTACCAGGCGGCGACGCGCTCCTGGCCGTTGATCGCGTTCCCCGGCGACGCGGATGGCGACGGTTGGCCCGATGATCTCGATTCCTGCCCGAACCACTATGACCCCACACAGGCCGACGAGGATGACGACGGCGTCGGCGACGTCTGCGACAACTGCCCGTCCGTGGACAACCCCGACCAAGTCGATACCGACGAGGACAGCATCGGCGATGCCTGCGACAACTGCCCGATTCTGCATCATGTGAATCAGGACGATACGGATCAGGACGGCGTCGGGAATGTGTGCGATTCGTGCCCGGACGTGAGCGGCCCGGCGGGCGTCGACGCCTATGGGCGACCGCTGGGCGGGGTCGACATCGATTGCGATGTGGACCTCGATGATACGGCGCTCTTGCTGAGCTGCCTCGCGGGACCCGGCGTCACGGAGCCGCCACCCGGCTGTACGCCGGAGAACTTCGCCCGCGCGGACGGCGACGACGACGGCGATGTCGACCTCATCGATTATTCGTTGCAGGCGCGCAACTTCACCGGGCCGCTGCCGAGTCCCGCGCTGTACGTCGGTGCCGACACATGCACCTCTTGTCACACGAGCGAGCACACGACCTGGGCCGCCACGATTCACGCGACCGCGTTTGATACGCTGGTGGCGGGCGGCGCGGGCAACGACCAGCTCTGCTTCCCGTGCCATTCGGTTGGCTACGGCACGCCGAGCGGGTTCATCGACCTGGAGACGACCCCGCATCTGGCGGATGTGCAGTGCGAGAATTGCCACGGTCCTGGCAGCAACCATGCTGTAGACCCCGGCAACGTCCGCATGGCCATCTACTACGGGGCTGACCGCTGCGGCGCGTGTCACCAATCGTGCCACGGCCTCTGCGGCGAGAACCACCACCCGCAGTTCGAGCAGTGGTCCACGTCGAAGCACGCGTCATCGCTGTTGGATATCCAGTGGGATCCCGACACGCAGGACGAATGCCTGCGCTGTCATTCGACCGACTATCGGTTGGCACCGGCTGGGCAGCAGCCCACGTTGCTGGAAGCCCTGTACGGTATCGAGTGCGTCGCCTGCCACGATGCGCATGGCGGCCCGAACGTCGGTCAACTGCGCCTGGCACCGGCTCTCTTGTGCGCCGAGTGCCACACGATGGAGGATGCGGTTCCTGGTCTCGATCCGCTTCAGCCGCAGACGGAGACGCTGCACGGGGTAGGGGGGTACGTTCTGGGTGGCACGCCGCTGGAGGGCCCGTACACGATGCACTGGTGGGGAATCCCCAATGAGTGTGCGACCTGTCACGTTCACGAGGAGCCCTACGGCGGTCCCGACCAGCCGGTGAACAGCGGTCACACGTTCGAGGCGAACATGCGGGCCTGCGAGCCGTGTCACTCCGAAGCCACCGCGACGGCGCTCGTCGGCATGGCGCACGAGGAGATCGCCATGCGGCTGGCGCTCATCGCCCGCTATTTTGACCCGGGTGATCCGCTCTACGTGGACCCGGCCACGCTGGATCCGGCACAACTGCCCCAGTACACCGTCGCGCGTTTCAACTTCCAGATGGTCGGCAACGACGGATCGTTCGGATCGCACAACGCGGCCTACGCGAGAAGTCTGCTCGGCGAGGCCGAATCGTTCTTTGGAATCCCGCCGTGGTCGTACCTCATGCTTCACGATGTCGCCCCGGCGGCGGTGAACGCGGGGCCACGGATCGAGGCTGTCTTGGAGTGATATCGATGAGGATCAGTCGCCGCGATTTCCTGAAGGTCGTGGCCGCTGCGGTTGCAGCGGGCAAGCTGTCGTCCACAGCGTTGGCGAAGCTTCGTGAAGTGCTGCGAACGGGCGATGGGCCACGTGTCATCTGGTTGCAGGGGGCTGGTTGTGACGGGTGCGCCATCTCGTTCCTGAACAGCGTTCACTACGCGACCGCGGACGACCTGTTGCTCAACACGCTGGACGTCAAGTTTCAGAGCAATCTGATGGCCGCGGCCGGCGATCTGGCGGTTTCCGCAGCGCAAGCCGCCGGTACCGAGCCGGGCTACATCCTCATTGTCGAGGGCGCGATTCCGACCGGCGCCGCGGGCAAGTATTGCCGCGTCTGGACGGGGACGAGCATGGCCGACGCCGTGCAGTCGTTCAGCACCAACGCCGGCTTCATCGTCGCGCTGGGAGCTTGTGCGGCGTACGGCGGTGTTACATCGGGTGCGCCGAACCCGACGGAGGCCAAGGGTGTCGGGGAGTTCCTCGGCAACGACGAGCGCCTGATCAACGTGCCCGGGTGCCCGGCGCACCCCGACTGGCTCGTCGGGACGTTGGTGTACCTGCTCAACAACAGCCAGGTTCCCCCGCTTGATGCGCATCGTCGGCCGCTGGAGTTCTTTGGCCAGCGCGTGCATGACAACTGCTTCAAACGTCGCACGTACTGTGGCGATCCCGTGTTCGCCGACCATCTGAGCGACGAGGGGTGCATGGAGTTCCTCGGTTGCAAGGGCAAGCACACGTATTCCGACTGCCCGATCCGCAAGTGGAACAGCGGCGGACCGGGTGAGTTTGGCGTGA
>Ga0272441_10011789_pt1 | contig 12904 bp, 15 predicted proteins | sample SSMProp6N_FD_193582 | JGI IMG/M metagenome (GOLD analysis project Ga0272441, IMG submission 193582) | Marine sediment archaeal communities from Little Sippewissett salt marsh, Falmouth, MA, United States - SSM-Prop-6N | ecosystem: Environmental > Aquatic > Marine > Wetlands > Sediment ...
GTCCTCGGCCCATTCCTCTTCCCATGCCTGGTCTTACAGGACCAGTACCATCAAAATTTGGCATATTATTTGTTTTTTTTATAAATTATTGACTTTTATATTTTAAGTATATACCCATAACTATATGCTTGTCAAGGGCTAAATGTAAATAAATATCCTAAGAAATTAATCTTAGGATATTTTAGTATTCTAAATTTTTCCTATTTCTACTCTTAATTCAAGGGGTAATTTATGCATTTTTTTCTTCCATTTACTCTCTATATACAGTATATATTTATTAAATTTTATATCTTTTTTTAAAAAATATTTAATTTTATAGCTTTTTAAGACTTTTATAAATGTAAGACATTCAAATCCTTTTTCTAAATTAAATTTTTCTAAAAAAATTGCATCTATTGGAACATTATTTTCTGTTTCTTTCTCCATCTTTAATATTTCTTTTACCTTTTTATCTAAAATCTTTTTAAATTGTATCTCCTTCCATTCTTTTTTTACATGAGTAATAAATTTTTTCCAATATTTCAAGATCGTTGAATATTCTCCAGAATCAATTAGAACAAATTTCAATAGTTTATTCTTGTATCCTTCATCGTTTAAAGGCATTAAGAGATTTGGATCTAATTTCAACATAACCTCATAAGTGCTGTCTTCTTCATTTAACAATATAACTGCTTTAATTTTACTTACCTCTTTGAAATCAAAAAGAAATATTTCCCTTTTCATTTTAACTCTCCTTTCAATAAAATATTTTATAAATAATATACATACTTATAAATAATAAAAACCAAAAGATAGTATTCTCCGAAAATACAAATTTCAATATTTCATCTATTATTTTAAAGACCTTCATATCCCTCACTCCTATTTATTATTTGAAAAGAACTATACTATATATTATAATATATTTACTATTATTGTCAAATAAAAAAGAGAGTTAGAACCTGTTTAATGTATAATATAAAAATAGTAGCGTCCTAACTAATTAAAGTTAAGACGCTTTTTTTTATTTACAATATAACATCATCTACCGAAATAAACTCTCTGTTAGAATTCTTTTTTTTAGCTTTCTCGCAATAATCATAAGCTAAAGCAATGCATATATCGGCGATAATGCTAGAAAATAATTTATCAAAATAAGGGGCAAATCCAGAACAAGCTACAACAATGCCATCTTTTTTTACACCACCCCAAAAAGGAGTTTCTCCCGGAAAAATAAGATGTGGCATACAATCTGTTCGGCCGTCATTTAATCCATGCCAGAGTTGCCGTGCTTTAGACATTGCGATGGCTCTAAAGTTATGTTTCCATTTTTTTTTGTTTCCAATATCATAACTATAAACTTCATGTGGCTCTATTTGATCATTTGACAAAAGTATAGAAATTTCATCTGATTTTCTATCTCCATCTTGAGCAATATTAAGACATGGTACTAAAATAACAATATGGGCGCCTATCGGATTAGGTAATTTTTTTTTCATACTATAAATTATTTTTTCGGCATGTAGAATTGCCTCTTTAGCAACTTTTTCGGTAAGAAATGCCAAATTAATTATTTCTTGAAACATTTTATCTTCTCCTTTCTTTTTCTTTTAATTTATTTTTTTCTTTATATTTTTTTATGTTTTAAAAATTAGGAGTCTTAGAAAAAAATAATTTATCATCTTTTTTATTTCTGTGTTTCCATTTATAGCAGATATTTAGAATTTTTCCTCTTAAGGCATAAAATGGCCATTTCCATTTTGGTGGTATGTCTTTCTCTCCATCTATTATTAACAAACTCAAACTACGTGCATGATATAAAAAATTTGTAGATAGACGGGTAAGATCTACTTTGATATTATTTTTTCTGTCCATACTATCTAAAGCAGAAAAACAATTTGATGGAATAATATTTTTTCCATCACTACAGAGAGAACCATCAAAATCAAAATATGAATCCTTACCAAGGCAATTATTTGGACAGACAAATGTTGGCCTTAAAGGATAATTTGATTTATTAGGATCTAAAACATGTTCTTCCAATGTCTCATACCTTTTTCTCTTTCCTTTGATAAGTTCTGTTTTACATTTTGGACATCTCATTTTTATAAATCTCCTTTCATTTTTTAAATTTTTTAATAAATATCTTCAAAATAGAAATTGTTTTTAAATAACAAGAACCTTATTTAAGGCTCATTTATGTAATAACACTTTTTAAATTAAAAGTCAATAAAAAAGCTGCGGGTCGTGGACAAAGTTAGAACCTATTTTAAAAAAGGGCCTTGTTTTTTATAACAAGGCCTACTTTTATCATATATACTATTTAGAAGAAAATCTTTTTTTTGTTGTAAATAATGCCAATATTGTCATTACAATTCCAGCAATAAAAAAAACTATTGATATATTTCTGTCCAGAAAATCAGGAGGATTCATAACATCTCCAACTAAAATTAAAACCCAAGTGAAAACAAAAATTCCAGATCCCAAAGCCGATTGTTTGTCTTTATTATCTATGCTATTTAAGATAAAAAGTAAAAATGATATTACTAATAAAGTTAATCCTATAATCGACAAGTCATATATAATCATTTCTATACTATTCATTTGTCTCTCCTTTTAATTTTTTATGTTCTATTTATATTATATACTTATGTTATAATTTGTCAAGTAAAAACCACCTTTGATGAGGTGGCTAAAATTTACTGTGGGTCGTGGACGAAGTTAGAACCTACTTAATACTAAAAAATTAATAATTTAATTGTTTTATCGCTTCTTTATACCAAGTATAAGCAATTTTCTTAGCTTTTTCACTGGAAATTCTATTAAACATCCAATCCATTTTTTCTCTTATCTTTTCAGCCCCCATAATAGGCACAAGTTTTTTAATAAAATATTCCGTATTATTTTCAAAAAAACTTAAGCTATCTGCATCTTTTAACAAGTTTTGATCATCATCTCCTCCTACTTCATGTTTAGAAATTAACATTTTTACTCTTTGAATAATCTTTTTATCGGCATTCTGTTTTTCTAAAAATTTTGCCATAATTTTCCCTCCTTGTTTTTGATGAGTGTTTAAATAATTTGCATCACGAAATCCTATTTTAGATTTTTTTACGTTTTCATGATAAATATTTTTTCTAAATGCTCTTTCTATATCGTGAGCAATTGCAGAAATTAAAAGAGCTTCATCTGCAACAGGTTTTAATTTTAATACCCAATAAACAGTTCTTTCAAAATGTTTCATCTGCCATTCAAGTCCGACATTAACAAAGGAATCTTTTACAAAATTCTTTACTTTTTTAAATAATTTAGAGCTCATATTTTTAATAGTTATCAACTATCAATTTTTATTCTATCAAAAAATTACCTTAATAAAAAGGTAATTCTTGTTAGCTGCGGGTCGTGGACAAAGTTAAAACCTGTTTTTACTAAAATATCTATTATTTATGCTCTTTTTTGCTATTTAAAAACTTAAAAAAGGTTCTATTGTGCAAGTTTTTGTTCTATTTCTTTATAAACAAAATGCTAAATTTAAACAAAAAAGCAGGCAACTAGCATATTTGCATATGTTCTAGTTGCCCACATTACAATTAATAAATTTTAGGAATTTTTTTAAGCCTCTTTTGTATTGCTAAAACGATACCTGGAGCTTCCTTCCTATAACTTAAAAGGTCTTCAAGAAAAACAAAGTCCTCTATTTTTTCTAAACAAATAAGTCTTACATCATCATCTTCGCTCAAATTTACTACTTCCTTTAAAGTAATTTGATTTTTAATTTTGCTAGCGGCTAATATTTTAAATATTTTTTCTTTAGAATTTATGCTTCCCAAAGATAAATCTTTCAAAAGTTTTCGATCTTCTTTATCTCCCTTGTCTTTTATAGCTCTAATAGTGGCTTTTTTTAAATCCTTTCTTTTTGTCTCTCTTAATAATCTATATATGAAAGCAGCTATTAAGCCTGAGGCAGAACTCGTTTCGTAAATTCTTTCTATGGATCTTTCTCTTATGTAAGTATCTTCAGTATCGACTGCTATTTCGTGTAATATATTCCAATCTCTGATTTTGTTAATGGCTACTTCAGAAACGTCTTCATCATTACAATTTAATACTAGCTCCTTTAAATATTCCTCATTATAAATTCTAGATACAATAATCATTAATAAATCATGAGAAATATTATTTTCTATTGCTATTTCTTTTAAAATTTTTTGACTATTGATTGCTCTGACTGCTATTTTAGAATAAAGTTGTGAGACTTTATTATCCACTACAATATTCTTCAAAAATTTTTCATCTTCAATTTTTTCTAGAAAAGATTGTACAACCTCCTTTTTAGAGCTTTTTATAAATATAATTTTTGCAACAGTATCAACATCCGCATCTTTAGGAATAATAATTCCTCCTTGTTTATCTTTCATTTTAATATCCTCCTGTTTTTTAAGAAATGTTTTCAAACCTCCTTTCTTTTTTTTAAATAACGGAATCTATATTTTTTTTAAATAAAAAATGATCTTCTTGTATAAGCAGATTTATCATACCACTTTTGAATTAAAAGTCAATTTAATTTGCTGCGGGACTAGGACTCGAACCCATTTTGATTCTCAAAAAATGTAACTTATATTATTATTTCATCTTCTCTACAAGTTCTCCTTCACATTTGCTTAAATCTAATTCATTATACACTATCTGTTTAAATTCTTTATTCTTATCAAAAGAACAAATCATTTCTAGTCCTTCTCTCTCTGGATATAATACATATTTAGGGTACTTTACCTTAACTTGGCACAAATCTTCTTTTAACCCAATAATTTCAAAATAAGTGATGATTTTACCATTATCAGTGTCTATATCAAAAGTAATTTTTGCTGGTTTGCAAATTTGATAATTTTCATCCATACAATCCATTATTTTTTCAGATTCTATCTTATCTATACCCGTGAATATATTTCCACAATTAAAAACTATTTCCGGTTCTAATTCTTCTGGTTTAAGTCCTTGTTGACCCAAGGTACTTACTTTAATTTTAGAATCACCATCATTATTCTTGTTTTGTAAAAGATAAATTATTTCTCCCGTGATTACTCCAGTAAAAATTATTATAAAAACAATTAACCATATTTTTGTTGCCCCTGAATGATTTTTCATATTTTTTATATTATTAAATTAAGCATTAGATTTTATTTCAATAACATCTCCATCTTGAACAATATATTCTTTCCCTTCGGTACGGATAAGACCATTTTCTCTAGCTTTGGCGAATCCTTCAGAATCAATAAGTTTTTGCCAGTTAATTATATCTGCTTTTATAAAATATTCTTCAAAATCACTGTGAATTACTCCTCCTGCTTGAGGAGCAGTACTTCCTTTTTTTAGGGTCCATCCCCTGGTCTCATCTGCCCCAGTAGTAAAAAAAGTAATTAAATCTAATAATTTATAACACTCTTTTATTAGTGTATCCATTTTTAATTCTTTTGGCAAACCAAAGGAAATACGTTTTTCGGGACTGAAATCAATTGCTTCAAATTCGGTTAGTATATCAATTATTAAAAAAGGCCAATTATTTTTATTAAAAGTTTCTCTTATTTCTGAACTGACTTCTTCTTCTGATCCATTCAACAGAAATAGTCTTGGTTTGGTAGTTAATAATTGATAATTTTTTAATATTTTTATTTCTTCTTCCAGCCATTCTTGTTCAGATAAAACTTTTCCATTCTGTAATAAATTCTGAGCTCTTTTTAAAATTGTTAATTCTTTTTGAATATCTTTTTCTTTAGTTTTAACTCTTAATTCTTTTTCTAAAGATAAGATTCTTTTATCAATTGTTTCCAAGTCTTTTAAGACCATTTCAACGTCCAAAGTATCTTTTTCTTTTAAAACATCATTCACATTTTGAGTATTAATTATTTTTTCATTACCAAAACAACGTAAAACATATACTATAGCATCAACCTCCCTAATATTAGCTAAAAACTTATTCCCTAATCCTTCTCCCTTGCTTGCTCCTTTTACCAATCCAGCAATATCCACAAACTCTACAGTTGTATAAATCTTTTTTGCAGATTTAGTTAATTCTGCTAGTTTATCTACCCTTTTATCAGGTACGGCAACAACCCCAATATTAGGATCTATGGTGCAAAAAGGATAATTAGACTTATCAACTTCTTTTTTAGTTATTGCCTGGAATAAAGTTGATTTACCTACATTGGGTAAACCCACAATTCCTATGCTTAAAGACATTTATTTAATCATTATTTTTCTTAATTTACAGTAATAACAATTAGGATCATCGCACGTTTTATCCCAAAAGTCTAAATTAATAATTTCTTTTGCTGTTTTTTTAATTTGTTTGATAATATTTTCAATTTCTTCAGAAGAAATTTCAAACCTTTCTTTTTTATATATACCATTTTTATTTGGTTCTACAAAATCAATCTCCCCTGTTTTCATTTTATATTTATTATTTTTGAATTTATTCAAAAGTAAATTATAAAATACTAATTGACGCTTATAATCCCCCCTACTGTTTTTTGTATTTCCCTCTATTTCGTTTCTAGACTTAGGTCTGCCGGTTTTATAATCTACCACATTAACATTATTAGAATCATCAAGAATCTCTATTTTATCAATTTGACCTCTGATTAATATATTTTTATCTAATTCTATGCCATTAATATCAAATTCATTTATAATATTGGTATTTTTTTTCCAAGAATCATAGTATTGATTATAATATTCGGAAAGAGCCTTTTTGCCCTTATTTAACATTTCTATATATTCAGATTGTTCTATTGGTTGTTGGGATAATCCTTGTAAAAATCTTTTAATAAGATATTCTTTTCCAGGATCTCCTTTTATCTTTAGTCTATCAAAATAGTTTTTTAAAGATATATGAACAGCTGTCCCAAAAGTTAGATATTTGTTTGGAAATTCAGGAATACGAACTAAATTTCTATAAAAATATTTCCAAGGACATTCTAAATAATTATTAAGTGCTGTTACAGAAAACCCTTGATTTAAAAATAAATGATTTAAAAATTCTTTTTCTTTAATTTTTGGTTTTACTAAAACAATAGGAGCAAATTCTATATCTTTATGTTGATTAAATTCTTGTTCATATTTTTTAGTATCAATATTTTGAATAAATTCTTTTTTAATCTCTTGTATAAAACGACATGGTAATTGTTGACGATTATCCTGATTCTGTTCAGCATAGGTTATAAAAACTTGTTTCCTGGCCCTAGTTAGAGCTACATAAAATAAATTACGTTCATCTTCGTCACTAGAATCAAAAGCATCTGGCTTTGATTTTTTTGTTAACAAATAAACTTGTTGAGGTAGTTTAATATTTTCATGATTGCGACGGTTACTCCAATGGCCATCAATCGCTTTAAAAATATAAACATAATCAAATTCTAATCCTTTTGCCTTATGAGCGGTCATAAGATGAACACAATTTGAAACTTGTCCTGATGTACGAGTTTTGATTAAAACATTATGTTCTTGGATAATATTTAAGTATTTAAGAAATTGTTCTAAATTGGAATTTTTATGGTTTTGGATAAAAGATTTAATTTGCTCGAAAAGAGCATGTAATTTAGTAATCTTTTCTTCTGCTGATGGACGGGAAAGAATATAAGAAAGAAAACCAGATTCTCTAATTATGTTTTCAAAAGCTCCAATAGCACGGTCATTATAAATTGCCTTGTTCCATTCGGATAGTTTCTTATATAAATTTTGTAGTTTTTTAATATTTTTAATACCTGCTTCTTTCATCATTTTTTCAGACTGAATTGCATCATAAGGGTTAATTCTTTTAGAACATAATTTTGTTAATTTATATATATCAAGAGGAAGTATATCAAAAATATCAATATGCAATAACTCTACAAACTCTAAAGGAGAGCCAAATTTTTGTATTGCTTTCAATATAGTTAAAAGTTTTCTAATATCATCGTCATTAAGCACATCTTGATCTGATTCAATAACAAAAGGAATTCCAATTTTTTCAAACATTCTAGCTATAAGCACAACATCTCTATTCACCCTATATAATACTGCAATTTGGCTTGGATCTTTTCCTTGGTTTATCAATTCTTTAATATTTTTAGCTAGAAAATATTCTTCTAAACTTGGATTAGGAAAAACACATAAATTGATAGGCGTTTCAACATATTTTTTTTCAGCTTTTAATTGGCTAATTTTAGGATTAAGGTCATGAGCTACATTTAAAATTGTTTGGGTAGAACGATAATTACTTTTAAGGGTTATTAGTTTTACATTTTTATAAAGGTTTTTAAAATATAAAAAGTTTTCTATTGAGGCTCCTTGAAAACGAAATATGGCTTGTTTCTCGTCTCCTACTATGAATAAATTAGGGTCATCATGATAACTAACAAGTAATTCTAATATTTTGTTTTGAGCGCTATTAGTATCCTGGTGCTCATCTACCAAAACATACAAATATTGTTCTTGTAAGGTTAAGAGTAAATCTTTATTTTTCTTTAAACCTGACATTACTTGCATAATCATATCACTGTAATCATAAAATCCAGATTTATGCATCATAAGTTGATATTTAGCATATATCACGCTTAGTTCTTTATTTTTATTGATATGTTTTTCAATCTCTTTATATTTGCCCTTCATTTTTCCCTTATATCTCCCCTTTTCGTGAAAAATATCTTTTGTTTTTTTAAATTCCTTTTCCTCTTGTTCTATTATTTTTGAGAATTCTTCTGGGGATACTCCTTGTTTTTTCAGCTCATTAATAGCATGAATAATTGAACCAATATAAAAATATGGTCTGGAAAAAGGCCTTAATTTTTCAAATTCTGTATTGTCAATAATTTCACGTATTATTTGGACTTGATCTACATCAGAAATATTTGTATATCCTATAATTTCCTGAAAATAATCAGGATAATTTTTAATAATATCATTAGAAAAACTATGAAATGTTGTAATTTTTACTTGATATGCTAGCACTCCAATCAAATCTATTAACTCTCTACGCATAGATGCTACTCCTGATTCTGTAAAAGTTAAAGCTAGAATAGCTTCGGGAGGCGTATCGGTTTTACTTAAAATATTGGCGATTCTCATTGTCAATAAATGAGTTTTACCTGTTCCTGGTCCAGCAATAACCATTACTGGTCCCTCAATCTCATCTACGGCTTTTTTTTGTTCAGGATTTAATTGTTTATATTTTGATTCAAATTTATTCATATAAATTTACCAAGCAACTTCATCTACTTTTTTATCTAAAGGTTTATTTTTTTTCTTCCAAGCAGGACAAATATTTTTATATTCACACCAATCACACAATTTATTAATTTTAGGTAAAAGTTCTTTATCTTCTTTAGCCTCCTCTATTATGTTAATTACTTTTGTTTCTAAATCTTTTAATTCTTTTTTAGTGAACTCTTTTTCATAAACTTTTGAGTATTTAATATAAATTAATCCAGTTCTTATTTTTTCAGCAAAAGGATTTAATTTTGAAGCGATAATAGCATAAATAGGAAGCTGGACATCATTCTCTATTATTTCATCTATAGTTCCATGGAATGGTAATTTTCCAGTCTTATAGTCCCATACAGAAATAAAAGAACTAGAATCTTGGTCTATTCTATCTATCTTTCCTGCTATTAAAAATCCTCCTATCCGATATTCCATCCAGTCTTCTAATGATAAAGGAATAACTGAAAGATCAGCACTGGAAATATAATTTTTAAGCATGGCAATGGTTTTTAATCCAAACGCCTTTTCCTGCTCTATTGATTTAAATAGTTTATTTCTTTGTTCAGCTGTCCAATATTTTTTGCCCATTCCATTTTTAGGAACTCTAGCCCAGGAATGCCTTACCATTTTACCAATATCTTGTTTTTTTCTTTCATCTATAGGCACTTTTGATATATCAAAAAAATCTTTAAGAGTAAGATGAACTACATTACCAATAAAATTTTCAGGAGTTTCAACAAATTTTGCCTTTACTTCTTTGTCGTTATGACATTTAAACTGAAAAGGACATAAAAGATATTTGTTTAAAGAACTTGGAAATATTTTTTTAGGAAAGATATAAGCCATGTATTTATGTTTAATCTATTTTTATTCTAACAAAAAATCGCTATAAAAGCGATTTATAATAATTTATATTTTTATTTATTTTTTATTAAATTAATAATATGTTCCCTTATTTCTAATTGTTCCTTGATACTGTTCTCAAGTTCAATAGCAATAATATTTGAAAAATATTTTAAAGGATATTTTTTTAAATAGTTTAATTCAGACATATCTCTTAAATAATGACAAGCATAATTTTTTCTACCTTTTATTAAAAATCCTTTTTTCTGAATTGCTGAAATATGATTACATTTAATAGGATATTTTTCTAAAATACTTACATCATGCTCATATGCCTTTTCATCTAATAATCTAACGTTTTCTAAATGGCTAATGTCCAAACAAATTCCAGCATAATTTTTAATTTCTTCTTCATCTAGCCTAAAAGCAGTTTTATTTTCAATGGTAATTATATTTTTATACTTGCTATAATCATACAATAAAGGATATTGTTTTTCCGTATGAAGATTAAATATTTCCGTTTTATAGTTTTCTACTAAATAATCTAACTCTTCCAATTTCATGTCTGACCGAAGATGAACAAAAGGAATTTTTTCTATTTCTGTTTTTTGTAAAGATTTGTAAAGTTCTTTTCTTTCTTTTTCTTCTAACCCAGTTAAAAAAACAAAAACCTCTTTTAGTTTGAGTTTTTTTATTTCTACTATTTTATTTTGCCAATCGCTATTACCACTTGTTGTTATTGTAGGAAGTATTTTAATAGGTTGCATTTTCAATCATCTTTTTTATTTTTGGTAAAACCAATTTAGTTGCTTTTTGACCTTCTAAAATACTGGTTTTTCCTTCGCCTTTTAAAACTCTTCTCCAGCCAGCAACAGGAGAATCTTTAATTAAAGGATTTATTATAACATCAGCCGATTTAACACAATTTTCTGCTAAATGGTATTGAAAGTATTTAATAGTTTTCAAAGCTACTAAATAAGGATTGTTTCCAATGCTTCTTTCATTATTAAAACGACTCTTATTGTCTAGATTTACAGCAATAACTATATCTGCTCCCATTTTTCTTACTGTTTCCACCGGCACAGATTGGGACAATCCCCCATCCCAGAGCATTCTTTCTTGTAATAATACGGGTTTAAAAAATAAAGGAACTGATATACTAGCCTGAACAGCAGCAGCAACATTTCCTTTTGATATTTCAATTGGTTCAGCGGTTTGAAAATCAGTAGCTACTACTTTAAAGGGTATTTTCAATTTGCTAAAACTGGATTTTTTAATACTTTCATTAATAAATCTTTTTATTTTATTTCCGTTAATTAATCCTCCCCTAAGAGAAGGATCAATAAAAGATATAATTTGACGCCAGGAAGGAGAAAGAATAATTTTTTCTAGCTTGCTACTATTTTTATAAAAAGCATAAACAGCTCCAATCATGGCACCTACACTAGCACCAGCTATGAAGTCAATTGGAATTTTATTTTTTTCTAAGGTCTTTATCACCCCGATATGAGCGTATCCCCTAGTACTGCCACTTCCTAATGCTAATCCAATTTTAGGAACCTTTTTATTTTCCATTTTTATTTATTAATATCTAAAAGTTCAACCTCAAATATAAGAGTTGCCTTAGGAGGAATTACATTTGGTATTCCATTATCTCCATAAGCAAGATCGGAAGGAATTGTTAGTTTTCTCTTTTCTCCTACTTTCATCCCCAATACTCCTAAGTCCCATCCTTTTATTACTTGTCCAGCTCCTAAGTTGAACTCAAAAGGAGTTCCTCTGTCTACGCTAGAATCAAATTTTGTTCCATCTTCTAAAACACCTGTATAATGGACAGATACATTATCTCCATTTTTAGCTTCTTCTCCTGCCCCCTCTTGTAATACTTCTATTTTTAATTCTTCTTCCATATTTTTTGTATTGTTATTTTCTTCTATATTTTGATTGGAATTATCAGGCTCAATTGTTTTTTCTTTTTGATTATTATTGTAAATAAGAACAAAAAAAATAGGTATAATTACACAGATAACGACTAAATATTTAATTAATGTTTTATTCATATTTTTATTATTTTATAAAAGTTTTTTTTGACAAAATGTTTTAGTAACATCTTCAGCTATCTTTTTGCCAGAAGATGTCAGTTTAAAAGAAGACTGAAGATTACCGGAGATTGTTTTGTTTTGTCTTAATGTTCTTAAAGAGCGATCTAATTTTCTGGCATCAGGCCATTTATGATGCTCTGAAAAACAAAATTCTTTAGGGAATAAAGAAAAACATTCTTTAATTAAATTTTGAAAAGTACACTTTTTACTACTCTTGGAAAGAGAGTAAATAGAGAAAAGTATTAAATCATTAATAGAATGTTTTGGACTAGACATTATTTAAGAATATAATATTTTTAGCTAATGGTCAATTTAAGTTATTATTTCTTTTAATAACTTATTTATATATTCCATTGAAGAGTTATTTAACATTAAAACATCATAATTTTCTTTATAGCTCTCTAAGTTTTCTTCTACATTTTCCTCTAAAAATCCTATTTTTATTAAATAATTATAATCAAATCCTTTAATCATTCCAATGTCTCCTATGCTATCACCTAAAAGTAAAACATTTTTTCTATCTTTTATCTTTTCAAAAGCTGGAAAATTTTGAATTGCTGTTTCGTCTTTATTCATTATATGAATAATTGGTTTTTGAAATTCAATTGCATTTCCCTTTTCATCCCATTTACATAGATTAGAAATAATATGTATGTTGTCATATAATTTTCCTTCTCTTTCTAAACACATTGAAATTGCATTACTCCCTAAACCGCAAGATGACATTATAACTAAAGGAATAT
>Ga0272441_10011790_pt1 | contig 12903 bp, 10 predicted proteins | sample SSMProp6N_FD_193582 | JGI IMG/M metagenome (GOLD analysis project Ga0272441, IMG submission 193582) | Marine sediment archaeal communities from Little Sippewissett salt marsh, Falmouth, MA, United States - SSM-Prop-6N | ecosystem: Environmental > Aquatic > Marine > Wetlands > Sediment ...
CTGGTGTCGTCGCTTATCTCGCCAGGTGCGTCTCCGAATGGAACGTTGAAGTCCACGCGGACGAAGACCCGCTTGCCAGCAACATCTATATCACGCACTGTCTTCTTTGGCATCGGTCAAAACCTCCCTGCGAAGTGTTGGTCCTGGACTGCCGCTTCGGGGATTGTGGTAGCCGTGAGGCGTGATGCTGGGGTACATGAACTCACTGGACGGATGGAACGGTACCCACTTTCCCTTCAACCTATCCCGAACGCGGCGGAACAGGGAATGGTAGGCACTACCCTGTTGCGGTGTCAACCTGCGTCGCTTGCTCCAACTTGCTTCGAATTCGCACGTTCACTATAATTGGCACTCTAGAAACCTGAGTGCTAATCACCGGAGGTCATGGATGAACTGTTCAGTGTGTGGGAAACCGCTCCTTTTCAACCGTGTAGCGTTCAAGTGCTCTTGTGGAGCGTATGTCCACGCGTATTGCCTTGATCAGCACATTCTCGAAGCGCATCGCCCCGAGGCCGAGGAGGGGTACGTCGACCTGAACAGTGATTTCCATCCTGTTAAGGCTGTCGAACCCGAACCCGAGGCTGTGACTGAGGTGGAGGAGGGCGCCGAGCTTCCTGAGGAAGCGGAGGCGATGGAAGGCGCGTCCGAGGCGGTCGCTGAAGAGGTTGAGGCTGGGGCTGATGACGAAGGCGGCGAAACCGAGAGCGACGAGGACATGTCTCCGGGAGAAGTGGTTGAGGATCAGGGTGAGGAGGAGGCTGGCAAGGACGCTGCCTCAGAGGACGAAGACTAGGGCAACCGCCCGGGAGGACATATCGTGCCAACATACTCGTACAAATGCGACAAGTGCAAGCACGAGTTTGATATCAGACAGAGCTTCAAGGACAGGCCGGTAGCGGCGTGTCCCGTGTGTGGTGAGGAAGCTCGAAGAGTATTCTGCCCGGTCCCGATCGTGTTCAAGGGACCAGGATTCTATACGACGGATTCACGCGGCGTGACTGCGGCGAGCGCAGGCAAAGACGACTAGTCTCGAACCTTAGTGCAGTCTTCGCTCTCGTGGTAGACTGTGAATACGTCCCTGTAGCTCAGCAGGATAGAGCGGCTGCCTTCTAAGCAGCGGGTCGTGGGTTCGAATCCCACCAGGGATGCCATTGCGCATCCATAGGCCTCCCGTCCATTTCAGCGCGGCCGCTACGAGTCAAGGTTGCGTCATACGTACGAACTGTGGTACATTAGGCGAGTTTGACCCCACCTCCGAATCTTCCCAGAACAGGATAGAATTAAGGTATGGAGAATCCATCAGTAAAAGGTCTACTTGAAGCGGGTGCCCACTTCGGTCACCACACTAGCTACTGGCATCCCAAGATGAAGCGCTACATCTTCGCGCAGCGCAACGGCATTCACATCATTGATCTCGAGCAGACGGTACACATGCTGCAGACTGCGTGCGAGTTCGTGCGTGATGTTGCAGGCCGTGGTCAGTCGGTGCTGTTCGTCGGCACCAAGCGCCAGGCACAGCAGCCCATCGAGGAAGAAGCCAAGCGTTGCGGCATGTTCTACGTGAACCAGCGATGGCTCGGTGGCATGCTGACCAACTTTGGCAACATCCAGGCGAGGATCGACTACCTGGTGCGGCTCGAAGATCGCAAGGAAAAGGGTGAGCTTGACCTCCTTTCCAAGAAAGAGAGTTCCAGGCTCGAGAAGAAGATGGCCCACCTGAACGACCAGATGGGTGGCTTCAAAGAGATGACCTCTTTCCCTGGCGTTCTCTTCATCTCCGATCCGTTGAAGGACAAGATTGCGCTATCGGAGGCCAGGAAAGTTGGTATTCCGGTCGTCGCGATCTGTGATACGAACTGCAATCCGGAGCTCATCGACTACCCGATACCTGCCAACGATGATGCCATCAAGGCCATTCGACTCGTTGCCAGCAAGGTGTCCGATGCGGTCATTGAAGGCAGAGGTATGTTCGCTGCTGAGCAGGCAGACGAGGGTGAGGCGGTATCGCAGGAGGCCGAAGAGCCTATCGAGATCCTCCGCTCCTACTCATTCAATCCCGACGAAAGCTAGATTTAGGGGTTCGCACTATGGGAACGACCGTTGATGCGGTGAAAGAAGTTCGCCTGAAGACAGGCGCTGGTATGCTCGACTGCAAGAAGGCAGTTGAGCAGTGCGGCGGCGATGTGGCCGGCGCAATCGCGGCCTTGAAGGAAAAGGGCCTTGCCATGGCCAGCAAGCGCGCTGAGCGCGCCGTTGGTGAAGGTGTTGTCGCGTCTTATCTGCACCACAATAGCCGTGTAGGTGCACTGGTTGAGTTGAACTGCGAAACTGACTTCGTGGCTCGCAATGATGATTTCAAACAATTGGCGTACGACATTGCTATGCATGTCGTCGCGTCCAATCCTGTGTGTCTCAGCGAAGAGGAGATGCCGGCGGACTGTGACCTTGCAGTCGCTGAGGCTTGCCTGCTTTCGCAGCCATTTGTGAAAGATCCCTCGAAGACGATCGCTGACCTTGTTACTGAGGTTATCGCCCGCACGGGTGAGAACGTCAAGGTTGGTCGGTTCACTCGTATCGAAGTAGGCCTTTAGGACCACTTCTCGCGTCCTGCGCCGAAGGGAGGCACTCGCATGGTGAGTCAAGTCCTGGTTGAACTCAATGCCGACATGCAGAAGTGTGTCGACGGTCTCTCCCACGAGTTGGGGTCCGTTCGCACCGGGCGGGCCAGTCCTGCGCTTATCGAAGACGTGCCTGTGGATTACCACGGGTCTGTGCTTCCCCTCAAACAGCTGGGAAACATCTCTGTGCCCGAGCCGCAGATGCTGGCAGTCCAGCCATGGGATCGAACCGGGCTTCGTGCCATCGAAAAGGCTATCCTGAAGGCCAACATCGGCCTCAATCCCTCGAACGATGGCAGCGTCATCCGTATGGCGATCCCTACACTGAACGAAGAACGCCGCGTGGAGCTTGCGAAGATGGTGGCGAAACGTGTTGAAGAGCGTAAGGTGGCTCTTCGCAACATCAGACGCGACTGCGTTCACAAACTTCGCCAGATGGAGAAGGACAAGGATATCTCTCAGAACGAGCTTGACGTGACTCTCAAGAAAGTCGATGAGCTCATTGAGGTGTATATCGACAAGGCGGTCGAGGTTGGACGCGCCAAAGACAAGGAAATCAAAGAGCTGTAGCGCAAGGCGGGGGAGACCCCGCCTTTCTTCATTCTGTACGTCTGGTACAATGCCTTCGTGCTTCGCCTGAGAGTCCTCACAGCCATCATAGGGCTCCCTCTCGTAGTGGCGTCGATTCTGCTCGGTAATCGGTTCTTCGCACTGTTTCTCGCTGTGGTGGCTGCTGCTTGCACCATCGAGCTGTGCAGGCTGGTTCCTGGACTCCCCCGCCGTGACCCGCTCGCCATCGTGGCCATCGGATGGGCAGCGCTGCTTGCTATTCGAAGCCTGTTCGTTGAGTCTGTACTGTTGAGCACGGCCCTCGTCTCTGCTCCCCTCGTCGTTACTCTGTTACTGCTTCTAGCGCCCTGGGAGACGAGGCGTACCTTTACGGAGTGGGCCTGGGCGGTCGGTGGCGCGTTGTACGTGGGCTGGTTGTTCGGTCACTGGGGTCTTTTGTACGCGATGGAGGGTGGCATCATCTTGGTTCTGTTCGGGATGTTGACGACATTCGGCTACGACACTGGCGCGTACTTTTTGGGGCGCGCGCTTGGACGACACAAGATGGCACCGAGCATAAGCGCCGCCAAGACGTGGGAAGGCGCGGTGGGAGGGCTCGTGATCGCGGCGATCAGCGCGGTTGCCCTTCGTGCAGTCGCGATTGCCTTCACAGGGGTGTTTCCCTTCAGCATCAGCGCAACGGTTGGCGCGGGCATCGCCGTGGCGGTGGCGGCGCAACTTGGTGACCTTGTTGAGTCGGCGCTTAAACGGAGCGCGGACGTGAAGGATGCAGGGAGTCTGCTACCGGGACACGGTGGGATGCTCGACAGGTTCGATAGTCTGCTCTTCACAGGTGCGATGCTATACTTCTATACGCTGTGGATAGCGTTTTGAATCGCGTTGCGCTGCTTGGTAGCACCGGCTCTATTGGTACGCAGACGCTGAAGATAGCCCGCCAGATGCCCTCTGAGGTGCGTATTGTGGCGCTGGCCGGTGGCAACAATGCGTCTCTCCTCTCAGGGCAGATAAACGAATTCGAACCGCGTTTCTTTTCTTCTCTGCGTCCGGACCTGGTCGTGAGCCACACTGCGACGTACGCCTCTCTTGAGGATATCGCGGCCCATGACGGTGTTGACACTGTGGTGGTTGCCACGGCAGGAAGTGCGAGCCTGCATGCTGCGCTTGTGGCGCTGCGCGCCGGCAAGAGGGTCGCCCTTGCGAATAAAGAGGCCCTGGTAATGACAGGGCATCTGATGCTGGAAGCTGCACAGACGCCGGGGAGTCTTCTTGTGCCTGTCGATAGCGAACATAGCGCCCTGTGGCAGTGCCTGCGAGGCGAGAACCGTGACGAGGTGTCACGCCTATTACTGACCGCGTCTGGAGGGCCCTTCTACTCTTGCTCCGCAGACGAGTTGCATGGAATCACGCCTGTGGAAGCTCTGGCGCATCCCGTCTGGTCCATGGGGCGGAAGATAACGATTGATTCCGCCACACTGATGAACAAGGGGCTTGAGATTATCGAGGCGCATTGGCTGTTCGATGCTCCCTACGATCGCATCGACGTATTGGTGCACCCTCAATGTGTCGTGCATTCTATGGTTGAGTTCAAGGACGGGTCTATCAAGGCTCAGCTTGGCGTACCCAATATGGTGTTACCTATCCAGTATGCGCTGACCTGGCCGCACCGCGTCCCGGGGCCCGCGCCTGCTATGGACTGGACGGTGGCGCAGTCTCTGTCCTTCGAGCCTGTCGATACGGCGCGTTTTCCCGCTCTACAATTAGCTCGCGAGGCAGGAGAGGCAGGCGGCACGATTCCGGCCGCGCTGTGTGGCGCCGATGAGGCAGCCGTCGCACTCTTCCTGGATGGCGTAATCGGCTTCACTCGCATCTCGGAGCTTGTCGAGGACGCCGTTCACGCGCATGTGCGGTGTGAGGCGGAGTCGGTTGAGGCGGTACTTGAAGCTGAGGAATGGGGTCGGCGCTACGTCCGTGAATGCGTCGCGAAGTCAGGCTCTGTAACGATGCAGCCTTTGAAAGGCGAAGCGTGAAAATATGATAGAAACGATACTGCTGTTCGTTGTCTCGCTGTTCATAGTCGTGGTTGTTCACGAACTGGGCCACTTTCTCGTGGCCAAGCGTGTGGGGGTTGTTGTGGACGAGTTCGGCCTGGGGTTCCCTCCGCGTCTGTTCGGACGCGAGTGGCGCGGAACCCTCTATTCCCTGAACGCATTGCCGGTCGGCGCGTTCGTCAAGAGTCGCGCAGAGAACGATGCGACCGTCGAGGGAAGTCTGGCGAGCAAGAGTCCTCTGGCCCGATTCGCCGTCTATGCGGCGGGACCCGGCGCGAACATCGTTCTTGCATTCCTGCTCTTCACCATGTTCTTTGGCCTGCCGCGCGGCACCGTAGTGAGTGACGGCGTGCTCGTCTATCAGGTCGAGTCTGATTCCGCCGCCAGTGGGGCAGGACTGCTCCCTGGCGACGTGCTTCTCTCAGCTGGCGGTAGCGACCTCGAAACCTGGGGTGACCTCCAGGAGGTGCTTGCCGACCTGGACGAGGGAGAGGCGGTCAGCCTGAGCATTTCCCGCGACGGAGGTACGCCATACGCTACGAGCCTTGTCCCTCGCTACTCGGAAGGTCTGGATAGACGAGTCATCGGTGTCACCCTCGGCCACAACGTGGTGGAAGCCGTAGTGCCCGGTTCACCGGCTGCGGAACGTGGTGCCCGTGAGGGAGACACTCTGCTGGGGGTGAACAACGAGGGCGTCATCAATCAGTCGAGCTACCAGGAGGCGGTATCGGCCGCTACCGGCAGCGAATCCACCATACTCACGCTGCTACATGATGGAGAGACGTATACCATCGACATCTCGGGCGACATTGTGGATGCCTCGGCCATTGGCCTTGGCCTTAATTGGGCGCCAAACACGCGTATCGAGCGGCGAGCTGCTCCCATCTGGACGGCGGCTGCCAATGGTGCGAGATACGTCGTCAGCATGCCCGCCATGATTGTCGCGTCGATTCCGTTGATGCAGGAGGATCCGTCGCTTGCGTTCGTCGGTCCTATCGGTGCCGGCCAGCTCACCGTCGAGGCAGTGCGGGCGTTCGGCCCTTCAAACCTGATATTCATCGCGGGTCTCATCAGCATTGGGATTGCGCTCTTTAATCTGTTTCCCGTACCGCCGCTAGACGGCGGAGGGATGCTTGTGTCTCTGATCGAGGGCGCACGACGGGGCCGCCGCCTTTCCGAAAGGTCCGTCCGAATGGCCTACGCGATCGGGACCGCGCTACTCATCACGCTTGTGGTGTTCATTACGACGAGCGATATACTCAGGCTGATTGAGGGGAGAGGATTCGGCATTTGAAAGACCGTCGGCAGTCGAAGCGAATCTACCTTGGCGATGTTGCGGTAGGCGGTGGTGCTCCCATCACTGTGCAGTCGATGACCAAGACTGACACGCGTGATGTGCAGGCGACCGGCAACCAGATTGCCGCACTTGTGGATGCCGGTTGCGAGATTGTGCGATTGGCTGTCCTGGATCAGGAGGCTGCCGCTGCGCTGGGCAGAATTCGGCTAACTACGAATGTGCCACTGGTTGCCGACATCCACTTCGACCATCGTCTTGCCATTGCGGCGATCGATGCGGGAGTGGAGGGTCTCAGGCTCAACCCCGGTAACATCCGACGCATTGAAGATCTTGAACGAGTCGTGCTGCAGGCGAAGGAGCACCAGGTGCCAATACGCATCGGCGTCAACGGAGGCAGCCTTCCTGCTGACTATCGCCCCGAGCTGACGCTGCCGGAGAGAATGGTCTCCATTGCGGAGGAACAGATTGCCGTACTGGAGCGCCTCGACTTCGACCTTGTGAAGATATCTCTGAAATCATCCGATGTGCAGGCAACGGTGGACGCCTACGTCTTGATGGCCGAACGCAGCCCCTACCCGCTTCACCTGGGCGTGACGGAGGCCGGACCGCCGATGTGCGGCGCCATTCGGAACGCCATAGGAATGGGCATCCTGCTGCACATGGGCATCGGGGACACGATACGCGTCTCCATGAGTGGTGACCCTGTGCTGGAAGTGGATGCGGGGCGTGAGATTGTGTCGTCGCTCGGCCTTCGCGATTTGGGGCCTCGAATTGTGAGCTGTCCCACATGTGGGCGAACAACGCTGGATGTTCCTGGTATCGCTACGCGTGTGTCAGAATACGTACGTAACATCACGGTTCCTCTGCACATCGCGGTTATGGGATGTGTGGTAAATGGCCCCGGGGAGTGTGCCCAGGCTGACGTGGGTATCGCCGGGGGTGTGGGCAAAGTGGCCCTCTACCGCGCGGGTACGTTCGCGTACACCGTTCCTGTTGACCAGGCCTTTGACGCCCTGCAATCTGAGATAGATGCGCTTGTCGACACGCGACAGCGCCAGTAAACAAATATGAGGTGGTACGAAGCATGAGATTGTCCAAACTCCTTGGCCGCACGACCAGAGAGACGCCCGCGGATGCGGAAACAGCCAGTCATCAGTTACTGGTGCGTGCCGGCATGATAGCCCAGGGTGCGGCAGGCGTCTATTCATTCCTTCCTCTTGGCTGGCGTGCCCTACGCCGTGTTGAACAGGTTGTTCGTGAGGAGATGGACAAAGCCGGCGGCCAGGAGCTGCTGATGCCTACTCTGCAGCCTTTCGAGCTTTGGGAGGAATCCGGACGCTACGTTTCCTTTGGACAGTCGTTGTTCACAGTCGTGGACCGCAAGGACCACCGACTGGCGCTCGGTCCGACTCATGAAGAGGTCATTACCGACCTTGGTCGGCGCTATGTGCAGAGCTATCGTGACCTGCCTCTCATGCCGTACCAGATCCAGACGAAGTTCCGTGATGAGCCCCGGCCTCGTGGCGGCCTGCTTCGCGTGCGCGAGTTCATCATGAAGGATATGTATAGCTTCGACGCAGATGAAGAGGGACTTGATAGTACCTACCAGACGATGGCGAAAGCCTACGCCGCCCTGTACAGCCGGCTTGGCCTGAATGCTGTCATGGTGCAGGCAGATAGCGGCGCGATAGGTGGCAAGGCATCCAACGAGTTCATGGTGCTCACGCCTACAGGCGAGGATATCGTGATTCACTGCGATGCCTGTGGTTACGGTGCGAATGTTGAGAAGGCGTGCAGCGACAAGACGCTTCCCGGCGAACAGTCATCTGCTGACGAGGAGCTTCTGCCTCTCGCCGAGGTTGCGACTCCCGAATCAAAGACTATAGAAGAAGTCGCCCGCTTTATCGGGGTACCGCAGAGCAAGACTGCCAAGGCTGTCTTCTACGTGGCTGACGGTGAGTTCGTTTTCGCAGTGATTCGAGGGGACCTCGAGGTCAATGAGGTCAAACTGCAGCGTGCGCTGAAGTGCGCTGACCTCCGCCCTGCCGAAGAGGAAGAGGTGACCGCTGCCGGTATCGTTGCCGGCTATGCTTCCCCTATCGGCGTTTCGGGAGTGCGGATCGTTGTTGATGACTCCGTGCCTGCGGCGAAGAACCTGGTTGCCGGCGCGAATCGGGACGGCTTCCACTACATCAACTCCAACCTTGGCCGCGACTACACGGCTGATACCGTGGCCGATATCGCGCTGGTCCAGGCTGGCGACCGGTGTCCTCAATGCGGCACTGCTCTGAGCGCGGATCGCGGTATCGAGGTAGGACACATTTTCAAGCTGGGGACCTTCTTGAGCGACAAGCTTGGCGCGACCTTCCTGGACGAGAGCGGCAGGTCGAAGGCTGCCGTGATGGGCTGCTATGGCATCGGTGTCGGTAGACTGCTGGCGGCCGTGGTTGAGTACAGCCACGACGACAAGGGCATTATCTGGCCGATGATCGTCGCTCCCTACCAGGTGCACCTCTGCTCGCTCAACCCTGACAAGGGTGATGTTGGCGAGAAGAGCGAGGGCCTCTACGAGGCGCTACTGGACCGTGGCGTTGAAGTCCTGTATGACGACAGGCCCGCTTCACCCGGGGTCAAGTTCAACGACGCCGACCTCATTGGTGTGCCGTTGCGTGTGACAGTGAGTCCACGAGGACTATCGAACGGGAATGTCGAGGTGAAGTGGCGTGCTGGAGATAGCTCTGAGATGGTTCCCTTGGAACAGGCTGCGGACACTATCGCGAAGATGGTGAGCGATGCCCTGGGTGCGTAGCGAGTTTCCGGTTTTCTCGGGCGCGTGAAGTGGCATGCTGCGGTTGGGGATGCAAGGCGGTCCCGCTGGAGAATACTGCGCACACTATCGCGAAGATGGTGTCGGAGGCGCTAGCTTCGTAGAGAAGCCCCTACAGCTTTCTCAAGCCTGGCAAGGACTTTGCCCAGGAGCTCGTTGATTTCATTCTCCGTGAGCGTACGGTCCGGAGCCTGGAGCACCAGCCTGATGGCGAAGGACTTCTTCTCGGCCGGGACCTGTTCTCCCTCGTACACATCGAAGAGGGTGCAGGTTGAAACGAGACCGAAGCCACTGATTATGTCAGCCACCTGTTCGTAGGTCACGCTCTTCTCGACGACGATAGCGAGATCACGCTCCGAGAAAGGGAATCTCGAAAGTGGTTGGTAGTCCGAGATGTCCGAGTAGAGCTCTGTAAGCTTGCCCGCGTCCAATTCGACTATGAACGTGTCCGGTTCAATCTCAAAGTTGCGTGCCACTGCGGGATGTATTTGTCCGATGACGCCCAGCTTGTCGCCGCCGACGACGACATCAGCCTGTCTGCCGGGAAGAAGTCCGGCATCCTCAGCGGGTATGAATTGCACGTCCTCAATGCCGCATCGCTGCATCAGGAATTCGACCACGCCCTTCGCGTCGTAGAAATCCATCTGGCGATCAGCATGAACCCATGAAAGCGGCTCGGCAGAGCCCCACATGAGCGCGCAGAGAGTCTCTCTCTCATCCGGTAACTCGTCTCCCTGCGGGAGATAGACGCGGCTCAACTCGAAGACACGCAGTGGAGTCTGTTCTCTTCGCCTGTTGCGTGCCACAACGTCAAGAAGGCTCACTCGCAATGATGTGCGCAGACAAGCCTGCTCGCGGGACATCGGATTGGCTATCTCAACGGGCTTGGGCTCAAGCGCCACGCCGGGAAAGACCTGAGCCAATCTCTCGGGGCTTGTCAGCGAGTAGGTCACCACTTCCTGGAAGCCGACGCCAACCATAAGGGTGCGAAGTATGCCTTTGAAGCGCCAGACGTCGGCCGGAACCGATACGGTCGCGCTGCTGAAGCGCGGCGCGCCGACGGGTATTGTGTCATAGCCGATGGTGCGCACTACCTCTTCTACGAGGTCAGCGGGAAGAGCTACATTGCCACGCCAGTACGGAACCTCATACGAGGCAGCGTCCACATTTGCGCCTCGCCAGGTGAAGCCGAGTTTCTCGAGGATATCCCGGGTCTGTTCCTGTGGAACATCAACATCGGTCAGCCGAAGGACCTCTCCGTGTGGGAGGTCGACCACGGTGGGTGCTTTGGGTGTAGGGTACGCGTCATATACGCCCTTGGCAGCCTTGCCGCCGCAGAGTTGAACGAGGAGCTGAGTCGCACGGCGTATGCCGATATGGGCATGGTCGGGATGCAGACCCTTCCCCAACCGGGACGATGCCTCACTATTCAGTCCGAGGAAGGTGCTCCCGCGATGAACGAGAGCCTGGTTGAAGTTGGCTCCCTCAAGCAGAATGCTCGTCGTCGTATCGGAAACCTCCGTATTCAGGCCGCCCATGATGCCCGCGATGGCGACGTCTCGTTCGCCGTCAGCAATCATCAGCACGTCGCTGGTGAGCGTCCTCTCGACATCATCGAGAGTTGAGAACACCTGCCCGTCCTTCGCACGGCGCACGATGATTTCGTGATTCGCTATCTTGTCATAGTCAAAGGCGTGAAGCGGCTGCCCGAGTTCGAGCATCACATAGTTGGTAATATCTACCACGTTGGAGATGGGCCGCATTCCGGCGGCCTTGAGTCGCGACTGCATCCAGTCCGGAGACGGGCCCAGCTTGAGATCGCGCACGACGGTAGCGCAATATCTGGGGCAGCCTACAGGGTCCTCAATTGTGACCTTTGCGAGTGCCTCAACTGGTGTCTCTTCCTCTTCGTAGTCAACGTCGGGTAGCGTCAGTTCGCAACCCGTGAGGGAGGCGACTTCGCGGGCAACGCCGGCGACACAGAGACAATCAGGGCGATTGGGGGTCAGTTCGAGGTCGAGGATGGTCTCGCCCATGTATTCCCTGGCGTTCATGCCGATGGGGGCGTCAGCCGGCAGCTCGATTGTGCCGGTATGGTCGTCGGACAGACCAAGTTCCTTCTCGGAACAGACCATGCCTTCGGAGCGGATGCCGCGTATCTTTGCTGCCTTGAGAGTTGCGGGCTCACCTGTGTGCCCATCGATGAGTTTGGCTCCAAGATGCGCGTATACAACCTTCTGGTCAACGGCAACGTTGGGTGCGCCGCACACGACGGTGTTGGTGCCCGAGCCGTAGTTGACGGTTACGAGGCGGAGCCGGTCGGCGTTGGGATGAGGCTGCACGTCCGTGACGAGAGCAACCGTCACGCCCTCCCACGTCGCGCCAATCTCCTCAATGGCTCCTACCTCAAGGCCGGCCATGGTGAGTCGTTCAGCGATGCGTTGAACAGACCAGTCGGTCTTGACGTAGTCGGAAAGCCAACTCAGCGGTACTTTCATGCAACCTGTCCGTGTCTAGAACTGTCTCAGGAACCTGAAGTCACCTGAGTAGAAATGCCTGATGTCGTCAACTCCGTGACGCAGAATAGTGATACGCTCCACTCCCATTCCGAACGCAAATCCGGAGTAGACGGAGGGATCGATGCCGCAGCCTGCGAGCACATTCGGATGGACCATGCCACATCCAAGGATTTCAAGCCAGCCGGTGCCACTGCATATGCGACAGCCGGCGCCGTGGCAGGCAACGCACTCGATTGCGACCTCTCCTCCCGGCTCGACAAATGGGAAATAGTCACAGCGGAACCTGACGCCCATCTCCCGCCCGAACATGCTTTTGGCAAACTCGAACAGAGTCTCTTTCAGGTCTCGTAGAGTGATGTCAGTATCGATGGCAAGGCCTTCAACCTGCTGGAACATCCAGTCATGTGTGGCGTCGGTGGCCTCGTAGCGGTACGTCCGTCCGGGAACGACAAAGCGAAGGGGTGGCTTGTGCTGCTCCATTATGCGTACCTGCATCGGAGACGTGTGAGTGCGGAGGAGCCTGGCGTTGCCGTCATCCCTGGAATCCACCCAGAGCGTGGCAAACATGTCACGAGCAGCATGGTCTTGAGGGATATTCAGCGCCTGGAAGTTATAGTAGTCGCGTTCAACCTCGGGGCCTTCAATGACCTGGAAGCCCATGCGCGCGAAGACGGCGCATATCTCGGTGATGACCTGGGTGATTGGATGAAGTCTGCCGAGAGGCTGCGAGCGTCCCGGGAGGGTAACATCGATCGGGGCAGCACCCCTGGAAAGGCTGCTGAGGGACAGAGCTTCCTCTGTCTCGGTGTGTTTCTGCTGCAGTGTTGCCTTGAGCTTGTTGGCACGTCCGCCGAACTCGCGTCGCTCTTCGGGAGAGAGTGCGGCAAGACCACGCAGAACGGTAGTCAGTGCGCTCTTCTTGCCGAGATACCTGACACGCCACTCCTCAAGCTGAGGGTGGGTTTCTACCTGTGCAAGCTCCGCAAGTGCGGTAGCTTCAAGGCGTTCAAGCTCTTCCTGCATC
>Ga0272441_10011792_pt1 | contig 12903 bp, 14 predicted proteins | sample SSMProp6N_FD_193582 | JGI IMG/M metagenome (GOLD analysis project Ga0272441, IMG submission 193582) | Marine sediment archaeal communities from Little Sippewissett salt marsh, Falmouth, MA, United States - SSM-Prop-6N | ecosystem: Environmental > Aquatic > Marine > Wetlands > Sediment ...
GGAGCCAAAAACATGAAAGCGGCCCTTTGGGCCGCTTCTTTTTTTATCGGGCAGGACACCCCGAACCTGCGAATAAATGACACTGTTAGTTTTCAAGACGCAATGCAGCGACACTATCAACAGATCAGGCTGCGCGATGCATTTTATCGCGTCCGACTTTCGGCGGATTAATCCGCCAGCCGGCGGATTCGAGTCCTGCCCGAGGAGCCAAACAATAACAGGGATGGCCAAGACAGCCGTCCCTTTTTTATACGGAAGGAACCATCGTTGCGGGTGGCTGTTAATCCGCCAGCCGGCGGATTCGAGTCCTGCCCGAGGAGCCAAAAATATGAAAGCGGCCCTTTGGGCCGCTTCTTTTTTTATCGGGCAGGACACCCCGAACCTGTGGTTTTGGTATATTCTTGATTCATGCCATTTTACGTTTACGCCATCACTAACCCAGCAAAAGAAATCTATATAGGGCAGACCAACGATCTCTGTCGGAGACTTCGGGAGCATAACGACCCGGATTGCAGAATAACCCTCCATACCAAAAGACACCCAGGCCCCTGGACACTGTTCTTCAGCGAAACTCATGAAACAAGATCTGATGCAATGAAAAGAGAGAAAGAACTCAAAACCTGCAAGGGCAGAGTGTTTTTGCGAACGCATTTGAATAATACAAGTGAACCTGCGACAGAATCAACGTAACGGGCTTCGATTTGCCCCAGGAGCCAGATAATCCAGGGGCGCCCCTGGTATTTTGCGAAAACGTGACCTCGGTAACAAAGTATGCTTTTTTGACAATTTACCCCCGGATAGGCTATATTGCATATCATTATCAATTCTTCAGGGTAAATCGGCGCTTTGCGTCGCCATGGTCCTGCCGGGGGGGTGGTCTGCAGCTTTGCAGAGAGTGGGCTCCATACCATAAAGAGCCATTTGAAATGTTTCTGAAGCACCTCATAACGCAAAAGTGCGAAATACACGAAAGGGTGATACTCGATGAAAAAGGGTCTTTTGCCGGCCTCAGTACTGGTGCTGATCTCCGGGGCCATGTTTTCGGGACACTTCGGTGTAGGTGACCTTATTTTCCCGCCTATCCTGGGGCGCGATACGGGCGCAAGCTGGTTTACGGCGGCTATGGGCTACATGATCATAAACAGCCTTGGCGTATGGCTGGCCTATGTCGCCTGCGCTCATCAGAACAAATCGCTCAGCGGTCTGGCGTCCATGACTCTGGGCAATTTCTTCGGCAAGGTCTACACCGCGATACCCGTTTTGATAACGATCCTTTTCATACTTCCCAGGGTGTCTTCGGCCACGCATGAAATGGCCGTTCTGCCCCTGTTTGCAAATGTGCCGCTGTGGGCAAGCCTGGCGGTTTTCTTCCTGCTCAGTTTCTATATCGCCTGGACAAGGGCTACGGTCATAGACAAACTGGGTAAACTGCTGGCGCCTGCTCTTATTCTTTTCGTCGTCATACTGGCTGTAAAGGGCCTTGCCACACCGCTTTCCACCCCAACCACGCCCGGTGCGCCAATGGCTCTAAAGGAGGGCATGCTCAACGCCTATAACACCATGAACGCCATAGCCGCGTTGCTGTTCGGCGGCTGGGTGCTGCACGAACTCAACATGCGCAACGTGACCAGCATGAAGGACAAGGACATAAACCTCAACGCCATCGGCTTTATGACGGCGGTGTTTCTGGGGATCACCTCCACAGTCCTGGTGTACCTCGGAGCTTCGTCCGGCGCGGCTTTCCCCGAGGCTAACATCGGCGCTCTTTCAACCGAAATAGCTCTTGGTCTGCTGGGCAACATGGGTCTTATCGCTTTTGCCATCATAATGGCTCTTAGCTGCCTCAGCACGGCCGCCGCCATTACCTCGATGGCCGGCGACATGTTCCAGGAAATGACGGATGGCAAAATACCCTACAGGGCCACTGTCGTCTTTGCCACAGTCGCGGGCTTTACTCTTGGCCTCGTGGGCCTGAGCAGGATAGTAAAATACACCGTGCCGTGGCTGGTGTTGCTCTATCCTTCGATAGTTGTGCTTATCCTTACGGCCCTTTCCTACAAGTTCGACAGGATGAGATCGGCCGTCACCGTGGGCATGATCTCGGCGCTGGTCTTTGGGCTGGGCGACATGCTGGCGTTCTACGGTATGAAAACCAACCCCATAACGACTTTTGCCTCCTCGCTGCCCCTTGGGGAGCAGGGAATAGGATGGATGCTGCCTACCGCGGTAGTGATGGTGGCGGCTCATTTCCTCTTCAGAAGGAAAACGGTATAGAGCCAGGCTTTTTGCCTCTACGCTGCATATGCATCGGCGAGACCAGAGGGGCGCCTTCAAGGCGCCCCTTTTTACAGGTGAGCGCCTGACGGATGATACAATCCTGTGGGGAGGTGGCTTCATGAACTTCAAGGTTAAAAACGAAACGGAACTTACAACGGCGCGCATGGAAACACTTGTGGACGGGATTTTCGCCATAGCTATGACCGTCCTTGTTCTGGACCTCAAGGCGCCGCCCTCTTTGACGCATCTCACTTCGGCCCAGCTTGCGTCCTATCTGGCGGCTCTGGGCGACGACTTCATCAATTATGTGGTCAGTTTTATACTCCTTGCGAACTTCTGGGTGGTTCATCACAAACAGTTCCATTATATAAAGCGTACTGATATCCACCACCTATGGATAAACCTGGCGTTTGTAATGTTCGTGGGCCTGGTTCCCTTTACGACATCTCTTATCAGCCGGGTGGCTGACCTGTGGATTGCGGATATTGTTTTTCATCTCAATATTTTCATTCTCAGCCTGCTGGCGGCCCTGAACTGGTGGTACGCTACGTGGCATTTTCGCCTTGTGGACGCGGATATCGATAAAAGCAGGGTGGAGGACGGCGCCATGCGTTCCGCTGTCATGCCCGTGATATGCCTGCTTGCGGCGGCGGTATCCCCATTGATCAAGGGCGACAGCAACTATGTGTACCTTCTGGTGCCGTTCGCCATGCGATTGGCGCCCAGATTAAGGAAGATTTTCTTCAGAAAACGCTGATTTTACTTCCCCGCAACCCGATTCCGTAAATATTTCTTGTCATAGTATCCTTCCGGGTGTACGATTCTATGTCTGCGTGCGTGTTTTCTGGCGCGCTGATTTGTAAACCCGGGAGATGCAAAACCATGCCTGAAGTAGAAAAGATCAGAAACCTCGCTATAATCGCCCATATCGACCACGGCAAGACAACGCTGATAGACTCCATTTTTCGTGCGGCGCATGTTTTCAGAGAAAATGCCCGCGTAGAGGAGCGGGTCATGGACAGCAATGAACTGGAGCGGGAACGCGGCATCACCATTCGTTCCAAACATTGCACTGTGACCTGGAATGGATATCTTATAAATCTTGTGGATACACCGGGGCACGCCGATTTTTCGGGAGAGGTGGAGCGCGTGCTGTCGACGGTGGACTCTGTACTGCTGCTTGTAGACGCCAACGAGGGCCCCATGCCACAGACCCGCTATGTTCTCAAGCAGGCCCTTAAAATGGGGCTCAAGCCGCTGGTCTTCATCAACAAGGCCGACAGGCCCAACGCCGATCCGGAAGAAACCCTTAACGGAACGTTCGATCTTTTTATTGAACTGGGCGCCACGGACGAGCAGGCGGATTTTCCCGTAGTGTACGGCTCAGGCCTTCAGGGCTGGGCCGTCGACGACATGCAGGATTCCAGGGAAGGCGGCATGGAAGCCCTTTTTGAAATGATAGTGAAACATGTACCAGCCCCTGCCGCCGATCCTGAGGGGCCTTTTCTTATGCAGGTCACGACGCTGGCGTGGAACGAATACACCGGCAGAATAGGGTGCGGCAAGGTGCTGCAGGGTTCCATAAACAGGGGAAGCGATTTTGCCAGAACATCGACCCGCTGGGTGAACCCGGAAAAGCAGGAAGGCGAATGGGAGGTTTGCGGGCGTAACCCCGAAAAGGTGGCTGGACTCTGGGTCACCAGGGGCCTCGACCGCATTGAGGTCGATGAAGTGTCGGCGGGCGATATCGTCTGGATCGCCGGGCCCAAAGAGATAAATATAGGCGATACTTTCAGTGACCCCGAACTGGAAAACGCCTCGATGCAACCGCTTTCCATAGAGGAACCCACGGTTTCCATGTTCTTTCTGGTCAATAACGGGCCGTTTTCCGGCCAGGAGGGCCAGGCGATTACCCTGCGTCAGCTCAAGGCGAGGCTTGAAAGAGAAATGCAGAGCAACGTGGCCCTGCATATGGAAGACCTCGGGCGTCCCGACGGAGTAAAGGTGTCGGGCAGGGGCGAACTGCACCTGGCGATACTGGTGGAGGAAATGCGCCGCGAGGGGATGGAATTCTGTATCTCGCGGCCGGAAGTTATAACCGAAATAATGAACGGAAAAGTATACGAACCGATGGAAGAGTTAATAATTGACGTCCCTGATGAATATCAGGGAGTGGTCTTTGAAAAGGTCGCCCGGCGCAAGGGGCGCAGCATCGGCATGCAGAACCTTCAGACCGGGCTCACGAGGCTGGATTTCCGTGTCCCCACAAGGGGAATTATAGGCTACAGAGGAGAGTTCCTTACCGATACCAGGGGTCTGGGCATAATGTCTTCCAGCTTCAACGGCTACGGGCCGTGGGCCGGGGATATCAACCCAAGGAACCGGGGCTCCATGATCAGCCTTGAAACCGGTGAGGCGACAGGCTACCAGCTGGAAAACCTTCAGCAGCGAGGTGTGCTCTTTATCAAGCCGATGGATAAGGTGTACAGGGGAATGGTAGTAGGTGAAAGCGCAAGACCCGGCGATATGGTATGCAACCCCACCAAGAAAAAGCAGGTCACCAATCACAGGGCTTCGACCAAGGATCTGGGCATAAAACTGGATGTTCCAAGGACGGTTACCCTGGAAAAGGCCATAGAGTGGATAGCATCCGACGAACTGGTCGAGATCACTCCTGCTTCCATACGAGTACGCAAAGCGATACTGGACGAAAGCCAGAGGAAACGATCTACCGCCAGAAGCGCCTGATCTAATATCTCTCCGACGATCGGGGTACGGTTGCATGGTATAGTTGTATCAGGCTGAAACCATGCGAGACCAGAACGAACCCGAGAGGAGAGATGCATCATGATGAAGGTGCTTGAGCGCAGCCACGACAATGTTTTTGGTCTGGAGTGCGGAGGGAAGATCACGGCCGAAGACATTGAATCGGTGATCCCGGTTCTGGACGAAGCTATCAAAAAACACGGTAAGATCAGCTGGCTTATGGTGATCGAGAAAATGGAGTATCCTACGCTAAAGGCGATGTACGAGGACAGTAAATGGCTCCTGCAGAACCTGAAAAAGTTCGATCGCATGGCAGTGGTCGGAAGCAAGAAGTGGGAAGAAATACTTGTAAAGCTGGACGGCATGGTTTTTGGGGAGAAATATTTTGACGTCTCCGATATCGAAAAGGCCTGGGCCTATATAGAGGGCAAATAATCCTGAAAGAACCGCTTGCCGTAAACCCCGGCGCTGTTTGGACAAGTCGGCGCACCGGCGCAATGGACGGCTGCGGGGTTGCGTCTTTACCGGGCCAGCGCCTACCTCAGCAGCAGAGAAAGGACTATCCCGGTCCCGACGGTCACCGCTATGTAGACTCTGAGCATTCCGCAATGCGCTGTTTGAAGCGTTGAACAGATGTTCCCGAATATGACTACGCCCTTTTCTACAAGCATGTCCGCATCGGGAATGGGATCTTTATCAGTTTCAAGCCATTTTCTCAGAAAAACGAACAGACCGAGACCCAGGGCCAGGGTGCCTGTTGCCGACAGGATGTTTGCCGTTTTGAAAAGGTAATGCGTGTCGAGCCCGCCCGTTCCTGCAAAGAAGCCAGGGACCAGTCCCAGAATGATCGTTGCAAAGGCGGGTAGCACCATACCCAGGTTTCTCAGGTTATCGCTCCTTTTGCCCGGCGCCCGCTTAGGCGGTCTCGCCGGGTTTTTTACTGGTTTGCGGAGGAAAGCCATATATCCCATCTTGCAGAAAGAAACAACGGTGCCTGCCCCGACAGCCTGAAGTATCCAGTAACAGGTTGTATTGCCGCTTTCGTGCAGAGCGGCCTTGATCATGGTTTTACTGGCGAATCCGCTGAAACCGGGACAGCCGGAAATGGCAAGTGCTCCTACGAGAAAGAAAACAAATGTCAGGGGCGTTGTCCCGGCCGCGCCTCCAAGCTGTTTCAGGTCTTTTGTTCCGCAGACCTTTTCCAGCGACCCCGCCGACAGGAACAGAAGCGCCTTGAAAAGCCCATGAGCAATAGCATGGAAAAAACCGGCCGCGAAACCCAGGGGAGTTCCCACGCCGAAAGCCGCAACTATGTAGCCAAGTTGACTTATAGTGTGCCAGGCCAGAAGTCTCTTTGCGTCGTGCTGTATCAGAGCCCGGCCCACACCGTATACAGCCATTATCGATCCCAGCAAAAGAAGCGTCGGCCCCGTGTCGGCGGAAACCAGCCTTCCTGTTCCGAAAACCCCAATTTTGACTGCAAAGCCTGAAAGAAGGGCGCTTGTGGGGGTAGCGGCCCTGCTGTGGACCGCTGGAAGCCAGAAATGAAGCACCGGGAAAGCCGCTTTTATACCGAGGCCGCAAAGGAACAGCCACAGACAGTTGCGCGGTACCGGCCCGATCGCGGTTGATCCGGTGGCGGAATACAGCATAGCTGTTCCGGTAAGCAGCAGGCTTGCTCCGGCCAGTTGAGACAGAAGGTACAGTTTTGCCGCGCTCGTATCGCTGATGGATATCATAAAAAACAGCACCAGCGACGAGAGTTCAACGAAGATCGTAAAAAGAAACCAGTTTCCCGAAAGAACTCCCAGGCACGAAAAAAGGCAGAACGCCCAGGGAAAAGTTCTGTAGATGAATCTGCCGTATCCGCGCATATGATCGTCGTAGCCCGGTGTATAGATGGAAACCGTAATCGTAAGGTAGACCGCCAGGGCCGCGAATGTAAGAGAAAAAGTATCGATAGCCACTGGAAATATCATTTACCCAGCACCAGCCTTGCGTAGCCCTCAATGTCGACAGCTGTTTCTCCTATGGACAGAAAACTGCTCTGCATCGGCGGCCAGAGGGCCGCTAGCCCTGCAAGGAGGCAGAGAACGGCGAAAGTACCTGTAATTACTGACGATGCCGAAACAGTGGGCGAATCGAGATCATTGTTACCGGGCGAGCCTGTATTCCGGCGCACGACGGAACCCACCAGAGCAGAAACGACACCGTAGTAGTAAGCGGCGGATATGATGGTTCCCGCGGCTATCGCCAGAGCGGGGCAGAGCCCTGTGTCTGTTACGGAAAAAAGCATTATGAACCATTTGCTCATAAAGCCGTTCAGTGGAGGAACACCTACTATCGCAAGCGCAAAAACGGTGAATATGGCAACATTTGCAGGTAAAACGCCGGCAGTGTCTTTTATAGCTCGGATGCTTCTTGTACCGACCCTTTCGCAGATATCGCCGGATGTAATGAACAGCCCCATCTTCATGAGCATGTGGTTGATGGCGTGAAAAACTGCTGCCGCTATTCCTGCGGCGCTGGCGCAGCCGACACCGACAAGGATGTACCCTATCTGGGCGACAGTGGAAAAAGCCAGCAGTCTTTTGATGTCATCCTGCCTGAAGGCCATAAGGTGTCCTCCAAGGATCGACAGGACGCCCATGATCGTTATCACCCTGAAAACACCGCCGCCGTTCGAGAGAAAAAAAAGACATGATATCCTTGTCAACGCGTAGACCGATACCTTGACAAGCGCTCCCGAGAGAAGAGCGCTTACCGGGGTCTGAGCGGAAGAGTGCGCGTCGGGAAGCCAGAAATGCACCGGAAACGCTCCGGTCTTGAGGGCAAGGCCAAGCACCAGACACGTGGAAATAACCGTAAGGGTTTCCCGGGGGACAACTGAAAGCGCCTCCGGCAGTAGCGCCATGTTGAGTATACCGGTGGCCATGAAAATGAAAGCTGTTCCCAGAAGGAAGAACAGCGCGCCCATGGTTCCAAGCACCAGATACTTAAGCCCGGCTTCCATGGCCTGCCACGACATGGAGGAGGCCACCAGCAGATAGGCGGCCACGGAGAATATTTCGTAAAAGACAAAAAGGTTGAACAGGTCGGCGGTCAGGAGAATTCCGTTCATCGACGCCGCCAGCAGAAAGAAGATCGCGTAGTATCTCCAGGGTCCTCCCCCGTACTTCTCCAGTGAACAGACAAGAGATGTAGCTACACCCATTGAGGTAAGCAGCATAAAAGGAGCGGCCAGCCTGTCGGCCACCAGTACTATCCCCAGGTCGGGCGGCCATCCGCCCAGAAGCGAAGCCGCAGGCGAAACCCATCCCGTGCAGGCCGCCGCCAGCGAGGCCGCCAGTGAGGCCAGTCCCATAACGCCTACAAGGCATACCGGCAGGGTCTTCCAGACCAGATGAAACACAGGTATCAGAAAGGCGCAAAGAAGCGGGGTCACGACCGCCAGAACCAGGCTCATCCGCGCAGCCCCCGTATTTTGTCGATGTCGGCGGTTCCGTAGTGTTTGTTCAGCTTAACGATAAAGGCAAGCGCAAGGGCTATGTCGCTTGCGCCTATAACGATGGCCGTAAGGGTAAAGGCATGGGGCAGGGGGTTGACGGCGACGCCTCTGAACGGTGCGATGGGCGGGACCCCGCCGGGTATGAATCCTGAAGTGACTATCACCAGAAGAACAGAGGCCTCCATTAAAGACAGCCCTATCACCGTCTTGAAAAGATTTCGCCTTGCCATTATGGTGTACAGCCCCGTGCAGAAAATGACAACGGCCGAGGAGTAGCCCAGCATCAGCATGATCAGCTTCCCCTCCGGTCTTCGACTATGTTGATCATGCAGTAGAAAATGGTCGAAAGGCCGGCGCCCACCTTGAGGGCGACGGCTATATTCAGAAAAGGTATGGAACCGGCGCTGAAAAGGGTCCCCGGCGCTCCTGACGGAAAACCCGCTGACAGGTTCGAAAGGAAACCCGTTCCGACGATCAGGCCGAACAGCCCCACTCCCGCAAAAAGAAGAGCCCCCGCGGATTCCAGAAGGTCCTTTTTCCAAGGGGGCAGGTGGGTGGATTCAAACCCCGAACCGTAGACGACGCACATGAGAACAGTGAAGGTGGCCAGGACGGTCCCCCCCTGGAAACCGCCTCCGGGCGAAAGGTGTCCCGTCAGAATGATAGCGGCGGCGTACATCAGTATAAATGGCGCCACGAAGCCTATGCCTCTTCTTGTGATGAACGAAAGACCTCTTGCTGAATGAAGTATCTGTTTTCTGGGGAAAAGCATGGCGATCCCGCATACAGCGGTGAAAATAACCGTGGACTCGCCAAGAGTGTCGAAAGCCCGATAGTCGAAGAGAATGGCGGATACAATATTGTTGGCGCCTGTTTCAGCCGGGGCGTTCGACAGATAGTGGGCGGCGGCGCCCGTAACCCTGTTGTCCATGTCCAGGGCTGCTATACCCTGAAAAAGCAGCATGCCGAACGAGAGGCACAGAATCATGGACGCGAGTCGGGAAAGGGCCAAACGGATGTTCATTCGTCGGGTTCCTCGCCGTAGCATCCAGGTTTTTCGGTCTGTGAATAGGCGGCCAGAAAAACAGCGGTGATTATTCCCGAATTGATCACGGCCTGCGTCAGCGCCACGTCGGGCGCCTGCATTATAGCGAAGGCCGTGGAGAGGAGGACCCCGAATATCGAAAGGGCGATGACCGAGCTCAGGATATCATTTATCAAGGAGGCGGCCAGAGAAGCGCCCACAAGGAAAACGTAGAGAAAAACAACGAAATACATACTCATCGTCCTAGCGCCCTTCCCGGCCGCCGCCCTGGTATTCGTCTATCAGGGTTTTTCCGGGCTTGAAGCCGTGTTTGTAACTGGCCCGGGCTATGGCGTGCGAAGCAACAGGGTTGGTTGCAAGAAGAAATGCCGCCACAAGCATAAACTTGCCGGCCATTTGCCATGTGGGAGCGATAATGGATGCTCCTGCAAGAATCAACAGAGCTCCGCCGGAAAGAGCCTTGGTGCCGGCGTGGATACGCGTATATATATCGGGAAAACGGATTATCCCCAACACCGAGGCGAAAGAAAAAAGGGCCCCGGCCGCCATAAGAACAAAAGCCGCCGTTTTTGCAATGAGGCCCGTCATGATCGCAGGCCCCCGTGTTCGAAAAAGTTCGCCATAATAAGCACGTCCACAAACGCAAGAACTGCAAAGGCTATGGCTATGTCGGCGAAAACGGGGTCGTCGAAGGCAATGCTTAACAGCGCCAGCATCGTGGTAAGGATCACCGATATCGCGTCGGCTGCTATTATCCGGTCAGGAACGGTAGGCCCCTTGATCACTCTCCAGAAACCGAGCGCCGATGAAGCCAGAAGAACCCATATCACTGCGGCTATCATTCGAAAACCCCCGAAACAACCGCCTCCTTGGACTTTACGTCCTTTTTCAGCGATGTGGCGTAATGATTGTCCAGGTTCAGCGAGTGTATGTAGAGATGGTGATGATATAGATCTATATCCACGGTAAGAGTTCCCGGGGTCAGGGTAATGTAGTTCGCAAGAATGACAAGAGCGGTTTTGTGCCGGAGACGGGAGTCTACCCGTACGATTCCGGGTTGCAATTGCAGGGACGGTTTTACAGCCAGCAGGGAAACCTGCGCGGAAGCGCTGATCAGGTCAAGGAACAGGCGTGGCAGTACCTGCAAAGCCCTGAGGGGACGAAAAGTGAATGCGGCGGTTTCTTGAATGTGGATATCTCTTGACCCCGAAAAAATCGACTTCCATGTAGCAAGAGTTATCAGCGCGCTGACGATGATACCTGTCGCAATAAAGGATGGTTCGATGGAGCTTGTAAGAAGCACCCAGAGAAGGAACAGCAAAAGGGCCAGGATGACAGGGTTTTTCGTTGATGGCCTCATCGTCGGTGTCGCCTCCATGGTGATATCCTTATATTGCAGAAGGAAATGTCCCGGTACTCTGAGCCTGGCTTTGGAAAACGGGTCCGGAGACCGGCCCGGATCGACGGGTTCAGGCGGCCTTCCTGTTGCGTAGAATGTGCTTTGTTGCATAAATACCCAGGGTCGCGGCGCACAGAACAATGGCCGCAACCTTCATGGATGTCCACTGGAAATCCTGACCTATCATTATGGCGTGGGTGGTTCCCAGGAAGAACGCCGTGTAGTTGAGCAGGTGTAACGCTTTCCAGTATTTTATGGAACCGGCGAACCGGGCCGTTATCCCGGCCACCAGGAACATGGGCAGCGCCAACCTTCCACCGAGGACAAAGAAACCTTCCAGAGAGGCGAAATGCGGAAGCAGCATTGAGGGATCGCCGGTTATGAGCAGCAGGGCCCCCACATGCATCAGCATCATGGATATCGCCGTAACCGCAAAGAGATGGTGTATACCCAGAAACGGTTTCCCCGTCATTTTTGCGATCTTTTTTTTGAAAGCGGAAGAAGCTATGGCCAGAAACGAACAGAAATAGCCTATGACGCCGGCCGCCCTGACGATACCGGAAAGCGGGTCCGAAGCGGGTTGAACCGCCAGCAGAAAGACGACCAGCGCTACCTGAACCGACAGAAGCAGAATAAAAAGTTTCCACTGCGTTTTTCCGGGCGACATCGCGTTCATTCCCTTCGGGTGTTACAGTAGCCTGTATATTGATGATACGGCAAATCCGGAACAGGTAAAGGGGGTACGGTTTTGACTGCAGAAAAATCGGTGACCGGGCAGGGACTTGCCGCCTCTGTGGCGGCCTATACCGCCTGGGGCCTGCTTCCCGTCTACTGGAGACTTCTGGCCTTTGCGCCCCCCTTTACGATACTTTGTCATCGTATCGTATGGTCCATGCTCTTTGTTTTTATACTGCTTGTTATTCAGGGAAGGCTTACCGAAACGGCCCGGGTGTTTCGCCAAAGGTCCACCATGCTCCTGCTTGCGGCGAGCAGCGTGCTTATAGCGGGCAACTGGCTCATATATATATGGGCTGTGAACTCGGGCAGGGTGCTTGAGACAAGCCTGGGCTACTACATAAATCCGCTGGTAAGCATGCTTTTCGGGTTCGTGTTCTTCCACGACCATGTCCGCCGGCTTCAGTGGGGGGCTATCGGTCTTGCGTGCGCCGGTGTGGCGTATCAGGTCTTTCTATATGGGAGCGTGCCATGGGTATCCCTGGGTCTTGCCTTTACCTTCGCTACCTATGGGTTAATACGGAAAACGGCGAGGGTGGAAGCGCTCCCCGGACTTTTCATCGAGACACTTATACTGACGGTTCCCGCCGCCTGGTATCTGATCGCATCATCGCTCGATGGGGCGCCTGTTCCGGGTGGGTTCACCGTGTACAGGACAGTTCTGCTCATGGCCACTGGAGTGATAACCTCACTTCCGCTGGTCTGGTTTGCTTTCGGAGCAAGACGTCTGCGGCTGGTCACGGTAGGCATACTGCAGTACATAGCCCCCACGCTAACCTTTTTTCTGGGCATCTTTTTCTTTAACGAGGCTCTTTCATTTCCGCGCATGGCCACATTTACCTGCATATGGATCGCGCTTGCGCTCTATTCCATCGAGGGCCTGCGCTACTCGCGCCTGCAAGGCCGCAACGGCCGGTAGCCGGCTATAAAATGCAAGGTGACAATTCGGGGACCATTTGGGATACTGTCAACAGCGATCACGATGCTCGATCACAGGGAGGCGCTTGTCAATGACGCAAGATATGAAGCGAAGGAACGTGCCCGAAAAGCTGCTTCTGGGGCCGGGCCCCACGCCGGTGGAAAGCCGTATCCTGGCGGCCATGGCCGAACCGACTCTTGGGCATCTCGACAGTGATTTCGTCAAGATAATGGACGAGACCCGCGATCTTCTGA
>Ga0272441_10011793_pt1 | contig 12902 bp, 8 predicted proteins | sample SSMProp6N_FD_193582 | JGI IMG/M metagenome (GOLD analysis project Ga0272441, IMG submission 193582) | Marine sediment archaeal communities from Little Sippewissett salt marsh, Falmouth, MA, United States - SSM-Prop-6N | ecosystem: Environmental > Aquatic > Marine > Wetlands > Sediment ...
GACGAACTGTGGTATGAAGTCCTGGAACCCGACCAGCGCCAGCATGGTGGCGATGATCGTGGTGATCAGTATGGAATTGAACACCTTTTTCCACTCGACGGGAGCTCCCCTCCGTGAAAAGAAGAGATGATTGGTGCTGAAGAAAAGCGAGGGATGAAAGAGCGTAAAGAGGAACAGACTGATAATATACGGCGACTGGCTTCCGAACATGCCCGTAAGGACAGCCAGGGGGAAGAAGATGGCATTCTGATAGAAGAGCGTGGCGGCGAATTCGCGGCGGGTGTCGATAGAGGACAGGAGGGAAAAGCAAAAGGTCAACAGGCCTGCCAGGATTGTAAAGAAGGCCCACCAGAGAGGCAGGGTCCACCATCCCGGCATTTTTTCGGGACGGAAACTCGAGAGGATGTTGGCCAGGATGAGGCAGGGAAGGGCGATATCGATGGCCAGGGTGGTGAGAAATCCCAGTGCGTCGGCGGGCAGTATCCGCCTGATGATGATGCTGAATCCGAGAATGCCGATGCCCAGCAGAACGGCAACCGATTCGAATGTCACGATAATAAGATCCACCGTAATATCCTTTCCTCACTCCTGTAAAGGGTGCCGCGGCCCGGTGACTGAACCCGCTCCCCCGGTGATGCACGCTTTGCATGAGGGGGACAGGGCCGGGTTACTCCACCGTCTGGAATCGCAGCGTGAAAACCGTTCCCCTCGGTTCGTTGCTTTCGACGAACACAAAGCCGCCGTAAGATTCCATGATCTTCTTGACGATATGAAGACCGAGCCCGGACTGTCCGGTATCGCTGTAGGCATACCCCTCGTTGAAAATAAGGCCCCTGATCCCGTCGGGAATGCCGATGCCGTCATCGGCAATCTTTATATCGCAAAACCGCTCGGTATGCTCGATGGTAATGGTGATGTGGCGACACTTTCCATGATGAACGGCATTCCGGATGAGGTTGTCGATCACCGGGCCGAGCGATTCATCGGCCATAATCCTGTATGTTCCCGTAATAGTGAAATCGATGGCGGAATAATTTGCAGCGATTTCTTCGATAATGTTCCTTGCATCGCAGAGCTTCAGGTTACGGTGCCGCGAGATGAGGATTTCAAGTTCCCGCATCCGCCTGATAAGCAATACGCTTTTTTCAACATATCCGGAGGCTTCATCGAGCAGTTCCGCTTCGTGGGTTCTTCCATACAGAGAAAGGGCACTCTTGATGACCGTCAAATTGTTAATCAGATCGTGACGGAGGATCTTGTTGATGAGTTCGAGATGTTCCTGATGGGCCCTCAGTTCGTCTTCCGTCTTTTTCCGTTCGCTGATATCGCGGACGGTGACGAGATTTGCCATCTTCCCGTTATACAGGAGGTCTCTCCCCAGACCTTCGATCCAGAACTCTCTTCCTGCGGCGCTGACGGCTTTGTACCAGTTGAGATAGCCGCCGCGATGCTGAGAGACGTTGGCGAGATCGGTAATCACCGCTTCGTGATATTCGGGATGGACAAATTCAAAGGCGTTCATTCCCGACACGTCGATATCCGGTTCCATATCGAACATTTCGGCCAGGGCAGGGTTTATGTAGAGCACGTTTCCTTCGAAATCCAGGATGAGTATCCCGTCGAGGACATTATCGAGAAGCCTGTTCGAAAGGGTCTTGTTCTCAGTCGTCACGCCAGCAGCTCCTTTCTGTGCACCCGTCTCTGTCTTCTTTCCGACCGTTCATGAACCCTCCGGGCCGCGGTGCCGCGATGCAGGGACAGGTCGTGCGGCGGTAGGTGATAATTGTTTCCGAGGAATCAAAGCCGCTGCCTGTAGGACTTTCGTTTGAAACGTATGGTGAATGCGATACCGTCGCAGCGATCGACATCGATGGTACCCTCCAGCTGTGCCGTGAGATCGGCCACCAGCTGAAGCCCCAGCGTGCCGATATTGTTCCAGTCGATTTCCTTTCCCATGCCGATGCCGTTATCACGCACCTGCAGCATACAGCTTTGTTGCATATCACATTGGAGCGTGATGGATATCTCACCCCCTCTATTGTCGGGAAAGGCGTGTTTCAGCGCATTTGAGACCAGTTCGCTGATGATAAGGCCGCAGGGGATGGCGGCCTCTATTTCAAAGAAGATGTTGTGGATCCTCGATACGAGGCTTACCCGGGTTCCGTCCAGGCCATACATCTGAAAGAGCCGGCTGGTAAGGCTCTTGACATATTCACTGAAGTCGATTTCGGCCAGGCTCTCGGACTGGTAAAGCTTTTCATGGATGAGGGCCATCGATTTGACGCGGTTTTCGCTGTCCTTGAAGAGGGCCAGGGCCTGTTCGTCCGCGACGTAGTTGGACTGGAGGCTCAGCATGCTGGAGACAATCTGCAGGTTGTTCTTGACCCGGTGGTGGATTTCCTGGAGCATGACCTCCTTTTCCCGCAGGGACCGCTTGAGTTGCTGATCCGCCTTTTTTCGCGCCGTCACGTCACGGGCTACCCCCCGGAATCCCGTGGGATTCCCCTCGTCGTCCTTCATCAGCGCGGTAGACAGTTCGAGCGTTCTTCTGCTGCCGTCTCTCAGGATAATTTCGTAGTCGGTGATTTCGGCCGGCCGTCCCGTTCGATAGATTTCACTGAAGATCGTGAACATCTTGGCCGACGTTTCCTCATCGGTATATTCCCGGTTGTTCATCCCCATCAGTTCGTCCGGCGGCAGTTGGGCGAGCTTGCAGACGGCGTTGTTGAAAAAGGTGAACCTGCCGGCAAGATCGAGTTCAAAATAGCACTCCTCCATGTTGGAGAGAATGGAGCGGTACTTTTCTTCGCTTTTCCGAAGGGCCTCCTCGGCCTCCTTGCGCTCGGTAATGTCGAGCAACTGTGCCACTGTCTGCAGCTGTCCCGAGGCAAACCGCCCTACCGATGAGCTGATTTCCATACGGCGTTTCGTCCCGTCTTTCCGAAGGATGTTGAATCCGTACCGCGGCGGCTGTGCTTTACCCTGTTGCCGCTGGACATAGCGGTTCGCGACCAGTTCTCTGCTTTCATCGTCGAGAAAGTCCCGAAAATCGTGACCGAGTATCTCCTCACGTTCATATCCGACTATCCGGCATAGTTCGTCGTTTACGTAAGTGAGGCGATAGGCATCGTCAACGATCAGGATCCCTTCGTGGGAATGCTCGACGATGGAGCGGAAGCGTTCCTCGCTTTCCCTGAAGGCTTCCTCGACCCGCTTGATGTTCGTGACGTCCGAATAGATGGCAATAGCCCCGAGTAGGTGACCGTCCGCGACGATGGGTGATGCGGCAATTATGACCGGGACTGCGGTCCCGTCTTTGCGGTAGCGTACCGATTCCACCGGTGCCAGTTCCTGTCCCCCCAGGACCTGTTCGGCATAGGCGGTCGCCTCCCCTGTGCAGACCGGATTGGTGATGAAGTCGTCCAGGTTCTTCCCGGTTACTTCATCGGGGGCATAGCCGAAGAGTCGTTCGGCTCCCCGGTTCCACTCCACTATATGATTCCGGTCGTCCAGCGTAACGACTGCGTCGGGTGCCGAGGCCAGCACCCGTTCGAGATAGAGTCGCCGTTCCTTGATTTCCTTTTCCGACTGCTTGCGCTCGGTGACATCCCGTGCCATGCCCCTGAATCCGATGGGGGTGCCGCTCTCATCACGCATGAGCGATGCCGTCAATTCACCGATTCGTATGGAACCGCCCCGTGTAATGATCTCATAATCCACAAGCTCCCCCGGTTCGCCGGTCCTGAATATGTCATGAAAGACCCGGTACAGCTTTCGTGAGGTTTCCGGCGTGGTATAGTTCCGGTTGTTCATGCCCAGCAATTCGTCGCGGGAATGACCCGACATCCGGCACATGGCGTCGTTGAAAAAGGTGAAATTTCCCTTTAGATCAACCTCGAAGTACCCCTCCTGCATCGTTTCCAGGATGGTCCGGTATTTTTCTTCATTCTTCGCGAGGGCGATCTCGGCTTCCTTCTGGATGGTGATGTTGCTCAAGACGCCCTGGATGCCGAGAAAGCGGTTGTCTTCGAAGAGGGGCTGGCTGTGGGTCCGCACCCAGAAAAGACGGCCCGACTTGTCGATCATCCGATATTCTTCGGGCCGCGTATCGCCGGCGACGAGTCGATCGAACCGGTTTGCAATTTGTGGTCTGTCGTCTTCGTGGACAAAGTCGACGAAATTTCGTCCCCTTACCTCGTCAATGCGGTACCCGGTCAGGAATTCAATGGCCGGGCTCACGTAGGTGATGGTACCTGCCGCATCGGTGGCATAGATCACGTCGTTGATCCGCTCCACCAGGTACCGGTATTTCGTTTCGCTCTCCCGGAGAGCCGCTTCTGCCTGGCGACGTTCGTCGAGTTCCCTGTTCAGTTCCGCCGTGCGCTGGTTCACCCTTCTCCGTAAAAGGAAATTCCAGACGAGGATGCCGATGGCCAGAGTTCCTCCTGCACCCAGGGCAATGACAAGAATAAGCCAGAATTTCTTCAGTGAAAAGAGGGAGTGCTGCTCCAGTTGGATCCAGTGCCGCAGAATGGCCTGTTTCGCGTCGGGATGAATCTGATGCAGGGTCTTCCGGATGATGCTGTTGAATAGGGGCCAGTCGTTCCGTGTGGCAAAGGAGAGCCTCGTCACGTATTCCGTGTCACCGGCCACACGGAGATTGGTAATGCCCTGCTGCTCGATGTAATAGAGGGCCGCCGGGAGGATGACGATCATGGCGTCGGACATGCCCATCGATACCTTTTTCAGACCCGTTTCGACATTCGGAACGGGGTCGAGCATGACCGCAGGATGATCCCGCGGTATCAGTTCGTGCCATATGTAGGATTTTACTACTGACACGTGCATGCCTTTCAGTGAATCCATGGTGAGCGTCCCGCGTACCATCTTCCGCGAGATGATGACGCCGGGCAGCTCGATGTGGGGGTCTGAAAATGTCAGATATCGTTCACGCTCGGGCGTTTGCCCGGCGGCAGGCAGCGCATCGATTTCACGGTTTCTGGTTTTTTCCAGGGCTTCATCCCAGGTGGTACAGCGAATCACCCTGAAGGTGATGCCGAGCCGCGCTTCGAGCTCCGATACGTAGTCAGCGCCGATCCCCCGGTAATTCGCTTCCTTATCGAAGAACTCAATGGGAGGAAAGTAGGGGTCCGGTGCAATGGTGACGACGGGATGTGCCTTCAGCCACTCGACCTCCCCGTCGGTGAGGTAGGTCAGGTCGTGGGCACTGACCGGAGAAGCGACACAGAAAACGAACAGAGAGAGCAGAAGAAGCACGAACGGCCGGTGCGGATTCACAACATATTCCTGTCTGTTTTGAGTGTGTCGCGTCATCAGGTTCCCCGGTATGGTGCGAAGTACGAAACAAAAGGAAATTACAAAACTCTATACTACAGGATGCTGGTGATTTTAAAGGGCAATTGTGTTTCTTCGACTGCCTTTTTGAGGGCACTGTCGGAACCGAGGATTTTGACCAGTCCCGTCCGGGCCACGCCGTCGAGGATTTCCCCGAAGGCCTTGAAGTCGGCCGGAGTGGTTGACAGCACCTCGTCCCGTATCTTTTGCCGTTCTTCTTCCGTGCTGCCGATGAGGTGGCGGATCATGGACGTGTAGCCTTTGGCATCGGGAAGCATGTAGGAATCAATGTCACCGATGGCGCCGATGATCCCCTTCGTCAGCTCTTCATGACTCAGGTCGAGTGACCGCAGATAGTCCGCGGTACTGTCGAATGCCGCAAGGGTTGCGGTTGTGTTGGGGTCGCGATAGGAAAGAAAGGTGAGCACTCCGGAGAGGCGGTCGAATGAACAGAAGGCGCCGTAAGCACCTCCCTGCACGCGGACACGATCCCAGAGCCAGGTGTTGCGCAGGTAGCGCGTAATCACCCCCACGGACCCGTGGAAGCGGTATCCCAGGTGATAGAGATTCGTCCCCTTCCCCACGTAATTGATTTGTGCGGGAACGGTCATGCCTTCGAACTCATCGATGGGGGCGGGTGTCCATATGGCACGGTCAGCCGGTTTTTCCGGGATCATGCCGATAAAATCGAAGAGGTGCCGCTGCAGTTCCTGCCATCCCCCTTTATCGATGGTGACGTTGAGAATCAGTCCCTGCCGGTTTACCAGAAGCGTCCATAAGCGATGCAGCATGTCACGGACGGAGGGCCAGTCCGTGTCGACCAGGCGGGCAAGGTTTCTCAGGAACACCAGGTAGCTGAGACCGTTCATCTGTTCGGACATCCAGCCCGCTTTGCTGAAATGTGAGCGGAGTCTCGTATTTACTATCTGGTGCCCCCCGGGGACGACGGACTGTTCCTGACGGGCCTTTTCTTCCAGGACCATCTGCCTGAAGCGGTTCCGGTTGTCAAGCTTGAGCAGAAAAAGGATATCCTTCAAGATGTCAAGCATTTCCGGTACTCTGCTCACCATGGCCTTGCCCCTGAGAAAGAGACGTGCCTGAGGGTCGGCGCTTTCCCGTACCGACGACGTCATAAGTGAAGGGTATATCCCCCCCGTCTTTTGATCGATCCGTTGCGCCAGTTTGACGAAATCCTCTTTTTCCGTGCCCATTTCGAAAAGTACCCTGCCGAAGAGCGGAATGTAGGGAAAGAGAGACGAGGGAATCGTGCTCAGGTCGAAGCCGATATCGATGTAGGCAATCCCGTTGGTGACGAGGTCATGAAAGAGCACCGTAGCGTTTTCCTGTCTCATTTCGGCGAGGGGAATGGGTTTGTTTTTTCTTTCAAGATCAATGAGTTTCAGTGACGGAATCGTGGCGAGCGCCTCCGGGCTGTCGGGTGTCCCCTGGATATTCTTCAGGGTCCGGGTGTTATCTGATATGTCCTTCAGTTCCGCTTCGCTGAAAGATGATTTGACCGCCGTCAGTTTTTCCCGCTCGGTCTCTTCTTCCTGTTCTTCCAGTCCGGGATCAGGCGTCAGGAGGACGGTGGTCCGGTGCGGGTTGCGCAGGAATGATCCGTCGATGATCTCTTCGAAGGAGGATGGATGTGACGCAATATTCGATTTGACAACCTCGAGCGGTTTCTCGAACTCAAGCAGCAGCAGGGGATCACCGTCATAGAGCCATGTGGTGAGGGCACGGAGCATGACAATGAGGCCCCGGGGATAACTGCCCGTATTATTCTCCCGGAGCGTGAATTCCATGGTGTTGAGCGCTGCCTCAACGGCTCCGGGATCGATTCCTTCCCGTGACAGCGTCGCCAGGGTGTCCAGAATGAGTGCTTCGACCTTCCCGGCCTTTTCAGGGTCGATCCCCTTCAGTCCCACCGAGAAATAGAGCTGCCGGAGCTCATTTTCAAGTCCGGCGCCGGTAATGTCTTCTCCGAGACCGGAGTCGATGAGCGCTTTGCGGAGTGGCGAGCCGGGTGTGCCGAGGAGGATGTAATTGAGAATGTTGAGGGCCATGTTCATGACGGCGTCTGAGGTTTCACCAAGAAGCCAGTTGACGGTGATCATGGCTTTTGACCGTGATGCTTCGTCCTTGCCTGCGGAAAAGGGGCGTGCCAGGGTCCGGGGTGCTTCAAAGGGCGTCTGGACCGGTATGGTCGAGTCGATTTCGAGCTTCTGAAATTCTCTCAGATATTCATTTATGAACCGCAGCCGTTCTTCCGGGTTATCGTCGCCGTAAAAGAATATCCGGGCATTCGACGGATGGTAAAACTTCGCGTGAAATTCCCTGAACTGTTCGTAGGTAAGGTTCGGGATATGCTTCGGGTCACCGCCGGAGTCGAGTCCATAGGTGGTATCGGGAAAGAGCGATTGTTGCGAAAGCTCTCCCAGAAGACGGTCCGGTGAGGAGTAGGACCCTTTCATCTCGCTGTAGACCACCCCCTTGTAGCTGAGGGGGTCGATTTCCCGTTCCAGTTCGTAATGCCACCCCTCCTGCTGGAAGATGTGGGGGGCGATACGGGGGTGGAAGACTGCGTCAAGGTAGACGTCGACCAGGTTATAGAAGTCTTTGATGTTCTGACTTGCCACGGGATAACAGGTTTTGTCGGGATAGGTGAAGGCGTTGAGAAACGTCTGAAGGGACCCCTTCAATATTTCGACGAAGGGTTCTTTGACGGGATACTTCCGTGATCCGCACAATACGGAGTGTTCCAGGATATGGGCCACTCCCGTGGAATCCCGGGGCGGCGTCCGGAAGGTGATGCCGAAAACCTTGTTTTCATCGTCATTGACAAGGGACAGAAGTTCCGCGCCTGTCTGGACATGGCGGTAGATTTCCGCCCGGGAACCTATTTCGCTGATATGATGATCACGTATACGTGTGAACCCGTGAATTGTCTTCATGTCGTTATTCCTTTGCGTTTATTCATTCATATCGGGTTTGCCGTGCACCTTCAACCTGCTTTCGGCAGCCCCGGTTATGTGCAGTGAACCGCACCGCCTTATTTCTGCGTCCGGTAGGCTTCTCCGAGGTGTGGCGTTTCGTTCAATGACTCCAGTGTGATACCGGCGCCGTTCAGGGTAAAGTGCGACACGGCGGTGTTGAGGAGTCGATGGGCAATTCCACGGATCTCCCCGGTCGGCGCATCTCCGGCACGGCCCGCGTAAATCGCAATGGGATTGCCCGACGTAAAGACGGCAATGCGGCTCTCAGGGGGCAGTTGTGCCAGATCGGCCTGCGTCGACAGCACGAGGTTGCGGTAGTCATCCCAGGAGAGCGCTTCTGCATCGGGAAACCGTTCCTCAATCCATGCCGTCATGATCATCTGCATGCACCGGTCGAAAAGCACGTATTTCTCGGGGCTGTTTGTGTCCAGGGCGTGCCTGGTGTCCTTCGTCAGCGATCTGAACCCGGCCTCATGGTGCAGCAGAAGGTTGTAGATCTTTTCAAGGAAATCAAAGGAATCGATTTCGTTGAACCGCTCATCGGGAATAACCTCCGGAAAGTTCAGACCCGCCTCCCGATAGCCGGCCGCCACGAGATGGGCCGTGTCGCGGTGCCGGGTCTGGGTGCCCGAGTAGGCATAATCGACGACAAACCGCTGCTTTGCCCAGAGCGTCCCGAGCATTTCCGCCTGGACTCTCCCCAGTGGAGATAATTGATCGTAATTACTGCCGTCCAGTGTCGCCTGGCCGTGGCGAATCATGAACAGAACGCTCACCGGGCACCTCCCCTGTGCCGTTGATGTGTCCCCGCCGGACGTGTATGACCGGAAGGCCTCATGAAAAAACGGTTCAGCCTCTTTCCCTCGGATTGAACCAAAAAAGCCTATCACCTTGACGACCTTTTCGCAATGGAAGGGGGTTCGAAATGGAAATAATTTGACAAATATTATTTTGCATGCAAAATATGGGCATATCAAATAATGCCGGGAGGGAGACCGATGGCTTCCGATGACAGGCTCATTTATCTTGTCTTCACGGCTCAGCAGAAACTGAGAAATTACCTGAAGACCGTCTTTGCCCGGGAAGGAATAACCGTCACGCCGGTGCAGACGGCGATCCTGGCGCTTCTCATCGAACAAGACAGCCGGACCATGAGTGAACTCAGCACGATTCTTTCCATCGATAATTCAACCATGACCGGTCTTGTCGACCGTCTGGAACGAGCCGGCTTCGTACAGCGGCGGTCAGGCACCAAGGACCGGAGAATATCGCAGATCGCCATAACCGGAGCGGGCATTGACGAGGCCGGACGGGCCATCGTGGTGATAGGAAGGGTCAATGAAGAGATAAAGGCGGGGTTTTCCGGAGAAGATGTCGCCGCGTTCAAGGCGGTGCTCCGGAGTTTTTTTACAAAATTCACGGTGGAGAGGTAGGGTATGACTCCCCTTTTGACGGACGAAATCGACTCGATACGCCGGCGCTACGCCCGTTTTGCTGAGCGCTTTATCGCCTGCCGTTCCGATCTGTACGACCTTGATTCGTTTCCCCCTGACATCTGGCGGGCCATGGCCGGGAGCGACCTGCTTGGCCTGAGCATCCCGGGGCGGTATGGCGGTATGGACGGATCAGCTCTTGCCGTGGCGGCTGCCGGTGAGGCCCTGGCGCGACAGGGAGGGAATATGGGCCTCGTCCTGTCGTGGCTCATCCATCAGATCGTGGCGCGGTTCGTGATCCACGATGCCGGAAACGAGGACCAGCGATCGCGGTATCTTCCCGGGCTCGCTCAGGGGGAGCAGACGGCGGCCCTCGCGATTTCGGAGCCGGGAAGGGGCGGGCACCCCGGGTTCCTGAAGACACGTGCCGAACGGAGAGGCGCCCGGTACATCCTGAACGGAGAAAAAACATACCTGACCAACGGTCCCATGGCCGACCTCTATGTGGTTCTTGCCGTGACCGGAGGCAGCGATAAACGGAAAGAATTTACAGCTTTTCTGATTCCCCGGCACAATCCCGGGCTCTCACGTACCGGCCCCCTGGCACTGCCCTTTCTTCGTCCCGCACCCCATGGCGGCATCATACTGCGCGACAGCCCCGTTCCCGAAGAGAACATACTGGGAGATGTGGGGACGGCGTACGAGCGGCTGGCGATCCCTTTCAGAGAATACGAAGATGTGATGCTGATGGGGCCCCTTGCCGGGGGGATGGAACGTCAGCTCATGCTGGTGACCCGTGCCCTGTGCCGACGGTCCGACCTGTCCGGGGACACCCTGACGGCCATGGGGGAATTGCGGGTCCTGGCGGACCTGCTCAACCGTGTAGCCTTCGAGACCCCGGCAATCTGTGAGGGCGTCGGCCATTCCGAAGTGCAGTCTCTCACACTGGCATTCGGAAATCTTGCCCATGCCTTTCAGACGACCTGTACACGCGTAAAGAAGGACAACTCTGAGCTGCAGGACACAGAGCTGAGCATGCTGACGAATGATCTGACGAGCATGATAGCTCTGGGCCGGAAGATGGCGGCCGTCAAGCAGCGAAAGCTGGGCGCAGTGCTCCTCTCATCGGCGGTGTCCGGGAACGGCGTTCCGTTACAGGACAGGAAGGACCCGGACGGGGGAACCCGGTGATTCCGGGATGAGCATCCCGCCCTCCCGAAACATGACATGGATGAGGAGAACATGATGGCGACGGTTCCCGTCAGATCCTTTGGACCGATTACCGTTGTTCCCGGCAGCGACGGGAGCAGATTTCCCTTTTGTACGACCCTTTTTATCGACGATCAGGTGAAAGCAGTGATCGATCCCGGTGCGGGAATAAAGGCACTCCGGTCCCTGCGTGAAAAGGCCTCGATTGACCTGGTGCTGAATACGCACTACCATTTTGATCATATTGCCTTCAATTATCTCTTTGACACTGCCCGAATCCTGATTAATGAAAGGGAGGCGGAGTGTTTCAGGGACAGGAGACGAATAGGCGCCCTGCTCGGCATGACCGAGGTATACGGGGGACAGTGGGTGGACGGCTGGCTTGAACGCATTGCCTCTCCCGATACGGCACAGAGCCCCTATTCTCCGCAGAACAATCATAAGTGGTGGCGTTCGACGGCGCGGCTTGATGGTACCTATGCAGGGGGTGACGTGATGCACTTCGGCACGGTTGCCATGCATGTGATCGATACGCCGGGACATTCCGCCGGATTCTGCTGCCTCTCCTTTCCCGAATACGGGGTGGTCTATACGGGCGATTTTGATCTGACCGACTTCGGCCCCTGGTATGGGGGAACGGATGGCGATATCGATCTGTTTATCGCCTCCGCCCGGAAAATAGGTGCACTCGACGCCGACTGGTTCATTACGGGGCATGAAAAGGGAATCGTCTCGGGTGACGAATTCAGGAAAAAGCTCGATATGTTTCTCCGTAAGATTGACGAGCGTGACCATAAAATACTCGCCTGCCTCGACAGACCCAAAGGGGTGGACGAAATAGCCCGATGCGGGGTAATCTACCATAACAGGTTGCACGTCGATGCCTGGATTTACATGTGGAATCTGATTATGGTGAAAAAGCACCTCCGTCGACTCCTGCAGCAGGGGCGCATTGTCGAGGCGGATGATAAATACGTTGCAGCGTGAAAGGGACAGGACATGAGGGACGATATTCTCGAAAAGGCGAAGACGCTCTCCCGCTCCGTTGCCGCGTCATACGGAACGCCCCGTTTCTACCGGGAGAAATCCGGTGAAGTGGAACGATCCCTGGAACACTTCAGATCACATCCCGTGGTCAGATCGGCCATTTCCATCGCCTCATCGGCCCTGGGGTCCTATGGCCACGGATTCTCCCATGCCCGAAAAGTAGCCGTCGATGCCGGTGCCATCGTTCTGGTCGAAAGCGGTTTCCCGGAGACGGCAGAGAAGGAGGAGCGGATGCTCTTCCTGGCCCATCTCGCGGGTCTGTTTCATGATATCAGGAGGTCCTGTCCCAATCACGCGCAGGCGGGGGCCGAGGCGGCGGAAGGGATTTTGCAGGCCTTCGATCTCACGGAGAGGGAGCGGCGGGGGATAACGGGTGCAATCAGGAATCATGAGGCCTTTCAGGCCCACGAGACGATGGAGGATCCCGCGATGCAGCTTCTCTCCGATGCTCTCTATGATGCCGATAAATTTCGCTGGGGACCGGATAATTTCACCGAGATGATATGGGACATCATCGAACCACTTGATATCCCCCTGGACAGCATGCTCGCGCACTTTCTCCCCGGATTGAAGGGTATCGAAAAGATCCGGGGGACCTTCCGGACGTCTACGGGAAGGGAATACGGGCCCGACTTCATCGACCGCGGCCTCGACATCGGAAGGGTCCTCTACGAGGAATTGAAATCAGCCGATTTTCACGGTCATTAAGGAATGGAAGCATCCGCCGTCCCGGTGCCGAACGACCGCACCACGGCGCCCCTGAGCGCCCGAGGTGCCGCGAAACCTCTGTCCGCCAGTGGAGGACACGATGTGTCCGAAGCAATAACGGTGATACACTCGCAGGATGCAGATAGTGAAGTTC
>Ga0272441_10011794_pt1 | contig 12902 bp, 12 predicted proteins | sample SSMProp6N_FD_193582 | JGI IMG/M metagenome (GOLD analysis project Ga0272441, IMG submission 193582) | Marine sediment archaeal communities from Little Sippewissett salt marsh, Falmouth, MA, United States - SSM-Prop-6N | ecosystem: Environmental > Aquatic > Marine > Wetlands > Sediment ...
TTGATGATTTTGATGGTGCTGTATTAAGGGGGGGCTGCTTCTTGGATAGTCATGAAGGTTTTCCTTTGTCTTTTTATTTACAAGGCGACAATAATGGCTTTTTTTTAGAAGGTTTCCGATTTGTTAGGACAGTTCCCTGAAATCCTGATAGAAAATAATGATTACTTTGAATTAAAAATAAAGTTTAAGGCGGCCTGAACGGCCGCCTTTTTCGTGATAATGGAATCAGGAATGTCTCTACGGTCTTTAAAACGCTCGCCTCCAAAAATTTTGACATTTCCTTCCACATGCCACACATTAAAAGAAATACACTCCGGGGGCAGCCATGAAAAAGCTCATGTTCACGATAATACTTGTATGCATGATCACAGCGGCAGCGTCAGGGGCAAAAGACAAGATGCGCACAGCAGTGCTCGACCTTCAGGCGAAAGGCGTGCCGAAAATTACTGCTGAAGCGGTAACAAACCTTCTGCGTTCCGATTTTGTGGATTCAGGAGACTTCACTGTGGTTGAGCGGTCGCAGATGGGTGAGATACTGAAGGAGCAGGGCTTCCAGCAGACAGGCTGCACTGACAGCTCGTGCGCGGTAAAGGTGGGAAAGCTCCTTTCAGCACAAAAGATCCTGATAGGAGAGGTGACCCGCCTGGGTAATAATATATTTATAACTGTCAGGATAGTGGACATAGAAAAGGGTGTTGCGGAATATTCAGCGCGGGAAAAGGCTGAGTCAACAGAGGTCATAGACGAGGCAGTGCGTAAGCTGAGTATCAGGCTTATAGGCAGGATAACAGGAAAAAGCGGGTCAGAGCTGTTTGCTGAAAAACGTCCCGCAGGATTTTACACCCGCGGGATAGTCCCCGGATGGGCGCAGTTCTACGCTGGAAAAAGGACCAGGGGATTCGTCTACAGCGGAACATTCGCGGCTGCTGCGGGATTTACAGTATTTTCCGCAATAAAATATAATAAAATGCAGCAGGAATATGATGACCTGCCATATGGGACATCAGAGTCGGTATTTGACGAAAAAGACCGTGATCAGAAGACCTGGGGGATAATCACCCTTGCCTCGGTATGCACCGTGTCCCTTGTATACGCGATGAACTGGGTGGACATTATTTTTCTGACTGGCAATGATTTTAAAAGCGCGGGCCTGCTTGACCCGGAAAACAGCATATATATTACGCTTGTTGCGCGGGTATGGGACGAAACAGTGAAGATGCCGGACAGGGGAATTGTCATGGGCCTGACAAGACGTTTCTGAAACACCGGACCGGGCTGATTTAATAGATATCCCCGCACTCTACTGAATAAAAAAATGGTTCATCATCAGGAATGGTTGTGACCTCTGCCCAGTTGAAACCGTCCACTGAAGTCCGTATCATACCGTTTTCACCGCTGATTTCTCCAACAGCAACAAAAATGTCGTTTCCGAATGTGATATCATGAAGGTAATCAGCAGTATATGTCTGGATGTCCCATGAGATGCCGTCAGATGAGGTCATGATTTTTTCTGTGCCAACTGCAACGAAACGGTTCTTCCCAAAGGCCACGCCATGAATTTCGTCAGCTGTTCCGATTGAATGCTCGTCCCATGCACCAGCGTCAGGCGAGGTATACACTGTTCCGTTTTCTCCAACTGCAACAAAGCGGCCGTTGCCCCATGTCACGCTGTAGAGGTACGCTGTCGCGCCTGCTGGTGTGCGGTCTGTCCATTCTCTACCGTCAGTTGAGGTCAGTATCAGTCCGCCGGATCCCACTGCAACGAATATGTTGTCCGCGTAAACAATGTCACTCAGTTCTCCTCCGGTCTCAGATTCATCAGTCCAGGATTCCCCGTCAGAAGATATTATTATTTTGCTCTGTTCACCCACAGCCACAAAGGTGTTGTTCCCGTAAGCTGCAGAATTGATCCAGAAGGTTACGCCCGTGTCCTGCTTGTCCCAGGAAGCGCTGTCGGGTGAGGTGTAGATAATACCTGTCTCTCCAACAGCAAGAAAAATGTCCATGCCGAATGTGACCCCCTGGAATGAATCCGGTTCAGATGATATTGTATGGTCCAGCCATATTTCAGCGTCAGGAGAGGCCATTATCCTGCCGGAACCGCCTACTGCAACGAAAACGCATTGTTCAATAAAGCTTCCGCTGCCCGGGTCATTGATATTGTCCCTTTCAGGGAAAAAGTAACAGTCAAATACAAGGAAATTAGCAATAAAAGCAAGAAGGGCGAAAAGCAGTGGTTTTTTCATTATTATTTACTCCTCTCCCGTTCCCGTATATAATGCGGCAGGGAATGATCCAGGCACAGGAGTTCTTCTAATCAGTCGAAATATGTGTATACCTTAAAAATCATTATCATTTAATACCGCATTGAACATTTGTATCTAAAATATAAAAGGGGATGGAGATTTTCAAAATTATGTTTATGCCCTGGAATTAATATGAACAGTTAAAACAGGTGATATGATAATCGCTTTTTCAGGGCAGAAGTATGCGGACGGGAATTATGTGACATATCCGAACAAGGAGAGCAGGCTTAAACGTCCAGGCATATTAAACATATATCATCATCAAATTGATTTGATTTACGGAAAATTGATAATTCATTCATAAGTTTATTCAGGAAAACATCACACTGGTATTTATGATTTTCAATAAAAACCTTTTCCATGTTTGAACATTCAAAAAGTGTATCACCGTCAATCGGACGTGTTTCAACAAGGCCGTCTGTATAAAGAAGTAATTTGCTGCCAGGTTCAAGAATGAGCTTATTATTTTTAAATATTTTATTTGCTTTTGTGAGCATGTGGTTTGGAAACATCGCGATAGCAGTGCTTTTCGCTTTTTGAAGCTGAACAACATTTTTTTCAGTTATTATATATGGCTGATTATGGCCTGCATTTGAGTAATAAATTGATTTATCATCAGGATTGTATATGCAGTAAAATGCGGTAAAAAAATTACCCGCTGTCCGGCTTTCTAATACATCATTCATATATAAAAGAAAATTCGCAGGATCATTTAATTTTTCACCGGCCTGGAGGATTATTGTTTTGATCATTGATGTGATGAATGCAGCAGGCACACCATGACCGGACACATCACTGAGGAATATGCCGATATTGTCTGAATCCTTAAATTCAATAAAATCATAGAAGTCACCTCCTACTTCATGCATGGGCTTATAAACAGCTGAAATGTTTCCAGCAGGGGTTTTTTCGGGAATACACTGTTCCTGTATCCTGCGCGCAAGACTGATCTCCATGTCCATTTTTTCTATATCTGTTTTGAGCTGAGTCTGGTATTGATGTATAGTGTAATATGCGTAGAAGGAATAAATAAACACAATTATCAGGAGGGCTGACCTGATAACATGCGTTACATTTACAATATATTGAGAAGGCAAGGGAAGGGGTGATGATAAACCTGAATAAATTTCAATGGCGAGATACGAAAAAGCATAAATACCTGCAATAAAATAGCTGAATTTTCTTTCTTTATCAGGGTAGATAAAGAAAACAAACATAATACCCAGAAGCAGGAAAAAGTGTATATCGCAGTACAGGTTTGTCAGGAAAGATTCAATAACAGTAGAAATAAGTGCTCCAAAAGAAAGGACATTTCTGGCAAAAAAATACTTATGATAATAGTTACCTGTGAAAGCTACTGCATAAAAAACGCATTGAAGGGAAACCACTGCAATTAATAAAGCTGAACCGGGCAGATAGAATAGCAGATAGGGAATGTATGCAAATGCAGCTGCAAAGGCAATTATTATCAGGGCATTGGTAAATTTTATATTGCGTATTTCATCAGGATCTGTTTCCGGTGTAATACCGAAGTCCCGCATTTTAATAACTATAGTATTTATCATATATCAACGTCTCTTAAATATCAACTGCTGACAAACTGTTATATTGTAAAATTAAAATAAAAAAGTATAGCATAAAAAATACAAATAATGTACCGGCCCTGAAATTTAACGCATCACTAATATAATACAATTAATGAAATGCTAATGATAAGCGGACAGACATGACCGGGATACAGGCAAAAAGTTAAATGACTGAATCGGTCTGGCAGGGAGGCAAAAAAAATAATTGATTAAAATTAAAATGTGCAGTATTGTAGTACAAAACTGAATAATTTATTACCGGATTCACACCCGGCTGCAAATCGGTCTCTTAATAAACCGACCCTTAAAGTAATAAAAAATATTCTATAACGGAGTACATTATGAAAACTGTAAAATTTATTGTGGCACTTGTAATTCTGATAATATCCCCTGTGCTGTTTACGGGATGCTTCGGCGGCGGTGACCCGGATTACAGCGTAGAATTCACCCTGGACGGCACAGACTACAGCTTTACAAAAGGTGAAAATATAGGAATAATCCCTGAGGGGTGCAAAATCACTAATGTCACAAGGACGGACATCTTTGCGGTAAATGAAGACTTACCGTTTCAAACTGTGGTATTTAAGATACCGGGAACAACCGCTGGCACATTCCATGATATTATTGACAGCAGTATTTTTCAATTCAATATGGACCTCAGGACTCATTACATTGATGACATTTCAACAGCTGATGACTTTACAGTAGAGATAATCGAGTACGGAGAAGTGGGCGGCGTTATAAGGGGTACATTTTCCGGTACAGTTAAAGATACTTTTGATACTGAATGTCCCGTAACAGACGGATATTTTGAGGTAATACGAAGGGATGACCGCGAAATCACGTATGATTAAAAACAGTGTATGCGGACTTTATATCTCATCTCTAAATCATGTATTGCCTGATTCTCAAATGGCTGTAAGCAACAGGGCCTTTATAAATATACTTAAGTAAAAAAATTCATTAAAGGAGCGCATTATGAAAACTGTAAAATTTATTGCGGCACTTGTAATTCTGATAATATCCCCTGTGCTTTTTACGGGATGCTTCGGCGGCGGTGACCCCGATTACCGCGTTGAATTCACCCTGGACGGCACAGACTACATCTTTACCAAAGCCTATGATAATCCGGAAACAGTAGCTGAAGGGTGCATGGACGACGATGCTACAAAAACAACAATTATGGCGGAAAATGAGGATAACCCGGATCAATATGTGGAAATTACAATTCCGGGCATAAACACCGGCACATTTCATGATATTCTTGGACGTAGTTGTTTCCATTTCCGTAGAGGTAATAGTGATTACTTCAATGATGATAATGATACAGCTGATGATTTCACAATACAGATAACAGAATACGGGGAAGTGGGCGGCATCATAAGGGGTACATTTTCCGGTACAGTTGAAGATGCTGCAGAAACTGAATATCCAGTAACAGATGGTTATTTCGAGGTCATACGCAGGGCTGACGGCGCAATTGTGCTCAAATAAACGGCAGTTCTGATTATTTTGACTTTCCCATGAGACTTGCATATTTTTGACACAAAGCGCCCCTTTAACAGCATAAAAGGGGTGCTGCATCATTTTTCTGCGGGGCCTGTATATGGCGTTTAAATGCATGGCGGGTGTGCCGGTAATACTGTTACTTATCGTTTCATGCAATCCCATGTCTGTGCCAGAGCCTGACGCCCTGTGCACAGGCATACACAATTCGAACACCGGCGGTTTCTGCCACGGAGCAAAACTGCGTACACCCGAGGGTTACTGCTCAGAGTCCAACTGCCATGGGACAGACCTTTCAGGCGGGGTAACAGGCGGGCCCTCATGCTACAGCTGCCACAGCAACAGGTGGGCTATCTGGACAAGTCACACATTAAGCCTTGACGGTGCACATCACCACAGGGACATACTCTGTTCCGTACCAGGGACAAATATTCAAAAATGCGGATTTGACGGGTGCCACGGTGCCTTGCTTAACGGGGGCACGGAATACGGGAGCGGGCCAGCGTGTACTGCCTGCCACGGCACAACTCCCACTGAATGCGCGGATGAGGATGACTGATCACCTGATGAAAAGATGCATAAACATTATTGCGGCTGCACTGATCGCTGCTGTAATATGCATGTGCGCGCAGTCATGCGCTATTGTGAACAAAAAGGCTTCAGAGTACGCGTACGGTGATGAATGCTCGCACTGTCACGGCAAACGCCTTGAGGGAAACCGTAATATCCGCAGGCAGTGCGGTGGCTGCCATGACCTGTCCCCCCTTCCTGTTGAAAAAATTGAAAGCGCGAAAATCAGGGAGACAGTGCTGTCGGAACCGCACGTGCACAAAACGCGGAACATGTTCAGCAACACACCGTCATGTTTTCTCTGCCACAGGCAGGATGACCTGTAAGGAGTATAGACCATGTGGAAGAAAGGGACATTTATTATCATATCCATTTTGTGGGCGTCTGCGTCCGTATTTGCCCACGGGTCTGTCCCTTACATCTTTAACCTGCCGACATGCAGGACACCAGGGAAAAGGATACTCAACTTTGACAACGGCCACCGGTACTTTGACCCGGTAAAGCACACAACAAACGTGAACATAGCCTTCAGCTACGGAATAACGGATTCCTTTGACGTGTCAATCGCGCATTCCTACAAGAACATGGATTCCCTGGCAGCCGTAAAGTACAGCATAATGCGGGATGATATCCAGGGCAGGTTTCCTGTTTCACTGGCACTCACGGCCGGCGCCGGATACAAGGGTGACAGTGAAGATGCTTTTGAGCAGGATGACCAGGCGTCATGGTACGCGCAGTTTATAGTACAGAAACACCTTTTTGATGACAGGATGAGCATTGGTGTGGTGCCACATTTCTCGTGGAACACCAATTTCTACAGTATTGAAAGCAACCATGACTACTCCACTGGAGCAGGGGTCTTTGCTGAATTCTACATCTTTGACAGGGTGTCCGTGTGCGCGGAAGTGATCATGAACCTGTACGGATTTGCGTTTACCTACATGAACTACAATGCAGGTATAAAGTACGCGGGATACAGGCACACGTTTTCTTTGTGGGTAAGTAACAGTTCAGGGTATTCGCCTGTTGAGTATGTGGTTGGGAACACGGTGCTCGAACCGCGTCCTTCATTTGCCTTTACACGTGAGTTCGATCTATAGCAGGAATTGCCCGGCGCGTACAGGGCGGAAAAATTTATTGTTGATTATTCAGAATACCTGAGCCATCCTGTTGAAGGAAGTCACGTTCAGGAATAAATCACATATTACTCTTTTTCAACGGGAGAGAGTGATGAAGGAAAAAAATATCTTCAGAAAGAAGTCCGGGCAGATAGAAAAAAAGGCACCTGAAGGCGACAGGGAAGAGGAACGCGATGCAGCCGGCCAGGGCAGTGAGTCCGAAGACGGACATGGGCTGCTGAAACGGGCACTTAACGGACTGGAGTCAAAGAGGGATGAACTGCGTCCTGATGACACGGACAAGACGGGTGAAGGTCCACGGGAGGAGCCTGAACGCAGGGAACGGGGCATACTTTTCAGGCAGATAATTGAGCCGGATGAGCGGACCCTGGGGAACTTTATAAACCCGGCCTTCTGGCTCAGAAAGGGGTCAGAGCTGCAGCGTATACGGGAGAAGTCGCGCGAGGACCGGAGCATATTCCAGGTACTGTCCGAGGGCGCGCTCCCGTCATTTGATTACTACGTGCTTACTGTACTCTCCTGCATTATTGCCACCACGGGCCTTATCCAGGGTTCCACTGCCACAATAATCGGGGCCATGATCGTTGCCCCTCTCATGACGCCGATCCTGGCATTTTCCCTGGGCGTCATATGGGGTGACCTGGGACTGATACGCACATCCCTGACATCACTCTTTAAAGGCATAATTCTCGCTATAGCCATATCAGCCCTGCTGGCAGCGCTCATACCCATACCGGGCTATTCTGAAGAGATACTTTCCCGTACCAGGCCCACGCTTTTCGATATAGTGGTGGCATTCGCATCAGGTCTTGTGGGGGCCTATGGAAACGCGAACAGGAAGATCAGCAATACAATAACCGGCATCGCGATCGCTGTCGCTCTCATGCCGCCCCTCTGTACCATCGGCATCGGACTTGGAACCATGAACAGACAGATCGCCTCTGGAGCGGGCATACTCTTCCTCATAAACCTGATATCAATCTCGCTCGCGGGCGCTATTGTGTTCTGGGTAATGAGAATACACCCTGTGCTTGCTGACCGGGACGAGGTAACGAAAAGGGCCATGTACCAGATAGTGATTTCCATAATGATACTTACAGGGATATCGGTTCCCCTTGGGATTTACATGCGCGAGGGCTACAGGATCAGCAGCACACTGGATTACGCGCGCGACCTTATCAGGGAAAAATGCCCGGGCGTGTCAATATACGAGGTCCGGCCTGTAAAGACCTTAACCGGCTATGAACTTAAACTGACCCTTTTCGGTGCGGAGTCACCGCCAATAAAAAGCATATCTGATGTGAGAGATGCTATCAGGGACCGTAACAGTGAAATAGGCACTATTGATATTGATTTCATAAAGGGGCTGAAGATAGAGGAGCCGCGGCCATGACACGTGATTGAGAAGTAGATAAAAAAGAGATATTGAGCCTGCTTAAAAACAACCATCCGGCCGGTATTTATATGTTGACCCTTCAGTACATGCGTGGTAAGGTAATGGGAAATCACAGTATTTTATGGCAGCAGGAGGATGCATGGCTGAAGGGGAAAAACAGACAACCGGTGAGAAACTCGCGCGCCTGCGTAAAAAAAAGAAGATAGGCCTTGATGAACTTTCAGAAAGGACAGGGCTGAAAAAGGAATATCTCCAGGAGATTGAATCCGGGAAACGCAGGGCTCCTGTAGGGGACCTGCTGAGCATATCAAGGGCCCTGACCATAGATCCGGATGACCTTCTGGATTCACCTGACGAGAGCAGGGACCTGAAAAAGAGGCGCGAGCAGGGCTTTAAAAAGCGCGAGGACTCATACCTGTACAAGGTACTCACCCCAAAGGCGAAGAACCGTCACCTTCGGGCATTTCATGTGACTATACCGCCACTTTCGGAACATCCAAAAATCAATTACAGGCACGAGGGAGAGGAGTTCGTGTACGTGCTCAAGGGTGAGGTGGAGATTTCAGTGGGCCAGAAAAAACACCGACTGGAAAAGTCCGAAACCATTCACTTCAATTCGGGTATAAAACATTCACTCAGGAATCCCGGCAGGAGGGAGACCCTTCTCCTTGTCGTGGTCTATACCCCATAGGAGGACCTGTTGTATCTTCCATTGACACAGGAACAGTTGATGATAAGGGACATGCTGCACGATTACGCGCGCAATGACATTGAACCGCACGCTCACGATTACAATGAGAGCGGCGAGTATCCGGAAAGTATAATAAAGGAACTCGGAGGTCTGGGTCTTTTCGGCATGATGGTACCTGAAGAATACGGTGGCTCGAACGCTGGAGCGGTCAGCTACAGCCTTGCCCTGCAGGAGATCGCATACTCGTGCGCGTCCGTGGCAGTCACCTTAAGCGTTACAAACCTTACGACTGATCCGCTTATGAAGTTCGCAAGTGAAGAGCAGAAAAGGCGCTTCCTGTTCCCGCTCGCGTCAGGAGAATACCTTGGGGCATTCGCGCTTACCGAACCGGGCGCGGGCTCGAATCCCTCTGAGATCCGCACCCAGGCTGTGAAAAAGGGAAAGAACTACATCATAAATGGGTCCAAGCAGTTCATCACTAACGGCTCTCATGCCGGGATATTCATACTGATCGCGCGCACATCAAAGGATAAGAACGAATTTTCAGCATTCATAGTGCCTGCTGAATCCAGGGGTTTAAGGATCGGCAGGAAGGAGAAGAAGATGGGACTGCGCGCCTCAGATACTGTTGAGGTAATACTTGAAGACTGCGCTGTCCCTGAAAACTGCCTGATCGGACGGCGCGGAATGGGCATCAGGATAGCGCTCAGCGCGCTTGACAGCGGAAGGATAGGGATAGCCTCGCAGTCTACCGGAATGATAAAGGCCTGTCTTGATGAGGCCCTGAGATACGCTGGTGAGAGGCGGCAGTTCAACAAACCAATTATACGGCACCAGAGTATACAGAACATGATATCGGACATTGCAACAGAATACGAGGCAGCAGCCATGCTAGCGTGGAGCGCGGCATCTCTCAAGGACTCGGGCATGAAATTCACAAAGGAGGCCTCGATTGCCAAGCTTTTCGCGAGCGAGGCTGTGAACAGGTGCGCATACCGGGCCCTGCAGGTTTTCGGTGGTTACGGATATATCTCGGATAACAAGGTCGAACGCATATACAGGGACGCCAGGGTCACAACAATATACGAGGGAACGTCCGAAGTCCAGCGCATGGTAATTGCTCGGGAACTTCAGCAGGGCTGAATTTCACTGAATCAGTATTCGTAGGCCCCGATCGATACAGGGGTGTTCCGTGTCTTGCCCAGGATATCGGTCATGGCATCAGGGCACAGGGTGGATATGTCAAGACCGAGATCCGCAATATCACCCGCTCCTGTTGTAATGTTGCCGCTGGAGGCGTCTATAGATACTGTGCATACTGTATCATCCAGGTTTCCGGAAAAGTATGTGCTGTAATTGTTCACGTCAGCAATGGTAACCTGTTCAGTATCAAAATGCTTGTAACGGGCGTTGCATGCGGTAAAGAGGTTGTTCCTGAGCTGGGACGGGATGCTCGGATCGTCAAAGTCAAGTATTCCGAAGGCGGTTGCAGCAGTTGCAGTAATTATATTATTGATGATTACGGGTGAGGCGGCTGTATTAAGATAAATCCCGTATGATTCAGCGCCGCCGTTTCCGCCGATTATTGTGTTGTTGACTATTTCGGGTGAGGATTCTGTACATTTTATACCGTAAGTGACAAATGAACCGGACCCGTCAATGTAATTTGACGCGATAATTACACTGCCTGTACTGTTTATGCTGATGCCGGATTTCTCGTAACCGGCAGCAGAACCGACCCTTATTGTATTACGGAGAATTTTCGTGGAACCTGAACCGTATACAGTTATCGCGTTGCTGTAACTGGAAAGTGACGAGCCCGCAATAATTGTATTTTCTGAAAGAACAGCATTAACGCAATTATTTACCCTGACTGCGTCGCAACCCCCGGTTGTTGAGCCGCTGTGGTCAATAATATTATCCTTCATTGTGAGACTTTCAGCAGTAAGGTATACTGCAATTGTACTGGATGGGTCAGCGACAATGGTATTACCGGTGATTGTGGCCTTTGCAGTGGAGCTGTCAACTCGGATCCCTGTATAGATACTCGTGATACTGTTTCCGGTGACAGTCACGTTGCTGCCGCCATAAAGAAACATGCAGCATCTACCAGGCAATGAAGTGACTGTATTTCCTGATATTGTGCAGCCAGCATCATAGCATGTAATTGTACCGCAGAGCGCGGAAGGAGACCCGCTGCCCTGGTTCAGCAGATTGTTTTCTACTTTCACGCCGCTTGTGTAACATATGGAAATCGCGTAACTGGATGAGCCGGTTGTGTTGCCGCCGTAAATGGAATTGAACCTTATTGTTGGCGCAGCCCCGCCTGTAACTAAGATGCCGCAGGGAGTATTGTCGCCGTTTTCACCTTCAATGGTGAAACCCTCGATCACTGTGGAGTTGCCCATATCAGGGTCGCTGCATTCTATCACGCGGCTCGGGTCCGGGTAGCCTGCACCGTCGTACGATCCTGAATACGTGAGCAGGGTCTGGTTCGTGGCGCGGTCAACAGCGGTGGTGAAGGGGAGGCGTTCCCATGTGACAGGGTCATATCCTCCGTAGAGGCACACGCCTGCGGGGAGAACAATGTGCTCAGTCAGGCTGTATGTACCAAGTGCGACATGTATTGCAGCTCTTTTCCCGGAGGCCTCGCTTACCGCCCTGTTGAGTGTGAGATACGGTGCATCCATGCTGCCGTCACCAAGTGCATCATCACCGGTTGCGGAAACATGCAGAACTGTAATATTGCTGTTTGCAATGGTGAACATGTCCGCCCTGTCGCAGCCGGACAGGGCGGTAAATAAACAGATTGCAAGAAGAGCGAATATATATCGTGAAAGTGATGTGCTCATGCTTTTCATTTCCCCGGATCGTGTATTGCTGACTTTATAATGGTCCGCGCGCCATTATCTGGCGCGCAGGAGTGCACGTATTCTTTTCTTTACACCCTCATTGCCGTTGTCAAAGAGGAGCATATGGCCCGCGTCCTTTACTGCCATAACCTCAACACTGTTACCGGCTTTTCTGAGCCTTTCAGCCAGGCCGTTGAAGCCTTTGCTGCTGAAGTAGAGGTCTGAGTCGCCATGAAATATATAGAAACGGCGGCCCTTTACCTTTGGCACGAGGGAGTCCTCCATGTACTGTGCTGCCTCGCGCACGAGTGTGCCCTGGTCCAGGTTCTCCTCCCAGTTTATTATGTCCTTTGCTGTTGTCTGCCACACGCGGCGGTTGTTATCGTCATTAACTATGTCCCACATTTCCGCGCGCTTGGGATTATTGCCCCTGCGCATAAAGGGTATGATATGCCTGAGCCAGTGCAGCTGGGATGAGAACCACGCAACGACCCTGCCTGCGGAACGGTACTCTAGGCCGGTGTTAAGTGGTGATATTAGAACGTGAGCGTCAGGCTTTCGTTTTCCGAATGCGGCAATTGTCACGTTTGGCAATGCGCCAAACGACTGTGACGCGATAACAATAGTATGGTTTTTGGGAAGGTTTGCAGTATAGGCATCATATATCTGCAGGGCCTGGCGCATGTCCTCCTGGTGATACCAGTCGCGTGTTCTCTGTTTGAATGGCCAGCCGTGAAGGCCGATTATCGGCGATACTATATTCACCCTGTATTTTTTGTGAAGTTTCTCGAACCAGTCCCGGTAGATTGCAGCGCCGACCTGTCCGCGAAATCCTTCGATAAAGAACAGGGTTGAG
>Ga0272441_10011795_pt1 | contig 12901 bp, 10 predicted proteins | sample SSMProp6N_FD_193582 | JGI IMG/M metagenome (GOLD analysis project Ga0272441, IMG submission 193582) | Marine sediment archaeal communities from Little Sippewissett salt marsh, Falmouth, MA, United States - SSM-Prop-6N | ecosystem: Environmental > Aquatic > Marine > Wetlands > Sediment ...
AACTGGCTTCCTGCTTCGGAAAGTTTTTTGTTTTTACCTTATAGAGTGTGGGGTAGCATTTTTATTGTTTTGATTACGGGAATATCAGCTTATCTTTATTTTTCCAGCGAGGATAAATCTAAAATCTACCTGTTAGCTTTATTCATCAGTATGTCTGTTTTCATGCTTTCCCATAAAATGCACGAACGGTATCTGTTTCCGGCCGTAGTGCTTGTGATAATGGCTTATATAAATACCAAGGATAAAAGATTTCTGTTTATATTCGCAGCAGTCAGCATAACTTTTTTCTTTAATCAAGCGTTGGTTCTATATTTTGTATTGAGACCTGAGCGTATCTATCATATCTCCAATAGAAACGTATGGTTGCGAATCATTTCTTTGGCAAATATCGTTATCTGGATCTATTCAATGCGGCTCATTTTTGATACCCTGCTTAAAAAAACGAAAAAAGAATAATGCAGCAAGAGAAATGTTTTCAATAGATATTTTCCATCGGATAGATAAGAGGCTCAACCTATCCAAGAGGGATTATACACTAGCCGGTGCGATGGTACTGGTTTACGCTGCTGTCGCGCTTTTTAATCTGGGAGCGTGCAAGTTTCCTCAAACCTACTGGATATCAGATTGCAAAGGTGAATCTTTTTATGTGGATTTAGGAACGAGTAAGAGTATAGATAGAGTTGCCTATCTATTAGGATTGGGCGAAGGCAGCTATGAAATAAGTTTTTCTGACAGTGCAAAAGAGTGGGGAAACGAGCAAATCATCGAACATCAGTCGAGATATACGATAATAGTTTGGGAACACATAGATACCGATATCGATGCGCGGTACATGAAGGTAACATCTAAAAGGCCGGGTATTATGCTGTCCGAGATGGGGCTGTTTACAGTAGAGAGCTCAATACCAATAAATATAAAATCTGTGGTGACCTTTAACATGGCAGAAGAAAATGCTGCAAAAGTGTTTGACGAGCAGGAGACACTGGTCTACTATTCCGGATTCCACAACAGCATGTATTTTGATGAAACTTATCATGCCAGAGCGGGCTATGAATACGCGTTGGGAATGGAATCCAGCGAAAACACTCACCCTCCTTTAGGCAAGCTAATAATTTCGCTCGGTATCAATATTTTTGGAATGACACCATTCGGGTGGAGAATTATGGGAACTGTATTTGGAATTCTCATGATTCCCATCATGTATTTATTCGGCAAGCAGCTGTTTAAGAAGACAGAATACGCTTTTTTAGCAGCTTTTTTATTGGCCTTTGATTTCATACACTTTGTCCAAACCAGAATAGCCACGATAGATGTGTATGCAGTTTTTTTTATAATTTTAATGAATTATTTCATGTACAACTATTTTTCAATGAATATCTATCATGTGGCGTTTAAAAAAACCCTTCCGCCATTGCTACTGTCGGGAATCTTCTTAGGATTAGGAATAGCTAGCAAATGGATCGCTGTGTACGGCGCGGTCGGTCTGGCCGTACTATTTTTCAGCTCAATTGGCATGCGTTATCGAGAATATCTCAAAGCAAAAATAATATTGGCGACCGAAAGAACAATAATTACAGAGGCTGCCCAAGTTGAATATGAGTCCGTCATCAATACATTTCCACGCTACGCTATCGCAACGCTTGCAGTAGGTGTTGCCTTCTTTTTAGTTGTCCCAGTTTTAATATATATACTGTCGTTTGTTCCATCTATGATAATTTTGCGGCAGAGCAAGGGAGTTCAAGATGTACTTGAAACCATAAAGCATATGTATAAGTATCACAGCACGCTCGATGCGACACGCTGGTATTCTTCGAAGTGGTGGCAATGGCCAATTATGGTGAGGCCAATCTGTTACTATTGCGCGCAAGCGGTATCTTCTCCAGAGAAGATTTCCACCATTGTGGCATTGGGCAATCCGTCTGTATGGTGGATCGGAATACTTGCCTTTGTTGCAGCTGCAATCATCGGTGCAGTGAAAAATGACAGAAGGATGTATTTTATCTTTGTTGCAACCGCTTCCCAATATGTACCCTGGATAATTATCCCGAGAACTCTAGTGTTTATCTATCATTTTTTCGCAACCGTTCCCTTTATGATCCTCTCTATAGTGTATGTATGTGCATATTTCAAAGAGAAATACCAAAAAACAAGATACGTAATATATGTCTATATGGTTGCAGTTATTTTTTTGTTTATAATGTTCTATCCTGTTTTGTCCGGCATGGAAATATCGAAATCTTATATCGTTGGTTTTCTGAAATGGCTTAAAACCTGGTTTCTTTTCGTTTAAGAAGAAATGCAAGAGAATGTATACTTTTCAGTTATTGTTCCCGTATATAACGAGCAAGAGGTTGTTACGGAGTTTTATAAGAGAATCAAGCGGGTCATGGATTCCACAAAAGAAAGCTATGAACTTCTCTTTGTAAATGACGGCAGCCGTGATAAAACATTGGAAAAACTAATTGATTTATGTAAAAGCGATAAAAGCATAAAAATAATTGATTTCTCTAGAAACTTTGGACACCAAATTGCTATTAGCGCAGGTATGGATTTTGCTCGTGGCAATGCAATCGTTGTTATTGATGCAGACCTGCAGGACCCTCCGAACATTATTCTTAAGATGATAGTAAAGTGGAAACAGGGTTACGATGTTGTATATGGAAAAAGAACTCAAAGAAAAAAAGAAAGCCTCTTTAAAAGATTTTTTGCGGCAGCTTTTTACCGTTTTTTAAGAAGAATAACAGGAGAAAAAATACCTGTGGATGTTGGTGATTTCAGGTTAATAGACAGGAAAGTGTGCGATTCTATGAAGAATCTGCATGAAAAACACAGGTTTGTCAGGGGACTCATTAGCTGGCTTGGATTCAACCAAACGGAAGTGACCTATATCAGAGAAAAGCGCTTTGCAGGGAAGACGAAGTATCCTTTGAGAAAAGTAATCGGTTTTGCTCTCGATGCCATTACATCGTTCTCACACAAGCCTTTGAAAATCGCTACATTTTTGGGTTTTTTCATTTTAATGTCAGGTTTTGTTTATCTATTCTATATTCTATACCAGAGACTATTTACCAACAATACAGTCGAGGGATGGACATCCATAATATCACTTACATTAGTTTTCAATGGTATTACACTATTCATCCTTGGAATTATAGGTGAGTATATCGGTAGAATCTATGACGAGGCAAAAGGAAGACCGCTCTATATCATAAAAGACTGGATTGGTTTTACTGAAAACAAAGAATCAGAACGACAGTAACTATCCATAACACGATATCTATCAGAATTGTCTTATCCTGAAGAAGGATGTCAGCAGGATCGCAGCCCTGCCTGTTTTTAAAAAGTTGATAAAGATACTTGAAGATCCCATAGATCACAAAAGGCAGTGTGTATATCAGGCCGGTTGCTCCCAATGCCTTGCCGGACCTTGCATCAATAGTGTAGAGCGAATAGGTAACGATAGTTAATGTTGCTGTAATGACAATGATGTAATCCAGCAGGGAAACACTGTATTGCTGTAGTACGGCTCGATACGTAGGGGATCCCCTAAATGTGATGAGCTCGCTTCGTCTCTTGCCAAAGCCTAAAAATAGAGAAATAAAAAGTGTGCAGAGCACTATCCAACTCGAAAGCTGTGCCTCTACTGCCAATCCACCAACCGCAATTCTCAACAAGTAACCTGTGGATATGACTAAAACATCTACGATCACGATATGCTTGAGAAGACTTGAGTAGAGCAGATTCAACACCAGATACAACAAAATTGCGAGAAAAATATTGATACTCAGCAAATAGGCCAGAGTGTTCGTCGTCAAAGGATTTGGACGCCTGCAATAATTTTCTAAGCGACACTTTTTCATTTACGATACTGGCATAGCTTCAGAAACGCCAGTCCTCAGCAGTTGATCTTTGTAGGCCTTGCGCCTTTTTTCCATCGTTTCTTTCTTGATTTTCCTCCTTGCCAGAAGTATCTCTTCCTCTTTACCCAGATACTTATCCCGGGGAGTGATGTTTCCCAGGGACTCATGGTAGCGCTCGTTGTTGTAGTACTCGACCCACTGCTCAATCCGGGCCTCCAGTTCCATAGGCAAATAGTAATTATCCAGAAGAATGATATTCTTCATGGATCGATGATAGCGCACGATCTTCCCTTGTGTCATCGGGTGAAAAGGTCTCCCCCTGGTGTGGTCCATGCAATTTGCTTTCAGATAATCCTGGAGGCTCTTTGAGATGTAGCACGGGCCGTTATCACTCAACAGACGAGTATGCTGCACAACCTCAGCGTTATCCACGCCGGTGAAGGCAATAGCGCGATCCAGCGTCTCTTTCACATCATCAGCACTCATGCTCGAGCACAATTTCCAGGCCAGGATCATGCGCGAGTAATCATCCATGACTGTGGAAAGGTAGTACCACCCCCAGCCGGTTATCTTGAAATATGTGAAGTCTGTCTGCCACAGCTCGTTGATGTGTGTCGTGGGCTGCTGAAACCTGTCCTTGGCACTTTGCACCGCGAATGCCGGAGAAACTACAAGCCCTGCGGCTTTCAGTATGCGATAGACGCTTGATTCGGACACAAAATAACCCTTTTCATCGGTGATATTCACTGCAACCTCTCGACAGGAAAGCGCCGGGTGTTCAAGCGCATGCTCAACGATGAGCTCCCTCTCGCTGTCAGGGATTCGGTTCCAGAACCTATGCGGACATCTACTACGATCATTCAATCCCTCGATACCCTCATCCAGATATCTGCGGTACCATTCGTAGAAGGTGCTCTTGCTTACCTCCATCTGATCGAGAGTTCTTCTCACGCTTAAGGAGGAAGCCTCCACAAGCCGAATGATTTCAACCTTCTCCCATTGGCTGTACTTCATATAGCAGCCCAGCCTTATTCCAAACCCGTTGAGCTTTTTTTTAGCATCCGATTCTTCAGACTCAGCTCTGCGACCAGCTGCTTCAGCGCTTCATTCTCCTCACGCAGATCTTTCACCTCCGTAGAGGTTGCCTCGCGAGCCATGTCGCCGTTCAGCCGCTTCTTCCCAGCTTCCAGAAACTCTTTGCTCCATTTGTAATACTGACTGGGATGGATTCCTTCTCTGCGGCAGATCTCCGCTATAGAGTCCTCTCCACGAAGCCCTTCAAGGATAATTCGGATCTTCTCTTCTGAATTATAGATCCGTCTTGTCTTTCTCTTGATCTCCCGCACTCTTGCCTCTGGAGTATTCTTGGATGGTGCCATTGCTTTTTCTCCTAAGCTGTTAACAGCTTATACTGTCGCTTAGAAAAATCAAATCTTGGTCCGAATTGTTCTGACGGGAAACAGTGAGAAAGTTACTTCCTATGCGCTTCGTAGAACGATCGTAAAATCGAATTGATTCTGGTCTGGTAGCCCTTTCCTAAGGATCGAAACCAATCCAGGACGTCAGCATCTAGTCGCAGTGTCACCGGTTTCTTCTTTTCAGGGTACTCAATAACAGCATTCGCCCAAAAAGTATCGTCTAATTCCGGAATATCGGAGTAGTCAATTTCCTTGTCCTTGATCTCGTCAAGGTTTTTAAGTCTCTGCTCTTTTGATATACTCATTATATCGCTTCCTCTCTCTTTGGTTTGCTTTTCTGGCCGAGATGATTCTTGTTACTCCTGTGCGTTCCGTGTATACGACAACACACACTCGACCATGGATCACTCCAAGAGATGTTTTTCTGATTTCACCGTATGATTTTCTGGTATCAAAGGCTGTTATCCTCACATCTTCAAATATAGCTTTTGCATCTTCGAAACTGATTCCATGCTTCTCAATATTGATCCGATTTTTCTGCTCATCCCATTCAAACTTCACTTACAAAAGATAATTTTGTATGTACATTTTGTCAATACATGTAGGAATATTATTGGCGCCCTTTGCCCGTGACGTTGATCCGATTGGTTGGTACTATATTTGGCGGGAATAAGATCCGAAATGCGGTATAAGGCCGGGGTACTTTTGCGGAAAACAGCAGCCTTCGGAGGCTATTTGATTTCGACGACGATCTTTTTACCGAGTGCCTTGGCGAGTTGTTCTATCGTAGATAGCTTCACATCCTCCGCTGGAAGCGGACCAATGGATATCCAAGCACTACCGCGGCATGGATCTGCTCTTGCACAGTCATGAAACGCGAATTGTGAGATATGGCCATATATGGTAGGTTGATGGTGCGACCTAAAGCAGCCTGTTATGGAAAGCAAAACGAGAAAAGTCCGAATTTTACTGGCAGTAATCCTGTTCTTTGTATGCCAATTGGCGGGATCCCAAGAGAATTCGATAAGCTGGTTGGAGATATCCGAGGATGTACTGCAATTTTGGGTGACCGAAATCCCAGCGGACCGTCCCTACGAGATGAGGATATCTCCCGAATGGATGCGGCGGGAAGCGGATATTCCCAAACGAATTGTCGGAATCGTGCCCAAGAAATCTTCCAGTTACAGTCTGGCCGCCACCGAGCTGCTGCGGGTTTTCCACGAACGCGGTATCTATGCGGATATCTCGATCGTCAATTTCGCCAATGACAGCCAAAACGGCATGGAGATTCTCAAAGCCGCGGAAGCCGAAGAGGCGGATCTCATCTTCTCCATGGGCTCGGAATCCGCCGATCTGGTACACAGGTACTACACCGGTGGCCGGATCCCCGTGGTTACCTGCACCAATAAAGATCCCGTGATGCTGGGACAGATTGGAGACTACAGGAGCGGCAGCGGAAACAATATCGCTTATACCTCGCTGAATGTCCCTCTGGACATTCAACATGACTACCTCTTTCGATTGAAACCGGACCTCGTGAACATCGGTCTGCTGTACAACAGCAACCACGTTCAGGTCATGGCCACCGAGGTGATCCCGGTTCAGAAAACCTTCGGAGAACTTGGTGTGAGGATCATCGATATAGCGGTTTCCTCCAGGGAGACGGCGAGAGAGGAGCTCATCCAGAGGATTCCCGCAGCGTTGGCAGAAATACAGGAAACCGATCCCGATCTATCCAAATCGGTCTTTTGGGTCACCAGTAGTACAGCCGTGTTTTCCAATATGGATATTGTCAGCAACTGCTGCCAAGCTGTACCCGTTTTGAGCTCCATTCCCAATGCTGTCACAGAAGGGGAAGACAGTGCTGTTTTGGCCATCGGCATCGATCGTAGGAACAATGCCCATTTGGCCGCGATCTATGCTGTGAGGATTCTCAAAGGCGAGGTTCTACCGGGGGAATTGCCCGTCGGCATCGTGACTCCTCCTGATGTGGCCATCAACTTCCGGGTTGCCAGAAAGATAGGGTTGAAGATACCGTTCAGTTTTGTGGAAAGCGCCGCTTTCATCTACAACTATGATGGCAAATTGGCGCGTGCTTTTGGTGAGCTTGTCGACTAGCTGCAATGAAACGGTCCAGGAAACGAAAGCCGTTCCTCTACACCTTACCCTTCGTTGGCGTGTGGTTTCTAACCCTGCTGCTGCTGATCTACATTGGATACGGAGAGTCCCGGCGAACCTATACAAGTTTTCAGATGGAAAAACTCCGCACCCAGGGCGAGATCATGCAGATCGCCATTGCGGCGTATCTCCAGGCCGGTCTTCCTCTTAATCAGTTCAGCGGATTCCCGAGTCAGAGTGAAGGCCTTCTGCGCTCGGATGACAAGATCGAAAACATCCAGGTAGTGGATCCCTTTCAAAACCGGATCTTTGTCGGCCTGCAAAACGATGGTGGCCAGGAGCAAGAGCTCGCGCGTATTGACGCCCGCACCTATAAGCAGAGCAGAATTCAACTCGAGGCCCGGCCTTTCAGCCAGACTAAGATTGAGGAGTCCGCCGACAGTTATCGAGTGATACTAGAGCTGCAGGGTAAGTTCGGGATTGCCGGTTTTCTCTTTGTCGAGTCGACAAAAAAGGCGGTGTACAGTCAATACAACAATGTCTATCGGTACGTGTTCTACAGCTTCATAGCGCTTTCTATTGTCTTTCTCCTTTTTCTCCTGATTTTCGAACTCCTCAGGAAAAACGAAAGCCGCAGGAAGCTCGTCTACCAGGTCGTTTATACCGTCGGATTCCTCCTGATGTCCGTCGTCATCGGATCGGCGGTTTTCAACATCTACGCTGAGGGTGCAAAGGGGAAGACCCAAGTCTTATCCAACTATTTGGCCAGACGCCTGGAAGCCGTTGCTGAATTGGGAATCGAGTTCGAGGATATTTCCGGGATTAATGAAACCCTTCGAGATATTCAGTCTAGCGATCCCGATGTGAAAGCTATCGCACTCCTTTATAACGAAACAGCGGTCTATCATACCGATAGAAGCTTGATCGGTGAACCCTATAGCCCGGAATCAAGAAGTTATGAGTTTTTTACACAGCTCAGTACGGATCCTTCTGGCAGCGGCGCTTCCCGATTCAAAGTTCTGGTGAGCATCCCCTCCGAAGTTGTAACCCAGGCAATCCTCGGCAGCGCCAAGAACTTCCTAGTCCTGTTTCTGGCCTGCAGTCTCATCGCGCTTATCTTCCTGGACGTAAGCACTCAGCTCGTGTCAGCGGCCCAGCTCAAGGGGCAGGAAGCATCGGAGAGGGTACCGGCACCTGCATCACCTGACAGTACAGCTGCTTCTCCCTCCACACCCTATCGGGTGCGCTTGAGTATCATCCGGCCTGCCTACTTCCTGATCGTGTTCGTCAGCGCTTTATCGGTTTCCTTTCTCCCCAGACTGGTGGCGGAGCTCCTGTCATCCACAACCTCCTCTATCGCCTCCCTCTCTTTGCCTTTTACGATCTACTACGCCTTCTTTGCCATCGTGCTGGTGCCGGCCGGTCACTATGCGGAAAGCGGCAGCCTGAAAAGACTCATGGCGCTGGGATTCGTAGGCGAAGTGGTGGGGCTGTTTCTGGTAGCTGTTACGGAAGACTACTGGGTTCTTTCTCTGGGCAGAGCCGTATCCGGAATCGGACAGGGGCTATTCCTGATTGGTCTGCAGTCCTACCTCCTGGCAGTAACTCCCGAAAATAGGCGGACTGAAGGGGCGTCGGTAAAGGTTGTGGGACGCAACTCGGCGCTTATCGTAGGATCGGCGATCGGGGCTCTGCTGTACGTCTACCTGGACTATAAGAAGCTTTTTTTCATCGGGTCCATCCTCAGTGTTGTAGGCCTGGCCTACCTGCTCATCCTTGTTCCCGAGATCCAAGCCTTCAGCCCTGTAGCTCAGGGTGGAGGAGGCAAGAAGGAGCGCAGGAGCATCAAGCGGATCTTCAGAAATGTGATATTCGCCGTCAAGGACCGGGAGTTTGTGAAGAGTCTTGCCTTTGTCGGTTTGATTGCCAAGATGAGTATAACCGGAGTTGTTCTGTTCGCTCTGCCTCTTGTCATGGCCCGAATGAACTATGCCAAAGCGGATATCGGCCAGGCGATAATGCTGTACTACATTGCATCCATGTTGGTCAGTCGTTATGCCGCCAGATTGGTGGACCGGCTAGATGCGACCAAAATTTTCCTCTTCCTGAGCAACCTGGTCGGTGGTATCGGGATGTTCATGCTCGGATTGATAGGAGTAGGTCAGCTGACCGGAAGCTCGCGACTGCCGATCGGTTCGGCGCTGCACCACTTGGCCCTCGCGTTCAACGGGGCCATGGCAACGGCGGCCCTCAGGACCTTCGTGCTCATCATCTGTTTGGTACTGGCAGGGGTGTCAAACGGACTGATGGCGGCTCCCATTCTTACCCACATAACCAAGACCAAAGCAGCCAAGAAATACGGCAACAAATCGATGACCGCCACCTACATATTCCTCGAACGGATAGGTCACGTGGTTGGTCCGATGTTCGTGAGCTTCCTCTTCGTTCTCTCCGGACAGAGCAACACAGCCATCTCACTGTTCGGGGCCCTCATGGTGGTTCTCGGGCTGATCTTCCTGGCAACCGCCAAAGATATGAAAACCTAAATTTCCTGTTCATCCAGGACGACACTGCCGTCCCACTGGTCCATGGAGCCTTCCGGTTTGGCCCGGAAATCCAGACACCTTTTGATGAAAAGGGCGATGGAGGTGTCGTTGGGAAAATGGCGCTTCAGCTGCAGCAGAACCTTCAGGGCCTCGTTCCACTTCTTCTGTTGGTAGTAGCCAAAAGCGATTGTGAAATATTTGCAGAATCCCTTTGCCTTTGGGGATAGCGGTTCGTTGAGATCGGCCACCAGATCGTGGATCTTTACCGGTTCTTTCCTCCCCCGCACCGTAACGATGTCCAAAGGTCGAGTGAGAAAACGCTCGGCAACGTGTCGATAGGTTGCCTCGCTGATGATGATATGGGTTCCGTACAGTTTGTTAGCCTCTTCGAGCCTGGAGGTGAGGTTTACGCTATCCCCGATGATCGTGTAGTTCATTCTTTCCCTCGAACCCAGATTACCGACGATTGTATCTCCCGTATGAATGCCCATGCGTGTATGAAAGATGGGGATTCCCTTGGCTTTCCAATCCCTGTTCAGTTCATGAAGGCGTTTTTGACAGCGTAGAGCGGCCCGGCAGGCCAACTCCGGCCCGTTGTCCAGCTTGACCGGAGCTCCCCAGAAGGCCATGACGGCATCCCCAATGAACTTATCAATCGTACCGTGCTCCGACATGATGATCTGCGATAAGTAATTGAAATACTCCGAAAGGTGCAGCATCAGCCGTTCCGGCTGCATGTCCTCGGAGATCGATGTGAAGGCTCGTATATCCGAGAAGAAGATCGTCAACTCGGCTTGTTCTCCGCCAAGTCGGACCTCCTTGTCTCTCTGAATGAGCTGGCGCACCAGATCGGCGGGTACGTATTTGCCGAACGCCTGCAGCCCCTGGGTGGCCTTGAGCAGAGCGGAACCCATCAGATCGATCTCCCTGATGTTTGATTGGACCTTCTCGAACTCCTCCAAATGGAAGTCCCGGATCTTGTCGGTTCTTTGAGCCAGGGTCACGATGGAACGGGTGATATTGGTGGTGATCAGGTAGATCGCGAGAAGAGATAGAATGAAGATGGCCAACGAGAGCACCAGCGCCCATAGAAGGGTGAGATTAACCGAACCGAGCAGATCTGACTTGGGGATAATGACGACGATCCGCCATCTGGAGACGAAGGATTTTGGAAAGGGTATGATATTCACCACATAGTCTCTGCCTGCTGTGGTCGAGGTGAACTTCACGATGTTTGTTTCTTTGAAGCTGTTATAGGCATCGGTAATGAAATCCTCCCCCAGCTCTTCGACAAGGGCCAGGCGCAGCTCGCCGGTAACGCCGTCTTTTACAATCGTGCGGGATTTGTCCGGAAAAGCCATGACCTCGTTTTTCTCGTTGACGATGAACACCAAGCCGTTTTCAGAAATCCGCTGTGCGGCCAGGAGGTCCGAGATGCTGTGTAGCGGCATATTGGCACAGACAACCACACTCAGCTCCCCGCCGTTATCCACCACCGGGTAGGTGGCGGAGATCCCGGGGGTTTGAGCAGTGGTAAACACATAAACATCCGTCCAGTGGATCTTCGGTTGTACTCCCGTGTTGAGATACCAGGGACGAACACGGGGATCGAAGGTCGGCACTCTCTCCATGCTGCGGATAATCCGATACTCCTCGTTGCGATAAAACCATCGTTCTATGGGCGGCTCCTGAGAACGGTCGATATAGCGGGTGGCCAGCTCCGGTTCTCGTCGTACCTGAACGTAGCTCCCGGAGGTGTCCGCAATGAAGTAGGCCTGCACCTGCGGCATGATAAGGAGCTGCTCCCACATATACTCCCACATCTTCTCATGGATGTTCATGATGTTCGCGTCGGTCACCAGCTTGCTGAAGACTTTGGTTTGATTTGCCGGGTCCTCCAGGTAGTGGGTTGTGGTAAGGATGATCTTATCTGTAACCTCCCGGACAACATCATCCGAGAGCTCCAGCACGGCGTTTCTGGAGCGGAGATAGAAATTCGCGGATATGCCCCCGACCGTGATGATCGTGAGGGTAATAAAGGTCTGGAGTATGGCTGCCTTTAAACTTCTCTTTCTTTTCATCCTTACCGCAGCTTGAGCTTCGATCCGGTTTATCTGCTATATGCATTATATCAACATGCGAGGAGCGAACAAGTATCCGCACTTTCACCTATAGCAGCAGCGCCTACTTGAGCCCGAGCCCCCGTTAAGAAGTAATTTGCGTTCTCTTGCGCCTGTAACTGGTTCCCAATATACTAACTGAGTTCACGAAATGAAGGGAACCCTGGGGGCCAAATGGAAAGAGCCTGGTTCATTGCGCTCGTTCTCCTGTGCTGCGCTATGCCGCTTGCGTCGGAGGTTCCCGTTCTGGGCCCCCAGGAGCTGCTCAGGCTGATCCTCGACAGGAATCCGGATGTCCGCCAGGCCGCGGGCGCAGCATCGTACGCGTCTTTCTCCCTGGAAGCGGTTCGGACCGGCCGCCTTCCGGCAGTGGGACTGGAAACTGACTACGACCTGTACTACCAGAACAGGAAGCAGGACGAGGACTACCACTACGAAAACAGCACGACCCACTCCATCACCATTGGGTTCTACACGAAGCAGCTCCTGCCAACCTACGGCACGCTTCAGTTCGACCTGAGCGACACCCTGACCCTGGCCACCCTCGGCGCGCTCGACGGCTCGCCGACCGACCCCAGGTTCGCGCAGGCGCCCGCCTTCAGCGTCACCCTCGAGCAGCCCGCGTTCTGCAATGGCCGCTTTATCGACGGTCGGATCTACCCATCGGCGCTCCGGAAGCAGGAGCTGGCCAGGCAGACCGCCCTGGAATCGGAGCGGGCCGTCAGGAACAGGGCCCTCACCGGCGCATTCGCTCTGGTCTTCGACGTGGTGCACCTGCGCAACCTCATTGGCCAGCAGGAGAAGGCGATCGAAATCCGTAACCAAAGCCTTCTGCGGTT
>Ga0272441_10011796_pt1 | contig 12901 bp, 17 predicted proteins | sample SSMProp6N_FD_193582 | JGI IMG/M metagenome (GOLD analysis project Ga0272441, IMG submission 193582) | Marine sediment archaeal communities from Little Sippewissett salt marsh, Falmouth, MA, United States - SSM-Prop-6N | ecosystem: Environmental > Aquatic > Marine > Wetlands > Sediment ...
TGGCTCGCTCATCTTCATAGTATCCCTTGAGGTTGTCCTCATCTGCCTCTCTTATCTCATCAGTTAGTATAGGCATTTTAGCGGCTTCCAGCATCTTCATCATCATGCTCGTACCGCTCCTCGGTAATCCAGATACTATGATTATCATGGTGAAGGGTATTGCAGGTTGAAATTAAAAATGCTCCGTGGAAACACTATTAGATAAGCACAGGTTCCTTGTCGAATACTATCATTCCAGTATTGGTTACAAGGTATCTTCTGGGCTGATCATCAAAGTCAATTCCACGCATCTTGTCGATGCGAATTGTCTTGATAGTCTGGAACTCTAATAGGTCCTTATTTAATGATACGACCCCATCACTGAGAAACATCTCAGAGTAGAAACTATCCACCTCAAAAACACCCTCATATGTGATTAAAGCAGAGCAACCCAGATCTCGAATAGTCTCGAAGATTTTATGCACGATGTAACGTATTTCTGCGGCGCCTCGGGCGTTAATCATGAAGCTGTTCAAAGGATCAATAATAATATGTTTTGCTTTGATCCGATTCACAGATTCAATCATCTCATGTTCTAGGCTAAGCTCCGAAACTCCTGTCTTTCTACTGCGAGGCTCTACTATCCCATTTATTGTTGACATTAACTGAAAATTAAGAGCAGTTAATAACCCATTGTTTTCAGCTAAATCAAAACCCCATCCAAAGTTTCTACAATATCGTTTTTTATTTATCCAAGGCTCCTCAAGATTTACATAGACAACTGGTTCTCCCCGCTGGATAGCAGCGTTCGTGTACTGTAGGCTCTTGATGGTCTTACCTGAACCAGGGCCCCCACTGATCATTACTATACTCTTCTCAGGATATCCACCTATCAACATATTGTCTAGACCAGTCACTCCTGAAGATACTCTGTCCATTATCCGCATCGCCTACTGGAATGATGCGTATCAATCATTTAAAGTATTAACAAAGGATGGAGATTAAAAATCGCTCTCCATCAATATGAGTTTCTTGTAATCGCCCCTCTCTGCCACCTTATAGATGTGGTCAGCTACTATTACATCTTCAAGAGCCAAGCCGATGTTTATCGCAAGGATACGTTCTTCCTGAGTTTCTCTCCCAGATTTTACTCCAGCCACCACTTCACCGAGTTCAGCGTGAAGAGTAGGTAATCCATCCGGGAAGGCTCCGTGCTCATAGAAGTAGACGGTCTGGTCCCAGCTATCTGTGATGAATTTATCCGCCTCAAGTATGGCATCTCCATACCAGGCTCTGCTTGCCTCTAATCCAAAACCTAGGCATCCGGGTTTGAACCATTCATTGCGTATCAGTGGCTCTGGGAGCCGCTGAGTAGCAGTCAGTATCATGTCTTTTCCATCTACAGCGGTCTTCACATCGTCTGTGATCTCAATGTGGACGCCTAATTGTTTCTCGAAATCCTCCTTGTATTGTTTCATGGCTTCCCGGTTAATATCGAATACGCTTATCTCATCCAGCTCAGAGATTACCTCTTTGAAAGCAACCAAGTTCATCCTTCCCTGGACACCACAGCCAACAACCCCTAGCGAAGAAGCGCCTTCTTTTGCACAGTATTTCGCTGTGATCGCCGAGACTGCCGCCGTCCTTACGGCTGTAATCCATCTGCAGTCCATGACTGCTAGTGGCATACCAGTTTCCATATCATTAACTATCATTAATCCAGCTATCTGGGGAAGTCCAAGAACCCTGTTGCTCGGGTATCCACTGACCCACTTCAAGCCTCCTATACCCAGAGACTCATAGTAAGCGGGCATGGCGTGAATAAACGCATCAGGCTTGCTGTGAATCCCGGGTTTGGGCGGGTTTTCCACTCTCTTATGTCCGTGCTCAAATAGGCCCTTCTCTACGAGTTCGATTATCTTTTTCATTGGTATGTTTAGATCTAGAATTTCTTCCTGTGATAGATAGATGAATTCAACTTTCTCCATAACATAACACATGGAAAGATAGTTGGTCGAGGATTTAGTGTTTATTCCTCATGTGTAAAGCTGGATAACGGTTCCATCTAATAATACGCGATCAATACCCACTTTCTCGTTATCGAACTTCGCCGCGGGGCCCCATATTCGCGCGTATTTAAATCTATTATAGAAATCGTTGTGAATTGTTCTGGCGAGATCACCAACAGTGGTACCAGGTTTGCACACTATGGGGTCTTTTGCCGGTTCTTGACCGGGCTCCTTGGTGTAGACCCTTGTGATCTCTAATAGTTCGAATATCTTGTCACCTATCTTGGGGGCTAAATCCTGTGTCTTTTCCATTGAGACTGGTAGGACCTCGATTGAGCCAGCTGCTTGACATAATTGCTCCAGCATACCGGGATCAGTGTTTAGATCGATCTTGTTAGCCAACACAAAGGATGGACGATAGACAGCGTTACCGAAGATAGCATCCTCCACTATGTCTAGTGTCACCTTACCTATGACTCTCACAAGAGCCGATCTGATCCTGTATCCTGCGAGTAACTCGATAACTTCATCCTCTGAGCAATCTACAAACTCACCCTCCCAGATGAACTGGATATCTTTCCCATGCCCACGTTTCTCAATCTCAATCGAGCCACTAGGAGGTGCAATCAGAATTCGTGCGCTCTCTAACTCCTCCAAGACCATCAACAAGTTACCTGCAGGGTCATCAGTCATATCGACCACAACGATAACCCCATCCGCGTTACGGACACATGCGAGATTCATGAATCCCTCTACTTTTCCCTCACTACTTCCATGAACTATGGGCGGTATCTCGACTAACTGGAACTGGATATCCTCATATGGTAGCATACCCGGGGTTGGCTTCATTGTGCCATAAGGCCAAGCAGTCACCTGTACTTGGCTATTGGTAACAGCTTTCAATAGGCTGCTCCTACCGGCGTTTGCTGGTCCTACAACAGCCATCTGTGCTGCCCCAGCCTTGGGAACATAATAACTGGGTCCACCGCTTCCAGTCTTCTTGGCTTGTTGTCTCTTTTTCTCTATATCTTCCTTTAGCTGCGCCATCTGTCGCTTGATCTGGCTGCACATTTTCTCGGTTCCCTTGTGCTTGGGGACGAGACTGAGAAACTCTGCCATTAGCTGCAGACGTGTCTCGGGGTTTTTTGTTAGAGTTACCTCGTTCCATTTGTGCTTGGCTTCTATAGGAAGATTTGCAGGCATGTATTACACCGGATTGGTATGATATGATAGTAGAAATGGAGTTAAAAATTCATTGAAGACTAGAGTAGTTTGTGACCACAGGTGGTGCAAAACTTTTGATCCGGTTCCACAGCTGCCCCACAGCTAGTGCATACAGGATTAGCTGGCGCCATGACCCCCGAAGAGGTTAGTCCTAGCTCATCTCCTTGCTTGAACACATCTCTGACGAATGCTTCTCCAGTTGATATGTTAAGTGAATCTGGCTTTGGCGCAATACTGAGAGCTTGCTCTATTATGCGTTCACTTGCCTCAGCGCTGATTACGCCTTCTTCGACCAGTGAATCAAGGAGCATTGCGATTAGGTTCCGGTTCACCACTACTGCGTGAGGGAATCTGATATCCTCAGACACTTTTCTCACTACTGTACTCTTGCACCACATTTACCGCAGAAAGCGTTTCCCGCGGCTACTGGTGCTCCACAGTTACTGCAGAACTTGTTCCCAGTTGCTGGTGGTGGCGGTGGAGCCGCATAGTTCTGTCTGGGTGGTGCTGCGCCGTAGCTTACTGTGCCTGACATCATCTTTGCGTTATTAATGGCTTGGACCCAGTCTCCTGCTCCACGCATTCCCTTGAAGGTATACTTCTGACCGCCAGCCATGATGTTGATAACTGCCATGAAGCCCTTATCGACACTCATGATGGTGTTTAGGGGTATCTCTGCTCTTTCTTTGTGGGCGCTTCTTACTGCGGAAATTACGTCTTGAAATCTTCCCGCTGTGAAGATTAGCCTCTTGTTTGTGAGTATCAGCTTGCCGTTTATGTTACTGAAGGTTCCTTTTGTCCAAGTCACTGGGAACATGCCAGTGTCTTTGATTACTTGTTCTCCTGGTGGTAATCCACTCATTTTATTTCAGTGATAGGATATTTCATGCTGAAATAAGATGTTATTTGTTTTAATTGATTTTGAAAATACTGCGGGATGAGTTTAAGTAAGAGAAGCGCATGTCTTTTCTGAGTAATAATGGTAAAACCATTCATTATTGGTACTAGAAACGCCGGGGAATTTCTTTACGGCGGAGTTAAAATACTTAAAGAGGGAGGCACAGCCCTCGATGCGATTGAGGAAGCCACTAGACTTGTTGAGATGAACCCAAATGACACATCAGTAGGTTTGGCAGGCATACCCAACATTCTGGGTGTCCAGGAGATGGACGCCAGCATCATGTGTGGTAAGACTATGGCTGCTGGAACAGTAGGAGCTATGAAGGGTTTCATTCACCCAATCAGTGTAGCTAGGAAGGTGCTGGATCATGCTCCTCATGTTATGTTGGTAGGAGAGGGAGCCGAGTTATTCGCACGGGTTATGGATTGTGAGGAGGGAGACCTCAACACGGACCTGAGTAGAAAGGTGTATGATACGTTTGTTCGAGACGCTTTTGATCATGATGAGATAGATGAAAGCCAGCAATGGGTGGTAAATTATGCGAAAAGCCAGAACCTGAGGGAATGGTATGATAAGCTCGCTGATGACCACCATGGAACAGTCAATATTATGGCGATGGATGAGAATGGTGACATCGCAAGCGCGGTCAGCACGAGCGGTACAGCATTAAAGTTCCCGGGTAGGCTCGGGGATAGCCCGATAATCGGTGCAGGAAATTACTGTGACAACCGGTATGGTGCAGCGGCATGCACAGGACGAGGTGAGCTAGCTATCAGAAACAGCACATCTAGAACCATAATCCACTACATGGAGGATGGACTAAGCGTGAAAGAGGCAGCTTTCAGAGCCATGAAGGATATTCATGAGTTGAAGAGCTACGGTGGAATGAACTGTATAGCCATCGATACAATGGGAAATACAATTAGTGCCACAACTAACCCAGACAGAGAGAGCGTACACTGGTACATGGATGTAGACAGCAAGGAAGCTGAGAAAAGAATAGGGATAACGGTAACTGAGTAACCATGTCGGCCCCATACGATTTCAGGCGAATAACCCCAAACGTCTACGGAGACCGTCGCCCAGTTACGGGCGAGACGGTTGCCCTTCTTCATATAGCGTTTGAGGATAGGGGTCTCAAGCTTATTGAGACCAAAAGCCGTACAGTGAGACGATATGAGATTCATGAATTAATGATAACTGATGAGGATGCTGCACCGGGAGGTGGGGCGGATCGTGTTCGGGCTATTGGTTTCTTTGAGGTAACAGAGTCTGGTCTTATTGTTGTGGGGGATGAGGTGTGGATCGAGGATCGGTTGCTGGGCAAGTTGGCTGGTTATGATCAGACGCATATGCCTAATCACATGAATATCGTGGTTAAGACTGATGGTCTTGATGAGCCTGTTCTCCGAGTGGGAGACAGAATAAGTTTCAAACCATGTTAGCCTTTATCGGGTCCACCCAGCCCAAACACTGATTCTACGTTTTCAACTATACTGCAATCTCCGTAGCACATTCTGAGGCTGCTGGGAAGTGGCTGGAAGCCGTTTTTCTCTAATATCTTGACACTGGATTGATTAGCCTCAGGTAATCCTACCCAGATCTTTTCGCCTACACGTTGATTCATCACGGAAACAAGAAGGCTCTCAGCTGCCTCATCATAGCCTTTCTTTACTACCCATGGACCGATCTTCACCTGTCCCTTGGCGTCTTTCGCCATAATATAACCAACAAGCTCATGATCTATCCATGCTGTGAAGCAGAGATCAGGGAAAAGCTCATGGACATACTCCAGTATCTCCCGTCTAGGTGCATTGAAGACCGATAAATCCAGCTCTGAGACAGAGTCTAGATCTTCTATCCTCATAGGACGACACACAGTCTCTGGATGTCCAGTTGCCTCGCCCAAGTAGCGGAGGCTCCAGTACTCGTCCTTGAATCCCAATCGATGATACAAAGATATTGCCGGCTGCACCCCATCAAGCCTGATAGCCTTGGTACCCGTCGAGACTAGGTATTCCATACAGTATCGCATGAGCTTGGCGCCTATTCCCTTTCCACGGGTCTCCGGGAGCACAACTAGGTTTCCAATCCACGCTATATCACCATAATTGACTGAAGCTACAATACCAAGGTCTCGTCCATCTTGTGAAGCGATAAAGCAACCTTCTGGGCTGAACCTGAGAATCCTGTCATAGTCCTTGAGGGTCATTCCCCAGCCAACCATATCCATTAGGTGCATGAAGAAGTCTAGGTCTTCTTTCTTCATGACACGGAAATCCAACATGCAGAGAAGTAATGATGTTCTAGGATAAATCAGTAATCCATGGCTTCAAGCGCCATTTTGAGTAGACCAGCGAAAAAATCTTCTCCAAGAGGTTCTCCCTTCATGGCTCCCTGACATTCGTTGTCTATGCCGAAGAGGAAATAATCATTCTGTTTCTCCAGCCAGAATGGATACATTCTGCATAACAATGCCCGGTTCTCGTATATCCTGCATCCATCACCACCGTAGAAAACACATTTGCCATCCTGTTTACACATGATACCAGAAAAGCTACCCTCATCCCATTCCTCATAGAAATCCTCAGCACCAGTTTCCTCGATCCTCTTGATGTCCCCGGGGAGAAGCCTGATCATTCTGGTCCGGTTATCAAGGTCTCCACAACAGTCCCCACACTCTATACAGGTCCATGAGACATCAGCGGGATAATAGAACTCGAGGATCTCCACAGCTTTACCTCGCTGATAATCAAGAGTACCTAGATAGTATGTGGGCTCAGCCATGCTGGACCGCCTATGCGGAGGCTAATTTGACAGCTTCCTCAGCCAAGACCTGAAGAGGATCAACCACAGGGACGCTGAGATCACCATCATGAAGCACCAAGCTAACCTCAGTACAGCCACAGAGCACTGAATCCGCGCCAGCCTCGATAAGCTCAAGGGACACCCTGTTGAGGAGTTCCCCACCCGTCTCTAGGTCCCCTGTCTTGATGTATTTGTAGATGGCGTCCATGACATCTCGTTGAGAAGACTCAGATGGTGCAACTATCTCGATGCCTTGCTCGGCGTATGAGTTATGGTATAGCTTGCTAACAAGAGTCCCGTCTGAAGCCAGTAACCCAGCCTTTTTGACATTAGGATACTTTTTAGCGATATATTCTGCGCTCAGATTGATCATATGCAGAATAGGAATACCCAATTCCTTCTGCACCTCCGGGATGAAGTAGTGAGCCGTATTGCAAGGAACTATTAGGAAATCTGCCCCTGATCGTTCTAGCCTCTTCCCTGTCTCCACCAGTATCGGCGCTGGACTTGGACCAGTACCAAGAATGGCTGGGGTCCTATCCGGGACCTTGGAGTTACTTTCTATAATTACATGAATATGATCTTGGTCCTTCTCAACTGGGGTTGCTCTGATGATCCTGTAGAATAGATCTGCAGTAGCTTCTGGACCCATCCCGCCGAGGATGCCAATTATCTTTTCACCCAACTTTATCATATCCTCCATAGACTCCCAGTTATTAGGGGTTACCACTACCAAGATAATCCAATATAGTACCCAGATGCACTCTGGCGACCAAGACAAGCTCCTCCTCAGTAATATGCTCATCCACACCCCCCATAGCATACACCCTTGGACCATAGGATATGGCAGGGATTCCCCATTTTCTCCAGAAACGACAATCGGTTCCCCCTGAGGTGAAACTGTACAGGGGGTTTGTGCCCGTTATCTCTTGGTGGTTTTTCGCCAATGTTCTTGTTATCCCGGCTTCGATACTGGAATAGGTGGATTCTGTTACTATCTGTGGTGGTCTCGCCCAACTTACCTTGATGGAGGGATCAACCGCGTGAATCCTTGCCCGGATCATCTCTGTTATCTCCTCAGGAGTAATACCCAAAGGCAGCCGGGTGTCTACCTTCACCTTACAATAAGCAGGCACAATGTTATCCTCGCTCCCACCCTCAATGGTGCCGATATTAACCGTTACCTCCTTCAAGACATTAGCCATAGTCTCGGACTCATGCCCATATTGTTGCCTGTAACCCTTCATGACCTCCTCAGTAAGCTGGAGGGTCTCAGGGGTGAACCTCGCGGGAGTACCTTGGAACTCGGCTACCAAGGGCAGTATCTTGACCATCTTCATTATCGCATTCGCCCCCACATAACCTGCGAAGCTCCCATGAGCGGCTTTTCCCTCAGCCTCAAGCACTATACTGACCCGTGATTTCTCCCCAATCCTCACCGTAAGCCCTGATGGTTCACCGTTGAGCACAGCATCACCCATAACGCTTGGATCATTGTCCAGCAGCCACAGGGCACCCCACTCACCACCAGTTTCCTCATCTGAGGTACCTGTGAATGTCAGTCGCCCATGGTGCTTCGTCTTGGCTATCTTTACAAAAGAGTACAGGAGCGCCGCTAGTCCTCCTTTCATGTCTCCTGCTCCTCGTCCATAGATTTTTCCGTCTTTGAGTTTTCCCGAGTAGGGGGGTATGCTCCAAGGTTCTCCTACCTACGCTGGGAATGTATCAAGATGCCCATTCAATACAAGGTGGGGGTCTCCCTCACCCACAGTAGCCACGATATTAGCTATCCCCGGCTTGGTGGTAACGATCCTTGACTCTATACCATGATCAGAAATGTAACCTTGGATGAATTCCGCAATCGCTGTGGTGTCTCCCGGGGGATTATCACTAGGAATCTGAAGAAGACTCTGTAGTAGTTTTGTGAGTGCTCCTTTCTCATTTACACTGGATATTAACGAATGCTTTGATGTCATAGGAATAAAGTGGGGTTATGGGTTTTGATACTTACGGATTGAGCTTCTTCACCAAGTTAGCAACCCTTTCAGCCAACTTCTTACAGTGCTCAAGAGCCTTATCATCAGGAGAGCCAACAGCAGCAGGTCCATAATGATTCCCATGAGGATTACCCTGCACTATCATACCATGAACCAGCATAGCTTCAAGGAGCGCCAATATCGTGGTCTCTGAGCCAGTATGAGTTCCACCCGCACTACAGAAAGCACCTCCAACCAAGTGAGTGAGTTTTCCATGGTATTTCACTGATTCATCAATGAACTCCTTGATCTTTCCTGTAGGCAAACCATAGTAGACTGGAGACCCCAGTATCAGCGCCTTGACGTTGGGAAGATCATCTACAGATGCCTCATCCACCTTCTTGAGGATAGGCTCCAAGCCGTTCTCCTCGATCCCCTTGGAGACAGCGAAAGCCATCTCTTCGGTGTTTCCAGTTCTGGAATCGTAGACAATTAATACCTTCACAAGACCCACTTCATTAACTTAGTATCAGCATCTAGAATAGCATACGTACCCTTGATCTCGCCATAATAGAGCATATGCATATTCTTGCCCGGATAGACGCTTTTCTCTAGGTCCTCGGGTAGCACTCCCGGCTCAAGGTCATCTTTATAGATTATCTTGCACTCAAAGTGGACTGGACACTCCTCGATATAAGGAGCATCAACAGTCGCTCCCTTCACTGCAGTGAACCCAAACTTCTTGAACTTATCCATATCACGCCCAGACTTGGTTCCACATACCGCCAAAGCCTCAGACATATCACCGGAAGGAAGACAAACAGTGAAACTATCTGACTCCTCCATCAGCTTGAAAGTATGCCTACTATGCCTTACGGCTACCACAAAGACCGGTTTACTCCACATAGTACCAAGGAACCCCCATCCAATTGTCATGGTATTTGGCTTCTCGTCTTTGCCCTCAGCCACCAATAGGAGCCCTTCTTTTCTCATCAGTTTGTTGGTTTCAACAACATACTTGAATGTATCAACTTCTTTCCGCATAGAACTTCAGATAGGAGAATACAAGCGGATAGTATAACAGTTTTCCATACTCGTACTGTTAATAAATAGAATATACTTGGGTGACAGAACCGCCTTTTTCCACTATTTTCACTGAGAAACCATGCTTCAAGAAAAAGACCCTCAGCTGCATCTTAAATTTACACAGAAAATCCGCCTTGAACTTCTAGGGATAACTCACACAGAGAAGAAAAAACTCCCCGGCTGGAAAGGCGAACTCCAGTTCTATGCATTCAAATGCCCAGTCCACGGCATAGTAGAAGACTATCCTCACGGATATAGACAGGTACTACGGTGCAGAAAATGTAAAAGACCGGATTTTCAGGAATATTGATCTATATCATGGAGTAAAAACAGTCTTATACTGCAACAACGCTGAACCCATCAGAACACATCCAAAGGGTGATAAGATGTCTTTCACAGAAAAAATCGATGTACTAGACCTATTAATCAACATACTTCGTGAACACGAAGAAAAACTCGACACCTTAGTGGAAAGACTGGAGATAGTAAGTCAGACTATCCAGAAAGACCCCACACTAAAGAGAAGCCTACTAGAATACGATATGAGCGAATCACCACAGGATCTGGAGCCAGGAGTCCAGAACATACTCGTAGTAGATGACGATGTAAACCTTGCGAGTACATTCAAACTGATACTTCAGAGCGTCGGGTTCCAGGTAGACACAGCCGCAACAGGACTACAGGCACTATACAAGGTGAACAGAACAGCCTTTGACCTTGTAATACTGGACATGAACCTACCAGATATGCTGGGAGACGAGGTAGCGGAAAAGATCAAGGACTCCCATGAAAACACGAACATCATCATGATCACTGGATACAGCAGTTTCAAGGACGGTCTAGACAAGGAAAAGGGCGGATTGGCTATCAAAGAAGTGTTGATGAAACCCATCCCACCAGAAGACCTAGTGAGCATCACCAAGAAAGCGCTCAAGAAAGAGAATTAGATAATATATCCGCCTTCTACTTTCTCAAAATCTTTTACCATCTCAAGATTTAACTCGTGTTCTATTTCCTCGAAATCCTCATGACTCAACTCGGACCAAGGACCAGTTAGAGCCGCATCAACAACAGGATGAGTCTTACCAAAGTTATCCAGACATATCCTATAGGTAAGACGTCTAACCTTTCGCTCATCAGTATACCCAAAGGTATGTAAATACTCATGCACGAGTATGGCGAAGACATTTGATTTCTGCTTCAAACTAGTGACCGAACCCAATAACCTGCGATTAATAACAATATCATTGGTACCCAAGGGATGAAACGCACCCACCTTGATAGGCAAGTTCCCGAGGTACAGCATCAAACCTACCCTGTGCAAACCAAGAGAACGCTTCACAGCCCGCTTAACTAATGCAAATATATCTCCATAGTTACGGGCTTGATCTAGGTCATTTGGTAGGGTCAGGAGTTCTCCTCCTAGACTGATTCGACTGATTTAACGTCTGGTATCTTTTTCTTGAGGTAGTTCTCGACGCCCCATTTTAGTGTCATCTGACTCATAGGACAGCCTGCGCATGCCCCTGTTAGTTTTACCTTGACGACTCCTTCGTCTGTGACATCAACTAGCTCAACATCGCCCCCATCCATCTGCAAGTGGGGTCTAACGTCTTCAAGTGCTGCTTGTACTTCTGCTTTCACAGTATTCACTCCCTATTGGGGGTTTTCTGCGATATTTAAGGGTTCACGGAAAGGTTTTTTATCCACTAAAGCAGAACCGGCGATTGTATGTAGAAGAGTTCTATGAGAAACTGTTTTAAACCCGAATTGGACTTAAAGGGCGTCAAGGTGTCAATTGTGACTGGTGACTATAAAACAAATTAGAGTTTACTCACCCGGCAGTATTGCTAACCTTGGACCTGGATTCGATATTTTCGGCATAGCAATTGAAGGATTAGGAGACATAATCTTACTCAAAGTACAAAATGAACCAGGGATCAAAATTAGCATACAGGGAGTCGGGGCAGACAAAATACCCCTAGAACCAGAGAAGAACAGTTCTGGGGCGATATTGAAACATATTGTAGAGAAACATGGAATAAAGCATGGCTTTGAGGTGGAGATACGCAAAGGAATCCCACCTGGAACAGGCATGGGAAGCTCAGGAGCTTCAGCCAGTGCCACAGCATTAGCGGTAAACGAGGTACTAGGACTAAACTTGAGCAAGGAGGAATTAGTTGAATTAGCTGCACTTGGAGAAGGCGCTGTTGCCGGTGCTCCGCATGCTGATAACGTCTCTGCAAGCATTCTAGGCGGTTTCGTGATGATCAGTGAGAACTGGGAGTTCATAAGGATGGATGCACCAAGAATGGGCATCGTGGTAGCAGTCCCAGATATTTACATCGAGAACAAAACCAAAGTAGCCAGAGAGCTATTGCCAGAGAAAGTGCTACTCAAAGACGCTATCAGGAACATCAACTATGCGTCAAGGATGGCTGTAGCAATAGCCAAGAAAGACCCAGTACTATTCGGTAAAAACATCAATGATTATTTGATCGAACCATATCGAGCAGCCATGATCCCCAACTTCTGGGATGTAAAACAAGCTGCACTGGATACAGGAGCATATGGATGCAGCATAGCTGGAGGAGGACCCAGCCTATTCGCTGTAGGAGAGAATATCTATGAGATTGGAGACGCCATGAAGAAAGCCTTCAAGGATATCGATTGTCAACTATACTATACGCAGCCCAGCAACCGTGGGGCGAGGGTGATCTAAATGACAGAATTCAAATGTATAAGATGTGGGCACATCAAACCAGTAGACGATGTCTATGAGTGCCGCTGCGGAGGATTATACGAGGTACATCACAACTTCGGTGAAATCAGTATCGACCAATTTGATGGTAAGTTACGTGATATAGGGTCGCAGTGGAGTAGTGGGGTCTGGAGGTATAAGGAACTAATTCACCCAG
>Ga0272441_10011798_pt1 | contig 12901 bp, 9 predicted proteins | sample SSMProp6N_FD_193582 | JGI IMG/M metagenome (GOLD analysis project Ga0272441, IMG submission 193582) | Marine sediment archaeal communities from Little Sippewissett salt marsh, Falmouth, MA, United States - SSM-Prop-6N | ecosystem: Environmental > Aquatic > Marine > Wetlands > Sediment ...
CATCGAAAAGTCGCAATCCATCAAGCGCCAGGTAAAAAGCGCCATGATCTACCCTGCCGTCATTCTGTCCGTAACGGTTATCGTCATTGTTGTGCTCATGATCTGGGTGATTCCCGCGTTTGCCAAAATATTTGAAGGCATGGGCGCGGAATTGCCGACATTGACCAAATTCGTCATTAACATGAGTTATTTTGTTAAGGATTATTTTCTTATTGTAATCGCAGTGGTCGGCGGCATTATCGCCCTTCTTTACTATTACTACCAAACCAAACAGGGCCGCATGGTTATTGACCGCATCAAGCTGAACCTGCCGGTGTTCGGCGACCTGCTGCGCAAAGTATCCATCGCGCGCTTTACCCGCACCCTGGGCACATTGATAAGCAGTGGCGTGTCCATCTTGGACGCATTAGAGATCACCGCGCGCACCTCCGGGAACGCGGTGATTGAGAAAGCGGTAATGAAAACACGGGAAAGCATTGCTGAAGGAAAAACCATTGCCGAACCACTGAAAGAAACAGATGAATTTCCGCCCATGGTGACGTCCATGATAGGCGTTGGCGAACAAACGGGCGCCCTGGACACCATGCTGCAGAAAATCGCTGATTTTTATGACGAAGAAGTGGACGTGGCAGTGGCGGGCCTTACCGCGCTGCTGGAACCCGTCATGATCGTGGTGCTCGGCGTGGTCATCGGTTTTATCGTTATTGCCATGTATTTGCCGGAGTTCCAGCTTATCGGCCAAATGGCGTCCCATTAACCGCAGCCGTGGCAGGGTAGCATCCGCATTGGGCCCATGATATGCGTGCGCTGAAGCTGGATGCGGGAACAACAGGGGAAAAACTGCAGCGTATTCTGCGCAACCTCATTGTATACCGCATCCTGGTTGTTACCACCATACTCATATCGTCCATTTTGATCCAGGTCTACACGGAGCAAAGTTTAAGTTTAAAGCCGCTGTATGTGGTGATCATCATTACCTATGGACTCACCATCGTATACGCCGCGGTATACAATCGCATCAATGACTACATTTTCGCTTACGCCCAACTGATAGGAGATGCGTTGATCATCTCAGCCATCGTGTTTTTGACCGAGGGCATTGACTCGCCCTTTACTTTTCTGTACTCCATTACCATCATTATCGCGGGTATCCTGTTTAACAAGCGCGGTTTCATCGTGTTTTCCATTATTTCCATTGTGTTGCTGGGCCTGACCACCATGTTGCATTATCTACTGGTTGAAAAAACCTTTCCCGGTTTAGCCATGCTGCTGGACAGTATATCATCCTTATTTTTAATCGGCCTTGGTCTGACTATTATCGGATTTCTGTCTAACTATTCCTCTGAGCAGCTGCGCAAGGCGGTGGGTGAAATCCAGGAAAAGCAGCGCCATCTCGAGAATTTGCGTTTGTTGAACAAGTATATTCTTTTTTCACTGAAATCAGGTATTATCGCGGTAGACTTAGACAACCGCCTGAGCCTGGTAAACCGGGCCGCAAAAAAAATTCTCAACCTGAGTGAAACAGACTACTTTCAGCAGGACATTTGTACCATATTTCCCAATTTCAACGACTTGATCCTGCAGCGGGATAGGCGCATCATCCTGCAGTACCAGGAAACCGGCGCCGTCATCCATCTTGGCTTGTCCATTACCGAGTTAAAGGACAATCAAAACCAGACCATCGGCTATTTGATAATCCTGCAGGATTTAACGCGCATAAAAAAGTTGGAAGCCATTGTGCAGATGAAAGAAAAACTGGCCACCATAGGCGAAATGTCCGCGGTTATCGCCCATGAGCTGAAAAACCCGCTGGCATCTATTACCGGAAGCGTTGAACTGCTGCAGGAACGTCTTCCCTTTGACGCGGATTCAAAAAAGCTTGCCGATATTGTGGTAAAAGAGAGCCGGCGCTTAAACCGCAAGATTAAGGAATTTCTCGAATACGGCAGCCTGCGCAAGCCGGATAAGCGCACCTGCAACATCAACGAGATTGTTGAGGAGGTGTTGTTGCTATTCCGCCAATCCTTGCAGCCTGGTATTGAGATGGTCTTTTCGCCTGAGGAAAATCCGCTTGTTTTAGCCTTTGACGTGGAGCAGATAAAGGAAGTGCTGTGGAACCTGCTGAAAAATTCTTTTGAATCTCTGGGTGAGACAGGTAGGATAGAGGTGACAACCGGTGTGCGCTACAAAAAGCCGAATGAAATAATCCAAGACAAAAAACGGGTCCTATGCAACCAAAAGGAGCGGTTGCCCTATGTTGTGCTTACCATCCAAGACACGGGCAAGGGCATAGACGCGGAGCGCTTGGCATATATATTTAAGCCCTTTGCCTCCGGCAAGAAAGAGGGTTTCGGCATTGGCTTGGCGGTAGTGAACTCCATTATTGATAAGCATGACGGCTGGATAGAAGTCGATACAGCCCCCCGCAAGGGCTGTACCTTTCTCATCTATCTGCCCATGGAGTGTTGTGCATGAACAGTAAAGAGCTTATTAATCCCAGATTTAACATCCTGGTGGTGGATGACGAGGAAAGCATGGTGACCGTGATAACCATGCTGCTGAAAAGCGATTTTTACACCATATTTACTGCAGACAGCTTCAACCAGGCCGCTGCCGTGCTGCAGAAACATCACATAGACATTGTCATTACGGACATCAACCTACCGGGCAAAAACGGCATTGACCTGCTGCAACATGTGAAGCGCAAGGATGCCGGTATTGATGTTATCCTGATAACCGCCTTTGCCTCTAAGGATACGGCGATTAAAGCATTGCGCCAAGGGGCCTATGACTACATTGAAAAGCCCTTTAACAAGGACGAATTTCGTCTGGTTGTGCAGCGGGCCTTAGAGAAACACAGTTTGTTGCTGGAGAATATGCGGCTTAAGGAAAAACTAAACCAACCCGATTCCATTCCCGAGATAATCGGAAATTCCTCCGCCATCCAGCACGTGAAGTCCCTAATCACCAAGTTCGCCAAGCAGCGAATGTCCTCAATCCTGATCACCGGGGCCAGCGGCACAGGCAAGGAATTAACCGCCCGGGCCGTACACCGCTTGTCCAAAGCGAGTGGCCGCTTTATTGCCATTAACTGCTCAGCCATACCCGATACCCTGCTGGAAAGCGAGCTGTTCGGTTACGAACGCGGCGCGTTTACGGACGCGGACAGCAAGAAGATCGGCATTTTCGAACAAGCGGAAACGGGCACCCTGCTGCTGGATGAAATCGGCGACATGCCCTATGCGCTGCAATCTAAGATCCTGCGGGTTATTCAGGAGCGCAAAATCCGCAGGCTTGGTGGGGACAGAGACATTGCCATTGACTGTATTCTCATTTCTTCGACAAATACAGTCATCGAAAAACTGGTGCACATGGGAAAATTCCGCGAAGATCTCTATTACCGCCTGAATGTGGCGCGCATCGCCTTGCCGACGTTGCGCGAACGCAAGGAAGACATCCCGGAACTGGTTCATTTTTTCATAAAGAAGTACAACACGCGCTTTAATAAACACATTCAGGGTATTGAAAACAACGCGCTTTTCAGCTTAATCAGCCACGACTGGCCCGGCAACGTCAGGCAGCTGGAGCACACCATCGAACGTGCCGTGGCCTTAGAAGAGGAAGACCGCTTGACCCTGCAATCTATCGGCAGTGACAGCCGGCCGTCGCAGGAACCGGACCTGCTCGTTCCTATTTCCATTGGCAAAGGATTTGATCTAAACAAGCACATGGAACGCATTGAAATCACGGCCATACGGCAAGCCCTGCGCCTGGCGCACGGCAAAAAGCTGACAGCCGCCAAGCTGCTGAACATCAGTTTGCGCCAATTGCGCTACAAGGTGTCAAAATACGCAGATAAACTCAATTAAACAAGGAGGTTCTATATGTCCAAGGGTGGAAAGGGAATTAACATTCTCTTGATTATCATTATCGTGGTAGCCGGTGTCTATGGATTTTTCATTTTCCGGCCCGTGCTCAACCACAAGTTCTTTGCCTCAAAGCTGAATGATGAATTTGCCGGTGAGCGCCTTAAGTATAAACAGGTTAAGCTGATAAAGGAATTTATCGAACAGACCGCCGGTGAATACAACACCATAACCCTGGATGACAAAAGCATCCAGATTTCGCAGGAAGGCACACGGCACGGCCGCACGGTTAAGGTGGTCTACTACTATCAGTACAACTTGCCCTTGTATAAAAAAAGCAGGCGCTTTGAATATGTCAAAGAGTATCGCAAGTAGCCGATCAAGGAGGTTGCAATGAAGGAGTGGGTTCAGAAGCAAGTGGGTTACACGCTCATGAAGCACATCATGGAGGAGCAGCGCCACTATCCCAAAGCCACTGGGGATTTTTCCGGCCTTTTTTCTTCCATCGTCACGGCATCGAAGATTATTCACCGCGAAGTCAACAAAGCCGGGCTGGTGGACATACTTGGCTCAACGGATCAGATAAACGTCCAGGGCGAAGTGGTAAAAAAACTGGATGAATACGCCAACCACGTGCTGTTTAATGTGCTTGATCACACGGGGTTCCTTGCCGGTATGGCAAGCGAAGAAAACGCGGACATCATTCCCATACCCAAGCGCTTTCCCAAGGGTAAGTATGTGATAGTCTTTGATCCCTTAGACGGGTCTTCCAATATTGACGCCAATGTGTCCATAGGCACCATTTTCGGCATCTACAAGAAGATCTCGCCCGCCGAGGACGCCGTGGAAGAGGATTTTTTGCAAAAAGGCCGTGAACTGATTGCCGCGGGCTATATTGTATACGGGTCAAGCACCATCTTAGTGTTCACTGCCGGTCAGGGGGTTAACGGATTTACGCTCGATCCGTCTGTGGGGGAATTCATCCTGTCACATCCAAACATTAAAATGCCGGAAAAAGGCAGGATATATTCCGCAAATGAAGGCAATTACAACAAGTGGGAAGACAATGTAAAAGCGTATATCGACTACCTCAAAGAGGTTGACCCCGCGAGCGGCAGGCCTTATAAAACACGTTACATCGGCAGCCTGGTAGCGGATTTTCACCGCAACCTGCTCTATGGGGGGATTTTTCTGTATCCCAAGGACAAGAAGAGCGGAAAGGGAAAATTGCGCTTGCTCTATGAGGCCAATCCATTGGGATTTATCGCCGAACAGGCCGGCGGTCTGGCCACGGACGGTGCGCAGAATGTGCTGGATCTGCTGCCTGAAAGCCTGCATCAGCGCATCCCCCTGTTTATCGGCAGCAAACAGGACATGGAAACCCTGGCGGGATTTTTAGAGCGCTGATAGCCAGGGGTCATTACGCCAAACAGGCACGCATACCCGTGATGCCTAGGTGAAGTACGGCGGCCTATCAGGTACAGGAGCATATAGTCGGCAACAAGCCATGGGCAGGAGAAATACCATCATAGCGGTGCTTGCAGGCTGCCTGTTGCTTCTGTTTCTGGCGCATCTGCTGCGCGGCGGAGGGGAACGGCTGAACGTCATTCTTATCTCCATAGATACGCTGCGCGCCGATCACCTGGGGTGTTACGGCCATAGGGCCATCCACACACCCAATATCGACCGTCTGGCGGCTAGAGCCGTGGTGTTTGACAGGTGTTTTTCCTGTGTGCCCATTACCCTGCCCGCCCATTGCTCCATGCTGACGGGTATGTATCCGCCTAAGCACTCGGTGCGCATTAACTATGGCTTCACGTTGCCCGGCGATATCCCCACCTTAGCGACCCTGTTAAAAAAGCAATCCTACCTGACCTTGGGGTTTCCCGCCGGTTACACCCTGCATGGAAAATTCGGTCTAAAGCGCGGCTTTGATGTGTACCAGGATTTCCAACTGGATGTGCAAAACGAGCTGCCGGCCGGTCAAATCGTCGACAACGCACTCGCGTACATGGACAAGATACAGCAAAGCTCATTTTTTCTGTTTCTCCACTTCTTCGATCCCCACGCCCGCTACGCACCGCCGCATCCTTTTGATCTTGAGTATAGAGCCTGTCCCTATGACGGGGAAATCGCCTATGTAGACGCGCAAATTGGCCGTATATTCACCTACATGGAACGCAGGGGGTTGTGGCGCAACACCATCGTGGTACTTACCTCAGACCATGGTGAAGGATTGGGGGAAAACGGCGATATCACCCATACGAGTATGATCTACAATGGCACCGTGCATGTCCCGCTCATCTGCTATTTCCCGGGAATCCCGCCGGGCCGTAGAGCGGACAACGTCTCTATTGTGGACATTGCCCCTACGGTATTGGAGCGACTCGGTTTGCAGCATCACGCCAAAGCAATGGACGGCAGTCCGTTGCCGATAAACCACAGACAAGACAGGCAACGCGTTCTCTACCTGGAGTCCCTGTATGGCAGGCTGCATTCAGGCTTAAATGGGCTGCGCGGCCTGATCAAAGGGAATGAGAAGTATATCCAATCCTATCCCGCGCAACTCTATGACCTGAGTCAGGACTTCCAGGAGCGAAACAACATCTGTAGCCGAGGGAAAGAGAAAGAATACAACCAGGCATTATGTCGGCTGATCCCCGGCCTGGTCGGTCCTTATTCCATTAGTGAGCGATTTCATGGGGCAGACAGCACCAACCCGGAAGAACTGGAATCACTCATGGCCTTGGGCTATCTGGCGGGCTCACAAACGCCGGATGCCGAATTGCAGGAAACCGTACCCGCGCAGCCGGCCCAATCGGTGCTGGAGCCGTCCATTGAGCACGTGCTGCAAACTATCATGAGAAACGAGTTCCCCGCCTACTACTACCTGTACACAATAAAACACCTTGCCCATGCCGCTGAAGCGGACACCCTGGTGCTGCTGCCCCTGATACGGCACCTAAAGGACACACAGGCCTGGGACGAGTTGTTGGCTATGTTCCTGCACAACGAGAACGCCAGGCAGACATTGCACATGTTTTTCAACTACAATCTGGAGCTGGCAAAACTCTACCAGGTTACCGGGCGGCACGCTAAAGCATTGGCGATACTGGATACCATGGAAACCAGCGGTCTGGAGCTGTCCCTTGCGCGCGCCGATATCCTTTTGGACATTGGCAAAGGGGAACAGGCCCTGCCCATACTTGCGGATGTGCAGGCACAATACCCCAACAACCTGGATATTAAAGATCTGTTGGCGCGCTGCCATAGCCAGCAGGACAGCAGGGAAAGCGTGCGGCGCATGGTCACGGACTTCACGCGGGGCGGAATGCTGAAGCAAGCAACCGCGCACCGGCTGGCGGTGTATCTGCTGGCACAAAAGGCGCACAGGCTCGGTACCGCTCTGTTGGAAACCGCCCTGTCGCGCTGGCCGGATGATTCGTCCCTGCATGGAATGCTGGCTGATTTCCATCGCCTGGCTGGCAATGAACACGCCTGCGGCAGGCACCTGTTCGCTTACCTGCATGCATTGGACACCGTGGATAAGGCGGCGGAAAAATACGCGCGCATGTTTACGCAGACAAACAACCGCTATTTTGATTTTAGCGCAGTACCGCAGCGGTATTCTCTGCCCGCCGAGCTGGTGGAGCGCGTGCTGCAACGCTATGGCGGCCAATACCGCCACCTCTACGCGCCTGTCCGGGAAAAAGCGGTTTTTCAGCTGCTGCAGCAAAGCAACCGGGTTCTGCTGAACCTGGCCGCAGTGCGAACCCTTCGCCCGCTATCCGCTGAAAAACTCAAAGGCTTTTACAACGACAACCCAGAGATGTTTACCCACGCGCAGCGGGCGTTGGTTTCCTATATCGTGCTCCCGCGGAACAGCGCGCGTGTCCGCGAAATTCAAGCCAATGAGCGATTGTTTGCCCGCTATGCCTATTACTGGTCGCGAGACCGGCGCCAGGTCTACACGGCGGGCTATCTGCTGCCGGTAGGCTACACCATGCCCCAACCCTTGAACATAATGGATTCCTTCCCCTATGCCGTGCAGAGGAAAATTCGGGCCAACCTGCAGGTAAAGGGCGTCTATGCCGTGCCCCATGCAAACGAGGTATACCTGCTACGCAACAAATGGCTCTATCCCGCGCATACGCCTGCATACGAGCCAGCGGCGGAAACGCTACCAAGGCGCTACTTCCGGTTTGTGCGCAGTAATATCGAAGAGAAGATAACCGGTGGGCCTTCCGCCACGCCCATGCGCTACATGCCGCTTGTCCACGGCAGCAGGCAACTGGTCATGGACGGTAAGGCCACTACCGTTGCGCATCTGCTGTTCCTCTATGACGCGGACGTTGCCACGGGCCAACGGGTGGAGGCGCTGTGGCGGGACTACTGCAGCCAGAAAGCCATGGCCGTCCGCTACGGCAGCAGGCAGCGGATCGCTGATAGCTGTATCCAACAGCAGTATAACCAGCTTCTGGCGCAGGAAATTATCGCCAGGGAAACTGTCGCGTACCTGCCAATGGGCATGCAGGAGGAGCTGCGGGAATTCGCCACCGTCCACCCCTTTCTGCTCCAGGGGGCGTCTTTTGTGCTTGATATGCGGGTATGCCCATTCCCCGCGGCCGGCATAGGCGAGAGCCGCGCTTTTTACGGTTCCGCCATAGAAAGCAGCCGGGACAAATGGGGCGATCCCGTCGGCCCAGAGCAGCGTTTCATGGGTGTGGAGCTAACGGCGGAACAGCTTTTTGCGTTTAGTGAAGCGGCATACCGCACCACCGTGCAGCTAAAAGCCGGGCAAACAGCTCTGCCTGTCACGGTTCCGGCTCTAAAGGCCTTTGTTGTTCTCCATCTCAAGGAAATACGCGCCGGCCGTCCTGCGGGGACTAGGCCGTTGACAGAGATTGCGCCCGTATACTATGCCTTATTTAAGCATCAGGCGCAGCAACGCTTCTTGCGGCATCTGATTGGCGAAACAGGCAGAAACCGTTAATTTTTCATGCGCGGCGGCTGGCCGGTCGCCTCCAAAACATTGATCCACAGGTTGCCCTGGGGATCCACGTGCTTGCGCTTGCTGATGGCGAGATGTATGGGAACGTGCGTGAAGACCGTATTCCAGCGACCGACCACCATGTTGGTTTTCCCCGCCATTCCCGCGTGCACGGCCATGCGCGCCAGGTCCGCGCAAAAGATGCTGTCCGAGGCGGTGGCCGGCAGGCTGCGAATCAGGTAACTGGGATCAAAGTATTTTACGTTGACTTCCATTTTAGCGCTAAAATAGGCTTTTATTTCCTGCATGAGATAACGGCCTATATCCGCGAGTTTGACGTTGCCTGATTTGTCTTTTTGCTCAGTGGGCGGCAGCAACTGCTGTCCGGCGCCTTCCGCCACAATGATCACCGCGTGATGACGCGCGCGCATTCGCGCATCCAAATGGTGCAGCAGGCCGTTCGGCCCTGTGAGGTCAAAGGGAATTTCAGGCACAAGCACAAAATTGGCGTCATTTTGCGCCAAAGCGGCACTGGCGGCGACAAAGCCGGAATGGCGCCCCATCAGCTTTACCAGGCCGATGCCGTTGATGGCTCCTTTGGCCTCTACATGGGCGCCGCGGATAACATTAACCGCTAAGCTAAAGGCGGTTTCAAAGCCAAAGGTTTTTTCAATAAAACTGATGTCATTGTCTATGGTTTTCGGTATGCCCACCACTGCGATGCGCAGCCCCCGTCTGGCGATAATGTCGGCGATTGCTTGGGCGCCGTGCAAGGTGCCGTCACCGCCGATGGCAAAAAGAATACTCACCCGCAGGGACATGAGGCGATCAACGATTTCCTCGGGATCTACATAGCCGCGGGATGATCCCAGGATGGTGCCCCCATGCATGTGGATGTTTTCCACCAATTCCGGCTCCAGGATAACCGGCGAAAAGCCCTGTTTGGATAATCCCTTATAGCCGTGGCGTATACCATAAATAGTGCCCGTATGGTAGCGGTAGTGCAATTCCATGACCAGGGAACGGATAACGTCGTTCAATCCGGGGCACAAGCCCCCGGCCGTAACGATTGCGCTTTTCAGCTTCAGGGGGTTGAAATATAACCTGCGCCTGGGCCCGGCTTTTTCGAAACACAGGGGATCGCATTGCTGTTGCATGCATAACCGGTAGTGGCGCAGGTCCGGATACAACAGGATACGCTCCGTGTCATTGGTAAAGCGAAAGCCCTTTTTCTCGTACTCCAATAATGGGGAATCATGGGTTGCGGCGCCTAAGGTGTGTACCGTGAAATCAGCGGGGTTCATGTTTGGTTTTCAACGCCGATTTGCTTGAATATGCGTTGGCGGACCATGGAGTTATACAGTTCCCACTTGTTTTGGGAAAAGGAAGGATCCAACTCGCCGGAGAGGAAACCGATGGGAATTTCAAAAGCGCCTGCCTGTTTGCGGCCGCCGCCATAAAATTCCCCTGCAGTGTTTTGGCCGAACACGTTTTTGAGGAACTGGTCCGTATCCATGGTGAGTTTGGACGTGCGGAAGCTGCCGGTAAGGATTTCCTGTTCCTTTTCTTCAATAACGATACCAAAGACCAACGTGGTGTGCACATCTTCTTCAGTCAGCAGAAAATCAGCGGCCTGGGGTATGGAATCCCTGTCCTCCAGGCGCAGATAGCCAATGCCGGACAAAGAAAACCCATTATTAATCACCCGGTTTTCCAGGGCTTTTTGGACAATATTCATCACCGTGCGGCTGCGGCTCTGGTTGGTAATGGTGAGCAGGGCTTCCTCATCGTAATATTCGCTGAGAAACGTGGCGGCCTGATAGTCTTCCTTGTGGCCGTTTAAAAAGGTGATGGTATCGCTGCGTATGCCGTGCATTAGCGCGGTGGCGATGGCCTTGGACAGCCCATCCGTTTTCTTAAACTCTATTGCGCCGTTCTGTATGAGTTGCGTATACAAGGTGGCCGTGGCCCCGGTTTTGGCAATGATTTCCAGTTCCGCTGAAATAACACCTTGGTGTTCATGGTGATCCATTATTATCAAAGGGGTGATGTTGGCTTTGGCAAACAGCTTGGTCAAGGAAGAGGTGACGCCCTGGTTGTCGATAAATACGGTGTGGTCATACACATCCAGGGGGGTTGCTTCTGTATAGCGAATGAGCTCGATATCCAGCAGGGAGATGAGGGCTTTGTTTTCCTGGTGACTGACTACGCCGTTGTACAAAATGTCGCAGGTAATATTGTATTTTTTAGCCATGACTTTGTGGGCAAAGGCACTGCTGATAGCGTCGGGATCCGGGTAGTTTTGGATAATTATGGCGTGCCGTTCACCGGCATGCTGTTCCAGCATGTGAAGAAACGCAGCCATGTCTTTATCTAACATGCGTGTTTTCATAAACAAAAGGGCCTCGTATACATGCATTAAAGCCAAGGCGGAGGCGTTCTGTCAAGCAAAAAGCCATGAATCAACGGCGGCGCCTGCGTTGAAAGAACGCTTAGAAGGAGTTTTCCTGGAGCAGCGAACAGTCCTGCATATTCCCCTCATATACAGGCAGGACCTTACGGGTAACTTCGATACGCTCTATATGCATGGTACTCAGGTGGGCCTTTTCTCGCGCAGCCGAAGACCGGGCGATGTACGCCGGTCTGCTGTGAACGGTCTGATACAAAAAGAGCAGGCCGGAAACCGCGAGCAGAATGACTGCGGCGGCCGCGCGCAAGGGAAAGACATGGGGTTTGACCTTGTCTGCGCGCAGGGCAATAATGTGGACACCCGCTTTTTTCGCTGCCGTGACGATGGCATCACTGTCCACGGCTATCGGCGGTAAGGCCGCGTCTTGCAACGTGAGTCGCAGGCGCTGGTCGTCATCGAGCCGCCCGCGGCAAGCGCTGCATCGCTCCAGGTGCTGCCGCACCAAACGGGCTTGCCGGTCCGGCAACGTGTTGGCGAAATAGCGGGTGATCAGCCTGTCTAACGTGCGGCAATCCATGCTTTATCACTTTCCTCATGGTTTGTTTGTACATCAATATCCAAGTAGGGCTGCAATTTCTTTTTCAGCAGCATCCGTCCGCGGTGGATGCGGGATTTAACCGTGCCGATGGGGATATGGAGAATCTCAGCAATGGCTTCATAGGGTTCTTGTTCGATCTCGAATAGGATGATGGGAATGCGGTATTTCGGCGGCAGCGACTGCAGGGCCTTGTTGATGTACTTGCTTTTTTCCATGGACATCACATTTTGCAGGGGGGAGTCTTCGTGGGACAACAGGCCGATATCGTCAAAAGAACCGGCGCCCCGCTCCTGCAAGATGTGTTGTATGGAAAAGATTTTACGCCGTTTCTGTTTGCGCCATTCATTAATGGACAGGTTGGTGGCGATTGTATAAATCCATGTTTTTAACCGGGCGATATATTCGAATTTGTGAATATTCAAGAATACCTTGATAAACGTTTCCTGCACCAGGTCCTGGGTAAGCTCCTCGTCCCAGACAATCCGGTAGATAAAGCTGGCCAAGTTGGTTTTGTACTGTTCGATGAGAACGCGAAAGGCGTTCTCATCACGGTTTTTGCATCGTGTTATCAGTTCCGCTTCGTCCATTGTCTTCACCAGTGTTTTCTAGTTTATACGCTATGAAGCGCTTTTTGTTCCTACTATACAATCTACACGATTGAGCAATTCTGTAAAGTCTTTTGCCATGATGCCGGGCCGCGCGCTTTGCAAATCGGCACGGCTACAAAAACCGCTGGTTATGGCGATGGTGAGAGCGCCCACGTTGCGGCCGGCCTGAATGTCGGCCGGTGTGTCTCCAATTAGCGTGATGCCGTGGGCAAAGCGCTGCCCGCAGTGCGCCTCGCAATTGGCAATCGCTTGCCGCACCAGCTCTGTGCGTGAGCAGGTGCTGTCGCCAAAACCGCCACAGTCGAAATACCCCAATAAGCCGAAACAGCGCAACTTGATGTCCGCTCCCTGCTTAAAATTCCCGGTTTGCAGGCCCATGCGCATACCCGGATATGCGGCCAGTTGCCGCAGAAACTCACGTGCCCCAGG
>Ga0272441_10011799_pt1 | contig 12898 bp, 14 predicted proteins | sample SSMProp6N_FD_193582 | JGI IMG/M metagenome (GOLD analysis project Ga0272441, IMG submission 193582) | Marine sediment archaeal communities from Little Sippewissett salt marsh, Falmouth, MA, United States - SSM-Prop-6N | ecosystem: Environmental > Aquatic > Marine > Wetlands > Sediment ...
AATTGATAGCCCTCATACCCGTGGTGTTAGAAAGGGGATAGCTTCTCAAGGAGGAGCTTTTAAAACTTGCAAGATGGAAGGCACCTCGAAGCTCCGGTCATATCCATAAAAATTCTGATGAATACATCCACTAAATCACTGGCTTCTCACTCAAAGCAAAGACCTAACGAGCAAGAATCCAGACGCTTACGAGTTTGGACGGTGTTCAGTGGCCCACAGCTTCTGTCGTACTTCATTTCTTTCACGCTGATCCATACCCTATCATTGACTATCGAACTTTATGGTCTTTATCCCTTGAAGTACCTAACAGTTACAATTTCAGTTTTTGGTGGGTGTATGTGGAGATTTGCCGACACACTGCAAATAAAGCAGGTGTGAGTATGAGGACACTTGATAGAGCCCTATGGCAATACTCGAAGGAAAATCAATCCTGATTAGAAAATAGTTAAGGCTGGGAGATTTTACTGGCAAAGAGAACATCGATCATCTATGCAATCTCCCTTACACTAATCCTTATCCTTTCATCATCTGCATAAGCTGCCCTATTTAATTGCACCCGGGTCACCGACGGTGACACAATCACTGTTGTAACCGGTGGCCAGAAGTTCACCATCCGTCTCGTCGGTATCGATGCTCCAGAGAAATCCAGAGGTAAGCATCAGCCCGGTCAACCATTCAGCCAGACATCCACAAAGCACCTTGCCGGCTTTGAACCTTATCAGTCTGTTGTAAGCCCTTCGACCACTGACTTGTACTTTTCGTGGATCATCTTCTGGTCAAATTCAAAGAACTCTGTCAGCATGGCTTGATCCTCTTCTTCGGTGAAGTAGGTCCTGCATGACGGAAAGAAGACCTTGTCTTCCTTTTCGATGTGCTTGGGGTAGAACTCTGTTATGGTGCGAAGTTTGCTTGTAATGTCCGTCAAAGCGGATTTATCGCCACCCCGGTATCGGGTGTTAGCCTCGACAAGAGCTTGGGTCGTCTGCCGCCCGAAGACGTGCTCATCGATTAGTTCCTGCATGACCCGTTGGTCTTCAGCTGACAAATCTCTTTTGCCTAAATCTCGAAATAGTATGTCCTCCTCTTTCCCGTGATGCGTCCGGTCGGCATATGTGCGAATGAAATCGACCGCCGTATCCACGAATACAGGATCGACCTCTTGGGTTGACTCGATTTGTATTAAGACGTCTTTGATGATGGAAATCATCCGCTCAATTAATCGATGTTCAATCATAAGTGGACCACGTGCTTGCATATTTAGCTCCTTTCTTGATTACCGTAACAACCCGAAACAAGTAAGCCATGGGGGCCAATGAGTCCATCAAGAATGCGGTGAGTGCAGATGTCGATGATCGGAGTTGAATATTGAAGGCAGGGCTCAGGCCGGTCCTGCCTCAAAACTGGTGCATTCTGAAATGAGTCGTCCCACCCAAAAAGAAATTGATAAGGGCGAAAGTAAGAGTCCCCACTGCGCTGAGTATTATCATTGCCGGTATTGTTGCGATTGCCAGCTTGACCATGAACACCACCATGGAGCCGAACGGCATTTTGATGTTGGTGACCACGACTTCGTTATCTGGTTCTGACATTAGGATTTTCTCCTGATTGAGGACTTCTCGCTGGGGATAGTGATCAACTGAAAGATCAGAGCGGAGTCATTTCTCTCTTTGTCGAGCATTACAATCAGATTACGGTAGCGATAGATAGAAGAATATGTAATCGCCATCATTGATATCTATCGTCAAATCGCCACCCCGTGACTCTGCATAAACAACCCAAGCAGGGGCATCTGCCTTGCCACACTCGAGATTCGGATACCCTTCGCCAGTTTTACCTTGATACCATGACAGCAGCATTGGATCAGCACAGTGTTTCTTGGCCTCTTGTTTAGCAATATCCTTTGCAGTAACGAAATCAAGATGTGGGTCTTCGACTTGAACTCTTATAAGTTTTCCAAGGTGGTTCATGATGATTTTGTATCCCTGTTATTCTTTTGAATTGATCTTCCTCCTCAGCTTCCCTGAGCATTTGAATGTGACCACCCTCCTCGGCCTCAGCATCATGTCATTCCCCGTGGCGGGGTTTCTGCCCCTCCGTTGAGCCTTCTCGTTAACACAGAACTTTCCGAAGCCACTGACAAGGACCTCCTCTCCGGAGGCGAGGGTTCGCTTGATGATCTCGATTAGGGCTTCGGTGACCTCCGACGACTGGTTCCTTGTGAACCCGATTTGGTCAATAATGGACTGGACGATTTCGGCCTTGGTCAGTGCCATGGGGTGCTCCAGTATGTTTTGGAAGATTAGAGGGTGACAGTTCTGTTAATGTCTCAGGCCTGTCAAATTTTGTCAAGAAAAATAGAAGGTTATAGGCTATCATTTTTAACATGTTGAAATCATGCGGTTTGCAGATCCCTTTTAATGCTTCATTGTATATATACCTAAAATTATATGATTTTCTTGTATCTAACTTGACAATTTAAGCCTAATTTGGCATCATAATGCGGCTATGCACATGCCCTCTAATTACCCTCCAACTACACAAATACAATTTGCGACGAAGCCAGCGGAAAGAACGCAAGATAAAATCGGCCAACTGCTTAACGATGTCGACCTGACTATAACATTCTCTGCTGTTCACAATGAGGATGTAAAAAGAGATACTCGACATTTTGTCTAAGAAACAACTCGTTCAGATTACCCAGAGATTTGGATTTTCAGAATGCCTTTTATTGAACCGGAGATTCTTGTATGAGAGAAATTGTCGAAGTAACAGCAGCGATCCTCGAGAAAGATGCCCGGGGAGAGTTCCATTTGAGTATCGACCATCTGATCGATTGTTTCAACCAAACCGATTTGCCGGGCATACTCTTTGACAATGGGCATATGCCTGGCATCGGTGAATGTCATCTGATCGGTGTTGACTGCTTGCATCTACCCTCCCTTGGTCTTGGTTTAAACGCTTGAGGGTAGTGTATTAGTAAGTAATTGAAATGGATAGATATTTTTATTTAATATAATATCAATATGTTAAACCGATCCATCTGTCTGTTTTAACAGGAACAAAAAATAGTCAAAGATCGAGATATTTGGGTGCGGAATGTAAGCTTTATCATTAGTTTAGTATTGCATTGTATGGTTACACTCCGCCCATCACTATGCCTGTCAGGACACGGAGGCCCTCGATTTTTGGGAGGGTACCGGCTCTACCTCCGGGACGTCATCGGTAAGCTGCGGCTCGACCAAGTGACCCCGAAACATATCTAGCGGATATTCGACTCCATGGACAGCCGAGGACTCAGCCCCTGTAGAATGCAACGGTATTAAGGCAGGACCGGTGTATTCGGGCATTCTTATAGAGTTCCTCCCTGCGAGTCTTTTCACCTTTTTATACCCGCCAGGTGATCTTGGGCTCCTTCCTGCTCGGCATGCTCTGATACCGATACTTAGAATATCCAACCATCATAGAGCCGAAAGCCTGATGATCCTTGGGCAGAGCCAATGCCTCCTGCATGGGCGTAAATGAAGTTGCGGCCGCATTGAAATAGCCAGCCCAGCAAGCTCCCAGTCCCATAGTGGTCGTAGCTAATTCCAGGTAAGTCAATGCGATGTTGCAGGCTGCTGGTGCCACACGGTTTTCTTTATTAGCGTGGGCTACAATGACCGCTGGCGCATCTCTTAGAATTACATCATAGCCGCCATCCCAACGCGCCACGGTCCGATCCATATGCATGGACAAAGCTAATGCCGGATTATTTTCAAGCATCCAGCCCATCCAATCCACCACGATGCCTGACAGCCTTTTCAATTCTGTTTTATCACCTAAAACCAACCATTCCACAGGCTGTAAATTATGGCCGCTGGGAGCGTATCGGGCGATATCGATTAGCCGTTTTAGCGCTGCTTTATCGACCGGTCTGTCTTTGTACTGGCGTATAGATCTCCGGCTCCTTAAAAACTGTACGGTCTGCTCGTGGGTTATTCGAAGCTCCTTTGCTATGGGCGTGCAGCTTTCCTGCGGGATATCCTTGTGGGACAGACTGGCAGTGGGACAAATCGCCACACAATGTCCGCAACGGATGCACAGTTCATCAGCATCCGAGATAGGTTTTGGATATTCCCCGTCTTTGATTTCTATTATACCAGCTGGACAAATGGCCATGCAGATTCCGTCTTGATTGCACGTTTTCTGATTGATGGTAAGCAGTTCCACAGAGTGCTCCTTTCATATTCATTCAGAAAGTATTAATAATTGTCCGAGTCGCATTTTATACAGGCCCCTTTTTTCATTCGATGATTTGTGGTTCAGGATATCATTTTATTTTAGCCCGCCACCAGTTCATTGCCAAGCTCTTCCGCCTGGATTCCGTAAATCTGTTGGCCAACTATTAAGCGATTTGTGCCAGCAGAAGCGAGTTGAACTTGTAGAGGGGCACTTGATGCCGGACCATATCCATATTTGTCTGAGCGTGCCTCCGAATTTCAGCATTGCATTCATGATCGGTTCTTAAAAGGAAAAAGTGCCATACGAATCCATTGAGAGATTCTGAAGGTAAAACGGGTTACGGGACTGCATCTCTGGTCGCGAGGCTATTGGAGATTCAGGGACCTCCATGACAAAATCTGCAGGTGTATTTACATCAAGCGGTGTTCCTGAACCTCCTCCCCCTCCACCGGCGATTAAAATTAATAGGGATGAGAAAGCGGCCCGTTACTGAAACTTTTGTTTAATTTCGGATCACCTTTTTATAGTGGAGGGAATAAGGATTTGAAATTGATAAAAATATCGGTTTCTTTGCTGATCATCTATTGTATTATCGGTCCAAGATGCTATTTTTATTAAAACATTCTGGATTGGACGCGGCGGAACAGTCAGGGTATGAGGGTTGATACCATTTGATCCCCTGCTGTTTGAAAAGAAGGGGGTTACAGATTGGATTTAATCTGTGGTGTTAGGATGGGGGGATGGACAGGGGGATGTTCTGGTCGGCAATGATCAGATTCTGTGTGAGACTTGTGTGAGAAAGTTTTTCCAAAATCTTTATTCTGACGGATTTGATGACATGCGAAAGATAAATGGGTTTTTAAAAAGCACTTGCACGCCTTTTTTCCTTATTGCCTTAGTCCTTTCTTCGAGCTTTTCAATTAGCAGCGGCATTTGTGAGGAACAGCAGAACAGCAAGGCTCTCGACGAGAAAGTTAAAATATTCCTGGAGACCCGTAAAGGCACATGGCATGATTGGAACATCCCTTATTCTGATGGAAAGATCCTGTATGATCTTGTTCTTAAGAATAACTATAATAAAGCATTAGAAATCGGGACCTCAACGGGACATTCGGCGATCTGGATAGCGTGGGCTCTGAGCAAAACAGGAGGCAAACTTGTAACGGTCGAAATTGATGAAGACCGATACAAAAGAGCCCTTGCCAATTTCAAAGAGGCGGGACTTTCTGAATATATCGATGCACGGCTTGCCGATGCCCATGAACTGGTGGAGAAGCTAAGGGGTCCCTTCGATTTTGTCTTTGTGGATGCGGATAAAGACTGGTCCAAGAATTATTTCACAGCGCTTGCACCGAAACTTGAAGGCGGCGGCTGCTTTACGGCCCATAACGCAAGAAATACCGGGATGGAGGGCATCAAGGAATTTATCGACTACGTAAAGGGATTACCTAATTTCAAAACGACCATCGACACAACCAGCAGGTCAGGAATTTCGATCAGTTACAAGATGGCAGAGGATTGAAAGGTGTATTTGAAATGTTACCAAAAATAATTGGAATAACTCTTGGTCTCGCAGCAGTCTTTCTCTACGTTTGGAAATTCAAAGAAACTCCACTATGTCGACCATGAATCATGTTGCCGTTGGGTTTCGGCGTCGGGTACGCTGCATATTGGATTATGAAACGATTTATATAAGGAAAATCCAGTTGTGAAGATGTTTATCTTTCTCGACACTGAAACCACCGGAAACGGTCCCGCCGATCGCATTTGCCAAATCACCTTCAAAACCGATAATTTCATCACATCCAGGTTAGTGCCCCCATGCGCTGAAAATGACGGAAAACAGACCCCGATGAAGGGGCATTCCGTTTTTATCGCACAGCATGCAACCGCTAATCGCTGCCCTATTTTCCTGAAGAAATAGTATCGGATTGAAGAGGGGAGGGTGCTTTCCGGCGATGAAATTGATTTTGTGGTGGCGTTGGTGATAGGGTGGAAAGAGGAACAGATTCGGTAAGTCACCTCGGATTGGCGGAGCATCGAATAATGACGATCACTTCAAATTCACAACCTGCCCAAACACATTTGAGCCATCAGGATTGGCAACGGATTTTCGATGCCGTATCCGATGCTCTGATCATAACTGATCGACACTTCAATATTCTCTTTGTCAATCGTGCATTTTCCGTCTTATCAGCCATCGACGCATCCGGTCTGATCGGGAAAAAGTGCCATGACGTATTTCCCGGCGCACTCTGTTTCACGCCGGACTGCCCGTTGTCGAGACTCCGGTCGACAGGCGAACAGCTGGTGTTCGATGATGAGGCCCATTGCAAAAACGGCAAACAGGCGCCTTGGGTCGTAACCACCACGGCCTATCCGGATGAAAGCGGTGCCATCGGGGGATATGTAGAGCGCTTCACGGACGCCAGCGCTTTCCGACGAGTGAAGCAGGCCTTGAACCGCAGCCATGATCGACTGCGCAGAAACATGGGTGCTATCATTCAGGCGATGTCCACCACTATTGAGAAACGCGATCCGTATACCGCCGGTCACCAAAGACGGGTGACCAAATTGTGCCGCGCTATCGCCACGCGGTTGGACTTTTCCTGGGAACGCATTCAGGGCCTGCGCATGGCTGCCGCCATTCACGATTTGGGCAAGATCAATATTCCATCCGCCATTTTAAATAAACCCGGACCGATTTCAGAGCACGAGTTGGCCATCATCCAGATGCACCCGCGTACCGCCTATGAAATCCTTAAGGATATTCAGTTTCCCTGGCCGTTAGCCGAAACCATCTACCAACACCACGAGCGACTCGACGGCAGCGGCTATCCCCGTCATCTGAAAGGGGACCAAATTTTACTGGAAGCGCGGATATTGGCGGTGGCAGACGTCGTGGAGTCCATAGCTTCCTTTCGTCCGTACCGGCCCCAATTGGGGCTTGAGGCCGCGCTCGCCGAGATACAAACACACAAAGGGGTGTTGTATGACGCGTCGGTGGTCGAGATCTGTACGGCGTTGATCAGCCAACAAGGGTTCGATTTCGAAACGAAGTCCTGGCAGCGCCATACCTCATCTGAGAGGGAACCTTAGAAATCGAAATCGGCCGATTCAGAGGGGAAAATTTTATAAAGGGGATAAAATGAGCGATAAAAAAGGCGTGATCTGGGATTTGCTCCCTTATTTTCCCGAGTTCGACGGACCGCAGATGCGGGCCTTCAAGGTTGGGTTGGATCGCGACATAGAGCGGCTCAAAACATCGTCTTCCGAACTGACGGTTTTCAGCGGGGAGACCCACGACCAGTGGGAAGCGCTCATCCTGATAGCCGAAGACGTCTACAGTCGGTTGGGGCATTTGTCTTCCTATCTGGGGTGCCTGGAGGCAGCCGATGCGCACAATGAAGCCGTCTCGCTGTCGCGGGCGGCCCTGGTTCGGCAATACGCTGCATTCGAAAAATACGAAATAGATGTCTTGGGCGTCTTCAAGCGGGCACCCAAGACCGTGTTCGATGGTTTTTGCGAACGGCCCAATTTAGAAGAGATCGCTTATTACCTGAAGCGCCTGCGCGAGAGGGCCCGCACCACTATGTCCCGCAAGGAGGAAGCGCTGGCTTCTGATCTGAATGTCGACGGGCTGTCGGCCTGGGGCCGTCTGTATGACAAGGTGACGGGCAAGCTGGAATTCGACTTCATCACTAAAAACGGTCAAAAAGAGCGGCGGCCGATTTCCCAGTGGCGGTCGTTGATGTCGGATCCCGATCGCGACATCGGACGCTCGGCGTATGAAGGCGGCAACCGCGCCTGGCAGCAGATCGAAGACGTGTGCGCGGCGGCCCTGAACGCCATTGCCGGGACCCGTCTGACTCTGAACACTCACCGCAGGGTTGCACATATTATGGACCGGGCCCTGTTTCAGGCCGCCATCCGACGCGAGACGCTGGAGGCGATGTACGCGGCTATTTTTCAGAACCTCGATACAGCCCGCGACATTTTACTTGTAAAAGCCCGTTATTTCGACCGAAGGGGCATCTGGTTCTTTGAGCGCGAGGCCCCGCTCCCATTGCCTGAGTCGACAGCGCTCGGTTGGCGGTCGGCGACCGAAACGGTCTCAAGCGCCTTTGCTGCAGCTTACCCCGGGTTGGCTCACTACTTTCGGCGTATGCTCAAGGACCGTTGGGTCGAATCCGAGGCTCGGTCCGGCAAGCGGCCGGGCGCTTTCTGCACCGGATCTTCCGTGATCGAGGAGCAGCGGGTGTTCATGACGTTCAACGGGACCCTCGGCAACGTGACGACTCTGGCTCACGAAGTGGGGCACGCCTGGCACGCTCATCTGCTGCAGGGCACGCGCCCCTTTAATCGCCGCTACCCCATGACGCTGGCCGAAACCGCCTCCATTTTCGCTGAACACGTGCTTATGGATGGTCTGACTCGGGACCCGTCGATCGGCGAACCGCAGAAACTCCGGCTGTTGGATACCGAACTGACCGATGCGGCCGTCTTCCTTCTCGATATCACGACACGTTATACATTTGAGAAGACTTTCTACGATGAGCGGCAGAAAGGAGAGGTGTCGGTCTCCCGCCTGAAAACACTAATGTCAGAGGCCCAGCGCACCATATATGGCGAGGCTCTGCTGCCGGACGGTGCCGATCCTTATTTCTGGGCCTCGAAACTCCATTTTTACATCACCGACACCACTTTTTATAATTTCCCCTATACCTTCGGGTATCTGCTGGCCAGGTCGCTGATTGATCGATACCACAAAGAGGGCCAGGAATTCCTGCCGAAGTATGAGGCCTTTCTGCGACTATCGGGCGTTGACACGGTCGAAAATGTGGGGAAGCGGGCTTTAAACGTCGATTTTAAGAATCCGGCTTTCTGGCAGACGGCCATTCAGAGCCTTAAAGTACCACTTGAAGAATACCGACGGCGGATTATTGACCACATAACCTGAGAAGGGGGTCCGGTATCCTATGATTAACGTTACTGTGCCCAGTAGAAAGGTAATCTTTAGAGATACTATCCCGGGTATTGAGGTAGTCAGAAATCTCAAATTCCAAGCACCAAATTCCAGTGAAATCCCAAATTTCAATATCCAATGACCCAAACAGGTTGTGGAGACGACCAAAAATGGACAGCAACGAAATCGATCCCGCGGGAGGCCCGGCTCGTTCTGCTCCCCAGCGCGTGACAGTCTGGGACCTTCCGACCCGCCTGTTTCACTGGCTACTGGTGGCGTTTGTCGGCACTTCCTTTGTGACGGCAGAAATTGGCGGTAATGCGATGCAGATCCACGAGTGGAGCGGCTTTGTGATTCTTTCCCTGCTTCTTTTCCGTGTGGGGTGGGGATTTTTCGGCAGCAAACCGTCGCGCTTTTCGGATTTCGTGTACGGGCCGAAAGCGGTTTTGAGCTACGCCAGGGGCCTTCTGCGAAAAGATTCACTGCCCCATTTCGGCCACAATCCCCTGGGTGGGTGGTCGATCGTCGCCATGTTGTTGGCGCTTTTCGTTCAGGCCGGGACCGGTCTTTTCGCCAACGACGACATTATGACCGAGGGCCCTCTCTATAGTTGGGTGAGCAAGGCGACCAGCGATTTTATCACCGATATTCACGAGTGGAATCAGGGGGTGATCGTCGCTTTGGTCTCCATTCACCTTTTTGCAATTTTATATTATTTTTTTGTCATACGAGAAAACCTGGTGACCCCGATGATCACCGGCGTCCGGTCGTGGAACGGCACTGTCGAAGAGCCGACCGGTCGCACCTGGGCAGCGGCAGTGATCGCCGGGATAGCCGGCGTAGTGGTCTACCTGCTCGTCCGCTAATATATTTTCTACGAAAATATATGGCTATTTCCGGAAATCGTCGTGACAGCTTTTGCAGCTTTTGGCGGTTTCTCCGATTCGGGTTTTGATGGCGTCCAAGTTGCCGGTTTGAGCCGTTTCGGCCAGCTCGGCGGTCTCGGCTTCCATTTTCTTCCCATCCTGCATGAACTTGTCTTTTTCTTTAAACGCCGAGGATTTCAAACCGGTTTTTCCCTTGTCGGTGCCGGGAGCCATGAAGGCCTCCCACGGCAGCGTGGCGAGGGTCTCGACGAGCGCCGCGTTTCGTTCAAATGCCGCCTTGTCGTAAGGGCTCTGTCCCTTGACCACGGCAACCATGCGGCCGAAGTGCTGACCGATCAGGAACATGACCGACTGACGGTACTGAATGGCGTCCTCGGGTTTGGCGAACTGAGCGTACGCCACGCCCAAAAAACCGGTTGTAAGGGTCAACACGATCAAAACTGTCGCCATTTTTTTCATACTCTCCCTCCTTTAGTGGGTGTCCGTCCCCAAACGGCTCTTTTTCGCATTTTCGGCTTCTATCACGCCGAAGGCGGACAAGTCGGCTGAATCGCCTGTGCGGCGCTCACATGTTCCTTTCCACGCCATTCAATGATTTGCTCTAACTTGCGATACCGGTTTGGAAACCGTTTGGTGTCTCCTTGACATTGCCGATGAACCTTGCATCGCCACTTTTTTTTGCATTACCCTTAGTCACTGTCAAGGCAAATCAGATCCTCATCTGTTAATCACCTCCAGTCCGACAAGCCTTTACATAAAGCGGTCGCCGCTATAAAGAAATGACATAGGGTGAGCGGTTAAAGGTTCACGGTATCCAGTTAAACGCACATGGTCTTTTGGGCTACCACGATGCATGAAAATGATGCACCGGAGTCCGGATGAACGGTTGCGAAAAGCGGCTGACTGTCTGAGTCGTTTACGGGATCTTAGACCGGACCCTATGCCGATGCTGCTTGGAAGGCACGACCTTCAAGCCGTATCCGAACTTATTATTTGATGACTGGACCGGTCCGGGCTTAGAGACCGTTGGCGGCGAGTTTCAGCCGTCTTTCGCAACCGTTCATCCGGGCGGAGGTGCCCACCTTTTTTCGTATGATAATCATCTGAGGAAAAGTCGATCGGATGAGTACACGGCGCGATGTCCTGAAAAAGATTTTCTTCGGCTTGGGCCTTATCGGCGGTTTCCGGCTAACCGGTTTGCGGCGTTTGCTGGCGGCCAGCGAGCGGAAGATATTGCCACCGGGCACCCGCGCCACCCTGCTGTTCAACAAACATCCGGCCGACCTGGACATCCGTAATTTGGCTGTCAATTCGATGAATGTCTTCGGAACCATGGGGCAGAGCCTGTTCAACGTGGATGCGGATTCGTGGCGGCTCGAAATATCCGGTGCGGTATCACGTCCCCTGACGCTCTCCTACCGGGACATCGTTAACCGGCCCGCTTTTCAGCGCAAGATCCTGTTGATTTGCCCCGGGGAGTTTTCTTACCTGGGAAACTGGAAGTGCCTTTCTTTAATCGACCTGCTGCGCATGGCCGGGCTCAAACCCGGCGCCGGCAAGATAGAAGTCCACGGCCCGACCGATCTCTGGGAAAAGACCGAACGGTTTCAACTGGAAGAGGTGGCAGAGAATAAAATCATTCTGGCTCACGGGGTCAACGGACAGCCGCTGCCCGAGCGCCATGGTTTTCCCCTGCGGCTCGTGGCCGAAGACCACTACGGTGACGAATGGGTCAAGTGCGTGGTCAAGATCATCGTGCAAACAGGATAATTTATAAAAATTTTATGATCGCTCACCGGCCAGCCGGGCGGCCAAGCGAATGGCCTCGATCAGGGACTGCGGATTGGCGCGCCCCTCGCCGGCCTTGCCGAAAGCGGTTCCGTGATCCACCGACGTTCGGATGATCGGCAGACCCAAGGTGACGTTGACACCGGCCATACTGCTCCATTCCCCGCTTTTGGCATTGAATTTGAATCCGACGAGCTTGGCCGGGATGTGGCCCTGATCGTGGTACATGACCACGACCAGATCGTAAAGGCCGCCCAGCATCTTGGAAAAGACGGTGTCGGCCGGTAGCGGACCTTCGGCGTCGATGCCGGCTGTTCTGGCCGCCGCCACCGCAGGTGCAATTTCCTCGTCATCCTCGCTGCCGAAGAGGCCGCCTTCGCCGCAATGGGGGTTCAATCCCGCCACCGCAATGCGCGGAGACGGGATCTCCATCCGCTGCAGCGTATCGTACGCCAGCTCAATGACCCGGAGGACGCGCTCCTTTTTGACCCGGTCGCAGGCCTCGCGAAGCGACACGTGGGTGGAGACATGGGCCACCCGAAAACTGCCGTCGGTCAGCATCATGGTGACCTCGGGGGTTGCGGTGAGGGTGCTGTAGATCTCCGTGTGACCGGCGTAGTGATGGCCGGCGGCGTTAATCGCCGCCTTGTTGATAGGACTAGTGACCGTTGCGTCGATTTGATCGACCAAGGCCATTTCAATCACCTTGGCCACATATTCAAATGCGGCCTGACCCTGTTCGGCGGTGACCTGTTTGTGACGCAGACGGCCGATGGGCATGTTCTGCAAATCCAGCACATCGATTGTTCCGCACTCGTACCGGCCGTCAGCCGGTCTGCCGCAGCGCTGGATCGTCAGCGGCAGGCGGCAGAACCTCACTGCCTCGATCATGACCTCAGCGTCGCCGACCACCAGCGGACGACAGATGTCGTAGAGCTCCGGTTCGGCCAATGCCTTGACGCAGATCTCCGGGCCGATCCCGCCAGGATCGCCCATGGTGATGCCTAAAAGAGGTTTGTTGGGAGTTTGAGTCATC
>Ga0272441_10011800_pt1 | contig 12897 bp, 8 predicted proteins | sample SSMProp6N_FD_193582 | JGI IMG/M metagenome (GOLD analysis project Ga0272441, IMG submission 193582) | Marine sediment archaeal communities from Little Sippewissett salt marsh, Falmouth, MA, United States - SSM-Prop-6N | ecosystem: Environmental > Aquatic > Marine > Wetlands > Sediment ...
AGACGCCTCGGGATCGATGAGGGATAAGCCCTTTATAGGGTTGATAATTAAGAAAGAGGTGGTGCATGATGCCCTTGCCTTTTGTCTTGGTAAGAAATTCATCTCTGAAACCAATTAGACCTCTTGCCGGAATTTCAAATTCAAGTCGAAGCTGGTCATCGGAAAAATCAATCATGTTAATTGATTTTGCTTTTCTTTTCCCGCAAATTTCCATAATCACCCCCATGGTATCTTTAGGAATATCACAGGTCATCAGTTCTATTGGTTCGCACTTTTCTCCATTAATATTTCTGAAAATAACCTTGGGTTTGGATACCTGAAATTCATAACCTTCACGACGCATGTTTTCAATTAAAATAGAAAGATGAAGCTCTCCCCTCCCTGAAACATGGAAGGTATCGGTAGATTCGGTTTCTTCCACCTTCAAACTGACATTGGTCTCCATTTCTTTAAATAGCCTCTCTCTTAAATGTCGAGAGGTAATAAATTTACCCTCTTTTCCGGCAAATGGACTGTTATTTACCATAAAATCCATAGTTAAAGTTGGTTCGTCAATTTTAATTTTTGCTAAAGCTTCCGGTTTTTCTTTACAGGCAATAGTCTCGCCAATATTAGCATCACTGATTCCGGCTATGGCTACAATTTCCCCTGATTCAGCTTTTTTTACCTCTTTTCTCTTTAAACCTTCAAAAAGATAAAGCTTTGTAACTTTACACAATACTTTTTTCTTGTCCCGCTTGATTAAAGAGACGATTTCCCCTTCTGCAATTTTTCCACGAGTAATCAGTCCAACCACTATTTTTCCCACATAATCATCATTAATAAGATTAGTCACCAGCAATTGCAGGGGAGCATTATATTCCACCAAAGGAGCGGGTATGTGCTCCAAAATGGTTGAAAAAAGAGGTTCAAGGTCCTCCTTTAAGTCCTCCGTAGAAAATCCGGAAACACCTGCACGTGCGGAAGTGTAAATAACCGGAAAATCGATCTGGTCATCATTTGCTCCCAGTTCAATAAATAGATCATAGATTTCATTCAATACTTCGGCAGGTCGAGCACTAGGCCGATCTATTTTATTAATCACTACGATAGGAATAAGATTCAATTCCATTGCTTTACGCAAAACAAATCTGGTTTGGGGCATGGGACCTTCAAAGGCATCAACAATCAAGAGAACGCCATTAACCATTCGAAGTATTCTTTCTACTTCCCCACCGAAATCCGCGTGTCCCGGGGTATCAACAATATTAATCTTTGTGTTCCGCCAATAAACAGATGCATTCTTAGAAAAAATAGTAATTCCTCTTTCCCTCTCCAGATCGTTAGAATCCATAACCCTCTCTTTTACTTCCTGGTTCTCCCGAAAAGTACCGCTTTGTTTTAACATAGCATCAACCAGCGTAGTCTTACCATGGTCAACATGGGCAATAATAGCAATATTTCTTAAATTTATATTTTTCCTCATATTTCTTTCCTTTATCCTAAATGGTGACAAGCAGGCAAATTTGGAGTATACCACAATTACAAATTATATTCAAAATATTTTTCAAAAATTTTTTTACAAACGTTTTTAGCCATTCAAAAACTGAGAGCATGCTTTTAAGGTCGATTGGAGAATTTATAAAGGAGAAGCTCTTGACTAAAAAATACTATTTATCTTCTATGGAAAAGGAAGTGCCTAAGGCTGAGGGGGATGAAAAGCTGGTCTTCTTTTTTCTGCTTACAATGGTCATGGCGGCAAGAACGATAACGGTTAGTAAGTAGGGGGCCATATTAAGAAAAGATGCCGGGATGACGGTTCCGGCAGCCTGCAGTCTGTATTGGACTGCATTGATTCCTCCGAATAGAATAGCCCCGAATACCGCCCTTGCCGGATTCCAGCCGGAGAAAATAACCAGGGCAATGACAATCCATCCCCGTCCACCGGTAATATTTTCAGACCATCCGGGGGTATAGGCAAGGGTAAGATGTGAGCCTCCCAGTCCGACCAGCATACCTCCAAAAACGGTATATATGTATCTTATCTTGGTGACATTAATCCCTACAGCCGCTGCTGTACGGGGGTTTTCGCCAACGGAACGCAAGGATAAGCCGTCTCTGGTCCGATAGAGGTAAAACCAGGCCAGGGGCACAATGATATATAAAAGATAGGTAAGAATATCCTGTTGAAGAAAGGCAGAAAGCACCGGAATATCTCCAAGGAACGGTATTTTGATGATTGGGAACCTCTCCCCGGTAAGTCCGGTCAGATTAAAGCTGTTCCCCGCCGGTCCGAGGCGCTGGCCAAGAAAACTGGCAAAACCTGTACCAAAAAGAGTTAAGCTCAATCCACTGACCACTTGATTTGCCCGCATGGATACAGAAAGAAAGGCATGGAGTAAAGCCATGCAGCCACCGACCAGCATAGCTGCAAGAACGCCAAACAGGAGATTCCCTGTTCTATAAACCACTGCGAAAGCCGTCAGTGCCCCCATCATCATCATTCCTTCAACACCCAGGTTCAGGATGCCTGAGCGTTCAGTGTAGACTTCACCCAGTGTAGCATAGAGCAGTGATGTTCCTGCTCGTATAGTTACCAGTAATAATGTGGTTAATAATTGCATCTCAAACCTCTTATGTTTTCTTGATTCGAATTTTATATTCCGTAAAGATAGTTCCCGCCAGTAGTGGGAAGAGTAATAATCCCTGAATCACTAGTCCCATGGCAGCAGGTAATCCTATCATCATTTGCAGCTGATCACCGCCAACCAGCAATCCGGCCATTAAAATGGCCACAAAAAGAGCCGCTATGGGATTAAGCTGAGACATCCAGGCAATAATAATAGCGGTGTATCCGTAACCGGAAATGATTCCCTTTTGCAGGCGATGGGCTATGGCGGCCACTTCGATTCCTCCGGCAAGTCCGCTCAAGGCACCTGAAAGCAACAGCACAAGGATAATACCCCATTTGATATTTACGCCCAGAGATCGTGCCGCATTTGGATTTTTACCGATCATTTGAATTTCCAATCCCCATTTGGTCCTGGCAAGGAAAAAGAAAAGAATAATGGCAATAACAATGGCAATGAATAAACCCCAGTGTGCACGTCCCAAAAACCGGGGTAGCCAGGCCTCCCGGGGGAAGGGTTCACTACCGGGGAAACCATAACCCTTGGGGTCCCGCCAGGGTCCGTAATAAAGATATTCGGCAAAGAGAATGGCCACATAGTTGAGCATCAGTGTGGTTAGGGTTTCATCGACTTTCCATACTGCCTTCATGACTGCCGGAATACCGGCCCATATGGCACCTGCGGCCATGCCTACCAGTAAACCCAGGGGAAGAAGCATCTGAACAGGTAGAAATTGCCAATACAGCATAATCCATGCTGTGCCAATGGCTCCCCATACATATTGTCCCTCTGCCCCGATATTCCAGAAACGAATCCGAAAAGCCAGTGACACCCCAAGTCCGGTGAGCATTAAGGGAATCGCCTTGACCAGGGTTTCGGAAAATGCCATCCAGCTGCCAAAAGCTCCACGGAACATATATATATAGGTATTCAAAGGATTTGCCTTGGAAAAAGCCAGGACAATACCGCCAAGGATCAAAGAAACGAGGAAGGAAATAATGGGAACCAGGGCTGATATTTTTTGGGAACGGGTTTCTCGCTTGGCCAGACCTATCCTCATGAAGACCTCCTTCTGACCCCTGCCATCATCATACCGAGTTCTTCAATATCGGTAGTTTGTGCATCAACCACTCCCATAATTTCTCCTTCAGACATAACAGCGATGGTGTCAGCCACAGCCATCAGCTCATCCAGTTCTTCTGAAACCAATATAATCGCACTTCCCTTTTCACGTTGTTCTAAAATCTGTTTCCGAATAGCCTCGGTGGCACCGACATCCAATCCCCGTGAAGGATAGACTGCCACAAGGATACCTCTACAGGCATCTATTTCCCGGGCAAGAATGGTTTTTTGAATATTGCCGCCGGAAAGAAATTTGACATAGGTGGAGGGTTCTGGGGTAGAGATATTAAAAAAGGAAATCATTTGTTTTGCGAAGCTGAGAATGCGTTTCGGATGCAATATCCCCTTTTTGCTGAGGGGCTCTTCCCGATATTTCTTCATGGCAAGATTATGGGCAACACTCATGTCTCCCACAATGCCCATTCTACCACGATCTGCAGGAATATAACTGATACCGGTGCGAATCATCTGTATGGGCTGCTTGTTGGTCATATCTTTACCGTCAATTTCTATCCTACCGGAAGATACCGAAAATAATCCGGTTAGTACTCCGGCTAATTTCTGCTGCCCGTTTCCGGCAACCCCCGCTATACCGAGAATCTCGCCAGCTCTAATTTCAAAGGAAATATCCCTAAGGAATTGCCGACCGGTTTCATCTTCTCCATTCACGTGTTCTAGCTTTACCCTGACCGAACCCGGATGAAAAGCCTTTTTTTCCATTCGAAATAAAACTTCTCTCCCCACCATGAGTTTGGCAAGATCACGCTGGGTGACATCTTTGGTGTTACAGACCGCTTCCGACTTGCCCTTCCTTAAAATTTGTACCCGGTGCGAGAATTGAATCACCTCATCCATTTTATGGGTAATAAAAATAGCGGATTTTCCTTCGTCTAACATGGTCATGATGATGCGGTTGAGGTCTCGGGCTTCTTCCGGGGTTAACACAGCAGTAGGTTCATCAAGAATGAGAATACTAGCACCCCGATAAACCAATTTCAAAATTTCCACTCGCTGCTGTTCTCCAACACTCATATTTTGAATCAATGTATCGGAATTTACCTTTAGGTTGTAACGTTTTGATAATTTCTTAATCTGTTCTTTCACTTCTGACATGGACGGGACAAACGGTATATCCCTGAGTCCCAGAATCATGTTTTCTGCCACCGTCATATTCCCTACCAAGGCAAACTCCTGGTGAATCATACCGATACCATGATGCATGGAATCCTGAGGATTGCGTATTTCCACCCGCTTCCCCCGGATAAAAATTTCACCTTCGTCGGGATCGTATAAGCCTGCCAGTACATTCATCAGAGTGCTTTTACCTGCACCATTTTCTCCCAACAAGGCAAGCACTTCGCCGGGATAAAGTTCAAGATTAATGGAATCATTGGCAACCACTCCGGGAAACCGCTTGGTAATACCTACCATACGGAGTACCGGAGATTTAACTTTTTCTCTATTCATGGTCGGTTTTCTCTTTCAATTATCGCTTGGGTATAAAGAGAGCTCCCTGTGATATCAAGACAGGGAGCTCAAATATCATATAACTTATTGAACCTTCCCCACGACACCTTTTACAAAGAAACTCATGTTTAATTTATCCATATCACTCATCACTTGCCCTTTTGGAACGACAACTTCTCCTTCTTGGTTGTAGACAGGACCATTAAATACATCCCATTCTCCGGATTCAATTTTTGCTTTTTTGTCCATCACTAGGTCACGGATATTTTGTGGAACCAACGGACTAAAATCGGAAAGTTTAACCGCATCCTCGGTTAATCCACCCCAGAACTGATGGGTTTCCCAGCTTCCATCGAGCATTTTTCCTACGGTGTCAATATAATAAGTGCCCCAATTCCATACAGGAGATACCAGTACACTATCACCGACGAATTGCCTCATATCGGCATCATATCCAATACTGAATTTGCCTCTTTCCTGGGCTGCCTTGGGTGGTTCAGTTGTATCCTGATGCTGTGCAAGAATATCCGCACCCTGGTCAAGGAGTGCAATGGCTGCCTCCCTTTCCTTTACAGGGTCATACCAGGTGTTGGTCCAAACCACGTGAACCTTTGCATTGGGATTCACTTCCTGAACGCCGAGGGTAAAGGCATTGATGCCCCGAACGACCTCCGGAATGGGGAAAGCTGCTACATAACCGATAATGTTTGATTTGGTCATCTTACCGGCAACCAGGCCAGAGAGATATCGCGGTTGATACATCCGTCCAAAGTAAGTGGCCATATTGTCCGCGGTCTTGTAGCCCGAACAATGTTCGAAATAAACATCCGGAAAGTCCATAGCTACTTCATACATATAATCCATGTATCCGAAGGAGGTGGCAAAAATGGCATCATACCCTTGCATGGCATACTGCCGCATAATACGGGCACTATCCGGCCCTTCTTCGATACTTTCGATAAAACCGACATCAACCTGGTCTCCGTAAACGCCCATCATCTGCTTACGACCAACATCGTGCATATAAGTCCATCCGAGGTCTCCCGGAGGCCCGATATAGACAAAAGCAACCTTAAGTGGCTCCGCCTTTGCTTCTTGAGCAAAAACCAAACTGCATACCAATAATAATAGTAAAAGTATTAATCCAATTTTCTTCATTTGATAACCTCTCCTTTTTAAGGTGTTCCGGCCAGGGATAAGATGTGTTTACACTTTGCCATGCCGGAACCTACTTTTTTATTTTTCTTCCTGCCTGCAGAATCGCAGCTGGTATCTGAACTATTTTCCACCTCCTCTCTGCTGTTGATTCATTCTGTTAAAGCTCTTTTAATTTTTCTTTATATATAGGTCAATTTTTTAAATTACTTCTTGCCTACAAACCATTCGTTTAAAAAAACAGTGTTTATACTTTTTATCAGCCATTAACCGAATGTCCAGGTAATCTTGTTTTGTTTTATTGCTTATAATACAATGTGTTATTTATATACTACAATAATAATTAAATATCCTTCTTTTTTTAAAAAAATTATTTATATATTTTTACTTTTACAGAAATTCGGTAGGAATAAAAAAATAAAAAAGAACGAAGAACCCTCCCCTGTTCTTTTTCGAGACCCATTCCTTGTTCTTGTTTTAAAAATCTTTTAGTTTTTATTTATTGGAAAAAGGTGGTTCGCTCTATTGACATCCTTAAATATTTTATGTATAAGGAGTATGAATATAAAACTAGAATGATTTTTTTATTAAAGTAAAATTTGTTCAGAATTTTTAGAAAATATAGAGGAGAACCATGAATCAAAAAACTACTTCGGACAAGCCTCCCCAGCGAAGGAAAAATGGAAAAGACCGAAAAATATTTTTAGGTCCTGTCCCTGACCTTGAGGAACACGTTCGCCCGGACTGGTGGAGCCGCATCTTTAATTACCTTTATTTAAAAACTGATGGTGACGTAGTAGACGACTCGAGTATAACTTCTGGTGAAATTACTCAGTTCTTAAATATTTTAAAGCTCTCGCCGGAAGATAGAATTCTTGACCTTTGCTGTGGGCAGGGTAGACATTCTCTTGAATTGGCCAAGAGAAATTTTAAAAATATTGAAGGATTAGATCGCTCCCATTATCTAATTCAAAAAGCAAAAGCACGCGCAAAAAAGGAAGATGTGAATATCAAGTTCAGAGAGGGGGATGCTCGTAAAATTCCCTCTCCCCCCGATACTTTTGATGTTGTAACCATATTGGGTAACAGTTTCGGCTATTTTGAGACTATTCAGGATGACCTGAGAGTGCTAAAGGAAGTATTTAGAGTTTTAAAACCTTGGGGAAAGCTTCTTATTGAGATTACCGACGGAGAATACCTAAGGAAACACTTTCAAAGCAGGTCTTGGGAGTGGATAGATAAAAAACATTTTGTTTGCAGAGAGCGCTCACTTTCTCTTGACAAGCAGCGTCTCATATCCAGAGAAATTATTAATCATGTAGAAAAGGGTATGGTAACAGACCAATTCTACGCTGAAAGACTTTATTCTAAAGAAAGTTTAACTCGCCTTTTGGAAACAGCTGGTTTCAGTGACATAACCTTTCATGGCCAAATCTCTCCTGATTCCAAACGAAATCAAGATTTGGGCATGATGGAAAGATGTATCATTGCCACAGCCGTGACTAAAAAAGAATGGACACCCGTTAAAAAGAAACCCAAAAAAGAGCTAAAAAATGTGGTAGTAATTTTGGGAGACCCTCAAAAAGCAGACCCCTTAAAACCTTCTACCATATTTGATGATGATGATTTTTACACAATAGACCAATTAAAATCAGGATTAAAGGAACTGAAAAATTTTAATTTTAATTATCTAACCAATCACGATACTTTAATACAAGATTTAACAAAAATGAAAGAGAAAATTAATTTTGCCTTTAACCTGTGTGATGAAGGTTACTACAATGATGCACAAAAAGAACTCCACATACCCTCTTTGCTGGAAATGCTCGGTATAGCATACACCGGCTCAGGACCCCAATGTCTTGCTTATTGCTATGACAAGTCATTGGTACGTGGCATTGCCAGGGAGATGGAAATCCCGGTACCGGAAGCTTTCTTTATTAAACCCGAAGACACCACCTTTGAATTGACTTTTAGTTTTCCGGTCATTGTAAAACCGAACTTCGGAGATTCCAGCTTTGGGATTACTCAAAATAGTGTGGCCAATAGTTTTGAAGAATTAGTCAATGCTATTTCAGAGATCAGGGAAAAATTTGGGTACGACAAACCTATCCTGATTGAGGAACTTCTTACCGGAAAAGACCTCAGTGTCGGGATAATAGGAAATCCTCCTGAGTCCTATACCGTCTTACCTATTATTATGGCAGATTATTCATTACTTCCAGAAAACTTGCCACAGATATGCGGTTACGAATCGAAGTGGCTTCCGGAGTCACCTTACTGGAATATAAAATCTACTGCCGCCGACCTTTCGGAAGATATAGAAAAATTTATTATAGAGTGTTGTTTGAAACTATCCGAGAGGTTGGAATGTAAAGATTACTGTCGATTTGACTGGAGAGTCGATGCGAATGGTACCCCAAAGCTCCTTGAAGTCAATCCTAACCCAGGTTGGTGTTGGGATGGTCATCTGGTCAAGATGGCCGAGATTGCAGGGATATCATATGGCGAAACCTTAAAAATGATTTTACAAGCAACTGAACAACGGCTTGGTCTACACAGACCATAGCTCTTTCTTCTTAATAGTGTAATCGCTTAAATTTAATTTTTTAATAAATAGGGCATATCCTGGAAATAAAATAGGGTGTGTCCTATTTATTTAATATTTAATAGTAGATTCCACTTTCTCAAGTCTTTTTTCTACATCTTTAAAGTAAGCTTCAAGTTTTTCCAAATTAAGAAATTCCGGAGCAGTATCAGGAACGCTTAAATAATAAACTATCATATTAGGTATTTCATTTTGAAAATCTTCTATCTCTTCGCTTTGATAAAAGAAAAATGTTCTTCCCATCATCTCTTTAAATAATTCTCGATTTAATTTGATAATATTTTCTTTTTTTAATTTTTCTCCTTTAATTATCCATTCCTCTGAATCTGAAAATGGATCGGTGGCAATGAGGCTAAAGATATGAAATGGATTTAAATTATCTTCTTGATTAATTATTTTAACATATACCCAGGAATTACTTTCTTCTGAACCCTTAAGGATAGCCCAAAATATAGAAATTCCCCTTGCTTTAAAAACCGAATCTGCTCCGTGATATTTATTAGGTTCGGTTTGCTGTTCGGCAGCTGCCGAAAGATTACCGAATATACTTAAAGCTAAAAACAGACAGGTAAAAAAAACAAAAATCCTTCTTTTCATTTTTAATCTCCTTTCTCTTTAAAAATTTTCAGTTCTTTTTCAGCCAAATGTACTCCCACCTCTTGATTTAATAAATATTTTGCATATTCAATAGCGTTGTAAGAGGTTATATTTAGCGTACAACCGCACACATCTACGGCGAATTCGACTTTCTCTCCCAAAAAGACTTTTTCAGTAATAGTGCCTTTTAATTTTTTCTCTTCAGCTTTTTGAGAGAGTTCTACAAATTCAGGTCTGATAAAAGCACTCATTTTTTGTTGGGACTTAATGCCATCTGGGGCAGTGGTAATTTTGTAAGTATGATTAAATATTTTCACTATAATAAAACTATTGTTCACTTCCTGTACTTCTGCAGGAAGGCTATTAATTCTGCCAATAAACTTGGCTACAAACTCTGAATTCGGTTGAAAATATAACTCTTCTGCTGTTCCTACCTGTATTATCTTTCCTTTATTCATAATGGCGATGTGATCAGATATAGCCATTGCTTCCTCCTGATCATGGGTTACATAAATAGAAGTCATGTTTAGAGATTGCTGCAGACGCCTTATTTCGCTCCGAGTATGAACTCGTAATTTTGCATCTAAGTTTGATAAAGGTTCATCCAGCAGAAGAACTTTTGGTCTAATCACAATGGCACGGGCAAGGGCTACCCGCTGCTGTTCTCCGCCAGAAATCTGATGGGGGAATTGAGCTTCATAACCGGTTAAGCCCACCATGGCTATAACCTCATTAACTCTCTCTTTTTCTTCTTTTAGAGGAATCCCCTTTACTTTTAGACCATAAGCAACATTTTCATAAATAGAAAGATGGGGAAAAAGAGCGTAGTTCTGAAAAACAAAACCAATATTCCGTTTATTTGCCAACAAATTTGTTACATTTTCTTCTCCAAGAAAAATCGTCCCCTGGTCTGGTTGTTCAAAACCGGCAACCATTCTTAAGGTCGTGGTCTTGCCACAGCCAGATGGACCCAATAAAGTTACCAGCTTAGCATGTTCGATGTCCAAATTAACATTATCAACAGCTTTTACCTTACCTTTTACCCGGTGCAGAAAGGTTTTATGAATATTATTCAAATGAATTCCGATTGCTTCCATATTATCCTCCTAAAATGTTAGACATATCGATTGCTCCTGGCCCGCGGAATAACCTGAGAAATAAATTAATAAATATGATCACTATAAAAACGATGACTACTACCAGGGTGGAAAAAGCAGCAGCAACTCCCAATTCCAATTCGGTCATCTTCTCGAGAATACGAACGGTAATAAGGGTCCAGTTTATAGAAATTAAAAATATGGTTGCGCTGATTGCTGTCATTGAACGGATAAACACTATCCCTAAACCGCTAAACAAACCGGGAAGAATAAGCGGTATGGTTATGCGTTTAAAGGTAGTGGTAGCATTGGCCCCCAAGCTAAAGGATGCTTCTTCGATGCTTGGGTCGATTTGCTGAAGGATAGCTACCGTAGTCCGAATCCCTGTAGCACCGTAACGGAAGACATAACAAGCTATGATAATAATTGCCGTTCCGGTTATCATAATCGGGGGATTATTAAAAGCAATTAAATAGGCGATGCCTACTATAGTTCCGGGCAAAGAGTAATTAACCAGAGAAACAATCTCCATAGCAGATCGGGAAATAAAGGTCTTTTTAGAGATTAAGTACCCCACAATAACTCCATAAAAGCCCCCCAGCAACATTCCTGTAGTGGCAATAATAAGGGTATCTTTTATGGCTTTTAATCCTTCGGTGAAAACAACCGTATAATGCTGTAAGGTAACCTGATAATTAGCCCCAAATGCCTTGATAATAGAAGCATAGAATAAAAGAAGATAAAAATATAGAATTAAAACGGAAACAAGGATGCATACGACAAGAAATATTTTTCCGGTCATCGAAGTAACGCTTTTTATTTGGGTTTGCGCTCCTGCTTTACCGGTAATAGTCACATAATATTTTCGGCTTACCCAATATCGCTGAAGAACAAATACTGAAAAAGCGGGAACAAGAAGAATGAAAGATAAAACTGCCCCTCCCCTTATATCAAATAATCCGGTAATCTGGAGGAAGGCTTCGGTGGGCAGTACCGGAAACCTACTTCCTGCCAGAATTAAAGGAGTAGCAAAATCGGCCAAAGAGGCAGCAAAGAGCAAAAGAAAGGAATTTGCTAATCCCGGAATAGCAAGCGGTAGGGTAATGGTTTTAAAGACCCTTCCCCGGGAACTTCCTAGACTAAAAGCCATATCTTCTACTGTAGGGTCAATACCAGATAGAACAGCTTTTAGAGTAAGATAAGCAATAGGGAAAAAGGTAATAGTCTCGGCAAAAAGCACACTATGTAAACCATATACATTGAAGGTTTTTATTCCTAATAAATTATAGGTTATAAGCCCTCTCCGCCCAAAGGAAAATATCATAGCAATGGCTGTGGTGAAGGGAGGAGAAATAAGAGGCAGTATAATGGTACCATCTAAAAATTTAGACCAGCCCTTGGAAAGATTAGCCCGAACAGAAGTGAAGGCAAAGAAAAAACCAAGAATCGTCCCTGATAAGCCAACCAGAGCAGCCAGAAGAAGACTATTCCAAAATGCTTGTATATGATTCCGTTTATTCAGAATTTCCAGGAGATTGGATAGGGTAAAATGCCCGCTTTTTTCAAAAGTTAATATAATTATTTTTGATAAAGGGAAAAGAATAAATAATAATAAAAAGAACCAAATTACCATGATGCTTAGTAAAATTGCCGGGTCCTTGGGTAAATTGGCAGATATTTTTTTCTTAAATATACTTAAAAAAGCGGGCATTTTTTCTCTTTCTTTCGATATATTATCTTAATTATTTGTCATTATTAGTTACGGTAAAACTTTTTCTACCCATTCATCTACAATCCGTTTACGGTTTTCTCCGGCCCAAACGCTGTCGATGGGGAAAATGTTTGCGTCTTTTACCACTGCGGCCAAACTTGGTTCAATTTCTACATCAGGATGTGCAGGAATAAAGTTAATCTGGTATTTTGCAAAAAGATTTTGCATTGCCGGACTGGAAGCCCAGTCTATTAATTTTTTACCTAATTCGGGATTTTTGGCTCCCTTAAGTAAGGCAATTGCCTCCGTAGAGGTACCGATTCCTTCCTTGGGGAAAGATACTAATACATCATAGCCTTCTTGTTGAGTTTTCAGGGCATCGACTATAAAAAATATTCCTGCCCCGGCTTGACCTAAACCGACCGGAATGGTTCCTCCTCCACCACTTTTAGTATAAACCTGAACATTGGCACGTAATTTTTTCATGTATTCGAAAGCTTTATCTTCGTCTCTATTAAAAACTTGAAGGAT
>Ga0272441_10011801_pt1 | contig 12896 bp, 7 predicted proteins | sample SSMProp6N_FD_193582 | JGI IMG/M metagenome (GOLD analysis project Ga0272441, IMG submission 193582) | Marine sediment archaeal communities from Little Sippewissett salt marsh, Falmouth, MA, United States - SSM-Prop-6N | ecosystem: Environmental > Aquatic > Marine > Wetlands > Sediment ...
AATGTTCTTCTTCTGTAGGAAAGGATATAAATCGATATGCGTCTTTCATTCAGATAATCTTTTTTACCTTTATTGGCGTGTTGGATTTGATTTGTTGTAGTATCAGACATTAAATTTCTCCCGAAAGGGGCTGTTTAATAATAAAATAAGGTTAATTCAGGGGAAATCAAGACGGGGAAGGGATTATTTTGAAAAAAAATAAGCAGGGCGGATAAGATGATGAGAACACACAGGTCAGCCACGGGGAGGTTGTCCGAAACCACACAAATTTGTGACATAAAATTAGTGGGACAAGCGTCCCCGCTTGTCGTTCAAGGACTGTGTTAATCGGGGACGATTGACCTACCGGGCACAGCACGCTGTGCACCTACAAACACATCTGATTGAAAATAACGGAAATAGTTTTTGAGAATCAGTATAATTTTCCAGTTCAGGAATTTCAGTATTATTTGAATTTTTTCAGCAGTTTGTTATATAACCATGCAAAGATAAAACAGCAAATAAAACCGTCAGCAAATCCATAAATCAATCCGACGAGTCCTCCGATGATACTTATTGAATAACCCGGATATAAACCACCCATCAAATCGAGAAAAGAAGCACCGTAACCGGTGAGCCATGATATTCAGGTCAAACCTGCCATACAGATAGCCCATAGAATACCACCTGTCAATCCGAAGACTTTTGAGTTCAGTTCCATAGTCCATTCTCCTAAAAATTTATGGTGTAAATCTTATTATATACTGAATCCAGCATTTTACAGGTTTATTATTCAAATATGCAGGTGACCACCGAGCCTTAAAAATCGCCTTCAATGCAGCCTTCTTAAAATCTTCCTTAAATTGTTTTGTATCACATTTTACAATTTCTGCTTTTTGTGGTTTGCCCTTCTCATCAAGCAGAACTTTCACAATAACAACGGCTTCCGTTTTAAATCCAGCAGCAGCTTTCGGATAATGTGGTTTCGGTTTTTTAATCTCTCTGGGAATTTTTGATACATTTATGACTTCAACAGGTTCTGATTGATTGCATTCAAAATTTGACTTTGTTGCATAATCCCCCTTTTCAATGACACGGGAATCAGTGTTATTGGATCTGATCTCTCGTTGATTTGAGCAATTAAAATTAAAAGAGAGTATCAAGGCTGAAATGAGAACAATTGAAAAATTAATCCTGAAATATCCGGTCATGAATTTCTTTTCTGTTAAAAGCATTGTTTAAATGAATTATAACATATTGGAAAATCCTTTTGATGAATCAAAAATTTCGGGGTGAAGAGTTCGAGTAAATTCAATATATAGGTCTTTTGATTTTTCTAAACATTTAGATTTTTTTATAATTTGACAGTGTTGAAAATATCTGTATTACTGATGATCCCGATGATATTCGTACCGTCAAAAACAGGTGCCCTTCTAATACCTGCATTATTGAAGAGACGTGAACAATATTTTAGTGGAAAACCGGGTGAAACCATGACCAGAGGTTTTGTCATGATCTCGAAAACTTTAACCTCACGAGGGTCCTTTCCGGGATCAACAATTTTGTGTACGACATCTTTACGTGTCAAAATACCCCATGCATCATCCTGAGCTCTTCTGTTAACAATTAGGCTCGAGACTTTATTATCTCTCATTGCTTTTATTGCATCGGCGACATTTTTATTTCCATCAATGTAGACTACATTGACGCTCATGACGTCATGGCATGTTGCGAATCTGACATCTTTCAAAGGCTTTGCTACCATTTTTCACCTCCATTTAAATAATTTGAGTCATTGAAGAATCTTCTCGATCTCACCCCGTAGAGATCTATTGATAATAAAAAAAATATTATTTTATCGATTTTTGGTTTTAACTTACTCCCTAATAAATCTCATCATTTTTATACCACATTTGATAATTATTTTGCAAGTAAGAAATATACAAGATCAGGATCTGAAGTAACAATTGAATAGCTTCATTCTATCGATTATCAAATGGATAATAAATAAGCATTTTTGATGTAGAATGATAATTATAATTGTGAATATCAGTTTAATAGAAGAAGTTGTTTCAGGGTTTGCATTTAAAGATTCCCCAAAAAAATTAAATATTGGTTTATTTTATTTCGATCACCTAATATTACTATTGAAGTAATATTTCTAAAAAATCCATTTTCCCTTGACAAATCTTTTTTTTACCGTTATAAATAATATGGCGTTAATTATGAATCTTAATCTAAAAAAAGGAGTAAAAATAATATGAGTTCAAGAACTATTTTTAGAGATCTAGGTTTCATTCTTGCTTTGTTTCTATTATTTGGCTTTTGTCAGGACTCAATTGCACAGACTTATTCTGAAGGAGATATAGCGAATGACTTCACTCTTATGGATGTTGATGGGAATGAAGTCTCGCTATATGATTATGAAGGATATGCCATATTCATCAATTTTTTTGGAGTTGGCTGAAGTTGGTGTAATGTGGAGTCTCCACGTTTAGAACAGGAAATATGGGCAAGCTATGCATTATTAGGTGGAAACCCGAATGGTGTTCCAGTAGTAGTACTCGGTATTGCCGATATATTTGGAGCTTACTCAAATAATCCAAGCGGTGATTATACCACTGGAGTGAATTTGGTTAACGATTATATTGATAATCATGGCTTAACATTTCCAATTCTTATTGATGAGCAAACAAATGTTATAAAGAGCACTTACAGTATGGGAGGTTCTCCTCACAATGCAATAATCAATGGTACTTCTGGAGATCCCCAATATCAGCAGTGGGAAATCATCTTAAATAGTGCTGGTTACAGTGCTAATTTTTCATATTATAAAGATCCGATTGATAGCATAGAAGGTCAGCAGGAACCGACGTTGACCGCAACAGCAACGATGACAGCAACTCGAACAGCAACGATAACAAGGACTCCGACAATAACCATTTCCCCAACGATGACGGTTACATCAACACCTACTTTCACAGCCACGCCAACAGCGACAATCACATCAACTCCCATGGAAGCTCCAAACCTATCAAATGGTAAAGTATCCCCAATCTTGGGTAATGTTTATTCTATATTTACATATTCTATAGAATATTCTCATAATCAGGACATTCCTGCTAAATACAAGCATCTTGTCATCAACGAGTTATCGACAAGTAAGACTTACACGCTCAAGATGGTCGAGCAGAAAGTCGAGAATGGGATAACCACATATGAGTTTAAGGCAAAACTCCCGGTAGGCTCATTCTCTTATTATTTCTATTTTGTAGATGATAATGGTAAGGATGCCAGATTCCCAGCATTGGGTGTTTTAGAAGGACCAACCTGCAATGCTGCTCCACCTTTTAATCCGACACCGGAGCCGTTACCAGGCGAAACCCATATGCCTTACTGGATGACAGATGCGAACAATGGCATAGATACTTTACTTGCCCTTAAAAACCTGGATTCTCTACCCAAAATATTTCTCCTGACACTTTTTGATTCAAATGGCATCGAAATTGGTTCAATGCAGCAGACTTTATTGGCGAACGAGACAAAGCTCCTCAATTTTAGTGGATTTGTCACAGTGCCTTACCGTATAACCGGAAGAGCAATGATCAGCTTTGGAGAAGGCAATATATCAGCCTGGGGAGCGGTTTATGATCATGATGAATTCAAAGGTTATCCTCTTTCCTTTGGAATGCCAGTTAGTCAACCGGTTTATTTGCCTTTCTGGCAGGTCAACGATGCAAATGACACCGAGATCTTTATCTCAAACGTTCAGTCAAACGATGTTACAGCGAATATTTCCCTGAGCAACCAGCAAGGTTTAGAAGTTGTTAATTTGACTAAAGTAATAAGTCCACGAAAAACTGAAACAATTTCGGTTAGTAATTATGTTACTTCAGGTTTGGGGAGCGGTTACATCACTTATTCACCTGATGATGAGCTTTTGTTCCATGCCCAGGTTACGAATCTTCTTTCAAGAACCGGACTACCGATAACACTTGATAATCCGCATACAGCCGGTTCCGAGGGAACAACGCTTTATATGCCGTTTTGGCAGACAGATGAAAATCTTGGTATCAGTTCTAACCTGATATTCACAAACTTTGGTCTTGGCAATACCCAGATTGATATGAATTTTACATCGATGGGTGGTTTAAACTTGCACAACGATTCAGGTAATATTGAACCTTCAAAGATGTTCGTTTATGAATTGGCAAATTCAATTCCTAACGGATTCGGTACAGCTCAGGTTTCTTTTAAAAACAGCTCAATACTACCTTTCACGATAATCAATATTGCAAAAACCGGAACTTTTTATCCTCTAACTTTACAGGAGAAAAGCGAATCACCTATAGATTTTCCATTTTGGCAGGTATCCAGAAGACAGGGAATTGACACTCTTATCTTCCTTTATAATGTTGGAGATGTTGACGCTAATCCTGTTCTTACTTTCTATTCACTCACCGGTGAACCAATGAATCCGGGTATTGAGATTCCAATTGCTTCCAATCAAATGACATATGTCAAGACGAGTAATTTATTTGGTGAGAACATGGGATCTGGCAATATAATCTGGGGTGCAGGTGATCTCGTAATATGGGGAGCCATTATAAACCTTGAAAATCAACTTGGTTTTCCATTATCATTTAATTAGAATTTAAATAATTGTAAATAAAAAAAGGCTCTCTTTTCAGGGAGCCTTTTTGCTTTATTGATAGAATTTGAAGATCTCTTAAAGTGTCAGGAATAGTTATGACCAGAGCCAGGGAAGAAGGTCGTTTATTCCTAAAAACATAATTATGGATTATTCAAGCTCGGAATGACAAGACCAAGAATTGCTTTTTTTACACCACTAGCCCCTGTTCATTCAGGAATAGCTCAATATTCCGAAGAGCTGCTCCCATATCTTTCAGAAACTTTCGACATCGACATATATATAGATGAATATACTCCTACTGATAAATGGATAACGAATCACCTCGATATTTTTCATTACTTAAGATTCGATTCGAATTTATCCCGGAGGAAATATCATCAGATCATATATCATATGGGGAATAACCTTTATCATACCTATATGTATCCATTCATAAACAGGTATCCCGGGATTCTCGTTCTTCATGATTATGTTCTTCATCATTCCCGAGCCAAGGCTTATCTTTCAAAGAATGGCAGCGAAGAATACAAGAAAGAGATGATAATTGCATATGGCGAAAAGGGTAGATTTATTGCTAATTGCGTGATCCGGGAAAGGTCCGGCAGGGAAGTCTTTATTGATCATCTTCCATTTAACGAGCGTTTTATACGAAATTCCGGATCGGTGATAGTGCATAATAATTATGTTCGTGAAATGCTGGCGTCAAAATTCAAGGGAAAAGAGTGCGCATTTATTCCCATGGGAATAGAGATTCCTGAGAGTTTAAAAAATCCTGATCAGGAAAAGGGTAAGCTTGGTTTCAATAAGGATACTATTATAATCTCTTCATTGGGTCATATTTCATCTAACAAGAAGTTCAATCTTGTCTTCAAAGCATTAAGTTCAATTTTTAACAATATACCTGAATTCAAATTCATACTGATAGGATCTTCACTTCCTGGTTCGAATCTCAAAAAGCTCGTACCTCGAAAATTGTTAAAAAATGTAATTTTTACAGGATATGTTACGCCGGCTCTTCTGGAAACTTATCTTAACGCAACCGATCTTTTCATTAACCTCCGGGAACCATATACGAGAGAAGCATCGGCGGCGATGCTGCGGTGCATGTCTTATGGAAAACCTGTAATCATTTCTCACCTGGTCCACAATTATGAGATACCTGAAAACATCTGTTACAAAGTGTCTTTTAGTCCCAAAGAATTAGATGAGATCAAAAGTAAGATAATAGAATTTTGCGAAAACCGTGAAACAGCCGAAAGGATGGGTCGTTTAGCAAGAAAATTTGTGTTTGAAAACCATTCTATAAAACAGAGTTCTAAAAGATATAAAGAATTTATTATGACACATCTCAGGAAAAAGCAATTAAGGGCTCGAAATACATATCTTTCAGCCAATACTATCGATAGATTGACATCAATTCCTACATCTATGCTTTATGGAAATGAAAAGGGTTCATCAATTTCTAATGAAAGTATAATCCATAAAGAGAAAGAATATCTGGAAGATCTGTTTCTGGATCTTGGAATTATCGGTGATCCGGATCTATTTGTAAAAAATCTCAATAAATGAAATTTTCTACGGGTACAAAAAAAATTCTTCAATTTTTTATTCCAGTACTCTTGCTTGTAATTTATTTCCCATTTTTGAATGCACCGTTTTTCAGGGATGATAATGGTTGGATTGTCGCTACATATGCAGAGAATTATATAAAGCATTCATTAACCTCAGGTGACCATTCAGGATACCCATATTTTAGACCTGTATCAAGAATCCTATTTTATTTTTTGCATTACTTTGCAGGCAATAATCCCTTTTTTTATCATCTTATCTCGCTAACCCTCCATTGTGTTTGCTGCATTCTCCTTTTCCTATTTTTATGCGAATTTATACCGAAAAGGGTAGACCGTTATTTTTGTTGTCTTGCATTTTATATTTTCCCAGGATTCAATGATGCAGTTTTCTGGGTTAGTAACTTATCCGATTTACTTGTTGCAGTGTTGATTCTTTCGATGTTGCTAATAAATAAAAAGCTGGTTAGGGGTATTTCCTGTGTTTTACTAATCTGGTTCATATGTTTTTTTGCGTTTTTTACAAAGGAGAATGCATTAGTTCTGCCCTTGATCCTTTTAATTTTCGATTTCAAAGGAAGGGAAGGAGGAGGATTACGCATTTTGGATGGTTGGTTAAAATATTCTGGACTTTTCATTATTTTCATTTTTGCTCTATTCATTCATTTGCAAATCACTTTTGCGGCGCCGTCATCCACATCAATCAATTTTGATCTTTTTTCTGTTATTCAAAATTTGATCAAGTATTTTCAATACTCTTCTTTTCCATTTTTCATTTATGGTGGAATGGGAACATCAAATATTCATATATTCAGGATTTTATTTCCTGTTTTTTTAATTTTTCCCTTAGTCTGCATTTTTCTGATTAAAAAAGATCTTTTCATATTAAAGTTTTTTTTATCTTACATAGTATTGCTTTTACCTTATGCAGCAACAAAACATTTTTCATTGAGATATTTATATACTGCGTCACTATTTTTCATTCCACTTTTTTTTGAAGTTCTGGAGTATTATTCACAGGTATTTTCGAGGAGAAATGTAAGAGGATTATTTTACACTATTGCATCTATTGTTTTGATTGCATATATATTTCAAACTGTCAATAACCAGTTGTTATTCAGGCAAAGAGCGGTTAAAGATATGGAAAATCCGCCTGGAGTAGCATTCAACAAGATCTTGATTACCATCGAAGGTGCTGATGGATCTCAAGAACTCATGCGATTCAGACAGGGATCAGAGCTTTTTATTTCAGATTTTGTTGGAATTAATGGGGAAGCAAGGGATTTTTACAATGTTTTAGAAGATCCTGAACAAAACAAACCCGTATTTTATATTCACAGGAAGGGTAGTTTTGATGTATGCTGGTTAGTGAAGGAAGGAGTGATAACTCTATTTCTTCAAGATTTGATTTTGAAAGGCAAATCTGTAATAAATTTAGAACTTTTTGTAATTAATATACTGGAAGAAAGAGAGCATCAACGGTTTTTGAAAATAGAATTGAATGATCTTTCTGTTAAAGAAAAAATTGTAAAAATGGGTAAATCAACATTAAAATCAGAGTTTTCAATTAAAGAAGCTTTGCGAATAGATATCGGGTTTTTAATGGATAATGACTGATTGTCGTTTTGAATAAATCAATTGTGAAAATTTGTGACTTTTGGTTCTGTTATATTGCTTCTGGTTCTTTGTAAGATAACCCTTTATTTTCAAGCATTTGAAGGGCAAGAACCATAAAACAACCTTGACAATTACCCCATATTTCTGTATAATTGAATATGATTGATAAACCGACAGAGTTAATAAGCAATGTCAATAATATCAAATATCAGGAGAGATACAATGAATAATAAATTGAATTTTACGGATTTAACGAGGATGATCCTCGTATTCATGATGATTTTCTTATTCGGATTTCTATACAATCTTGAAGCTCGACCCGAATTTGGAACTAATTGTAATGTGGTAATAACCTTGAAATCTAACAACGTTGATGCAATGGATCAACATTGCAGGACATTGAGAAGTATGGGAGTAAAAATACATCACAGATTTCTCCCCAAAGTCCTGATAGCTTATGTCCCACCGACAAAGCAAAAAGTGGTATCCTCGTTGAGTTTCATACAGAAAATGAATTACGGTTATGTAATTTATGATCCACAAAACATTGAAAGAATGCGGGGTGCAGGTTATCATTTCTGGAACAATTATTTTATAAATCCCATGCCACCGGATCGACCAGTTCCTGATTATCCGCCTCCCAACGATATGAAGATAGCTGCAGATAAATATCAATATTCTGGAAAGTCAACAGAAGCAACGGGACCAAGTGGTAAAGGATTTTCTGACACTTCTGAATTCTTTCTCGGTGATATTATTGTTTCAGTGATTTTCCCGGAGAGTAATGGCTCCCAGGAAAACTGGACAGCCAGTCAATTTTCTAATGCGACTACTTATATTGCGCAGGGTTTGGATTGGTTAAAAGCGAGAATGGTTCAAGCCGAAACTTCAACAAATATTTCTTCGGATATGTATATTGAATTTTCATATGTTGATTATGAAGTTACCCCAACTGATGTTGAACCAATAGACCAACTAACATCTACACATGTAAGTCCGGGGAACTTTGTAGATGATGCGATGGTTGCACTCGGTTATAACTTTGGTGGAGTTCTTAACAAAGTTCGTACATATGTGAATGACCTTATCGATAACACAGGAAGCGAAGAATATGACTGGGGATTTACAGTATTCGTAGTCAACGATATGAACGATCCAGATCACATGTTTCCAGCTCCTGAATATGGTTTTGCATATGCATATCTCGGTGGACCTTTGGTTATGATGACATATAACAACGATGGTTATGGTCCTTCAAACATGCCTGCGGTTACAGCTCATGAAACCTGTCATATTTTCTATGCTCTTGATGAGTATCTATCTGGTTCAACTGGACCGGGACCCTGTGATGAATATTCAGGTTATCTAAATATACAGAATGCTAATAGTCTTGTACCACCAGCGTATGGTGGAACATGCGATCAATATATGAACTGTATCATGCGTGGACAGGTTTCTCCATATTATAGCAACGAAATGTGTAAGTATACTAAATGGGCTGTAGGATGGGAAGATGCAGATGCCAGTGGAATTTTTGACATTCTTGAATTTCCTCCTGACAATGAATTTCTCGAAGTTCCTCCCGACCCGACTGCCGATAATACTCCGACATTCAGGGGAAGAGCTTATATAGACCTTGAAGATCCGCCACCTTATGATGTTAAACCCAACAATAATCCAAGTGATCCCGGAAGTGATCTAACGACAAACAAGATTAAACGTGATTCAGGAGCAGCAGTCGAGTATTCTTATCAGACCGGGGTATGGTATCCATGTATTCCAGACGATGGAGCATTTGATGATGTTGAAGAATACTGGAACATAACAATATCTCCACCTTTACCAGCCGGTATTTATAATTTTACATTCAGGGTTTGGAATTCAGCGGGTTTATATTATGACAGCTATTATTCTTTTGAAATTTCAGGTTCTGGAACTCCAACCCCAACACCTGAAGTCGACCTGGAACCACCTGAAATAGATACTCCATTTCCTCCGTGTGAGTCATTATTATGGGGACCTTGCGATCCTGATTTTCCGAAGCTACAGCCTGATCCGGGAATTTCTAATTCCAGGACAGTTACAATAGGATGTATAATCCGTGATGCGACAGCAGTAGACGCATCGTCCATTCAATACAGAATAGATATAAATGGTGACAATGACTATAACGATCTTCCTGATGAGGATTGGCGTTATTGGGATAGTTTCCTGGCACCACATGAGGATGAACAGAATATATTATGTAAAGCTGAGGTAACATACCTGGTAGATAAGTTCGGACTTCATTTCGAATGGAAGGCTCTGGACATTTTCGGACCTGGTGACGACGGGAACGGTTGGTCTTATTCTGGTAAATACGGTTATATGGGAATAATGGATGACTGGATTGTCAATATCGACTCAACTCCTCCTTATATCCTATCAGCAACAGCACTTGATACATCAAATCAAGGAGTTGGTATTCAGACCGGTGATACTGTTACGATAGTTTTCAGTGGTTCAACAAATGCATTTTTAATAAATTCTGCTAATATAAACAGTGTTCTACCCTTGAGCAATAATCATTCCTGGTTAGATTCCAGTTATAATTTATTGGGAGCGGATTGGAAGCAAACCTCCGTTCCAAATGATACTCTTGTTATAACATTGCAATCGACAGCATTTTTCCCTCCTTCAGTAGAAATTGGTGATGTTGTATCTACGGATGAGAGTTCGATAAGTGATATTTATGGAAACCCGGTAGTTACAACGACCATAATAAAAGGTAGTTTTGCTGATCCAATGGGACCTGATACGATCTATGTCAGGGTAAACAGTCAAGAGTATCAGGTCATAGTACCTTATGGTACACCTGAAGTTGTATTAACAGCACTGTTTAGCGATCTTGGTCGGGGTAACAATAATATTGCCGCAGCGGAATATTTTATTGATAACTCGACAACACCGGTTGGTGGAGGTTTTCCAATGGTTGCAGAAGACGGTGCTTTCGACAGTGAAACAGAAGTTGCCAGGGCAAACATAGCAATTCCGGGTCAATGGACAAAAGACTCTGCGCATATCATTTATGCAAGAGGTCAGGATAGTGCAGGAAACTGGGGAGAGTTGCATCTCGATAAAGCGGTTACATTGTTTTATGGTGAATATGGACCTGACTGCCTGACACCACCTGTTTTCGATGGAATCAAATCAGCGGAGCAATCGCCTGAGGAATGCGGTGGAATACTCCTGACATGGGAAGAAGCGATAGATCCTAATGACGAAACTTTTTCTTATAACGTATATATTGCCGAGAAATCCGGTCTTGAGAACTTTTACAGTGAAGAAGGACCTAATATCAGGGTAACTTCGGGAAAAACGACGACAGAATGTCTGGTTAGACCTGTCGATATCCCGAATTTTGAACTGAATAAAAAATATTATTTTGTAGTAAGAGCCGAGGATGCTTGTGGAAATGAGGATGTTAATATAAATGAGCTTCCTGCATTAACAAGAGACAATCTGCCACCAGTATTTCTTGGACTTCAGGATGTTGATGATACTATCAGTTGCAAGACTGTCAAACTCGAATGGAATGAAGGTTCAGATGATCAGATGGATTGCATGGCAAAAGAAGGTGAAATAAAATATCAGGTTTTTGTATCCAACTTGCCTAATAATTTTGATTTCAATCAACCTAAAGCTATAACTCATGATCCAGCAGGTATTTTTCTGAATAATCTTCTCCCTAATTTAACTCATTATTTTATAGTAAAAGCAGAAGATCAGGCGAAGGATGACAGTGGAACTACAACTGCAGTTACCAATACGAAATTATCTGATAAAAATCAGGATTGGATGATAGATCAATTCCAGGATTGTTATCTCTATCCCAACAAATATCGAGACTTCAAATACCTGATTGTATCAAATACAGCAACGTCGATTTTTGTGGAGGATGGTTCTCAGATGGTAGTACCGTTTGGAGCTGCTGTTGGTGACAGTTATTATATAGACTGTCAGGGGAATCTTGACGAGAATACGGAGTTCATGGTGGGAACACCTACATGGGAATCATTTGATAGTGGCGATGATGACACAATTCCAGATGAAGATCAGATACCTCCTTATATTATCGATAAGTATCCACCGAATAACGGGAATCCCAAAACTGGATATATCGACGAAGTATCATTCAAGATCCTGGATAATTGTTCAGGTGTCGTGAAAGAATCGATCCAGTTATGGTTAAACTATGTCAATGTATCTAACAAGATGTTAATAGAGCCAATTACAGAAATTGACAAGGATACCGGGGAGTTAGTCGGGGGTTACGAGGTAAAATATTATCCACTGGATAAGAAATTATATAATCTATTTGGTGAGGAATTTGTTTTGATAGTCAAGGCAAGAGATTATTATTGGAATCCTATTCTCGATAATGACTGGAAGATTACTACAGATAGCGTTCCCAATGAGCTTGACGATCCTATCATTCCCGAGCCAATGTAATAATAAATGAGAATGTTTAATTTTAATTTTTTTGGAGGACTAAAAAATGTATAAAAAAAGCTATCGATACTGGATGATAATTCCATTTCTCGTTTTTGGAATGTGTCTCCTGTTAACAGATATAACTTTTGCCCAATGGTCAACAACAATCGCTGTAACGGCTGATGATATGACCGACAAGAATCCGGCAATGACTGTAGCACTGGGTGGAAGGGTGTATGTTGCATTCGAATCAAACAGAACGGGAACAACAACCCCGGGTGATAATAATATCTGGGTTACATACTGGGATGGTATCGAATGGAGTTCGGACGAACAGGTATCTTTAACTTCACAGGAAGAGATCTTTCCTGATATGACAACTGACTCGATGGATCGTCCATGGGTAGTTTGGTTTGTTGCCGGTGGTCCTTATGCGAGATATCACAATGGAACTAACTGGTCGACTCCGATGAGAGTTCACAATGGGACGCTTGCAGGATATTATCCTGATGCTGCAGCCGATAATAGTGGTTATGTATATGTAACATGGCAGCATTACAATGGTGCTGGTTATGATATATATTGTTCCCAGTTCGATCCGGGAA
>Ga0272441_10011802_pt1 | contig 12896 bp, 9 predicted proteins | sample SSMProp6N_FD_193582 | JGI IMG/M metagenome (GOLD analysis project Ga0272441, IMG submission 193582) | Marine sediment archaeal communities from Little Sippewissett salt marsh, Falmouth, MA, United States - SSM-Prop-6N | ecosystem: Environmental > Aquatic > Marine > Wetlands > Sediment ...
CCACCCCTTCCCTTCTGGCCAGCCCTAAAGCCGACCGGGTGGTTTTGACCCCTTCGGCCACCATCGGACTTGACGAGGTGATCCGCGTCAGGTTCTCTCCCTTCCCGAGGCGCAGCCCAAGGGTCCGGTTGCGGGAAAGGTCTCCCGTGCAGGTGAGAACCAGGTCGCCGATCCCCGCCAGGCCCTGAAAAGTAAGGGGATCCGCCCCAAGCGCCATGCCGAGCCTGGCCATTTCGGCAAGACCCCTCGTTATCAGGGCGGCTCTCGCGTTGTTTCCAAGACCAAGACCGTCGCAGATCCCGACGGCGATGGCAATGACGTTCTTCAGGGAGGCGGCGATCTCCACCCCTATAGGGTCACTGTTGGTATAAAGCCGAAAATTGTCGGAGGCAAGGGTCATCTGCACCTTTTCAGTGAGGGCCTTGTTTCGTCCGGCCACCACTGCTGCAGCTGGAAGACCCCGGGCGACCTCGAGAGCAAAGGTCGGGCCTGAGAGGGTCACCATGCGATCCTCTACATTGCCGCCGATTGATTCGGCCAGCACCCTGTCGGAAGTGAGAAAGGTCTCTTCCTCGATCCCCTTTGTCGCGTTGATGAGGACCGCGTCCACGGGGAGAAAGGAGTGGGCTCCTCTCCAGACCTCCCTCGCCAGGTGGGACGGGACGACGGACATCACCATCTCTGCGCCGGCAAGGCACTCCTCGAAATCCGCGGTCGGCTCAACCAGGGCCGGGAGGACCACTCCGGGGAGAAAGACATCATTGACCCTTTTTTTGGCCATCCGCTTTGCGAGATCTTCCTCATGCAGCCACAGGCCGACAGGAATGCCGATCCCGGCGCAATGGGCTGCCAGAGCGGTCCCCCAGCTGCCTCCCCCAATGATGCCGATCCTGCCTGCCTTGTTATTCATCAACGATTTCCGATTACCCGAAGAAGATCTCGGCAATCCGGAAAAGACCCATGTCCACTGTTTTCAACTCATTGACAGCGTCCTTGATGGGGACGGCGTCGATCTTTCCATTGACCATGGCTGCCATCAGACCGAACCGTCCCTCCCGGACCAGTTCATGGGCTTTTACCCCGAAAAGAGTGGCAAGGATCCGGTCACGGGCTGTTGGGGAGCCTCCCCTCTGGATGTGTCCAAGCACCGTTACCCGGGTTTCGAACCCCGTACGCTGTTCGATCTCGCGGGCAAGGTATTGCCCGATCCCCCCAAGGCGGACGTGACCGAACTCGTCCACCTGCTTTTCCTGCCCGTCGGCGAGGATGGGTCCGACATGGTCAGGGGTTTTCACCGCCGCGCCCTCGGCCGCCACGACGATGGAAAAATCCTTCCCGATGGCATGCCGGGCCAGAATAACCTCGGCAACTTCATCCAGGTCAAAGGGTTTTTCAGGTATGAGAATAATATCGGCGCCTCCCGCCAGACCGGCATGGACCGCGATCCAGCCGGTGTGGCGCCCCATGACCTCGATTACCATGACCCTGTCATGGGATTCGGCGGTGGTGTGGATCCGGTCGATGGCTTCCGTTACAATGGAAACGGCCGTGTCGAAACCAAAGGTCACATCCGTTCCCATAAGATCGTTATCGATGGTCTTCGGCACTCCGACCACCGGGAGCTCGAATTCCTCGAAAAGCCTGCTCGCCACACCCAGGGTATCATCCCCTCCGATGGTGATGAGGGCATCGAGATTCAGCCTCCGGAAAGTCGCCACAATCTTCTGACCACCGTTTTCTTCCCTGAAGGGGTTGGTTCGAGAAGTGTGAAGGATCGTCCCGCCCCGGTGGATCAACCCGGAGACGGCGCGCAGGGTCAGTTCCTCGTGCTGGGCGGTCAACATCCCTTTCCAGCCATGGAGGATGCCGATAATATTGTCCCCGTCCTGGATCCCCTTCCGGGTAATGGCACGGATAACGGCGTTTAACCCCGGGCAATCCCCCCCTGCCGTAAGGATTCCGATCCTCATCTGCGGGTCCTCCAAAAGAGTATGATCCTTGTAAAAACTTACAGAACTTCCGGTGACCTGTCAAACGACACCCTTCCAATCAACCGTATTTTAACGCTTTTTTGCAGTTGCACAACAAATCCGGGAAGCGTAGTCTAAAAGAGATCGAGGATTGAAAATTCAGGATTGAGAAAAAAATTATTTTCCAGTCCCGCAACACAAATCCCAGGTCTCATCATTTTTCAGTTCTCAATTCTCAATTCTCAATTTTCCGTTCATTTTTTCCGGAGGAAAATTGGCCGACACCCCTGGCATTCTTTACGTCGCGGCAACGCCCATCGGAAACCTGGAGGACATGACCTTTCGAGCCCTCGAGGTTCTCGGGAAGGTGGGTCTTATCGCCGCTGAGGACACTCGGAGAACCCGGATTCTCCTTTCCCATTACGAAATCCGATCCCGGCTGATCAGCTATCGGGAACAGAACCGGGAAAAATCAACCCCCCGGATCCTGTCACACCTCGCCCAAGGGGGTTCCGCTGCCCTCGTGACGGACGCCGGCACCCCGGGCCTTTCCGACCCCGGATATCATCTCGTCAGGGCGTGCGTGGAAAAGGGGATTCCTGTCATCCCCATTCCCGGTCCAAGCGCCATGGGGGCCATCATCAGCGTTTCGGGATTGCCTCTTGACCGGTTCCTGTTTGAGGGGTTCCTGCCTTCCCGGCCCAAGGCGAGGAGGAATCGGCTTTCCGAGATCGGGGCTTCGGGACTATCGTTCCTCTTTCACGAATCCCCTGTGAGGATCCTCGAAACCCTCCGGGATATCGAAAAAGTTTTGGGGGACCGTGAGGTTGTCATCGCCCGTGAGATGACAAAGTTGCATGAGGAATTCCTGCGCGGCAAGGCCAGTGCGGTGGCAAGGACACTGGAGGATCGGCAGGTCCGGGGTGAGATCACCGTCGCCGTCAAGGGCAGCATGAGCCCGGGCATCAACATCAATCTTCTCGAGGCATCTAAAAGACTGCTGAGGGAAGGCCTTTCGCCTTCCCGCACGGCCGGCGTCCTTTCAGAACTGACAGGGGTCGATCGCCGGTCCCTCTACCGGATCGTTACCGGACTGGCGGAGCCAATGGAAAACGAGGGAGACAATGGATGAGGAAAAGATCAGGGAAATCATTCTGAAACGGATGGTCGAAGGAAAACTCTACTGCGAGGAAGCCTGCAAGATCTCCAAGGAATACGGGATTCCCCTTTCCCTCATCGGGCGGATCTGCAACCAGGGAGAACCGAAGATCAAGATCGCAGGATGTATGCTCGGATGCTTCTAGGAATGGGAGAAGACTTGTCCCCGATTACCTTCGGCGGCGATAACCGGCGATGATCCCGAAGCCCAGAAAAGTGACCACGAGGGAAGACCCCCCGTAGCTCATGAGGGGAAGAGGCAATCCCACCACCGGCAGGAGACCAGCCGCCATGGCGATGTTGATGGCCGCCTGCATCGCGAAAGCGCAGGAAAGCCCGATGATGACCAGGGTGGCGAACCTTGTCCTGACGAACTCCAGGTAGCCCAGGAAGTACAGGGTGAGAAAAAGGATGAGGCCAAGGGCAAGGGCAACCCCGATAAAGCCGAATTCCTCGGCAAGGACCGAGAAGATGAAATCCGTATGCTGTTCGGGGATGAACCTGAGCTGGGACTGGGTCCCCTGCTGAAAACCTTTCCCCACCAGCCCCCCCGATCCTATGGCGATCTTGGACTGGACCACATGGTAGCCGGTTCCAAGTGGGTCCCTTTCCGGACTCAGAAAGTTCAGGATCCGGTTTTGCTGATACTCCTTTAAAGAGAAGAACAGGGAAGGAGCGGCGGCGGCGGCTCCGAGCCCGAGCACCAGGACCGCCGATCGGCGCACCCCGGCAAAAAAGATGACGGGGAGGGATACGAGTGTCAGCAAAAGGGCTGAACCGAGGTCCGGCTGAAGCGCCACCGGAAGGGAGAGGGCGGCGACCATCAGGAGGGGGATGCTGATCTCCTCCAGTCCGTGAGGGGGCTTTGACCTGATCCTTGAAAAATATCTGGCCAGGGCCAGGATAAGGGCAATCTTAGCGAGCTCCGAAGGCTGGAAGTTGAGTCCCCCGAAGTGGACCCACCTCTGGACCCCGGCCGAAACCTTCCCCGCCGCGAGAAGGGCGACAAGAACGGCCAGCACCCCTCCGAAGAAGAGATAGGCTCCCCTTTCCAGGTGTCTCCGATCGGCAAAATAACCTAGAAAGAAAGCTGCCAAGGCTACGCTGAGCCAGTAACCCTGGCGAGCGGGCAAATCGGCATATATTCCGCCCCTTGTGGCGGACCAGATGACCGCGATCCCCCCAAGGGAGAGGATCCCGGCGCATAGAAGCGGGATGGGGTCCAGTTTTCGGAAGGTTTTCATCGAACCTCTCCTGAATCCTCCCCGGGACGGGTGAGTGGGGGATAATATTCCAGGCATTTCCCCAAAACCCGGCGAACGATGGGAGCAGCGGTGGAGGCGCCGTGGCCCCCATGCTCTACGACCACTACCGCGACGAACTGGGGCTCCGCAACAGGGGCAAAACCCGCGAACCATCCATGATCTCTCAGTTCGTAGGGAACCTCCGATTCTCCATCGGGCACATCCTGGAGCCTGACCACCTGGGCGGTGCCGGTTTTTCCAGCCACTCGAAAACCGGGGATCCTGGCAGCCCGACCTGTTCCGTGGGGATCGCCTACAACCCCCTCGAGGGCGTCGATGATCAAATTCCAGACATCGCCGGGGATTTTGATCTCCCTCCGGACCATAGGGTCTCTCCGGTAGAGTTCAAGACCCCTTTCATCCACGATATCGTTCACGAGGAAAGGATCCATCTGAATCCCCCTCCGGGAAACAGTGGCGTAGAGGTTGCACAGCTGGAGGGGAGTGACAAGGACATAACCCTGCCCTATGGCTGCGGAAAGGGTCTCTCCCGGGAACCAGGGTTCTTTCCTCACCCTCCGTTTCCAATCGGTGGAAGGCAAGAGTCCCTCGATCTCCCCGGGAAGATCAATCCCCGTCTTCTTGCCTAGGCCGAGGGCGCCGCCCCATTTGGCCAGGGCATCGATCCCGCACCGTTCTCCTGTCTGGTAAAAGAAGACGTCGCAGGATTCAACGATCGCTTTCTTAAGATCAACGACGCCATGTCCGGAAGGTTTCCAGTCCCGGTACAGGCGTCTTCCATAATAGTATCCCCCGGAGCAGAAAAGGGTCTCGTCGGGGTCAATGACCTCTTCCATGAGCCCCGTAATGGCCGTGACCACCTTGAAAGTGGAGCCGGGCGGGTAAAGGCCCTGAATCACTTTGTTCTGAAGGGGGTGTGCCGCATCTGTGAGGATCTCGTTCCATCTTTTACCCGTCATCCCAAGGGAAAACTCGTTTGGATCAAAGGGGGGAACACTCACCAGGGCGAGAACCTCGCCGGTCTGGGCCCTGAGAACCGCCCCTGCCCCCCGTTCCTCCCCGAAGGCATTTTCCAGCTCCTTCTGAACCCGGATATCAATGGTCAGACGGGCGTCCGCCCCCGGGGTCGGCTCGGTGACCCCAAGAATGCTGATCTCTCTTCCCCTGGCGTCCACCTCAACCTGCCGCCCCCCGTCTTTTCCTCTCAAAAACCCGTCATAGGCTTTTTCCAGGGCGAATTTCCCCACCGTGTCCCTCTTTTTCGCTCCCGGGTACTCTCCCGTACGGAGCTGCTTTTCCGAAATTTCCCCCACATACCCCAGGATATGGGAAGTAGTGCCGCCAAAGGGGTAATACCTGAGAGGGACCACAAGGAGGACCGCTCCTGGATAATGATCCTGCTGCGTTTCAAAAAGAGCGACCTCCTGGAAATCGAGATGTTGGAAAACCTTGACCGGCCGGTACGGAACCTTGCCCGCGTCCTCCCGGAAACGCCGCAGGGCCTCCTGGCCGTCACGCCCGAGGAGGGCGGCCAGAGCGAGGACGGTCTCCTCGGCGCTCCTTTCTGTGTCCTCGGGAACAATGGCAAGGGAATAGTCAGGGGTGCTGTCGGCGAGGATGATCCCGTTCCTGTCCAGGATGATTCCCCTTGTGGCCGGCATCTGAACGATCCGGATCCGGTTGTTGTCGGCCAGCCGCTGGTAACGGGAATGGTTCAGGATCTGGAGTTTCCAGAAAAAAATGACCAGGAAAAGAAAAACCAGGATTATGAGGCTGACGGTGATGGTCAGCTTCCTTTCCAGGCCCGGCAGAATCTCCCCGTTCCTCTGGGTAATCGGACTCAAGGATCAATCTCCCAGACTCAATTCCTCCTCCTGTCTGATTCCGCTGACCACTTCAAAACGAGACAGAAGGACATGGAATCCCAGGGCGAGGATGGAATTCCCCAGAAAGGCCCACAACAGGAAAGGAGAAAAAACAGAAGGACGGGCCTGACCAAACAGAGCCAGGACCGCGAACTTGGACAGGATGGAGAACAGCACGGCCCCGGCTACTGAAGTGGCGCGGTGGCCGATGCCTCTGACAAAAAGCGTTTCTTTAAGAACCCCCCCCGTGTATCCTGCGACGATCTTGGCCACGCCGTTTATTCCGAGGACTCCCCCCGTCATGGCATCCTGCAGGTATCCGACAAGGGCACCGGTCATCATTCCTGACAGGGTTCCGCGGGTGAGTGCAAAATGGATCACCGGGATGAGTGCCAGATCCACCCCGGCCAGAAACCAGCCCGGCAGGATCATCGGTACAAGGGTGGATTGGAGAACCAGTACGAATCCAACGAGAAAAACGAAATAAATGAACCTCAAGGCTGTCCTTCCTCGCCCTCCCCGGGGAGGCGGTGTTCAAGGATGAGCACATCCTCCAGCCTGCTCAAGGGGGCATTGGGGAGAATCTTCGCGTACTGGTAAAGGCCATGTTCCTTTCGGATGACCTGAGCGACAGTCCCGACCTCGACCCCTCTGGGAAACCTGTTCGCCAGCCCGCTGGTAATGATCACATCCCCTTCCAGGATATCCTCGGTGCGGTCCAGATATTTCAACTGGCAGGTCCCTGAGTTTTCACCCTCCAGGATGGCGCGAGCCCTCGACCGGCTCACAAGGACAGGAACCCTGGAAGACCGGTCGACGATCAGCCTTACCACGCTGCTGTGCCCGGAGACCTCAATGACCCTGCCTACAAGACCCTCCGGCATGATCGCGGGTGATCCATTCCGGACTCCTTCCGCATGGCCGCGGTTGACGACGATGGTCCGCGTCCATGGATCCGGGGATTCCCCGATAACCCTGGCGGCAATCCCTTTCAGACCCGTTTCCAGGCTGTATTCTGCAAATTCCTCAAGGAGGCCGGCGCGAAAAAGCTCTTCCCTGAGTTCCTGAACCTCGGTCCGCAGGGTGTTGATCTCTTCCCGCAGTTTCGTGTTTTCCTTTTTCACTCCCCGGATGCTCAGGTATTCGTCCCACAGTCCGGTGACACTCCCGACAACGGCGGTGACGGTCACCTGAAAGGGAGACATGATGGCGATAACGGATTTCCGGAAGTAGGTTTCACCTTCCGGGTCGTGCATCTGCCTGGAAATGAGGATCAGGGACAGCACGATCAGGGCAACCAGAAGCAGCCCCTCGCGATGGCGCCTCAGGAAGGCGTGCATGGGGGTGCCCGGACCAGGCATGGGATCACTCTTTCAGGGAGATCTGCTTGAGGAGCTTTATCTCCGAAAGGGCCAGGCCGGCACCCTTGACAACACACATCAGCGGTTCTTCCGCGATAATGATGGGAAGCTCGGTTTCCTCACGAAGTCGGGCATCCAGACCTTTGAGAAGAGCCCCACCTCCTCCAAGGACGATTCCTTTGTCAACGATGTCGGCGGCCAATTCAGGCGGGGTCCGCTCCAGCGCGTTCCGGATAGCCTCGACGACCTGGCCGACCGGCTCTTCCAGGGCTTCGAAGATCTCCTTGTTGCTGATCTCCAGCGTTTTGGGCACGCCACCGATGAGATCCCGTCCCTTGACTTCCATTGTCTCAACATCATGGGGGGGAAAGGCTGACCCGATGGTGATTTTGATCTGCTCAGCCATTCGTTCCCCGATGAGGAGGTTGTACTTTTTCTTGATATAGCTTGTGACGGCCTCGTCCATCTTGTCGCCCCCCACCTTCACGGAGATGGAAAGCACGATGTCGTGGAGGGAGATAACCGCGACTTCAGTTGTGCCGCCTCCGATGTCCACGATCATGTTGCCGGAGGCCTCGGAAACAGGCAGACCGGCCCCGATGGCGGCAGCCATCGGCTCTTCGATGAGATAGACCTCCCTTGCCCCAGCCTCCTGGGCGGACTCCCGGATGGCCCTTTTCTCTACCTGGGTGATTCCGGAGGGAACCCCGACGATGATCCTCGGATGGAGCAGACGACTCCTGTTGTGGACCTTCTGGATGAAATACCTGAGCATGGCCTCGGTCACTTCGAAGTCGGCAATGACGCCATCCTTCATGGGCCTGATGGCTACGATGCTCCCCGGGGTCCGGCCCAGCATCTGCTTGGCCTCCCGGCCGACCGCCCTCACATGGGAATTGCCCCGGTTGTCCTTGTGGACCGCCACCACGGAAGGCTCATCGATAACGACCCCTTTTCCCCTGACGAAGACAAGCGTATTGGCCGTGCCCAGGTCGATGGCAAGATCGTTGGACATCAACCCCAGAATATTGTTCCAGAACATGTCGGTTACCTCGAAGCTGCCCCACCCTGAAGGGCTGCGTTCCCGGAAAGAAAAATCTGTGAAAGATCGGGGTGTTAAAGACATTCCCCCGCGAGAAAAACACAAACCCGAATCGAGCTTTTGGATACTAGCAGAACGGTGCCGGCATTTCAACGTTTCTGAAAAACACACGGAGGCAGGAGCACGGTAAGGAGTAAGGAGTAAGGGGTAAGGGGTAAGGGGGTGGGCCAGTACAAAAGGACCTGCTATTCCATACCTGGGCACACGTGCACATGTGCACCGGTGCACCATATCATCCGGCTCAAACAACGGGCCTGTCAGGGAAGCTGTTTAAGCGCCCTCTTAATAAAAGCTGACATCTTTTCGCTGTTCTCCCGTCCCCCTTCTTTTCTTGCACTCGCCAGCAGGTAAGGTAAACTTGAACTAAATTGGGGTTCTCGGAACAGTTTCGTGGCGCCCTTTAACCTCTGGCGCAACCAAATATAATTAAACTGACATCTTCTTCGGGGCGGCGATACCGTTTCCCTTAGAAATCCCGGAAACCGGAAAAAGGTCTTCTGCGGGTGGCTGTTTCCTCCCCTGCCTCCGGGAATCGTCATGAAGATTCATTTTGGTGCCGATGCCTATGCCTCCAGACAAGGAAAAGATGATCCGGGCCCTTGAAGAAAAACTCCAGGCTCTTGAAGGAGAGAACCGGAAACTGCAGGAGAGGAATGTTTTTCTAGAGATCCAGATGGAATCCTCCCCGGACGGCATCCTGGTATTGGATGAAAACAAAGCGGTAAGGGTCTGCAACCGGAACTTCCTGAAAATGTGGGGAATACCTGAAGAAGCGGAGGCAGCCTGTTCGGGCAGCATGATCATCGAGTCGGTCCTGGACAAGCTCAAGCACCCGGAAGAATTCCTGAAGCGACTCCGAACCCATCACAATCAGACCGAAACACCCGTCCGCGAGGAACTGGAGCTAAAAGACGGCCGCATCATCGAAAGGCACTGGTGCTGTCTTCCTCACCATCAGGACAGCCGCCGCTGCAGAACCTGCTATTTCCGGGATATCACCCACCGCAAGAAAATGGACCTTGAGACGGAAACCACCCTGCGAAAGAACGAGGAGCTTTACCGGAACCTTTTTGATCACCATCCCCTGCCTCTTTTCATTTTCGATCCGGAGACCCTGAGGATCCTCAAGGTCAATGCCGCTGCCGTCAAGCACTATGGCTACGAAAAAGAGGAATTCGAGAGCCTCAGCCTCCTGGACATCCGCCCTCCGGAAGACACAGACGCCTTTATAAAATCCGTACGGTCAATGCGTTTTGCCGTTGAAAATCCGGGTTTTTTCAGACACAGGAAAAAAGACGGAACTCTCATTTTGATGGACATCCACACCCATGAGATCACCTACGAGGGCAAAACGGCCCGGCTGGTGCTGGGTTTGGACGTAAGCGACCAGATCCGGGCCCACAGGGCGTTAAAGGAAAGTGAGGAGAAATTCCGGATGGCCTTCATGATCAGTCCGGACTCCGTTAACCTTAACCGGATGGACGATGGCCTTTATCTCGACGTTAACGAAGGTTTTGAAAAACTTACCGGCTACAGCCGCGAAGAGGTCATCGGGAAAACCTCTCTTGACCTGGGAATCTGGGTGGACCCTAAAGACCGGGCAGCCCTCCTGAAGGGACTCCGGGAAAACGGACATGTCATCAACCTGGAGGCCCTCTTCCGGATGAAGGACGGTTCGGTGCGGGATGGGCTGATGTCAGCCAGGGTCATGCTTCTGGACGGCACTCCGTACATCCTGAACATCACGCGGGATATCACCGACATGAAGTTGGCCCGGGCCCGCATACAGGCGTCCCTCCAGGAGAAAGAGATCCTCCTCAGGGAGATCCATCACCGGGTCAAGAACAACCTCCAGGTCGTTTCCGGACTTCTCAACCTCCAGGCTTCCTTCATCGAGGACCCGGGCATCCGTGAGAAGTTCAGAGAGAGCGAGAACCGCGTCAAGGCCCTGGCCATCATGCACGAGGAGGCTTATCAGAGCCAGGACCTGACAGGCATCGATTTCGCAGCCTATGTCACGAAGCTCATCGAAAACATCATCCTCTCCTATCGGGAGACTTCCGGGAACATCCAGCTGGACCTGGATCTTGAAGATGTCCGGCTGGTCCTGGATACCGCGATACCCTGCGGCCTGATCATCACCGAGCTCGTCTCCAACGCCTTTCGCCACGCCTTCGAGAAGGATCAGGAGGGTTTGGTAAGGGTTTATCTGCGGTCCGACGAATCGGGCACGTTTTTCCTTGACGTTTCCGACAGCGGGAAGGGGTTCCCGGAAGACCTCGATTTTCGCAAGACACAATCCTTGGGACTGCAGTTCGTATGTCTCCTGGTGGATCAGCTGGGCGGGTCGATCCAGATGATCCGCGAAAAGGGGACCACCTTTGTCATTTCGTTCGGGGAGTACCAGGAAGCCGGAACCCAGGTGTTTGGAAAAAACAGCCCAAGGGGGTAAGGGGCCGAAAGGGGAAGGGAGGACAGGAAAAAACCGTTGGAAGATCTCCGCAAAAAACCCGCAAGATTTCCTTTCCCGAAAAAAACCGGGACTTAACCGATATTCCTGAATAAATTCCGTTATAATTCCCAGTGTCTTCCCATCCGCCGAAGCCAGGTTTCCTCCGGGGGCAGCATTCCGGGTGATTTGATTATTTGCACGGAAGACTGCAAAACCATGATCAAAGAGGAACAAACCGGGGTAGAAGGGTGTAATCCCGGTACGGGGGTGGGTTTCTTTTTCTGCCAGGGAGGTTGCCATGAGAGGCCGCTGCCTTTGGGTTCTTCTCGCGATCCTTTTCGCTGCTTCCGTTTGCCGCGCCGCCGAGGTTCCGGCGGATCTCGCCGAATGGCGCGGGTGGGTTTTGCACGGCATGGAAGACCAGGTATGCCCACCCGCATGGAACAACCAGGGCGATCACCACTGCTACTGGCCTTCAAGAATGGACCTGGACCTTACCGAAAAGGGAGGGCGGTTCAGCCTCGATGTAACGATTTTTGCCCCGTCATGGGTTTCCCTTCCGGGGGGTCCCCGGATTTGGCCCCAGAACGTCCGGGTTGGGGACCGGCAGGCAGGACTTTCCCTTCACCGGGGAAGACCGGCTCTTTTTCTGGAAAAAGGCCGGCATATCCTTACGGGGGATTTCACCTGGACGAAAATGCCCGAGTCCATTCCCGTTCCGACAGACAGCGGCCTGGTTGCTCTGACCATGGAGGGCAGGAAGGTCCTGTTCCCCAACCTCAGGTCCGGCCTTCTCTGGTTGAGGGAGAAGGATACCCGGGAAGAGTCCACCGAGGACACCCTTAACCTCCAGGTCTTTCGTCACCTTGAGGACTCGGTACCCTTTACCGTTGTGACGCGCCTTGAACTGGACGTGGCTGGCCGGCAGCGGGAGGTCCTCATCGGACCGGCCCTGCTTTTCCAGGCCGACGGCGAGCCGTTTATCCCCGTCCGGCTGACCAGCCCCCTGACGGCCCGCCTGGAGAACGACGGACGTCTTCGGATCCAGGTGAGGCCCGGTCACTGGCGTGTTGAGATCCAGAGCCGTTCGGCAGGTCCCGTTGAGAAACTGCAGGCGCCGGCCCTGACAGAACCCTGGCCCTCCCGGGAGATCTGGGTCTTTGCCGTCCGCACGGATCTGAGGGTGGTCGAGGCGGGGGGCCTGAGCCCGGTTGACCCCAGGCAAACGACACTTCCTCCGGACTGGCATGACCTGCCGGCTTTCCTCGCCCTTCCCGGGCAGGAACTGTCTTTTCAGGTCATACGGCGGGGAGATACCGACCCGGCCCCAGACCGGATCACCATCGGACGCGAGATGTGGCTCGATTTTAACGGGAAAGGCTACACCGTCCTGGACCGGATCAACGGGACCATGTCCCGCACCCACCGGCTCGAGGGATCGGCCGAGCTCAAGATCGGACGGGTCACCCTTTCCGGTGAGGACATGCTTATCACGCGCCTCGAGGGATCCGACCGGGCCGGCGTGGAGGTCCGCCGCGGAGAACTCGACCTGGTTGCCGCCAGCCGCATGGAAGGCACAGTGGGCCGCTTTCCCCCCTCGGGCTGGGATCATGATTTTGTCTCGTCCAGGGCTTTGCTCAACATACCACCTGGATGGGAAGTCGTTGCCGTGACCGGCGTGGACAATCGGCCCCGAACCTGGCTCGGCCAATGGACACTCCTC
>Ga0272441_10011803_pt1 | contig 12892 bp, 28 predicted proteins | sample SSMProp6N_FD_193582 | JGI IMG/M metagenome (GOLD analysis project Ga0272441, IMG submission 193582) | Marine sediment archaeal communities from Little Sippewissett salt marsh, Falmouth, MA, United States - SSM-Prop-6N | ecosystem: Environmental > Aquatic > Marine > Wetlands > Sediment ...
CAAGATAGCATTTCAGACAGCCTATCTCAAGGCTCACTTTCCGACTGTGTTTATGGTTTCTCTACTGAATAGCGAATTAGGCAACACAGACAAGATAGGTCAGTATCTTGAAGAGTGTAGAGCCATGGGAATTAATGTAGTACCGCCATCTATCAAAAGAAGCAAGGGTAAGTTTCACATAGACAAAGATGGCTCCATTGTGTTTGGTCTGGAGTTCATAAAGAGTGTCAGTGCAGCAGCAGTTAAGGAAGTAGCCAAAGCAAACGATTCTAGCTCTTTCATAGAGTTTCTTATGAAAACTAACTTCTCTTACCTAAGAGCCAACGCTGTTGACAATCTTATTAAGGTTGGTGCTTTCAGTTGCTACGAAGAAGACAGAGACAGACTTCTTAGAATCAATAGCACCGTTAGATCTCTAATAACCAAGAAAAGAGATCAGGATCGTAAGATCAAAATGGGGAAGACCGTTAGAAAGCCAATCTCAGATGAAGAGATCATGTGGGCTGAGTCTGGAGAAGAGTACGAGAGCAACAGATGTAAGACCATGGAAGAAGTGCTCAATGATGAGATAGAGCTTACGGGTGCCTATCTAACAAACTCTCCATTGGCTCCTTTCATTGATAGAGTAAAAGAAGAGACAACAACTGATGTCGTTGATATAATCGAAGCTATGGATTCATATATTATGCCAAAGGGTGAGCACGTTATAGCTGGCATCATAAAAGAGCCGCATATACACATAGTCAAGAAGGGTAAATCAGAGGGTCAGGAAATGGCTTTCTTTAGATTAGCCGATAGACAAAGAGAGCTTGAGTGTGTTGTCTTTCCAAAGCAATACAAAGAGGTCAAGGACAAGATACAGAGCGGCAAGGTCGCTTTAGTTAAAGGCAAGGTTGATGGAGGAAATCTAATTGTCGGAATCAGAAGGAAAGACTATGAACAAGACTATTCCTCTGATATAGAAATACTTAGTACCATATAGGAGGACACATGGCGTTATACGATTTCAAATGTGAGAAGTGCGACAAGGTAGTCGAACTTTGCTTTGGCATGAACGATCAAGAAGGCAGAGACAATGCTACCTGTGAAGAGTGTGGAGAAAAACTACAGCGAATTTTTCATTCACCAGCCGCTAAGGTTGATCAGGATTTTCGTACCAGCTACAATCCAAATGGGACAGACTCAAAAATGGTAGAGGTTGCTGGTGGCAGAAAGGTAAGAATGAATTTCCAGGATCACACTCATACCAAACCAGAGATAAAGAAAATGCGTAATATTAGACACAATGGCAAACCTGCCGTACAGGTTGTTTCAAACGTGCCAGATCCGCTTGGGGGCAAGAATGGATGAGCCAACCCTTCAAGATTTAATGGGTGTCATGCAACGCATGGCTGTTCAGCTTGATATGAGTATTATTCGTGGTCAGGCGTTATATAATGTTCTTGTCAAGAGACACATTGTTACAGAGGAAGAAATACAAGAAGAGATCTTTAGAATCAAACAAACCCAAGAGCAAGGTCTACAGAAACAGAAACAAGTTATCTTTGCTGAGGAACAAAAAGCAGAGCAAAAAAAAGAGGGTGTAGTTCATAGACAATCATCAAGGGGACACAGGAGAGCACCATGAAAACCAAAGAGAAGAAATACGCAATATCACTGAGAGAACAAGGTAAAACATTTACCGAAATAATTGAACACATGAAGAATAAAGGGTATAATGTCAGTAGAGGATCTTTATCAAATTGGTTAAAAGACATCAAGCTGACTGACAGACAATTGGAAGCAATAAAAGAAAGAGAAGAAGAAGGTCGTCAGCGAGGTCGTGATAAGATTGTTGAAAAAATCAAGGGAAAGAAACGCCAGATCATTGATTACAAAAACGCTTTTGTTCTTTATCAGAAAGGCATGACACTTCAAGAGATTGGTGACATGTATGATGTGTCTGCTGCCTCTATCGGGCGACTCTTCAAAAGAAAAGGGCTTGAATGCAAGAGAGAGATTTAGATTCAGTATGTCGCTGTGATACCTGTGATATCATCATAAGGCATGCAGGAGGCTACAGAAGGTCCGAAGATACCGTTATGGGTACAAAGTACGTCAAAGAGGAAATGACGTGCTCTAACTGCAATTCTAGGGTAAAGAAGTGTACACTCAGCACCTTTGAACAACCATTTGTTTGGTCTGGTTCTTCTGAGCAACTAGAAGATACGTGCATATTGAGAAAAAAGAGAAAAGCAAGATTTGGTGGATGTAATGTATTTTACTATATTTATACACCTTTTTCTATTGACAGACTGATTTTCTTTGATATTATTAGAGCACAAAGTGAAATAGGCATAACTACTTGTATCATAGACGCTTCGTTTTTGTTTCGTGAAATGCCTCTTCCTAACGACATAATGGATCTTGCTGGTGAGATATGGGTATTACCTGATTATTGCTTTGCTGGCATTAAGGGCACACTAAACTGTCCTCCAATAGCAGAGCATATAATCCAGGCTGAGATTTCAAAATGGAGTCAATATCAACTGTATTCATTCTTTCCAACGGTTTATCTGCCCCAGGCAGATTTGATAGAATATTGGGAAAAGGGAAGTGAAGATTTCTTCACTAAAAGGTATCAGGAAGTGTATGGTGACGGGTTCACCTACGGGTTTTTGGATGAGGAGTTTTAAATGGAATGTAACGTACCAGCAATAAAGGGTGTGATAGCGGGAAAACTTGATGTTGAATTTGTATCAAACATAGTTTTTGAGAGGAAAATGAAGGGTGGCTACATTGCCTCTTATGTTAGGGGTAGTGAGGTTGTCCGTAGGCTTAATGAAGCCTTTGGTCATAACTGGTCATTCTCTGTTGTTAAAGAAATAAGATCAGATGCTCAGAAACAGGTTGCCATTCTTGGTGAGTTAACAGTAACAACGTTTGTTGAGGTCAGTGAAGCAAACTGGCAACCAGTTGAAATAAAGAAGCAGCAGTGGGGTGGTGCAGATCTTAAGACATACAAGAACAGTAGCGAGTGTGTTGATTTTCCAAATGATTACAAGGCGGCAACCACGGATGCATTAAAGAAGTGTGCTACAATGTTTGGTATTGGCTTACATCTATACGATACAGACGAGCCTATCACATGCACATACGACCCAAGCAAGATAAGCTCACCAGAAGAAGAACAAGAGAAGGCAGACAACGCCCCTCTTACTGAAATACAAAAAGCAGCCATTGATAGACTGCTAGAACAACAAAATAAAACAGAAAAACAATTGCTCAAATCTCTTGGACTCAAAGACGTAAAAGAAATTACACATAAACTCGCAGCAGAGTTAGTCACAAAGCGACATGAATTTTTCAAAGAACCAGAGCAAGACGAACAGTTGTAATCTGTTAGACATAAGATGTAGTGGAATCTTAAGGTCAGGGAAAAGACTAGGGGAAGAATGTAGTAAGCTCCTCGCAAGGTCAATTAACAGGCACACAAAGGAAGTAGAAATAAGATGCCCACGTTGTCACTGTATTAATTGGTTTTGACTAGGAGGATATAATGAGAGGAAATAAATGGACAGATGAGATGGATGATATGATGATCGATCTTCTTGCTGGAACAAGATCCACTTATGGAGAAATAGCAAATGCTATGAATATCGAATTTGATACATCTCTGACTGGAGAAGCTGTTAGATCAAGAGCACGAGAGAAAAGAAGCACACAGAGTGTTTTTAAATATGAAGGCAAAGCTGTTATAACAAACAAGGTGATAGAAGCTCCCGACTATAAAGATGTATGGAAGGCTGCTATCAAAATGCGTGAGGCTATAATGTCTAAGCATACAGAGCAGTGTGAAGCAACGGTTGAGATTAACATTGACGATTGGTTCGCAATGTGTTTTCCGTCAGATTTGCACTTGGGTAACATACAGACAGACTACGATGCAATATTGAGAGATAGAGAGCTTATACTTTCTCATCCAAATATATTTGTTTCAATAGTAGGTGATTTGGTTGATAACTATATAGGATCTGCTCCTAGCGGTGGAGATATGGAAGCATTATTGCCACCACAGATGCAAAGAGACATGGCTGTAGATTACATCACAGGTCTAAGTCCTCGTCTACTTGGTGTGGTAAGAGGTTGTCACGAGCATTGGTCATGGAAGATAGATGACTTTGATATTATAAAGTACCTAGCAAAACAAGGTGATACAGTTAATCTTGGAGATGGTGGTACATTATTCTTGAAAACAAAAGACGTTGAATACAAGGTTATGATGCGTCACAAATATCGTTATAATAGTGGCGACAATGCTTGTGCTACAGTGAAAAAGATGTTCGAGAAAGAAGGACAGTTTGATGTTGGTGTCATTGCACATCATCATGACTCTCATATTGAAATGGGAAAGAAGCAGGGAATGGATGGAGATCTAGAGAGAGTTTTTGTTCGCTGTGGATCTTACAAACTGGCAGATCGATATGGCAAGAAACTTGGGTATACTGGAGAGAAAGGAATGCCCATTGTTGTATTCAATGCAAAAGAGCGTGAGATTTATGGTTTTGAAGATATACATAAGGGAATTGATTTCCTTGATTTCAAACTGCATAAGTCAAAAACCAAACCAAAAGGAAAGAAGAGAGCCACCGTTGGTAGTGGTAAAATAACAAAGAGACAGATACAGAAAGCTATAAGAGAAGTTTCTGTAACCAACAAAAAGAAAACCAAGAAGACAGCAAAAAAGAAAGTTAGAAAAAGGTCTTGACAATTGAACAGACGTTGTTATAATTCTGTTCGTTGTTGATTTATTTTTTAGGAAAAGGAGGAATGTGATGGTTAAGGTAACACACGGAGTTAATGAGTTGAGCTTGGACTTGGCTGACAGTGAAGTTGCAGATTTGAAGGATCAGGTTGATCAGCTTCTGAACCTTAGTGGTGATGAAGAGACCAAGGTCAATGGCGAAACTGTTGACGATGACTACATACTCGAAGATGGTGACGAGGTAGAATTCGTCAAGTCCACTGGGACAAAGGGTTAAAGACCAAAAACAAAAGGGCGGTTGCCAAATGGTGACCGCCTTCTTCCCTTATGACAAATCAAAAACAAGTCAAATGTGACAACTCACGTTGTAAAGAATACAACGAATCCTGTCACTATAACTGTGGCTCAGTATGGGCGTGTGCTGTTATAGTTGCTGATTGTCCATACCGTAAGCCAGCACCAAAGAAAAAGGGCAAAGGTAAAGAGCATGGCAAAGGACAAAAGCAAAAAAAGAAAGATGCGTGACTTTGATGGTGGGGCTACTCGTGACAGCTGTGATGATAAATACGACTATGAGGGATTTCTTTCTCCTGCTGTAGTTGAAGCATACGGTGAATACATGCACCATCATCGTTTCCAGGCAGATGGATTTGTAAGAGACTCAGATAACTGGCAGAAGGGTATTCCGTTCAATGTCTACATCAAGAGCCTCTGGAGGCATTTCTTCGACTTGTGGGCTATCCACAGGGGCGTAAAGCGTATTGATAAGACAGATGGACATGAGATAACAGTCAAAGAAGCTTGTTGTGCTATCCTGTTCAATACAATGGGATATCTGCACGAGACACTCAAGAAGGAATAGTGGCTAACAACGACTCTGATCTTGTTAGGCAGTGGGTCAACCAGGTTGATATTCCCAATCTTGCACGGGATATTGCCAGACAAGAGGAAAATCACATTATCTTTAATGAAGTTTTGGGTGATCAAATAATGGATGAAACAGCCCATGTTACTCAGACATATGCTAACAACATACCTAATCACAATGGAGAAATTACAGAAGCAAGACTGGAGGATATGATGTCAGAACTCAGACCCAGACTAGAACGTATCTTCAATCCAGAGATGATTAGACAAGCAACAGAACTGCCATTTCCTGATGAAGACGAAGATGATGAAGAAGATCTCGATTTAGGAGAGCAAGAAGTAAGACAGCGTACCAGACATGGCGAAGAGATGGCTATGGATGGAAACTATGGATTTCCATGGGAAAACATCGAGACATATCCAGAAGATGGAGAGCCTCGTTGGGAACAGACAGATCTTAACGACATTCGGGGGTCAGATAGCACTAATTTAAGATCCCGCAATGACAAGAACATAAATGAATTACCATTGATCATAAACCATGATGGGATGGCGGCTGTTGATGTGTGTCCCAAAGCAGAACCATTGGCAACTGCATGTTTGGGTTGTGATTGTTGGAGAGGTTTTGTTGATGGTAGGGGAAGAGACATGATTACACCTATACTATATGTCAGTGGTACACCCTGTAAATACGTCAGATGCTATCAGGAAACCGTCAGAATATAAAATCATTCTGGGGGAAATCGATTTCCTGCCTTGTTTTTAATAGCAAATTTTAGACAAAAAAAATAGAAAAAAAATAGAGAAAAAGCCAAAAAAAAAGCCCAAGGACGCATGTGCGTCCCTGGGCATGTGTGATCAATAATTAATGTCTCCAGAATGCTATATTCTTCTTGGTCATTGGGCACATATCACAATCCTCACCACATAAAGCATTTTCTGTGGTCTTGGGGCATAATACAAACCCTCTAGGAGTCTCCATATGCTTCTCTATGACCTCAGTTTGACCAGATGGACCCTTCCATCCACTTCCACGTATTACAAGCCATTTCTGGTGCTTAGGATAGCTTAAATCCCTTCTTGCAGTGTATCCATATGTAATAATGCCGAAATTTGCATACAAATGCTTGGATAACTCAACTATCTTGTCAATACAGTCCTGATCCCAGAAATCCCCTGCTTCATTAAAGCGGAAAAACTTTGGTTTTTTTCTCTTTCTGTAAAGTTTTTCGGATGCATCACCAATAATCTGTTCGATGGGTGATTTAGTCCAGTACTTGATCCACCGTTTCCTTGCTTTTCTGGTATGGATATACTGTTGCTCTGGTTTACGAGCGTAGCAACTGATTCCCGCATTGACAATCTTACAAAGACCTAGCTTTCTCGATGGGCAGTGCTCAGAGTTACCCATCGATGAAATCATAATATCCTTTGACAGCTCTGAGTTGCCAAATTTGAATACAGACTGATCTTTCATAGTTTTTTGAAAACCTCACCTTTTGGTAATGGACAGTCTTTTATCCACTTCATGTTATCTTTGATGTGCCATTCACACATGGAGTCAACGTATCCGATACCATTGAATATGTTTAACCTGAGTGATTTTTCCATTAGTGGATCTTCGTCACCAAGCTGGTAACGAAATTGATCCATAATGTAATCAAGACTCTCGAATGCATCTACATCATCTTCTGTGTGTAATGTTACCGTGATTCCATCTACTACTCTAAGAACCGCTAGTGTGGAAAGAACATCAGAAACCTCAGCGGTGTAGAGGTAGATCTTAGCCTTTTTGTTTCGCTTTCGGATCATTTCTACTGTCCTAATAACACGATCTGGTCTCAACATTGGCTCTCCACCTGTGAGCATGATGACATCATACTGAGAATAGTCAGTCTCTTGCTCTAGGTTTTCAAGATCCCAATCGTTATTACAGCAACCTTCACAGTTTCGATTGCACTCTTTCCACAAAAGCAGTCTTAGTTTCTTCATTCTATCGTGCCGTTGACAATCCTATCAACACGGTACTGACGGATCTGTCGTTCCCTCTTGCGTCTTTTCTGACCAGGAAGACGCTGGATTCCAGCAATCTTGTCTCGTGACATCTCACGAGCCTTGTTGATACCGATAACAACATATTTTCCAGTCTTGGTCTTGCGAACCTCTGGCTTATACAGAATTACATTCTGCACGGGATATAAACCCTCTGACTCTGGTGTCTCTACTACAAAGCTAACACGTTTCTTCTTGGCACACAGTGCCTTCAGTTTTCTTTCTTTCGTTGGCATTTTGTTTCTCCTCTTCTTTCTTTTCTTCTTGATAGTTTTCTAAAATTGCAGATAGCTGTAACATCAGTTTTTCATTATGATCACATTTCATACTGTCTATTTCTTTTATTCTATTGATGAATTTCTTACTTGGTGGTTTCATACCCTTTGTTGTTATTGTTATAATATCCTCCTTTTATGTGTCTTTCTCTAAAGATGATTGAACCATATTTGATGCTTCTATTAATTGTTGATTTTTTACCTGTTCTAGCTTATTGCATATCTGTTTTATTGTTTCATTACCCCAAAACAGTATTCTTATGATGGCTCTCATGTTTTTTAGTGATATCTTGAATGTATTATGATATCCAGGATTATATTTTCTTGAAACATAATAATCGCCACCCTCTATCGTATCTCCAAATTCATCAATATGGTCTTTTCTTGCATGGGTTACACTAAAATCCCAATAACCGCATAATAGATTCAATAAATCCAGATACTTTTCTTCGTGATCTTCTAATTCTCTTTCTCCTAGATGGCTCATGTGTCTCCTATTCTGAAAAGAAAAAAACTGTTCATTCTATTTCTGCTGCTAGAGCACTTGAAATACTCATCGTTCTATGATTGGCAATTCCAGACCAGTCTCAGGGTCTCTTGGCCAGTCATCACCCCTTGTGTAGTATTCTGCGTTTAGAAGCCTGTCTGCTTGGTAGGGTAGTATCCAACCATCCTTGAACTCACAGACAACATTGAGACTCCAGTCAAGGGTAGCCCCTATTGGCTTACCCTGTATCTTTGATTCCTCTTGTTTAGCATCCGTATCCGAATTGCGTGTAAACAAATTCGATAGCGTATGCAAGATAGTTAACATCAAATTTCTCCTTCCAAAGAGAGTCGTCCTCTTCAAGTATCTTCACAATGGCTTTATGAGGATCTGGAGCGTTGTTTCTCATTAGACTGTCAACTTGCTTTATCTGATCCTCTGTCATTGCTTGGTCAATCGTAAAAGTTTCTTGTGCCACTTTCTACCTCCATTATTCTTTCCCCAATAACTTGAACAATCTGCGGTATAACCGCATTACCTAAACATTTAAGTCTGTGTGACCTATTGGAAATCCCATCATCAGTTCTGCGAATGTCGGGTTCAACTTTCCACTGTCCGTTACTATCGCAGACAGATAGAACCTCTTGATCCAGTGATTGTGGGATTTTGAACCCTTCGGGCCACAACCCTTGTATTCCGAGGCTCGAATCGTAGGCAATAACAAACGTTCTTTCTCGCTTGTGGTTTGCTCCAAAACTGGTAGCGAGGAGAGTGTGCCATTCAACAGTATACCCGATTTCGGCAAGTTGTCTAATGACGATATTAAGTCCTCGCTTAACGAGTGCTGAGACGTTCTCTGCGATAACCCATCTTGGTTTGATTGTTGAGATGATTCGGTACATCTCTGACCATAGTCCTGATCGTTTTCCATGTATTCCCTCCTGATTGTTTACACCAGCACCACAATAGGATATGTCTTGACACAGTCTACGGGAACCCACCACAGAGCAAGTCGCACTGTGGGAGTTCCTGGGTGTCCTTTCCGACATCTCTTATGTCATTAAAACAAGGCACTTCTGGCCATCTGTGCATGAGAACCTGTCTTGCATATGGGTCTGTTTCTATGAAACCGACACATTCCATACCAGATCTCTGAAGCCCAATAGAAAACCCACCTATACCAGCAAAAGCTTCGATAAACTGTATGGGAGGACTCATCTCACTCATCACCTTCAGGTTTTGTGATGACAAGATTATGCTTTGGTCCAGCCCATTCCCAAACCTCACCAACAGGCGTACTGTCATCAAAAACCTTTGTTTCTTTCCACATGGTTCCGACTTGCTCATTGCCAGCAGCACAGTCCTTTATTGCGATTATCATCTCACTTGTCTCCTTCCTCAAGGGCTTCCTTTGCTCTTATAAAATCCTTAATTAGCAATATAGCTTTTTCCCTACCGAATACTGGACTATCTTCTCCTAATACATTTCCTGCCAGTATCTTGCATAAGTCTGGATGAGCAAATGGACGTAACGCCTCCTCCAACTCCTTGATACGGTGCTGCATGTCCTCAATACCTCTTGACTTCAATCTCTCATTCTCGCTGCGTAGTTGCTTTTTGTCAGCCTGTAGATTGTCATAGTTCTTCTTAAGGTAATCGACAATGCAAGTAAGGCACTCTGGTGGATCTGTTGGATAACCCATACAGCCACACTCATGACCATTGCAGCATCGACTCTTTTGCCATTCTTTTATATCCTGCTCTGTCATTTCATTTCCGCAATGTATACAGCATTCCATATCACACCCCACCTTCCTTGAGGGCTTTCCTTGCCTTCTCAAGCCTATCAACCACTGCATTATGCTCGTCAAAGCTAACAACCTTTTTCTGTAACTCATCGTGTGCCTTGACAAACTCCCAAAGCAATTCATTCTCGCTGTGGAGTTGGTCACGTTCTGCCGTCAGTTCACCAACCTTATCTATTTGCTCTTGATATTGCCTCTCGCACTCGTTACGAAACCCCTCCAACTCCTTGATCTTCGCTTTAAGTTCCTCAATCTGAATATGACAAAAGCATGTTTCTACTATACTCATCTCACTCACCACCTTTCACTAATACTCTGTCTTTGTCTCTCACTTTAGCCGATATTTGATAGACAACGTGTTTTGACGTTAATCTGTGTATCTCACTCGCTGTCTTTCAGGGACATCTCAAACCTGCACTTTTCGCAGTACATCTCATGGTCAGGGACTTCATTCCGTATTACATTCTTGCATCTTACACACCTTTTCATACTCACTCACCACCTCTATCAATGACTTGCTTTGCATCCGACTCCATCCATGCTTGGCATATTGCCAGAGTATTGTTTGGTTGGTCATACAGAACCGTTAAGCATTCGGTGTCGTATCCGTCTTCCATGCCTTCCTTGTATGCTTTCTCTACTAATACCTTCAGCTCCTTAACTCTGGCCTGATGCATTTTGAGTAGAGAGATTAGCCCCATAATTTCACCAACCAGCTCCATAGAGTCAGTCTCTTTTATGTAGCTTTCCATTTCCTCTATGACATCTATTTGTATTAATGTCTTCATCACTCACCGCCATTTCAGTTTAACAACCTGTGGATACATATAAGACTTCCAATAGCACAGACAAACAATACTGCGAGAATAGCAGCGTTTACTAAAGCTCTTGTTGGTTTGGAACTATTGACTACTCTTAATACTGTAGTTTCAAGCATTACTTATCCTCCTCTTCATCTTCTGTCCATAAGTCATTAACTAGATAAATGGCTGTGTTATGAGCAAGATCTTTTCTGAAATGGTCATATCCGTTTCTTCTTTCAACAAATGGACAATTATCTTTGCTACTAACTTGTGCTGCGAGAATTTGTGCGGCTACCTTTATCTTCCATTCATGTTTCTTCATTTATCTATCTCCCATTGTATCACACACATGGTCTATGTGTTCTCCCTTTTTGTATGAGTTTACCCAACCACAATCATCACATTGTGTTCCTGTGATATTGCCGCCACACGAATCACATACTTCTTCTTGTGGCTCAAAGCTTTCTATGTTGTATTCAACACCATCAAGTTCGTTCTCTAAAGAGAAGTCATGGTTATATGCGTGTTGATCTAAAACCTTCTCATACATTTCTTGCTCATTTTCAGCCTCAACAATAAACGTTGCTGCTCTGGTTGAGGTTCTTGAAACAGTTACTTCATATTTCATTTGTCCTCCTCTGTTTTTCCAAGCATAATACTCATATATACTCATTACAATCGAGGCATTTGTTATTTGCGTTTACTGCATCAGAACCACAGTAAGGGCAATAAACTGTTTCGTCTCCTTCGTCACGTTTTGCTAAACGTCTTTCATATGCTGTGTCGTCCTCGTAGCTACCTTGATCTATATAAGGATTTCTTGCACGGAACTCTCTGTTTTGTCTTTCGTAAAATCTTGTACCTTTCATACTTAATCCTCCTGTTCATAGGGTATACTTGTAGCTTTTCTGATAGCCTCGCAAGCTATGTTATATCCTTTTGCTGTAAGCTGAGCATCTTCTCCTGGTTCTGGACAGTCGTTGATAATATATTGTAGAGCTTCTAGTAATTCTGGTGCTGCTGTCATTAAAGCGGCATTTTGAATAGCCTCAAGTTTCCAGATTGCTAGAGTACGATCCGTATTACCCTTGTCATATTCAACTCGTGGGACTTGTGGCTGTACTTCAGCAAGTCTGATACCATCCTCATTCTCGATTACTGGTCCTTCACCGTGATCGTCATAGAAAGGTTTATGGACACATTTCCATGGTTTGGGTGTTGGTGTTACATCTTTATTCATACTTCATCCTCTTGCATATTGCCATTGCCTACCTTCATAATAGGATAGTTGCTTGCACCATCTGAGTCTGACAGTACAGGTTGATTATGTACGCTCAAAAACCACTCACCTTTTTTAGGTGGTCTCCATTCACCAGTATACACAAAAGATATGAATTTTGGTAGGGTCATCTTTTTAACGACTGTTGTCATTTACTTGTTTCCTCTCACATTAAAGACTTTGGAATTGTAGGTTTCCTTCAAAACAAATTCCATACCAGAGAAATCTGTCAATCTTTGAAATCCTCTTGATGTTTGGAAACCATGTACGGCTAATTTCTTGGCAAATTGCTTGGTAGCCTTGGGTTTGATACCTTGATTAGTACAGAACTCCATCACTGTCTTGTCTTTGCGGTTTATGGAATTGTATGCTAGGTCAATCAGATCCCTGTTCCTGACAATATGTATTTGCTGTGGTGCATTGTTCTTGGCAAACTCTATAATATTCCTTTCTGTCTGTTTCTTGACTACATTCAAAACATAACAAGTCATGATAATATCAAAGTATGGGAACTCTGGTATTTGGTCTGATATATGTGCCCAACCACAATCGGCAATATGAGTACCCCAAAATGGATCGT
>Ga0272441_10011806_pt1 | contig 12890 bp, 8 predicted proteins | sample SSMProp6N_FD_193582 | JGI IMG/M metagenome (GOLD analysis project Ga0272441, IMG submission 193582) | Marine sediment archaeal communities from Little Sippewissett salt marsh, Falmouth, MA, United States - SSM-Prop-6N | ecosystem: Environmental > Aquatic > Marine > Wetlands > Sediment ...
GTCACGATCTGTTGAAAGCCGATCGATTTCCGAGGCGCGCGCTGCTTGATCTCGATACGCGGCGATGGCATCGCGCTGCGCGTCTGTCGCCAGCTTGTCCACCAAAGGATGCTCCGGCGCCAAAACCATAAACGTCGCACCCCACAGCGTATCCGGGCGTGTGGTGAATACCTCGATCGGATCCCCCGTTTCAGCGGTGAAGACGACTTCCGCGCCCTCAGATCGGCCGATCCAGTTCTCCTGCATCTTGACGACGTTGTCCGGCCATTTCTCCAGTGTCGCAAGATCATCGAGCAGGCGCTGCGCGTAGTCGGTGATCTTGAAGAACCATTGTTCCAGATCACGCGGCTCAGGCGGCGTATCACATCGTTCGCACACGCCGCCCACGACCTGTTCGTTGGCGAGCACCGTGTCGCACGTCGGGCAGTAGTTGACGGTGGCCTTTTTCTTGTACGCCAAATCCAGCCTTGTACAGCTGCACAAACAGCCACTGCGTCCACTTGTAGTAATCGGGCAGACACGTAGCGAGTTCCCGGTTCCAGTCAAACTGGACACCCCAAATGCGAAACTGCTCCTTGGCGGTTTCAATATTCTTCTGTGTGAAGGTCCACGGATGCGTGTTGTTCTCGATGGCTGCATTCTCGGCAGGAAGTCCAAAGGCATCCCAGCCCATGGGATTCAAGACTTGGAATCCGCGCATGATCTTCACGCGTGTGATCAGGTCGCCAATGATGTAGTTGCGGCCGTGCCCCACGTGTAGGTATCCAGAGGGGTAGGGGAACATGTTAAGATAGTAGTAGGTTCCCTCGCGAGCGGAGGTATCTGCCTTGAAGTACCCTCGCTCAGTCCAGAAATCGCGCCATCGCGTCTCGATAGCGGAGAAGTCATACGTATCCACGTTTCTGTCTTGAGCCATTTGAAACTCCTCTTCGTTGCTGCTGTTGGTTCCGCCTGTGTCGGCGGCAGAGCATGGGCACATGTTGGGAGAAGATGCGGGAGTCGTCAAGTCCCTTTGCAATCGAAGATGCGGGCGTGTGTCCTACGAAATTGCTGCAGCGTCAGATCGGATCTTCTCACGCAAGGACACCAACGCGCGATCTGATGACGTCTCCAGATAGACGCGAATGAGAGGCTCCGTACCAGAAGGGCGAATGTGGAGGAAGTTGTTCGTATCCCCATTCTCGTCTTCAAGCATCATCTCGGCATATTTCCCTGGGATTCCTCCCGCGAAGACGACAGGCAACCCTGCGAACGCGCCAATGCGGGCCTGATCGAGGGTAGTATCGATAAACGGAGCCTTGTGCTCTGTCGGGATGGTCAGGTTCATCGGCTCGGTGATCGATCGACCATAGAGTGACTGTGTTTCTTCCCAGATCTGTGCGATCGACTTGCCGAAATAGGCAACCATATCCAGCACAAGAAGATCGGCCCACATGCCGTCCTTGTCGGGAACGTGGCCTTTCGATGTCAGGCCTGATGCTTGCTCGCCTCCGATCAGCAGTCGACAGCGCCAGTCTGATGGGGGCGAAGCGAGCAGGTTGTACTCACGATCCATCTGCGGCACTTGAATGACATACTTGAGGCCTGTGAGTACAGTGAACACGTTTTTGGTCACCATGCTGTCTGCGGATCCGCGCAAAACTTGATAGCCGGGATCGCGGCGATGCATTGGCAAGGCACCTAGCGCAGGTCTATAGGAATCATTGTTACGGATGTCTGCAGCAATGCGTTCAAGGATGTGCGTCGTCACATAGGTCGTGGCCACGCAGCCGGTGAGACCACGTTCCACGCCCAAGTACCGAGTTAGCATCGCGAGAACGGCATTGGGCTGGATGTAGTTGCCGCCGCGATCGACGATGCCATAGCGGTCGGCATCTGTATCTAAGCCTAGCCCGATTGCTGCCCCTGTCTTGGCGACCGTGTCCTTCAGAAGCTGGATGTGCGGCTCTTCCGGATTAGCAGCATGGAGGCCTCCCAATCGAGGGTCTTTCTCAGCGTGGATCACTTGGTAGCGAATGCCTATCGAATCAAGCACGAAACGCAAGTAGCCGCGCCCTGTTCCGTGCATCTCATCGATGATGACCATCTTGTCTGCAAAGTAATTGCGCATGCGCTCGTGATCGAGCGCGATGCGACAGTCCTGCTTGCCACTATCAAGCAGCCAGCGGCAATAGGATTCCTGCGGATCGACCATCGTCGCTTGCCCTTGCTCGCATTGGAGAGACGGATGCATCCGTTCTCCAAGGCCATAGGACGTGGCACGATTCGAAATGTAGTTTGTGGCCTGAGGCGGTGAGATTGAGCCGTCTCGCAGCGAGAATTTCAGTCCATGCCAGTCAATGGGATTGTGACTGGCCGTGCAATTAATCACGCCCGCTGACATATCCTTGAGTACATCGCCTGCGTAGTAGGCAAGGGCAGGCGTCGGCGTATCGCGCGATGTTAGATGAACGGCAAATCCATTGGCACAGGCGACATCGGCACACCATCGTGCGGCCATGTCCGCATGCTCGCGACTGTCATAGCCAATGGTGACGATCTTGCCTGCAAGGCCCTCTTCTGAAAGATAGTCACAGATCGCTTGTGCGATGTCGCGCACGACGGGCTCGGTGTACTCGATCCCCCAGCGACCGCGGAAACCCGATGTTCCGAATTGAATGCGAAACGCAGCTTCCCTATCGCTGTCCAACACGGCCTATCCCTTTCCCTTGGGTTTCTTCCGGCGTCGCCGGCGGGAGACGCGCGGCTTTTCTGTCACGCGGACATTGGACTTGATGTTGATGCGATCCACGTTGTCAGGCAGGATCAAATCGCCTTGGCGAAGGATGTCGTTGAGGATGTCGTACGGAAGCGATGTCTCAGCCCAGATCGAGTCGATGTTGATCACACCGTTCTTCACTGGGAGATGCGAGATCGCTTTCTCGATCGCCAATTTATAGCTGGCTCTCATGTCTTCATCAACCGTCGTTGATGATGTCGCTTGGTCGTCGCGTTCGTTCACCGTGCTCCCGTACCCCATCCATCTAGCTTGAGCTCATCGATTCGTCATCTAGGCGACAATTGCCTTCTGTGGATCTCGATCTTAACACAGTGCTCTTGGGAGTGTAAAGACAACGCGCAGCGCTCCAGGCCATCGGACGGCAGGCATCAGACGACGCTTCTTTTGTGCTGCTTAGCGAATCGGCTACAATGCCCTCTGATTTGAGGGGGAGAAGAAGAGTGAAGAAGTCACTAATCTGGCGCTTCTTTATTTTGGCGCTCCTTGTTTCCGTGATGACCAGTGCTGCAACCGCTGCCAGCAGCCTTGACCCTCGACTGGCCCCATCCCTTCGCATCCTGATGGAGGATACATTGGCCCCGCGGGCATCAGCTTCAGCAATTCAGCACGTCCTCGACGGAACCTCGGCGACGTCTTCATGGTCGTCCGAGATCCCATTGCCTCAGCTTAGACTGCTAATCAAGCTCAATCGAACCTTCTCGGGCACATCGTTTCACGGCCTGCCCGTGCGCCTCTCAACAGGAAGTATTCTGGCGATGTCTGCCACAGTTCAGCAGATCCTGACCTTACTTGAGGATCATGACATCATCTATATCGAACCCGCACGCCTAACGACGCCGACGCTTGATGTGAGCATTCCAGTAATCGGAGCCAGTGCCGTGCATTCATCGGCTTCGGGCAATACGGGCGAAGGCGTGATCCTTGGCGCCATCGACACAGGCATCGACTACACGCATCTCGACTTCCGCACGGACCTAGACGAAGACGGGTTTGAGGAGTCATCCCGCATCGTGGGCCTGTTGGATCAATCCTATGGCTTCTTCGGTATTGAATACACCCAGGCTGATATTGAAACGGATCTGGCCAACGGGTATGGCTCCGACGCTGGCATCGTACGGATGAAGGATACGGATGGCCATGGCACACACGTGATGGGGATTGCTGCGGGCGACGGCTCGTCGTCAACCGCAGGTTTTGTCGGTGTGGCTCCAGACGCCTGGATTGTCATGGTGAAGACGACGTTCTTCACCTCTGACATTCTTGCAGGCATCGAGTACATCTTCGATTTGGCCGATGACCTGGGACTGCCTGCTGTGGTCAATCTGAGTCTGGGTGGCCATGAGGGTCCGCACGATGGAACCAGCTTGTTTGAGGAAGGCATTGACGAGTTGGTGAGCGGACCCGGGCGCGTCGTTGTCGTTTCAGCAGGCAACGAAGGCGACCAGCCCATACATGCCTCTGATTATCTCCTTGGGAACAGCTCGTCATTCGGCATCGCTCCCGATGGATGGGAAGTAGAACTCGATCTTTGGTACCCCGGATCATCGCACTTCACAGTCACGGTCAATCCACCTATTGGATCGGCCATCGTTGCGCCTACGGGAGTCGATACTGGGGCCGTTCAGACCCCAGTCGGCACGGCTCGTATTGACAACGCATCGCAGGGAGTCAACCCCAACAACACAGACCACCAGGTCACAATACGTCTGAGTAACCTTTCTGGATCCGGGCAGTGGCAGGTTGGGGTACTCGATGTGGGCAGTGAGGGTGGCAAGTATGATGCCTGGATCATCAGCGGCTCGGCCTCCCTCGTGGGCGGCGATTCGATATCAACGATTGACGAGCCAGGAAACGCCCAGGATGTCATCACAGTCGGCTCCTTCAACTCGAAGGCACTGTGGCCATCGCTGTCGGGAGATCAGAATTATCTCTCAGCGTACCCGTTGAACGTGCTGTCATCCTTTTCGAGCCGTGGGCCAACCCGCGATGGGCGCATGAAGCCTGACATCTGCGCTCCCGGAGCATGGATCGGCGCTGCGCTCTCAAACGATGCCATGTGGCAAGGATACCTAGTCAACCCGGACGGCGTTCATACCATGGAGTTGGGCACCAGCATGGCGGCACCGCATGTCTCCGGCGCAGCCGCGCTGCTCTTATCGATCAATCCACAACTGACAGCATCAGACGTGCGAACGCTGTTGCGCGATAGCGCCACACGTGATGGTTTTACCGGCAGCACGCCCAATGCTAGCTGGGGGTGGGGAAAGCTGAATGTGTTCGCAGCCGTAGCGAACGTCGATCAGCCCGATCCTCCGATCGATCCGACGCCGGACGACGAGGATCGTCCTGTCCTATCGTTAGAGGAGAATCCTGTCGCGACCTCGGCTCGCTTTGCCATGTCCGTGCCGTCGGGAACGACAACGGCGCAATTGCGCATTTACGCAGTAAGTGGCGTGCTTGTCTATGACGCCAGCATGCATCCTTCGACAGACCAGGTCGAGTGGCCGCTCATCACGAATCGCGGCGTCACTGTGGCATCCGGACTTTACTTGGCCGTGCTGGTCACGGATCGCGGCATATCAGACATCGTCAAGCTGGTGATCGCACGATGAAACAACGCGCGACATGGATTTTGGCGTTCCTTCTTAGCATGGCGTTTACGAGCAGCAGTCTGGGTATGGGTTTCGCTGGCGATGCTTTCGAACTGGGCGCTTCAGCCCGCGGTCTCGGCCTCGGCGGTGCGTTCACAGCACTGGTCGACGATGAAACCGCAGCGCTGCACAATCCCGCTGCGCTGGGGCAGCTCGCAACCTTCGGGATCTCATCGCTGATTGCTCGCCAGTTTGGTGGGGTCACCTATGGGTCAGTCAGCTTGGCGATGCCATGGATTGGCGTCAACGTGTCGTTTCTTGACTCTGGCCTGATCCCATCGACTCAAGGTGCCTTTTACTACGCGACGCAAGCAATCGCCGTCTCTGGCGGCATTCCCATCGGATGGGTGGGGATCGGCGTCCGATGGCGGTACGTGCATGTCTCTTCTCCATCCGCCGGTGACGGGTGGACCCTCGATCCGGCACTACTCATCGACACAGGCGCACTTCGCTTGGCGGCTCTTTTTGAATCTGCCCTTTCGTCTCCAATGACCTATACTTCGGGCACGGAAGAGCCGTTTGACCCCTCGCTTCGCCTGGGGATCGCCGCAACCTTGTCCCCGGCACCCAATGTCTGGTGGAATGCGTCCTTCGAAGCTTCTGGGCTCTTCTCGTTGACAGCGACCTACCAAGCCGGGCTTGAGGCATGGATCGGCGGATTGGGAGCCCGTGTGGGCTACGATGGAACGGGTCCGACGTTTGGCCTGACTATTCGAGCCAACGGACTCCAACTGGATTGGGCCTATGCGATGCGCTCTGATCTTGGTGACAGTCATCGTGTATCACTGACATTCCGAATCTAGCAAGGAGCATCATGACACAACGAGTTCTTCTCCTTCTTCTTTTGCTGACCGTCGTTTCTTTCATTCCGGCGCTCTCTCAGGCCGAGATTCCCAGCGAAGAGCCCCAGGCTCTCGAGTCCGATACTTCCGATGCCATCGCCCCTGAGGTTGCCCCTGAGGTTGTCCCTGAGGTTGTCCCTGAGGTTATCCCTGATGAGAGTGAAGCCGTCCCCTCAGCTACCATGCTTGACGCGGAGCCCGAGAGCCAGTTTGATGTCGAGTTGGATGGCCGAAAGACCTGGACCATTGGCTATGGCTTCGGCAGTCCTGTCGGATTGGCGACGTCTGGCCTTACCCCTGGTCAGATGACGCTCGATCAAACCCTCTCTGTTGACATCGTCGGCAAAGCGCTTTCGGTGCTGACCATTGAAGCCCACTACAACGACCAGCTGCCCGAGACGATGCAATCGTTGATGCTGACACTTGACACGGAGCGACTGGATGGCGTGATCGGCGACTTCACGTTCGGTAGTGCAGTCGACTTCACCGCTTACGGTATGAAGATGAAGGGGCTGAAGCTTGAGTATCTGATGGGCGATGCTGTGCTCACAGCCGTCGTGTCGAAGACAGAAGGCGTTTCCGAAACTGCCGTATTCATCGGACAAACCGCGCACACGCAGGCCGAATTCTCGCCCACTCTGAGCAGCGACTCCACTGCCCCCGCGCCGTATCGCCGCAATCTCGAGGGTTTGGCAGCCTATGCATTGGCATCGCTCTACACAGAGGAGTTCTCGTCCGCGCATTTTGAGTTCGCCGTCTCTCCCAGCCTGCGAAACGTATTCAACCTGTACGAGATTGGCTTTCTCTATGACGCCGTTGTCCTGAACCCCGAGCTGGTATTCAAGGCACAGAACTACAAGGTCTTGGATCTGGAAGTGCAGGAGCAGGTGCTGCTGCTACAGCGAGATCCCCTGCTCATCGTCCGCGATCAACTAAGAAACCTCATCGCCGTCTACAACGAGCAGATCCTTCCAGAAGACGACACAAAGAAGGTGTACCCCTTCACGACAGGAACTGAGTACGAGCTCGCGTTTCTCGAAGCAGTTGCTCCCTTCGGGCAGCTGATCGTGGACGAGATCGCCTACGGGCTCACTACAGCGCAAATGCGCCGCTTCTACGATTTGGGACACACCGATGTGCGGGAGAACTCGATTCGTGTAGAGGTAAGCACAGACGGCGAGACGTTCGAATCCGTAGATGATTTCCGACTACCTGACTTTCAGTATATCGTGCACGCAGAGGCCGGTGTGCTAGAGTGCGCGTTCCCATCATCGTTCTACACGCCATCGAGCATCCTACGAGTAGACGTGGACTACGCTGTCTCAGATGGCGCATTCATGCTTGGCTTGTCCATGATTCCTGGGTCCGAGCGCGTAACGCTCAATTCCGAACTGATGCAGCGAGATGTCGATTACATGATCGATTATGAAGTCGGGATGTTGTTCATGTTGATCGAGTTGGCCGATACAGACGTGCTACAGGTCGACTATGAACTCTATGCGGGAGGGTTCGGTGTTTCTTCCGATTATGCCAGCTATTTCTACGGGCTCACACTGGACTTGCCTGTATCGGATCATCTCGCATTGCATGCCAGCCTCGTTCAGCTCGCCGATGTTGCGGGATCTTCAGAGGACTCAGGCAGTGTCCGAACCATGCCCAATCGACACACCATTGCCGGCGTACAAGCCGACTTCGATCTGGATGACTTCACTGCCACGGTCCTTGTCGGCTACAACGATGACCGCTTCCCGTTTGACGACAACGCACGGACGCCTGGTATGAATCGGGTGAATGCCATCGCCGCGGGCGAGGGATACACGCTGTTCGGACATCAAGCGGGCGTAACCGTCAATGATGGCGGAAGTTGGCAGACGTATGGCATCGAGTCAGGTCTCTCAAGCCGGCGCGTTCAGGCCATTGCCGTGGGCGATGGCGTAGTGTATTTGGGAACGGATGTCGGCCTAACGCTCGTCTTTTTGGATGGCGCTTCGCCATTTGATCGTACGGCCAATTGGATGCGCTACCTTGAAGATGACGGCTTGCCGGACGCTTCGGTCACTGCGATCTCCGTGGCAGAGGGAACAGCATGGATTGGCACGCGCGGCGGACTGCTCTCCATGCCAGCAGCAGGCGGCGATCCCTACGAAGAGTGGGTCCTCTACGAAGACGGTGGCTTCGCATCGCTGCCGCCGATCACCGCATTGACAGCGACAGCGACCGATGTCTACATCGGCACAGAGAACGGCGTCTATTCCTATGACATTGGTGCAGCAACCCTTGGCATCATCCCAGGAACCGTCGGTGTCTTCGTGAATGCGCTGACGCTAAGCGATGACATCCTCTACGTCGCCTCGAGCCGCGGGTTACGCGGCTTTCGCGACGGCAGCGGGATGGGATGGCTTGTTTTGGGAAGCGCGGTCTATGCGGTTTCGCATGTCGAAGACACACTCTACTACGGACTGGATTCGGGGCTTGTTGCCCTGGGCAAGGATGGGGCCGTCTCGCTCTTGTCGGACTGGTTCGTAACGGCTCTGGGCGCCTCTGACGACGGTCTTTGGATCGGCGTTGCTGCTTCAGAGGCCTACGAGATGGACCTATGGCTTCTTGCCAATGGCCTGCAGCGCTTTGCCGAGTCGGCCACGAGTATTCCCGGCGTCGACAGCTATGCGTTCCTGGATAGCCTCGCGTCGGAGCACACCGTTAGGGGCTGGGTAACACGAGCGAGCTTCCATCAGGAGACTCCTGGATACTCCTTGAGCGGCGTCGTGGAGTCACAGCCACCCACCTTCCGCTCCATCGGCAGCTCTCATCGAGTGGAGAACACGGGATGGACGCTATCAGGCGACGTGGCGCTGGGACGACAGGGCAGTCTGGCAATCGATCATGAGTACCGCATGATCGACCAGTCAACCGATCTCCCTGAGGACCGCATGTCCAATGGCCTTACGTTGGAGTGGAGCTTCAGTGATGGCCCAGACCTCACAGCGTCCCTGAGGCAGGTGCAGCGCAACGAGTCAGACTCCCTAGGTCTGGAATCGACATACGAATTGACCGCAGCCATCACGGCGCGTGAAACCTACTTCCGTGACGCGCTGTCGATCAACGCATCCTGGAATCGCTACGCCTATCAGTCCAATCGCTGGGAAGAGGCGTGGACGCGTCAGACCCTATCCCTGACCTTTGACTGGAAGCTACTACCTGAACTTCGGACTTCCGGAAGATGGTCTCGGCCCGTACGCAACATGGCCGACGATCTCTCTGGCTCAGAAAGCCTCAACTGGAATTGGGATTGGACGACATCGCTTGGATTCACTGACGTGGACGTCGAGTACGAGGCCGATTGGTCGCACGTCTTGTTCGAGGAGACAAGCGAGTGGATGCACGCTGTGCAAGTTCAATTTGACGGCGAATCGTTCGTCGCGTTCGGATGGGATTTCTCGCCTGATCTGAAACTTGAGGGTGAGACGGATAGCGCATCGACAAACCTTCATGCCGAGGCCACCATGCGTTCCGACCTTGAGGATTTCACCCTCAGGACAACCGTGCGCGGACACTTGACCGACTTGGGTCGCCCCGTCTTCAATCGAGAAGGCGAGCTGTCACTCAATGGGAAGTACTCTGGATTCCAGAACATGGACCTATCGTTGACCTACACGGGCAGCCGAAGTGCGGCAGTTAAGACAGGACAGACCGCGCCATCGTCTAGTGACGCGCTCGTCGGCCGGATGGTTTGGGCCCCCGAAGAGGGTCCCTCGGATGAACTATCCTTCTCCTTGCGTATCAAGGAGTCCGCAGCTACGCAGCAGATCACGGCAACGCTCGACAACAGCTTCACCATGAATCTCACGCCTAGGCTGGAAGCTTGGCTGAAATGGGAGCCGGATGCCTACGCAGAAGGCTATCCCATTACCGATCTCCGCTTGGACTCCAAGGCCGAGTATCGCGGAGGCACCAGCGATCCTGATTTCTCGTTCTCCACGACAGCATGGATCATGCTGGTGTTGGCGCCCAGTTGGAATGTGTCATTCGCCTCGACGTACCAGGTGGGATACAAGGCGCCTATCGGGTTCTATCAAAGCATCGCTCTTGAATTGACGTTTGCCATTGAGTTCTAGCCTGTTGCCAACGGCTTGCACGTCAGCCGCCGCCCACGGGCGGGAGAAACGCCACCGAATCTGTGTCATTTAGGATCGTATCGAGTCCGTGTAAGAAGTAGACGTTGCGTCCATTGACCAGCACGTTGAGGTATCCCGCTTCCAGGCCGCTCTGCAGCTTGCAGGCTAGCTGCGGGGCGTGGGCACCCAACGCTTGCAGCAGATCGCCTATCGTCGATTGTGCAAGCAGATCCACAGTCTGCGTTCCGCCTTGAAAAGATTCCCGGAGACCGCCGAATACCTTCACCGTAACGCGAATGTCAGGTTGCGCTGCCTTCTGATTCATGGCCCCTATTGATACTGAGTCGGATGCCAGTTGACAACTACAAGACCGAAGATGCAATCCATTGCCCCGTCTTCGCAGGCGGATATAATCCCTGCTTAGTTCGTCTTGAAGGAGGTGGATGATGGACAAGCAACGAGTGCTCGTATGCAGCGCCTGGCCCTATGCGTCTGGCGTGCCTCATTTGGGAAACCTGGTGAGTTCACTGATGTCGGGCGATGTGTTTGCCCGTTACTACCGACTTCGAGGCAAGAGCGTGCTGTATGTGTCCGGCACGGATGCGCACGGAACGCGAATCGAATTCGAGGCCGAGCAACAAGGGGTCTCGCCTGCTTTGTTGGCAGAACGCAATCACAAGAAGATCGTCGATGTCATCGAGGGATTCGGCATCGCGTTTGACAACTACACGATCACGGAGTCTCCGTGGCACAAGGAGTTCGTTCGCGACATCTACCTACAGATGGAAGAAAATGGCTACATCTGTACCAAGGTCGAGCTTCGCGCCTACTGCCGCAAGTGCGAGATGTTCCTTGCTGATCGCTTCATCATCGGCACCTGCCCCAAGTGTGGCTCTCCAAATGCATTGGGAAATCAATGCGATACCTGCGGTGCAATCCTTGAGCCAGAAGAGCTGGTCGAGCCGCGCTGCGCGCAGTGCGGCGGTTCAGATATCGAATTCAGAGAAACCAAGCATTGGTATCTCGACCTTCCCAAGCTTTCCGACGCCCTCAGCGCGTACGTTGGAGAGAAGCAGTTCCAAGGCAACGTTTTGCGGTTCACGCAGCAGATGATCGAGGACGGCCTGCGCCCACGGGCGATGACACGCGATATCGAATGGGGAATCCCAGCGCCGTTTGAAGGGGCTGAGGGCAAGGTCATTTACGTATGGGGAGAAGCCGCGCTCGGGTACGTATCCGCAACCATCGAACACTTCTCAGGGCAAGAAGAATGGCGGGGTTTCTGGTTTGGCGAGGATGTTCATCAAATCTATACGCAGGGCAAGGACAACATCACGTTTCATACCCTGATTTTCCCAGGCCAACTGATCGCGTCCGATCAGGGATATCATCTGCCCGATCAGATTGCTGCTACCGAATATCTCAACTGGATCGGCGGCGACAGTTTCTCAAAGAGCCGTGGCGTGGGCCTGTATTGCGACGACGCGTTGCAGGTGATGGATGGAGAGCTTTGGCGCTTCTATCTGCTCTACAACCGGCCAGAGGGACGAGATGTCAACTTCTCTTGGGAGGAATTGGAGAAGGCCGTCAATGGCGTTCTGATCTCCAATATCGCCAATCTTGTCAACCGTGTATTGAGCTTCACTCAGACCCAGTTCGATGCGCTCGTCCCTGACGTAGAACTCGATCCAGACGTAGTTGTAGCGCTCGATGCTGCAATCGGTGTCTATGAGTCGGCCATGCAAGAGGGGGCCATTGCCCAGGCATTGCGCAGCGTATGTGACTTTGCCGGATTTGGCAACGAGTACTTCCAGCGCAAAGAACCCTGGGCGACGCAGGATGCAGTCGCCGTTGCCAGTGCCGTCCACTTCGTTCGAGCAATGGCTGTGCTCTTGCTTCCTATCATGCCCAAGTTCGCAGCATCCGTTCTGCGTATCCTCGGGATCGAAGATGCTTCTTGGGAATCGTTGCACGAACCGCTGGGCGGAACGCGACTGACAACCGATCGCGTGTTGTTGGAACGCATTGATGTGGCACAGATCAGAGAAGCAACGGCAAGTCGTATGGCTGCCAAAACAGCTGCCCCGAAGCCTCAGAGTGAGACCGTATCGTTCGACGAGTTCAAGAAGCTCGATCTGCGCATCGCCAGAATCCTTGCCGCTTGTGACGTTCCAGGTGCAGACAAGTTGTATCAACTGACCGTTGACTTGGGGCAAGAAAAGCGCACCTGTATCGCAGGCATCAAAGAGCATTTTACTGTTGACGATCTTGTTGGCCGATTGATCGTCGTCGTCGCCAACCTGGACCCCGTAGAGATACGTGGTGTAAGATCAGAATGCATGGTTCTGGCAGCCAAAGGAAAGACACTCTGCCTGCTTGAACCGACATCTTCTTTGGATCCGGGTTCGCCTGTATCCTAGGGATTCATTGAAATGGTCACAGCACAACGCTAGAATCTGGCACGAATTGGGGTGTTTAAGATATGTATGCAGTGATAGAGACC
>Ga0272441_10011807_pt1 | contig 12889 bp, 4 predicted proteins | sample SSMProp6N_FD_193582 | JGI IMG/M metagenome (GOLD analysis project Ga0272441, IMG submission 193582) | Marine sediment archaeal communities from Little Sippewissett salt marsh, Falmouth, MA, United States - SSM-Prop-6N | ecosystem: Environmental > Aquatic > Marine > Wetlands > Sediment ...
GCGCCGGCGACGCGGCCACCGGATGTCTGTAGCTGCCATGACACAGGGCCTGCAGTGAATCCTCCTGCAGGCCATCGCGCGACACAGGGAAGACCATGACGAGCCACAGATTGACACCGCGCGAGACGGATGACGCGCCCCAGCGCCTAATGCCTGTAAGCCTGCGCACGCTTATCATCGCACTGCTGATCAGCGTCATCGGGATTCGGGTGCAGACCGCCAGCGTACTGGGGGGCCTTGGCGGGCAGCCCCAGCTTGCGCTGGCGGCGCTTTTCGTACTGGTGGCTCTCGAGCCTCTGCTTGCCAGAATGCTGAAGCTCAACCGCACAGACATCATCGTGATCTACTGCTTCGTGATGGTTGCCGCCAGCTCCTACGATGGTGTCAGCCGATTCATGCCCGTCTACACGGTTCCGCAGTACTTCGCCGCCCCGGAGAACAACTTCCAGCAGATCGCGGACACGTATATCCCCGAATGGTTCGTGCCCAAGGACCGGGACCTGGTGCGGATGTACTACGAAGGCGCCGGAGATGAGCCCGTGAACATGCGTCTGTGGCTGGCGCCCATCTCCATGTGGGTATTGTTCTTCATGACCCTGTGGGCGACGCTGTACTGCGTAGTCGCCCTCATGAGGCGGCACTGGGTTGATGACGAGCACCTGGCTTTCCCGCTGGTAACGGTGCCGCTGTACATTGCGGCGGCGGGCCGCGGGCGCTTCCGCCCCAAGACAAGCGTCTGGGCAGAGCCCCTGATGTGGATCGGTTTCGGGATATCTTTGATCCATTTCCTGTCGATCATGATCCACGCGTTGAACCCCGGCGTGCCAAGCCTGGGTACCCACTTCGATGTGGGGCGGTTCTTCACGGAGAAGCCGCTGGACGCCATCAGTCCGCTGTTTCTGTTCATCTACAATCCGGCGCTGACGGGCCTGGCGTATTTCGCCCCGCAAGACCTGTGCTTCTCGATGTGGTTCTTCTTTCTGCTGTACTTCAAGCCCCTGCGGCTGCTGTATCGTGTGGCAGGCCTCCAACACCCCTCCGGCTTCCCCTTCTACTGGGCGCAGAGCGCCGGGGCCTTTGTGGCGATAGCTCTGTTCTACGCGTGGGCAGGTCGCGGCTATCTCAAGCGCGTCTGGGATGTGGCAACAGGCGCGTCCAGGGATGGTTCCTCGGACCAAGAGACACAGCTGTCCACTCGGCACGCCTGGGCCGACCCGATGACTCCGCGCTTCGCGCTCATCGGTCTGGTCTGCGGGTTCATCGCCCTGTGCGCCTTCTATAACGCCGCTGGTATGTCCTGGTGGGTGGCGGCCATCTTCTTCGGCTTGATCGTTCTGTTCGCAACGATCTTCACACGCGGCAGGGCGGAGAGTGGCGTGGCGGCCACGTCGTCTTTCCCCTTCTGGCAGGCCAGCCGGCAGATCAAGTCATTCTTGGGCTCGACGGCCCTGGCGCCGGGCGCCAACTACAGCAACCTCGTGTGCCTGGGCAGTCTCATCTTCCTGCACTTCGGTGACTACCCGGAGTGCATGACCTACCAGATCGAGAGCCTGAAGCTGGGCGAGGAGACTCGGGTCAAGACCAGCCACATGACCGGGATCATCCTGGGCGCCATGCTCGTGGGGTTGCTGGTGAACTTCCATACCTTCCTTTCCACGTCCTACGAATGGGGTGCCAACAGCCTGCAGGGCGGCACGACCCAGGGCGGCTATCATGTGAGCATTGCGCGGCGCGAGTACGACGAGGTCAGCCGCATCATGGATGGCAATCCGTTGAAGCCCGACTGGGGCCGCAACGGCTTCACCATCGCGGCCTTCGGATTCACGCTTCTACTCGTCGGTCTGCGGCAGATTTTCCCTCGCTCGCCGCTTCACCCCCTGGGGTTTGTGATGACCACCTCCTACGGGTATGCTTACTGGGGGTCATTCCTCACAATCTGGGCAATCAAGTCCCTGGTGCTGCGCATCGGCGGCGTGAGGCTGTACCACCGTCTGGTGCCGGTGTTCGTAGGGTTGGTGGTGGGGCAGGTATTCGCGGTGGGGGTGGTGTGGCCGATCTTCGCCCAGTTCACGGCGGATGACTGGCGCAGTCTGGCCGACCCGCTGATATACTTCTGACAACTCGCTGCTTGAGGGCCTTGCCGGGACAGCCACCCGACACGCCCTTCCTGCGGTACTCTGGCGAGCCGGTTGGCGGCGTTCTGCGCAGGCTTCGGGGCTCAATCACGATACCGGGGCTGCTTCCGCGGCCTGACGTCCGGGTCTACCCATATGAGGCCCCCCATCCGGGGCCTGTACGACAATGGCGAGAGCCAGCGCCCCAGGGCACTGCGGCATGCCGGTCGGTGAGAGGCGAGTTGCTCATTCAACAGCGGCAACTCTATCGGGTTCCGTTGCGCTTACACGCCGGAGGGGCAACAATACGGGGGCGCTGTCGCCGACTCAGCGCGCGTCCCGCCCCCTCTACCCCATCCGCCATCGAAAGGGAAATCGCCCCATGACCTCCCGGTCCATCAACGAGAGCCACGCCGCACTGGCTATCGTCCGCACCATGGAAGTCAGGCGTGAGGAATACCTGGACTACATGACCTTCGCCGAGAACCGGCGCCCCTTATTCACGGAGCTGTTCGGTCCCATTGTAGGTCTGAAGCAAGAGTGGGCGCGGCAGGGAGCGACGCCGCGGGAGTTGGACATGTCCGCCTACGCCTACCGGCGGCACATGTCGGGCGGCGTGCCCGTGAATACGGGCTGGATGGGCGGAGCGCCGGAGCAGATCATCGAGGAGAGTGACGAGCACATCCTCGGCACCGACCGCTACGGGCGCACTGTGAAGCTGTTCAAGAGGTCTGCTACGCTGGCCCTTCCCCTGGATTACCCCGTGGCCACAATGGATGACTGGCTGCGGGTGAAGCCTCACTATGAGTTCTCTCAGGCGCGTCTGGGAGGAGCCTGGGAGAAGGCCGCCCGTGAGCATCTACAAGCGGGCCGTGTGGTCACCGTGAGCATTCCCGGAGGCTTCGACGAGCCGCGCCAACTCATGGGCGAGGAGGGCCTGTGTGTCGCATTCTATGACCGGCCCGACCTGGTCCACGACATCCTCACCACCATCGGCGATACGGCCTGCAAGGTCCTGGACCGCGTATCGTCTGTCGTGCAGGTGGACGCCTTGAGCGTCCATGAGGACATGGCGGGCAAGAGCGGGCCTCTGGCGGGCCCCAGGCAGATCGAGGAGTTCATCGGCCCCTACTACCGCCGCGTGTGGGATATGCTGCAAGACCGCGGGGCTCGCGTGTTTAACCAGGACTCAGATGGCGACATGAATGCGGCCATCCCCGCCTTCATCCGGGCCGGGGTCAACGTGATGCACCCGCTGGAGCCCGCGGCCAACATGGACATCGTCAAGACCCGCGAGCAGTACGGGCAGCGGCTGGCCTTCGAGGGAGGGCTGGACAAGCATGTTTTGCGGCGGGGAAAGGCCGCCATCGTCGCCGAGCTCGAGTACAAGATCCCCCCCATGGTGGCCACGGGTGGCTGCGTGTTGTCCCTGGATCACCGCATCCCCAACGGGTCCCACCTTGACGCCTACCGCTTTTACCACCAGAAAGCCTGGGAGATCATGAATCGGGAGGCCGCGAAGCTGTAGGGACGACACCCCGACTGCTGTTTCAGCGCGTGACCACCTCGCCCCCGGGCAGCTCGATGGAGGCAATCGAGCGAGGGAGCATGTCCACGGTTACCCGTTCGGTCTGGGGCTCGACGGCCCCCAGGCGCGTGAGCGCCGTGGCGTCCAGACTTACAGCCACTTGCCGTGGCTCGTCCGTGGAGTTGTATAGCAGCAGCCTGGTGGGCATGAGGGCTGTCCACACCCCATCTCGCTTCCCATCGAGGGGCGCCCCGATGCTCTGGGCGCCCGGCAGGGAAGCGCCATCGGCGATGATGGCCACGACGGCGTCGGCGAAGGTCCGTCCGTCGGCCGCAGGAAGGAGCACGGTGGCCCCCGCGCCCAGAGACCTGGCGCATTGACGCGCAAGCGCCCCCATGTCCAGGGCCCGGCGAATCATGGGAGGATTGGCTGTGTCGGGCTCCGACAGATCGGCGCGCCACAGCTTGACCCAGTTCACCGCCAGGCCCAGGGTGCGATTGTCGCCGCTTCCGTCAACTTGGGAAGGACGCCACCCCTCGACATCAAACAGCAGCGTCGCCAGGGCCTCCCGGCCCCAGACCTCAGGGCCGATTCTCGCCCGGAACACTGAAGTGCGCTGCGGGGCGACCTCGCCGATGGGTTTACCGTTCACGAGGATGGAGTAGCTCTCTTTGAGTCGCTTGGGATGCAGGGCCACGGCGATGGCCAGCTCGTAGCTCTGCGCAGGATCAACGGGGAGCAGCACGCCGCCGGCAGCCCCCGTCCAGCGCTTGGTCACCTCGCCCGGCCTGCCTCCCCACTCGAAGTGCCCGCTCTCACGGTTGTTCCAGTCTCCTGTCAGGGCGGCCTCGTCCTGCGCGGAGCCCACATCAAGCATCCACGCGTCCGAGGGCGATACGTCGGGAGGCGAGAGCTCATCCCGCGTGGGCAGACTCGCGACCGGAACAAACAGTCGCGAACCGCATCCCGGATCACCCTGTACAGTCTCGAGGGAACCGGTGGCGGACCGGATCAGCAGGCCACCCGCGTGGACCCACTTCTCAATGCGGTCGAGCACATCGCGCTCGATAACGTTTCCCTCGGGCGCCAACAGAACGCGGTAGCCATCAAGCGCCCCGTCGCGGATCAGCCGCTCATCGAGTATGTCCCAGTCCAGCAGGTCGCGGCTCTCATTGCAGGCCGCCAGAAGGGCCAGCGGCAGGTTCTGGCCAGGTCGCAGGCGGTGGTCTGTGGTAGGAAACAGAAAAGCGATGTCCGTGAGCGAATGCTCGCCCTGCATGTAGTTGGCGTAGCGGGCAAAGATATCCGAAGCCCCTAGGATATTGCCCGGGTAGTCGAAGTACTCGGTGGTGCCGCTGGTTGCGTCTTTGAAGATGCGCTCGATCTCCTCTTCTCGCGACACGTTGCTGGGCGGCTCGGTGACCAGCCCAACACCGTAGTGCTTGGCAGCGGTGGAGAAGCGCCTGTAGAAGTAGGGCGGCAGCTTGCCGTGGGTTGATCGAACAGTGTAGCCATCCTGCCGAGAATGGGCTACATAGGCCGTGTAGTCGGCCCCAAACATCACGCGCTCGCTGCCAAAGCCGATCTTGATCTCGTGAGGCGCGTCGGCGAAGTAGCGACGAGAGACGCCCACCGCCTTGGCGGCGAACTCGACCATGGCGTCTAGGTACCACTGGATGAAGTCCAGCCATCGGCGACGGGCCTGAGCTCGCTCGGGCGGCGCCAAGCGCTGGATTTGCTCGTAGTCGGGGCCTTCAGTGGCGGTCCATTCGGGGTACGTGATGTCCTCGGCGCGGGCGAAATCGGTGCCCCAGGCCGCGTTGAGCTGTTCAAGGCCTTGGTACTTGTCCAGCATCTTCAAGCGGAAGTCGGCGCGGGCAAGCTTGTCGCCACACCAGAAGTCCGCACCCTTATACTCGGCGGGCACTACCCAGTCGGCCATCCCGACGGGGTAGCCCACCTCCCCGTAGTCGCAGACCATGGACACGAACACCTCGCGCACGCGGTCGCCGAAGTGCTCGCGCAGTGCCGAGTAGAAGCGGTCGAATATCTCCAGTGTCCGGGGCGACCAGATGGACGGCGCCCAGGTGGTCTTGCCGGTTTTGAGTGATACCAGCGGCTCCCATAGCTCACTTTCAGCCGCCCACCCGGGAGGAAAGTGCAGCCACGGGTAGACGGCATACTTGATTCCGCGGGCCTCCAACTCCCGGCAGTTGCGCTCGTAGAACTCCCACTGCAATCGCCCGCGTTCGGGCTCCAGGGCAAGCCAGCAGATGTAGTCCTCCACTGTGCGGATGCTGCCTATGTCGCGGTAGTCGTCGAACTCGGGTCGGGGGCGCGGGGCCGGGGGCTCTTGTCCCCGGGCAGCCGCCTGGATCAGATCCACCGACAGGTTGCCCGTCTTGATGGGAATGTTCGTGGCCCCCACGGGAATCTTTACCGATGGTTGCACGGTCATGTCACCCCACGGTGCATCAAAGCAGGATCCGAGCACGCGAACAGCTTCGTCGCCGTCGGGGGTCTGCGCCCGCCACGCCCCATCGGTCGCGGCGATGAGGGCTTGGTGACCGGGGGGGCCCGCGAGCAGGCGAGCCAGCACACCCCGGCCCTCACTGGGCCGCCCATCGAGCCTGAGCTCGTTCGTGCCTCTCTTCAGATACTGTCCGACGTACCAGCCCCCCGGCGCGGCCCACCCTTCGCTGGTCCCGAGCACATGCCCGTTCAGCGTGGCCCTGCACGAACCTTCAGACACCAGGTGAAGCACCGGAAGCGACGGTATGGCTTCGAGGGAGAAGCGTCCCGTAAGCCGCCAGGCTTTCTCGTCCCCGGGATCGGCGATCCACTGTGCCTTCGCCGCCGGGGCCGCCGCCCGCCGCAAGGCCAGCGCATCCACATATAGTAGGTATGCGTTGTCCGAGGCACGTCGGTCGCGACAGCGCAAGGTGACCTTCGCGGGGCCCTCGGGCAGCTTATACTTGCCGGCGGCGAGCCAGCCGAAGATGTCTCCCGGCCCGTAGCCATCCCGCACTGCAAAGCCCTCGACGCGCCGGTCGCGGTATCCGTTCACTTGCAGGAGATAGGGGCTTAGATTTCGGCCGCCACCATCCGTCCTTGTCGCGGCGATGAGAAGCTCCCAATAGCCCTCTTCGGGGATCTCGACGCTGAAGGTCGCGTGGTATCCATCAGTGGGGGCCTCATTGTGGGTCTGCAGTTGCAGGATCGCTGAGCCGTAGCATGGCGCGAAAGCCTTGTCCCGCCCGATGACTGTGAAGTCGTGGTCGACGCAGGTTTCGCCCTCGATCCACAGATCATGCGCCGGCTTCGCCGGAGCGCCGAAGGCAATCCCGCAACTCAAGGTCGCTATGACCAACGCCATGCACAGACCAATTGTCGGTTTCATGTCATGGACCACCCTCACAGGCAACATCCTTGAGCTATCGGAGCCGAGCGCCGTCACGTCTCAATAGCAGTATTGCGCGTACGTATTGGGGAATTCCTTCCCGTTCGTGGACAGAGGATTCCGCGACCCACCGAGGAATTCATCATTCCACCATTGAACATGGGGCCCGCAGGCCCTCCAGAGGGGTTCCTGATGAGAAAACCGGCGGCCTTGTTGTGCGTATTGGTAGGCGTCTACATCTGCAGCCTATGCGCGGCTCAGAAACCCGGGATTGTCGTGGTGGAGGGGACGTTCACCGTAGCGAAGAGCGCGTCGGAGGGCCCCGCAGCCAGGCAGTTTTGCGACAAGGTGGAGAATGCCCTCGAAAGCGCCGGCATCCCCTTCACCCTGGCCACGGAGGAGCAGGTCGAGGGTGGCGTGCTCGAGGGCCACAAGCTCGCCATCTTCCCCTACAGCGCCCACTGGAGCCCTGAAGAGACGGCGAAGACCGGGCAATTCATCAAGTCGGGTGGCAAGGTCGTCGCTTTCTACATCATCCCAACTCAAATCGCCGATTTGCTTGGGCTGAAGGGTTCTGAGTTCAGGCGCCAGAGCTACGAGGGCGAATTCTCCCAGATGCGGTTCGCCGACGACCGCCCCGCCGGTTTCCCCGCCGTGGTCCGGCAGACCTCGCGCAACATGACGGTTCGTCGAGCCGGTCCGGAGGCGCGCTCAATCGCCACGTGGCACGACCTCGAAGGCAAATCCACCGGCACGCCCGCGGTCATCCTGTCGGCCAACGGGCTTTACATGAGCCACGTCCTGCACGAGGGGAACTCCGCACAGCAGGCCACCTTGCTGCTGGGGGCGGCGGGCCACTTCCTGCCGGGCCTGTGGCAGCAAGCCGTGGAGGGCTCGATTGCGGCCATTCCGCGCGCGGCCGAGGTCGCCTCTGTTGATCTCCTCGAGGCGATGGCGCAGGGCCGACCACAGGCCCAGAGGCTGTACGACGCACTGCTCGACAGCGCGTCCCGTGCTCGGCAGATGCTGAGCCGCAAGGCCTATGAGGAGGCCCTTGAGGAGGCGCGGTACGCTCAGGACCTGGCGACAAAGGTCGTGGCGGCCACCTATGGGTCTCGCGACGGTGAGCTGCGCGGCGTGTGGCATGGCGGCGGGGTCAACAAAGATTGGGACCACATCATGTCCAGCCTGAGCGAGGCCGGCTTCAACGCCATCTTCCCCTGTATGTCCACCGGCAACCACGCCTACTACCCCAGTGATGCGCTGCCGCGCACCGGCGATAGGGACGAGATGGCCTTGTGCCTAAAGGCGGCGCACAAGTACGGTATCGAGGTGCACGTTTGGCGGATCAACTGGGCCATGCTCGGCGGCGCACCCCAGCGGCGACAGCAATTCGTCGATGAGGGCCGCGCCATGGTCGGCGTCACCGGCAGGCCCATGTCCGATGACCCCAACACCGGCCGCACGGTGTGGATGTGCCCTTCCCACGAGGGCAACCGCCAGATCGAGAAGCAGGCGATGCTCGAGCTCACGCGCAAGTACCATCCCGCGGGAATCCACTTCGACTACATGCGGTACCCGAGCCGCGACTACTGCTACTGCTCGCGCTGCCGAAAGAAGTTCGAGCAGCGCATCGGCAAGACGGTGGCCAACTGGCCTGCCGACTGCTTCACCGGCGGGGCGCTGTTCGAGGACTACAAGGCCTTCCGCAAGGACCTGCAGACATCCCTGGTACGGCAGATCGTCACCGAGTCCAGGCAGATCGACCCCGCAGTCAAGATATCACTGGCCGCCAGGTCTGCTCTGCCGGGAGCCCCCGAGAACGACGGTCAGGACTGGCCGACGTGGTGCAAGCAAGGCCTGTTGGATTTCGTATGCCCGATGGACTACACGGGACACGATGACGAACGCCTGAAGGGATGGCTCGATCGACAGCTTCCCACCATCGAGTGGTCCGTGCCTCTGTATGCCGGGCTGGGCGTCACATATAAAGACACATCCCTGGCCAACGCGGTGCGCGCCTGCAAGCAGATCAAGATAGCCCGAGACCAGGGCGGCGACGGCTTTCTGGTCTTCTGCTACAACACCGTCTTCGAGCGGTTTGCCAAGGGGCTCAAGCTTGGGGCAACCGGCACACCCGTGACAGTGATGCCCCACCACCACCCGGGCATGCGAATGCAGGCGGACATCCCCGATTCACCGGGGTACCTTCCTCAGGGCGTCTGGCCGCCGGGAGCGCAGTTTGAGGGCGAGGTACGCATCGTTGCGCCACCGGGCACAAGACAGATGACGCTTCGCTGTGAGATGCAGAGTCCCGACGGGCGTGGCATCGGCGGCACGCGCGAGCTTACAGTGCAGGGGCGCCGCTGGCACACACGCATGATGGGCGGCGGCCGGCCGGGAGCCTACTGGCAGTGGGTGGCGACCGGCCAGGCGCAGGATCAATCCGGCGCATGGAAGCCCTTCATCCTGCGCAGCCCGACGTGGAAAGTCGCCGCCGAGGACGAGATGGCCGACTACCGCGCCAAGGCGTCACCGCCGGAGTTCGTGACCGACAAGCCCCACGTGGGCGTGGCGATGGACGGCTATGGCGCGTCGACGATTCTGCAGGCGCTGCAGGCCGAAGGTCGTGTGGAGGGGCTGGCGCTGTACCGGGTGACGGCCGATCACCTGGCCGCGTGCGACGCGGCAATCATCCCGCAGCGACATACGAGCCAGGTGTCCGTGTACGAGGCGAGTATGGAGGCAATCAGGGCCTATGTGCGCGGCGGCGGCGGGGTAATGGTGACCCATGACGCCGTCGGGATGAGGCAGCACGCGGCCCTGTTCCCGGGCATCTTGACCGGGGGACCGGATCGCGCGCCCCTGAGCTCAGCCGTCATCTGCTCAGACCATCCCCTGACGGCCGGTCTGAGCCCCGGAACGCAATTCGAGCACAGCTACGCCGACCACATCCCGGTGGTCGTCACGGGCAAGGCCGACACCGTGGTGAAGGACACCGAGGGCAATGCCGTGGTCGTTGCAGCCGTGGTGGGCAAGGGGCGCCTTGTCGCCAACGGCATGTGCACCGGCCTGGGGGATGGCGATCGGGATGTGCCGCCTGAAGGGCCGGAACTGGCGATCCTCGTCAACGCCGCGCGCTGGCTCGCGAACAAGTAGCGAAGGCACTAGGGAGCCGTCTGTCTGGCGGATGCAAGATTCAGATTGCTCGGCCAAGACCCAGGGGGCAACCGCCCTGTCAGCGGGTCCGTCGTGGTGACATCCCGCGGATACAGATGCCACAGAGCCGTGGCGGCGCGCTGGCCATAGAAGGAGGAGGCCCACAAATGGACGATGATGCGCTCCGACGGTTTGTGTCTCAGCACGACATCATCTACGAGGTGCCGCCGCGCTTCTGGGAAGACGGCTTCCCTATCGGCAATGGGCATTTCGGCGGGATGGTCTGGCAACCAGACGGCATCGAGATCGGGCTGAATAAGCTGGATGTGTGGGACCGGCGCGTCGAGCAACCCGACAAGGTGCCTTTCGACCGCCTCAAGGAGCTCTTCGACACCGATCCGGAGCAGGCGCAAAGGGAGTTGCAGGGCGAGCGGGAGGTGAACCCGGACTTCCCCTTCCCGAAACCGCTGGGACGCCTCAAAATCGATATCGAACACGAATTCCTGCCCCTGTACCAATCGGTATTCTGCCAGACCCAGCGCCTGCGCCTGTATGACGGCGCCGTCCGGTGTCGCTACGAGACCAATTACAAGGCGACGACCTTTGACTGTCTGGTGGACCCCGAGGCGAATTTGCTCATCGTCAGCGCCTCAGACGGGTGGCTGCACCCATCCTTTAGTAGCAGTCAACTGCGCCAGAAGGTGACCATCCTTCGGGAATATGACGAGACCCTCGGGATGCCCGAGACGGGGGCCCAGGACGACACTGTGTGGGTCCGCTATCCCTTCCCCGACGGCTTCGAGTACGTGCTGGCGATGACCATCGAAGGTGCCGAGCACACCGATCCTGTGCTGTTCACCAATGAGGCCTCGATGGAGGTCCTCCTGGACTACGGCGACCAACAGCCGAAGTCGTGGCATGTGCTGGTGACGGCCGCGACATCGCTGGACGCGGCGAACCCACGCAACCAGGCCCTGGACAACCTGCAGCAGGCAAGGCAGGACACCGTGGCCGCCCGTAGCGATCACACGCGCCGGTGGTGGCATGGCTTCTGGGGCAAGTCCGGCGTCGAGTTCGACGACCGGTTCGTGGAGAGCCTGTGGTACGTGTCGCTGTACCAGTTGGCCTGCACCTCGAGAGGTAAGACGGCGCCGGGCCTCTGTGGGCTGTACAACATGATGAAGAGCCCACCGTGGCACGGCGACTACCACGGCGACATCAACATGGTGATGACCTACTGGGGCATCTTCGGGTCCAACCATATCGAGTTGGGGGAGCCGTACTTCGAGACCTTCAGCAAGCTGCTTCCTATCGCCAAGCAGCAGACGGCGGACACCTACGGCATCGATGGCGCCAAGTACCCCATCGCCACCCTGGACACCGGGGTCGAGCTCACCGGCGGCCACTACCGGATCATGCAGTGCACCAGCGGCTTCTATGCTCTGGTGTTCTGGTCCAGGTGGCTGTACGAACAGGACCTCGAGGTGCTCAAGAACCAGGTCTTCCCGGTGCTACAGGAGAGCAGCAAGTTCTACCTGGGCATCGCGCAGGAAAGGGATGGGGTGCTGCATTTCGGCCCCTCATGGGCGCCCGAACAGGGACCATTCCCGTGCTACAACAGCACCAACGACACCGCCCTGATCAAGGCGTGTTGGGAGGCCTACATACAGGCCTGCCGGATACTGCGGATAGACAACGAGTGGCTGTCAGCGGTCACCGAGGGCCTGGAGAAATTCCCGCCATATCCCGAGAAGGACGGCCGCTTCCTGGACTCGTACACCACCACCGACCACATCGGCCTGAACCATCCCGGCCTGCTGGCAATGGTCGTACCCGGCAATGAGGTAGATTCCGATCATGCGCTGAGGCCCACCGCCCTGCGGACCATGGAGGCGATGTTCGACGTGACGGTCAGGAGGGGCTTCGAGGGGCGGCGCAGCTTCTGTTGTGACCTGACCTGGCCCTGGATGGTGGCTGTGGCTGCGAAGCTGGGTGCCGGCGACCTGGCGGACGAGTACCTTTTCAACATGGGCGTGAGGGAGAACCTCAAGCCCAACGGCATGTTCTCGCTGAACTGCTGCGCAACCTACGAGAGCCTGGCCGATAAGCGCGCCGCCTTCACCTTCCAGCCGGACGTGCCGCGCCATGGCGCCATCTTCTGGTGTCCCACGAGTCAGGAGGGCCGGGAGCGGTACTTCCAGTTCATCCAGGCTCCCGGAGGCGTGCTGTACGCCACAACGGAGATGCTGCTTCAGAGCCACGGGGGGGTCATCCGCGTCTTCCCGGCGGTGCCTTCCCGGCTGGAGGACTGCGCCTTCCGCGGGCTGCTTGCCGAGGGTGGTTTCGAAGTCTCGGCGAGGATGGCCGGCCGCGGCTTGGAGTACGTGGTCGTGGAAAGCAAACACGGCGGGCGGTGCGCCGTCAACATGCCCGAGGAGCGCACGTGGTGGGTCTCAGACGGTACGGGCAAGTCCGCCGCGACTACCGGGCGAACCGTCACGTTTGATACCAGCCCTGGGGGGGCGTATGTCATCGCTCCGGGCCCCCGGTCCTCCGAGGTGGACACGAGTCTTCGCGCCGGCAGCCAGCCCGGCGTCAAGACCTTCCGCGATGGGGTAGGCCAGAGCGTCACGCTGGGCAAGACGAAAAGCGGATGCCAGTGTGGGCCGCCGGGCGCGGACAGGATCT
>Ga0272441_10011808_pt1 | contig 12888 bp, 9 predicted proteins | sample SSMProp6N_FD_193582 | JGI IMG/M metagenome (GOLD analysis project Ga0272441, IMG submission 193582) | Marine sediment archaeal communities from Little Sippewissett salt marsh, Falmouth, MA, United States - SSM-Prop-6N | ecosystem: Environmental > Aquatic > Marine > Wetlands > Sediment ...
CAAGGATCGAGTAGAAATAGGAAGATGAGTAGGAGCCGATATCTACAATCTCATCCAGCGTCGTCGAGACCGTTGGTTCGAGATCGATCAGGATGTAGGCGCGGTTGCTCGGATAGGGAGTTCCCTCACCGTTGACCAGCACCAGGTCGGGATCAGTCCAGTAGACGTCGGCAACCTGGAAGTAGCCGCTTTCCGCCCAGGCGCCATAGCCCGTTCCCTCGGCCGTGGTCCTGGTCAGACTGACATCCATGAGGGGTTCCTGAACGGCGATGACGACTTCCGTATCATCGTAGTGGGTGTTTGTATCAAAGTCTGTTCTCTCATCGAACCAGCCGCGACCCTCCACAATCATCGGACCCAGCGTATCCTTCAGTCGCAATCCCACAATACTGGGATCGCTGTTGGGATTCCGGGCGAAACCGTTGATATTCTTGGGCATCACCACGAGGGAAAGGACATTGCCGCCGAAGAAGGGGGCAAAAACATCCCAATCCCGCCACGGTTCGGGAATAAACCTGAAGGCATTGAAGAATTCCCAGTCATCGAAGTTCCTCAGGTGCGCCTCCAGGAACTGACCATCATTGTAAGTGTACTCGATGTATTTGTTCGTCGGATAGCCATTCTTATCAACATCGGGTACCTGCTGCCATTCCGTGTCGGAGTCGCGCACCCAGACCTGATAACCGTAGGCATCGGGATCGGCCGCCCACGAAAGGATGATCTTTTCCTTCCGCTGAATCATTTCGGTATCGCACCACTCATCATCCTCTTCGTCGTACCACCAGATGTCATCCCAATCCGCCGCGTATGAGTCGGCAGTACCGAAATTGTAGTCCATATCCATCCCCGGCGTAATGGCCGCCAGTGCCGTGGCATCGGGATCGTAGATGTTGAATTTGTCGCAGAATTCATCACCGGCCATCGCACCGTCATAGGCCACCACATGATCCAGCATTACGTGAAATTCATACTCGTTTCCTGCCGGCGTCAGGGTCGTCATGGGTTTCAGAGTGAAGAGATAGTCTCCCGTATTGCTCACCAGTTCCAGCGGAATGATGGAACCGTCACCTCTTTCGAGCTGAAAGAGGATGTTGTAGTCGAACCCGCCGGGAATGATAATCGGCCGGCTCAGCATGACGATGAGCTGCAGATTTTCGGACTGTGCCTGGGGGATGTTCTCCAGGTTCTTAAGATTGTAGTAGACCACCTCGACATCGTCGCCGGTACCTTTATCGGTGAGAAGGACCGAAGGCGCAAAGGCTGTCTGGGTCAGCGTAATCTTGCCATTTCCATCACACACGTAAGTCAGAAGATCACCGTGCACATCCAGATCGAAGCCACCTTTTGGCTGTGTTTGCGTTGACGAATCGTACTCGAATATGCCGTCCCCATCAGCATCGTAAGGCGCGGCAAATACGTCGTAGACACCCGCCGCGGGAACTCTGTCTTCCGCCGTGATGGTCACCACACCGTTCGCGTCGGCACAGAACTGGATACCGCCCGTCTCGAACCAGCCCCAAGACTCCCAGTATGCTCCATACCCATACCAATCATACTCGTAATCGTAGAAACAATCCGGCCGCAGGCTAACGGTGGCTCCCGGCGCAGGTACGCCACCCGCGTACACGGTGAATTCAAAGTCGTCGACGTAGGGATAGAGCCATACCGTGGGAATTACCTGGCCGACCTGATCCATAAGGACAACCGCACCCGTTCCGTCGGTATAGCCGATGGTCCCTTTGAAATAGACTTCATTTCGCAGGGTCGCATGATCGCCCATCGAAAATTCCATGGGAAAGACACGGTCGATAACATCGGTATTGTTCTTGATGGTCGGGTTGTCCCCTGTGATGTTGTCGCCCAGACCGAGACCTCCCCCGCCGGGAGTCGCGATCACGTCACCAAGGGCGACACGGATAATGTAATTTCCGTTTTCATCGGTAGAGGTTGCATATTTTTCAGACGCGTAGAGAACAACCGATACGCCCTGCATGGGTTTGTCCAGGGCATCCAGCACCTGGCCCGTAAAGATTGCTTCCGTCTGCGCCTTGATTGCATCGGTGCCGGTTTCCGACACGTTGGTCTCATCGCTACACCCCGCAAGACCAAAAGATGCAATCACCGCCAATACAATAAATACGTACCATAATCTGTGTCTCATATCGGTATCTTACCTCCTTTACTATTCGCGCCTATGGCACGGTTATTTTATATCCTCTCCCTTGTTCATCTCGTCTGTACGTACGAGAAAGCCATTTCTCTCCCCTCTCTTCCGGGAACAACCCGTAACGTTCTCCCTGCCACCTCCTTTCTCGAATCGTTTATTTGTAAATTGCGAAATACGTGACACCGGGACATTGCACAGATATCTTTCCACACCAGCCACAGGCTCATCAGGCATCACGGATAATTTCACGCACCTTCGCTATTTTACGAATCTTTCAGCGAGTTAACGCAGACGCGTTTCTGGAAGTACTGCACTGCTTCACATGCATCAGATCGTTTAGTGAATGCTGTCACCACGACGGAGGGTTCTCGACGGAGGTACTACTTCTCCATCAACCCCGGGCCAGGGTGTAGAGACGTCAGATTTATTCAGCCAGAATTGTCGATACCGCCTGACAAAAGGGTCAGATGATGCTTGACATCAAAGGCTTATGAATGTGGAAAGGGATCTTCTGTCACGTACCTTGAGATAAAGGAACTGGGAAGAATCTTGTGAAATTTCAGTTGGGAAAGCAAAGGGGAAAGTCATCCTCAGCAAACACTAAGGAGCTCTCGAACCTCTCAAAGAACCGGTTGTATTAAATCGAATATGCTCTTATAACGTATAACCGTTAATAAAAGAGTAATTCCAAACAGATATTCCTATACAACCTGTTTAAAACAATACCTCACTTGTTAAGGGATTGTCCGGCACCTCACCGTTCTTTTTGCTTTGTTGAAATGTCTAAAACCCTCTGGATATGGTACTTTTGTAGCAATCTCAAATCGAAAAGTCAAGTTTTTATTGGCTATTTGTTTGCCCCTTTTATTTCAACGACCTCTCAATAACCATCCGTAAAGTGAACCGAACCATCGATTTAAACGGGATTTAATGGTTCTCTGTTTTTCTACATCCTGGTAACCCTGAACACCTCTTCGATGGTAGTGGTTCCCTGGAGAACTTTTCTCGTCCCATCCTGCATAAGCGTGGACATCCCCGACCTCACGGCATCCCGCGCAACCTGGTTTGAATCGGACGTCTTCAGAATAAGCTTCTTCAGGTGTTCGTCGAGCACCATGATCTCGAAGATGGCCGAACGACCACGATAGCCCGTTTTCATGCATGCGGGGCATCCGCAGGCCCGGTAGATCGTGTGGTCCCTGAGCTGTGTCTTGTCAATTCCTACCTTGGCCAGGGATTTGTCGTCAGGGATATAGGCTTCCTTGCACTCTTCGCAAAGTACCCGGACGAGCCGCTGTGCGATTATGGCGATTACCGATGAAGACACGAGAAAGGACTCGATGCCCATATCGATGATACGGGTGACGGCACTGGCGGCATCATTCGTATGAAGCGTCGAAAAGACCAGGTGTCCCGTCAACGACGACTGAATGGCTATCTCGGCCGTCTCGCGATCGCGGATCTCTCCGACCAGAATTACATCAGGATCCTGCCGCACGATGGAACGCAGGCCCTTGGCAAAGGTAAGTTCGATCTTGGGATTCACCTGTATCTGTCCGATACCGTCTATCTGATATTCAATTGGATCTTCGATAGTAATGATATTGATGTCGGGGTGATTTATCTCGGAAAGCGCCGCATACAGCGTGGTTGTCTTGCCGCTCCCCGTGGGTCCCGTCACGAGAACGATACCGTAGGGCGATCTGATAAGACTGCTGAGGAGTTCGTAGCGGTCTCCCTCGACACCCAGTTCTCCAAGCCGCAGTATCTTTGAGGTCTTGTCAAGGAGTCTCAACACTACCCGTTCTCCGAAGGCCGTGGGGATGATTGAAACACGGATATCGATGAGACGGTCACCGATCTTGATATCGATCCTTCCGTCCTGGGGAAGCCGTTTTTCAGCGATGTTGAGTTTCGCCATGATTTTTACGCGTGAGGTAAGAGACGACTGTATCCGCTTGGGAAGTGAGAGGGAATTGTAGAGCACACCGTCTATCCGGTTCCTTACCACAAGGGCGTTCTGGTAGGGTTCGATATGGATATCGCTGGCACGGTCCCGCACGGCACGGGAGAGGATCAGGTTTACCAGCCTGATGATCGGCGCATCACTGGTATCGTCAAGAAGGTCCGCCGTTTCCTCTATTTCCGAAATGATGCTGTCCGGCGATTCCCCGTTCATGTCCTGTATGAACTCCTCGGCGGAATCGGAACTCTGATCATAGGCGCGATTGATGGCTGACAGTATGGCGGTCTGGGTCGCGAGAACGACGGGTGAACCCTCCAGACCAAGAATGCGGCAGAGATCGTCAAGGGGCTGATAATGGGAAGGATCGTTCACCGCGATCACCGTTCCCTCGGGCGTGCCAACGGGAACAAACCGGTGTTTACGCAGGAACTGGATGGGTACCTTTCTCGCAAAATCGACCACCGGATTTTCTGCAGGCAGTTCGGGCCAGAAGGGTATACCGAACTGCTCGCTCGCGACCGCAAGAAATGCCGCTTCATCGACCGTTTTTTTCTGGATCAGGTGATCGGTCAGATTTCCGCCCTTTTCCATGATCGTCCGCCTGAGATCGGCAATGGCGCCGTCGGAAAGTCCCAGTTCATTGAGTGGTGAAAAGTCGCTCATGTTTTTCTACCGTCCATCGACCTGTGTAGTTATTCTGTGCCGCCCGTGCTACAGAAAATTGTAAGGTATATTTTTATCATAAAGAAAAGGCAAGGGCAATCTCGTCGTCGCCCTTGCTCGTTTCCCATGAAAATCTCTGCTGCCGGCACATGGCGCATTGTCCGGCCCCACGCGTGTCGGGCACCGGAGATTTAACGTCCCGACAGTGAACGTATGAAACATCCGCTGCCGCCTTCATCGCCGCCCTCACCGGCACCGAAGGCGCTCATGGGCATCGGAGGAGTATCACCCGCCGCATCGGCAAGGGCCTCCTTCGGACCCATGAGGAATTCGAGATTGAACTGATGCGCTTTTTCGAAAAGACGGGCGGCAGAAACACCGGACGTTCCCATCTTCCCCGCTTCACAAGCAAGGCAGACACAGAGGTACCCGGCACCACCGTGCATCCTTCCCGTCCCGTTACTTCTGGTATCTCTTGATAACGCCGCCCTCGACCACCGAATCGATTACCTTGTGCTTTTCGTCATAGAGCGCCTTCGCCTCTACGGGGCTCTCGAGAATATGGGGCGTGATGAAGATAAACAGATTACGGCGTTCCCGGGTCTCACCCTCATACCTGAAGAGCCAGCCGAGGATGGGGATATCGCCGAGGAGAGGTACTTTGACCACATTGTTGCTTATATCGTCGCCGATAAGACCGCCGATGACGATAGTATTGGTATCCTTGATGGTAACGGCCGTTTTCGCCGTACGTTTCAGCGTCCTGGGACGATCTTCGGTCCGGTCCACAAGCTTGGTAGTTTCCTGGAAGATATCGAGCCGCACAAACCGTTCCTGACTGATCTGGGGAGTAAGACGGAGGGTGGTACCCACATCCTTGTATTCATAGGTACTGTAGTCCCGGTCGGTGGACGACGTATCCTGCCTTGTCTGATAGGGAACGTTTTCACCAACGTAAATCTCCGCCTCCTCATTGTCCAGGGTAAGCAACTGTGGTGTCGAAAGGATATGAACATCGGAGTCTTTCCGGTAGGCCTGCAAAATCGCGCCAAGAGAAGGATAGGTGATACCGCCGATGGTAATGGCCTCTCCGAAGACGCCGACGGACAGTCCCGAGGGGAGGGAGACCGCCCCGGTCGTGGCACTGGGTGTCGGCAGGATGTTGCCGCCGGAGAAACCGCCGCCCACGACGTTTTCCTGTCCCCACTTGGTGAAATCATCACCCACGACCCACTCCACACCAAGTTGGAAGGTTTTATCGACGTTCACCTCCATAATGAGCGCCTCGATGTAAACCATGGGCCGGGGAATATCGAGTTCCGTGATCACCTCTTCAAGGATCTTGTAATCGTCCCTTCCCGCCGTGATAATAAGGGTATTCGTTGCCTTGTCGGGAACGATCTTCACCCCCTTGGACAATACGGGAGAGGATTCTTTCTGCGGTTTCTTGGCATCCTTGTCGGCGGTGGGAATGTCCATGAGCACCTGCGTCAGCTCTTCGGCATCGGCGTTCTGGAGGTGGAAGACCCGTATCTTCGCTTCCCCGCGGGGCACTTCCCTGTCGAGAAGAGCGATGATATCCCTGATCCGCGCCGTATCGTTTTCACTGGCCAGCGTAATGAGCGTATTGGTCCGCTCATCGGGAACGATTTTGATGGTGGTCTGGACGCCTCCCTTCTTGGCGCCACCCGTCTGCTGGAATATTAATCCGAGTGACTTTCCTATCTCCACGGCATCGGCATACTGCAGAGGAATGACGGCAATCTGTTCTTCAATCCCCTCTGCATCAAGGGCGTTGATGATTTTGAGGAGCCGCTTTATATTGGAAAGGACATCCGTAATAATCAGCATCCCCGTGGGAGAATAGGAGAGGATTACACTCGCCTTCGAAACAAGGGGCGTGAGCACCTTTCTCATTTCATCTGGATTGGCATACTGCAGTGAAACGATCTGGGTAACGACCTTATCTTCGGGGCTGACGGCCTGCTGCCGGAGAAGCGTCTGGACATTCTTCTCCTTGGCGGAACGGTAGGGGATGATCTTGATGATGTCCCCGGCGGGAACGGCAGTATAATCATTCACTTCGAGAACCGATTCGAACACTTTATAGGCTTCGTCAACGGATATCTTCCGGGGTGACACAATGGTGACGGTTCCCTTCACGTTTCTGTCCACGACAAAGTTCTTTCCCGTCAGCTCGCTGATGAATTTTACGAAAACCCTGATATCGACATCTTCAAAGTCGATGGTCACATACCGGGAATCATCGGACACTGCTGCAGACTTTTTTTTCACTTCCTTCGAGACGGCCTCTCCGGAACTTGCGGCGGCAGGGTTCTGACGGACCGCAACGGGGTTCTTTGCCGTGTTTCGGGTCTTTCGTGATGCCCGGCTCTTTTCGTCGGGGCGTGTCTGGGTATCCTTTTTCTTGATATCCACCTGCTGACTTCCCGATGTTGTGACGGGTTCGTCCTGTCCCGTAACCCGAGCGCAAAAGCCCTTCCCTGCAACAAGAAACGTCAGCACTATTATGGCGGTACCCCATACCAGCATATATCGTGTCAGTGGTGTTTTCATACCTATTGTGTCTTATCCTCCCCGTTTGTATAAAACATTTTCTTATATTCAGCCGACTCACAAAGGGCAGCCAGATCCGCGTCACGTTCCGCCCACTTCAGTATCTTTTCGTCCAGGCGTCGGGCCTTCTGTAACAATTCGAGCGCGCCTGCCGTATTTCCCGACTGGGCATGAAGACAGGCCATGTTATACAGAGGATCGACATACCCCCCGTCTGTCCGAATCGCCTGTTCAAAGAACGAGCGCGCCTTTTCACGCGCCCCCTGATTCAGGCGGATTACACCAAGATTGTTCAAAGCAAACACGTAGGAATGATCACGTGCCAGAATTTTTTTATAGACCCGCTCCGCCCCAATAGTATTTCCCTCACGCTGCAACGTGACCGCCTCCTGGTAGAGTTCTTCAAGGGCCGGCAGCGGTGTTGCGGGTTCCGGACTTTTTTCTTTCACCACCGATGGAACCGTTGGCTGCACACTCTCAGGATTGACGGCTACCTCTTTGAAAAAATAGCCTTTCTCTTCCGTCCCTGTAAAGAAGTTATATCCTAATAGTGACAAAAAGGCAAAGACAAGGACCGTAAAAAGTACGTAGAGGACCCTTTGAAACCCGAATGTCACCCTTCGTGCATGCCCCTTCGCAGGCTGCAGCGCCGGTTCGTAATGCCGGTAACCGGCGTCTTTCTCCCGTTGTGCCTTTCGCAAGGCATCGTGAATATAACTCATGGCGTTACCGTAACCGGAACGTCCCGGCCCCACGGCGGAACATTCATCCCGATAGTTGTATTATCAACCGGTTTCCTCCCCCCTGACCGGGAGGAACGGCTTCAGAACATCTGCAGGTAGGCCGTTCCCAGCAACATCAATATTGCACAGCCCAGTAAGGCCAGAAGAAATGTCAGCCTGCCCGTAAGTCCCGGCTGTACGCCGGCGAGGGGCGCCCCGTAACCGGCACCGATATCAAGGGCCGCATCCCTGACGGCCCTCCGGTCGATCGTCCTTGTTTCCTTCGTATAGGCAATCAGAAGCGACCTGTCGCATATCGCATTGATTCGCCGTGGAATACCTCCCGAATACTCATGTATCATCCTGAAGGCACCGGGAAGGAACCGTACCTTTCCGTCTTCGTTGCCGGCCACGGCAAGCCGATGCCTGATATAGGCTTCTACCTGTTCCCGGTTCAGTGGCTCGAGATTGTACCGGACGGTAATCCGCTCGTTGAGCTGGCGCAGCGACGGTGATCTCAGGACATCTTCCAGTTCCGGCTGGCCGAGCAGAACGATCTGGATCAATTTTTCACGCTCCGTTTCCAGGTTCGAGAGCATCCGTACCTGCTCAAGGACGCTTCGCGAGAGATTCTGTGCTTCATCAATCAGGAGGACGCTGTTTCTACCGTTCCCGAAATTCTTCAGCAGAAACTGATTGAGAAGGTCTACGTATCGTTTTTTCGTGGCCCTTCCCCTTCCCGGCTTGATCTCGTATTCCTGGATTATGGTCCGCAGCAATTCCGTATCGGAAATGGCCGAGTTGAATACCAGGGCGCTGTCTACCGAATCATCGAGAGATGAAAGAAAGGTCCGGCACAGCGTCGTCTTTCCCGTGCCGATTCCTCCCGTGATGACGATAAAACCTTTTTTTTCGTTCACGCCGTAAAGGAGATAATTGAGCGCTTCACTGTGCTGCGGACTCAGAAAGAGATAGAATGGATCCGGCGTCAGATTAAAGGGGTTTTCCTTTAAGCCGAAATAGGATGTATACATAGTTACCGCATCAAATCGCCGGTTCCGGCATGCACATGGTTTTCCATAAGGCCGCCCCGAAAGATGCTGCAGCGGATGCCGGCGGCCCGGATGAATTTACTCGAAGACATATCGCAACATCTCCTCCCGTCCCCTTCGCTTGATGTTGAGCATGATTTCGGAACCGCTTTTCAATTCCTGGTAGAGGGTCAGCATGTCTTCGGCACTCCCGATGGGCTGATTGTTGACACCCTGGATGACGTCACCGTTTTTCATCCCCATTTTTGAAAAGATACTCCCCGATTTTATCCTGCTCACCATGAATCCGTCGGGTTTCCCCCGCGTGAAATAGGGTCGAATACGAACCTCCGTCATCATCTTGTTCATATCCTGGAGGGCGTTGTCAATCTCGTCCTTGCTGACGGCAATCGGCGTCCCGCTCGATGAAACCTGCGGTGCCGACGCAGTCTTTTTCGCGACGACCTTTTCCTCCATCAGTAATACTTCATCCCGGTTGTCGACCTCTATCACCACCATGCCGCGCCTGATCTCCTTGATGGTGGCCCTGTCAACGGTATCTCCCACCTTATAGAGGCCCTGTTTTCGTTTGTCCGTTTCTTCGATAACGGCATAGCCGTCGCTGCCTTCACCGGCAACGGTCCCGTGCAGTGCCAGCTTCAGTTCCGTCTGCTTCAGTTCCTCAACGTTGATTTCCGCTATCTCGGCCTCTTTCTGCGCCGAACCGAAGAGGTTTCTTTCGGAAACGATACGATACTCCTGGAACGGTATTTTTTGCTTTGTTGTTCTCTTGACCGATTCTTCGACCGCGTCTCTCCCTGTCACCGTGTCGGCGAACCCACCCCCCACGACTTTATAGAAGATGTCCACCGACAGGTAGGAAATAACGGTGATAAAAACAAGAATGATGATCGGTCTGTAGCTGGCGTGCATATCCTTATTTCAACCTCGGGCTCGGTTTTTCCAGTGTTCCGCCAAGATACACCGAAATCTTTTTATTGAGTGCAGGAATGTCTATTTTTCCGCGCAGCGAAAGCATGCTCCTGGGCAGGGGGTCACGAAGCATCACTTTTCCGCTCAAGGAACCGTTCATCTGTGAACCCGTAATATTCAGTTTTTCGATGGTGACCGTCCTCTTTTTTATATTCATGGAAGATTCGGCACGTTCAAAATCGACGGCGCCGAAACCGAAGAGGTCCGCCGAAAGCGACAGGGACCCATCGAGGAGGAGCAGATTAATCGTCCCCTCGCCTTCCAGGGATGTTCCCCTCACGCCACGATAGCGGATGTCCCCCGACAGCTCTCCCTCGATCCGCTGCCCCAGAGATTCATTCAGCAATGAGTAACGCCCCATATCGAGGGCATCCAGATTCGCGGTGACTTCATAGGGTCCGCCGGCCCTGTTTCCCTCAGGCAGCACGATCCGGGCGGTAATGTTTCCGCCATATGCCCGTGCACGTGCATTCAGCGATATCGAATCACGAAAAAGGCTGCCCAAGGAAGGGCGGACGGTAATCTTTTCGGCTGCGAAAACCGGAGATGCCCCCTCTCTCTCGACAACGGCAAGATCGCGCAGCATCATGCCGGGAGGAAGCACCAGCGCTGCCGACCCGACCTGGACGGCCATACCCGGCAGGGCTTCGGCCATATGTACCCTGACATACTTCTCCATATACCCGGCAGGAAAGAGCAGATAAAGAAAAAGTGCCGTCACCAGAATTCCATAGAGAATGTACGCCATCCATTTCCGTTTGTTCATGATATCAGGCCTGGTAGGTAATAAAATGAATCAGTGCGGTTAAATAACTTGTGTTTCCTTTTCCCTTTTTTATCGATATCCTCTTTATCATCACCAGATATTTTTCCGATTCCACGAGGTAGAGATACTCCGCGAGCTGTTCCAGCGTCATGTCTTCAAGTTTCATCTCCACGGACGATTCCTTGTAGGGCCCCGTGTCGGTTGACGTGGAGGGTTTCATGTATTTGATGTTTGCCTTGACCCCCGCTTCTCCCGCCTTTTTCTCGAGAAAGGAGAAGAGGGTAAAGTCCTTGGGCCGGGATGCAAGGAGGCTCCCCATGTCTCCCGAATCGGACTGGAGCATCCGATACTCTGCACCCAAAAGACGAATTTCCTGAAGGGCCTTTTCATTCGCCAGCACGGCGCGCCTGGTGTTCTCCCGTGCCTCCATAAGGGGTGCGACAACGAACTGTACCAGGATGAAGGCCGTCACGAAGACGATTCCTCCAAAAAGGTAATATCTTTCCCGTCGGGTAAGCGTGTAGTTTATCCAGCGTGGTATCATACGTAACCGGCTCCCATGATTCCTCCGAGTGCCTTTTATCCTTTCTTCAGTTCCATTTTCAAATCAAAACCGACCCGGCTCTCCTGTTTGATCAGTTTCGCCGAGCTTATGGTAATATTGGTAAAATAGCTTGATTCTGCGAGGCTGTTCTTGATGCTGTCAACGGCATTGAAATTATCTGTCTCTCCCTTTATCTCTATCGATTTCCCGTCAAAGGTGAAACTGGCGATAAGGAAATCGGTCTCCTTCGGGACGGTCCTTGAAATATCCTGAAGCATATCGAGCACCGTCAACCCCGTGCCGATGACACCCCCTCCCATGGAGGATTTCCGTGCCTCGTCGATCTTCACGCGAAGCTGGTGAAGGGGATCGACGATCCGGGTCACATCGGGAGCGGCCTCCCTGAATTCGGACACGATCTCGGTCTTTAACGCGTCCACGGTTACCCTGTCGCGATGGTAGTCAATGTAAAAATCCGTTCCCCAGAGACAGAGGATGGCGATAATAAATACCGCCGCCCACCGGAATTCCTTTTTGAATTTTTCATATTTGTGCCGCGGCTCGAATTCACCTGTTCCGAAATTGAACCCTGTGCCTTTTCGTGACTCCCGCGTCGCCAGGGCAAGGGCCTGATTCATCAGCAAGGGGTCCCACCCTTCACCACCCTGGACGTTTTCAGCCGTTCTGAGGTCCGCTCTCTCCACGGGAACGTCGAAAAAGCGCGTCAATTCATCCTGAAAGACGGCCGACCGCGCCCCGCCCCCCGTGAGAGCAATTCCCGTCAGGTCTTCCTCAAGCTCGCCCCGCATCCGGAGGAATGCAAGCATGTTCCGTAACTGGTCGAAGAGTTTTCCACAGGCTGCCCGGACTTCACTTTCGGCACCTTCGATCTCGTTCCGGCACTTCCGTGTCTCGGCATCGTCGACATCGATCATCAGCGCCCGCGCCACCGCCTCCGTCAGTGTAGCACCCCCGAAAGTGAAGCTGCGGATCTGCCTGATTCGTCCCTTCGAGTAGAGAACCGCTCCCGTCGCTGCCGCACCGATATCGAGAAGCAGCGTCGTACCTTCGGTATCGCCGGCCTCGATAAGACGAAGGGCCACGGAAACCGGATCTATCTCGATTATGGCGGCCTCTGCATGATGTGCTTCAAGGCAATGCACGCGCCGTTCCACCACATCCTTCGGCACGGCGGCGGCAAGGATGTCCGAGTCCCCATGCTGATCGCGTATCACGGAATCGACCAGCATGTCGTCGATGGGATAGGGAAGCAACTGCTCCATTTCGTAGGCAAGCGTCTGCTGTATCTTCTTCCTGTCCGTGAAAGGAAGCCGCACGTCCCGGAAGGAAAATTCTCCCGCCGGGAGTGAGGTAATATAGATTCCGCTCCGCAATTGTTCATTATCGAACACGGCAGCGAGGGCATTCTCCATGCCTACCGCTTCCGCGATGTCAACAT
>Ga0272441_10011809_pt1 | contig 12888 bp, 16 predicted proteins | sample SSMProp6N_FD_193582 | JGI IMG/M metagenome (GOLD analysis project Ga0272441, IMG submission 193582) | Marine sediment archaeal communities from Little Sippewissett salt marsh, Falmouth, MA, United States - SSM-Prop-6N | ecosystem: Environmental > Aquatic > Marine > Wetlands > Sediment ...
GACTTATACGCCAATGCAAAAGTTGAAATGGAATTTATGGCTCTATGTGAGGATTGAATAATATCATCGAAGTAAAAGATAACCTCTATGGAAAAGAAAAGATTATCCACCAAAATTCTCCTCGAAATATATAAGAAAATGCTGCTCATCAGATATTTTGAAGATAAGATTTTTGATGCTTATAGTCAAGGTGTTATGCCGGGATTGGCACATTTATATACGGGGCAAGAAGCTGTTGCTGTAGGTATTTGTCAAAATCTTAGCAAACAAGACACAATTACCAGTACTCATCGCGGACATGGACATCTCTTGGCAAAGGGTGGAAATCCGAATCTAATGATGGCAGAACTTTTTGGAAGAAAGACTGGTTATAACAAGGGGAAGGGGGGAAGTATGCATATAGTGGACATGGAACTTGGCATTTTAGGTGCTAACGGAATTGTTGGTGGAGGGTTAGGGATTGCAGTGGGATCTGGACTTACAGCAAAATTATTACACGAGAAAAGAATATCAGTTGCTTTCTTTGGAGATGGTGCTTTAAACGAGGGTGTTTTCTATGAAACAGCAAATATTGCATCATTATGGAAATTACCAGTTCTGTTTGTAATGGAAAATAATCAATATGGTGAATACACATCTTCAAAGAAAGTCACTGCAGGTAATATTTTGGATCGCCCGGAGTCTTTAGGAATACCGGCAATTAGTGTTGATGGCAATGATGCAATCGAAGTCTATTCTATCTCTAAAAGAATTATTGATGAAATTAGAAATGGAAGAGGGCCTAGATTTATTGAGTGTAAAACCTACAGACTTCGCGGTCACCACATGGGTGACCAAGGGAACACATATGGATATAGAGATGAAAAAGAAATTAAGGAATGGCGTAGCAAAGATCCCATAAACAAAATAGAAAAAGTATTAAAAGCATCATACAAAGGTAAAGAGAAGAATTTGACTCATATAAGAGAGGAAATAACACAAATAATTGAATCAGCTTTTGAATTTGGAAAAGATGCACCGTTTCCTGATAAAGATGAGGTGCTGAGGGACGTTTATGCCTGACAAATTCATTACGATTAGAGATGCCATCAACACTGCAATAGGGGAGGAAATGGCTATCGATAAAAGAGTGATTTTGATTGGAGAAGATGTTGGCGTAGCTGGAAATATATTTAAAGTAACACAAGGGTTATTAGAAAAATTTGGCCGAGATCGTGTTTTCGATACTCCTATTGCAGAAGCAGGGATAATGGGAGTTGCAGTGGGAGCAGCTATGACAGGAATGCGACCAATAATAGAGATCATGTTTAGTGATTTTCTAACATTGGCTTCTGACCAAATAGTTAACCAAGCTGCAAAATTAAGATATATGACAGGAGGTCAAGCTTCTATTCCCTTAGTAATTCGAACGGCTATTGGCTCGGGTAGAAGAGCCGCAGCACAACATAGCCAAAGCTTGCAAGCCTGGTTTTGTCATATACCAGGATTAAAAGTATTGCTTCCATCAAATCCATATGATGCAAAAGGATTGTTAAAAAGTGCGGTAAGAGATGACAATCCAATTATGTTTATGGAACCAAAAATGGCATACAGTCAAAAGGGTCAGGTCCCTGAAAGGGAATATTTTGTTCCAATAGGCAAAGGAAGAGTGGTTCGAAAGGGAAAAGATATTTCCGTAATAGCCACATCAATAACTGTCTCAAGATGTCAGATTGTTGCCAATGATTTAATTAAGGAAAATATCGATATTGAAATAATTGACCCTCGATCTCTTAAACCCCTGGATATGGATTTGATTTGTGAGTCGGTCAAAAAAACCAGACGAGCAATAGTAATTGATGAGGGATATCTTAGTTATGGAGTAACAGCTGAGATAGCTGCCAGAATTAATGAGGAGGTTTTTAACAGTTTAATGAAACCCGTAAAACGATTGGGGGGATTCGATGTACCAGTTCCCTTTGCGCCCACTCTAGAGGATTTAACTATCCCCAATGAACAAAGAATTTCGAATGCAATTAGGGATTTGATGTCATGAGTGATAAGAAGAAATTTGAGATATATATGCCGAAATTAGGCTTATCACCGAATCGTGGAACAATAGTTAAGTGGCTTAAAAATGATGGGGACTTCATAAACAAGGGTGAAAAGCTGCTTGAGGTAGAAAGTGATAAAGCCATTGTTGAAGTAGAAGCTAATCATTCAGGTATCTTAGAAATAATCAAAGACAATAATGATGGTGAACTAGAAATAGGAACTGTCATCGGAAGATTAATTGAATAACGAAATCATTTTTATATGAAAATTAGTTGTATTCCTTTATCTTTATATCCCCAAATTATTTCGAGAAAAATTTCAATCACTGCATGGGCAGAGCTTGGGCTTAATGCCGAACTTGATGGAATTGATTTAAGTATTCTCTTCTTTCCAGAAATAAATATAAAAGAGGCTGCCAATCTTCGCAGTCGTTTGGATTCGATAGATATTGAATTATGCATGCTAAACACATATTCGGATTTTACAAATCCTAATAAAGATAAATCTTTGATTGAATTGGAAAAAGAAGTTCATTATGCAGAAATTGCAGAAGTTTTGGGTTTTCACTTTCTGCGAGTTACCATTGGGAAAAGACATCCGGATATTTCCGTAAATGAGATGATTGATTCTGCGATTGAATACTTAGTCAAACTCGATGAAAAAACAAATAACCTAAAGACGAAATTACTAATTGAAAATCATGCAAAACCCAATCATTGGGATTTGGATGATTTTTCCACGAACATAGATGCGTTTTTAAAAATCGTAGAGAATATTGAAGATACAAATATTGGAATCAATTTTGATTTGGCAAATGCAACAATATATTCAAAGGATCCATTTGAATTGCTACATAAATTGAACAAAAAAATCTGTTGCATCCACTGTTCTGATAGCTCATCAACAGAAGAGTTAATTCATTCTGAGATTGGCAAGGGTGTCATCCCTATTCGAAGGTTAATTAATGAATTAGTCACTATGAACTGGGATGGATGGATCAGTATCGAAGAAGGATCCAATAGAGAGCAAATAGGAATTATGGAGAGTATCAAATACATCAGAAATTTATTGAATAACTGCTACAAAAATACTAATTGAAAATTTTCTAGATTAATTTGTCCTCTTGATAAATATTATGTATTGAAAGATATCACGCCATTTTAGGAAGATGCAATTGAGAAACATGATCGATTTTCTGAAATATTCAGAGAACAAGATTATCAGCTAGATCAAAGGTTAGTAAAATTGAAATGATGTCTGCGAATCACATAACTTACTAATAGTCAGAGTGTTGGAATTCCTAGATAGCCTCCAGCATTACTTAGCCAGATTTCCTGCAATTTCTGCAAACCCCATACAAAACCAGGTGGGTGGTTTCAACATGGAAAGCGTGACCATCCTCAATCGTTGAGAAGAAATCCGCCACCTCACCATCCCCAATGGTTAAGATCCTCCGGCAGGACTGGCAGACGAGGTGGTGGTGGGGTTCGCGGCCGGTTTTCTCGTAGACCATGTGGCCCATGCCCATATCCGAAATGGATACCTCGCCTTCATCCACCAGGCGCTTGAGCGCGCGGTAAACGGTGGAGCGGTTGACAGCGGAAAACTGCCCCTTGAGGGCATCGTAGACCTCGGCAGCCGACAGGTGGGTGTGTTCCTCTTCATGATCAAGAAGGCCGAGTATCGCAGTGGAAATGGATGACGCGCGCATAAGGATTATTTTAATTTATAATTGCGACAATTTGCAAATGCAAAAATTATAATTTTTTGGAGGAATACCATGCACGCACCCGTACCGATGCACATCCCTGACGGCTTCCTTTCCATCACCACATCTGTACTGTTCTGGATCTTCAGCGCAATCGTCCTCTTTTTCGCTCTGCGGAAATCAGAAGAAATATTGAGCGACAAGAAGATCCCCCTGATGGGGGTGATGGCGGCGGCGATCTTTGCCGGGCAGATGCTCAATTTCGCGGTGACGGGGGGCACATCGGGGCACCTGCTAGGGGCGGCGCTGGCGGTGATCATGGTGGGCACCTGGCCGGCCGTGATCGTGATGGCGAGCGTGGTGATCGTGCAGGCGCTAATGTTCCAGGACGGCGGGCTGGTGGTGATGGGTGCGAACCTGTTCAACATGGCGGTGGTGGGCGTGTTCACGGCCAATTTCATCTACAGCATCTTCTCCCGCCTCTATAAGCATAAGAAATGGGCGCTCACGGCGGCGGCGTTCGCGGCTGGCTGGGCGTCGGTGTTCATCGCCTCGCTCTCGGCGGGGCTGCAGCTGGCTGTCTCGGGCACGTCGCCGGCCAACATCGCCATCCCGGCGATGGCCGGCATCCACGCGCTGATCGGGGTCGGGGAAGGGCTGATCACGGCGGGGGCGGCCGCCCTGGTGCTGAAAGCCAGGCCGGACCTTATCGACCGGGAGGAGCTTTCAGGTGAAGACCAGAAGTGGGTGGTCACTGCCGGCATTGTGCTGTCCCTTTTGCTCGTCATCATTTCGCCGCTGGCATCCTCGCGGCCGGACGGGCTGGAATTCGTCGCCGAGCGGCTGGGCTTCATGATAAGGGCGCAGGAGCCGGCATTCGAGATCATCCCGGATTACGTTTTGCCGGGGCCGCTGAGCAGCGCGCTGGCGACCGTGGCGGCCGGCGTGATCGGCATAATCATCGTCGCGGGGCTGGCCCTGGCGGCGTCCAAAATGAGCAGCAAGGGATAATCCCGCCCATGTCCATCGGGCAGGTCCACCTTGAACCGTATATAAAAGGAAACAGCGCGCTGCACGGGCTGGACGCCCGGGTCAAGCTGGCCGGCGCTCTGGCAATGCTGATCACCATCAGCACCCTGCCGGACGGCGCGTGGGCCTTTTACCTTTTCTGCCTGGCGCTGCTGGCGGGCGGGATGCTGATCAGCCGGATCCCGTTGAAGGTGTTCATCCGGCGGGCAGCCGTGATCGAGCTGCCCCTGGTATTGGTGATCCTGCCGGTGCTGTTCCGTGGAGGAGGCGAAGCGGTCTGGTCGGCCGGGCTGTTCAACAATGAAGTCGCCATCTACCAGGGGGGGCTGGTCCGGTTTTCCAGCCTATTGGCAAAGCTGTTCCTGTCCATCCTCACATCCGTCCTGCTTTCAGCGGCCACGCCGTTCCAGGACCTGCTGGCGGCCATGCGCAAACTGGGCCTGCCGCGGCTGTTCTCAGCGATTCTGGAGATGATGTGGCGCTACCTGTTCGTGCTGGTCCGGGAGGCGCAGCGCATGCTGACCGCCCGAAAGGCACGCAGCAGCCGGAGTGGGGAAAGCGCGTCCAAGACGGGCGGCACGCTGGCGTGGCGGGCGAAGGTGACGGGGAATATGGCCGGGACGCTGATGCTGCGTTCAATTGACCGCAGCGAGCGCGTATACGCCGCGATGAAAGCAAGGGGGTATGACGGTGAGCCGAGGACGCTGGAGATGAGTGAACCAAGCGGCGGGCAGACCGCGACGCTGATTGCTATCGCGGCGGGCGGGCTGCTGGTCATCCTGCTGGGAAACATTCTCTAATAAAAGGAAGATGATAAGTGATCATTGAAATCAAGGACCTGCGCTTTTCGTACCATGAACACCATCCCGCCCTGGAAGGCGTATCCCTTGAGGTGGAAAGAGGGGAGCGGGTGGCGCTGGTGGGACCGAACGGCGCCGGGAAGACCACCCTGCTGCAGCACCTGAACGGCATCCTGCGCGGGGAAGGGGAGATCCGGATTGACGGCGATATTCTTTCGGACGAAACCCTGGACATCATCCGCGGGAAGGTGGGCTTCCTGTTCCAGTCACCGGATGACCAGCTGTTTTCCCCGACGGTGTACCATGACGCGGCCTACGGGCCGGTTTACCAGGGGCTGGCAGCGGAAGAAGTGGAGGAGCGGGTGAGCGACGCCCTGGAGAAGACGGGGATGGAAGCACTGCGTGACGCGGCGCCCTACCACCTGAGCGTCGGGGAAAAGAAGCGGGCGGCGCTGGCGACTGTGCTCTCCATGCGGCCGGACATCCTTGCGCTGGACGAGCCGACATCGGGGCTGGACCCGCGCGGGAAGCGGGAACTGGTGGAACTGTTGGGGGAGATGCCGCAGACGATCGTCGCCGCGACGCACGACCTCGCTATCATCCCCAAACTTTTCCCGAGGATGGTCATCATGGAGGCGGGCAGGATCGTCCATGACGGGTGGAGCGAAGACATCCTCAAGGACCGCGCGCTGCTGGCAAGGCACGGCCTGGCATAGGATACAAAAAATCCGGCACGCGCCGGATTCTTCTTTTTAATAATTTTATTTATTTGAGCAAAATTTCCTTCAGCTTCGGCTCATCGAAGTCAAACACAATCTGGCCTTGGATGTCAAAAGTGGGAGTGATCAGAAAACCCTTGCCCCAAGCCCTTACCTGCCGGGAGGCATTCAGGTCGTGGGCGATATCCACCTCGGTGTAATCAATGTTGTGGTTCTCCAGCCACGCACGCGCCTGGCGGCAGTCAGGGCACCAGGGGGTGCAGTACATAATGACATCGCCGGCTGGCGTTTCTTCTTCCTCGAAGAGCTCGTCAATGACCTCATCCGAATCCGGAACGATTTCCCGGAGCTCATCCAGGAGCACCTCGTTATCGGGCTGAAGGTCTTTGTTGTGGATGTCGATATAACGGATAATGCCCTTCTTGTCCACGATGAAGATGGCCCGCTCGGTGTAGCCCTCCTTGCGGAGGACGCCGTATTTCTTCGCGACCTCGCCGTGCGGCCAGAAATCGCTCAAGAGCGGGTAGTTGATGCCGCCGAGACTGTCCGCCCATGCCTGAATGCAGGGTACGTGATCGATGCTGATGCCCAGAACCTGGACATTTAATTCCTCAAACGTCGGCCGGATGGCCTCGTAGGAAGGAATTTGGTCACTTCAGATAGGCGTCCATGCCTGTGGGTAGAAAACCAGCACAACGGTCTTGCCGCGCAGGTCGGATAGTTTCACGTCCTTTTCCAGGTGGCTAGGGAGCTCGAAATCCGGCGCCTGGTCGCCAACTTTTAGTTTCATTACACCTCCGGTGGTATTTCAACGCGTATTATAATTTTGCCTTGGTTGAAAGGTTACTATAAATCATTTTGTATAAAGGAATATTAGAGATGTATAAAATTGTACTGCTGAGACATGGGGAGAGCGTCTGGAACAAGGAGAATCTTTTCACGGGGTGGACGGATGTAGACCTTTCGGAAAAAGGTTTAGAAGAAGCTCATGAGGGCGCCCGGCTGCTGAAGGAGGACGGATATACTTTTGATGTGGCGTTCACCTCGGTGCTGAAGCGCGCCATCCGAACGCTGTGGATCGTGCTGGATGACATGGACCTGATGTGGATCCCGGTGTACCGTTCGTGGCGGCTGAACGAGCGCATGTACGGGGACCTGCAGGGGCTGAACAAGGCGCAGACGGCCGAGAAATTCGGGGTGGAACAGGTGCATGTCTGGCGCCGGAGCTACGACACGCCGCCGCCGGCGATGGCGCAGGACGACGAGCGCTTCCCGGGACTGGACCCGCGGTACGCTTACCTGCCGATTGACCAGGTGCCCGCGACGGAATGCCTGAAGGACACGGTGGAACGCTTCATGCCGTTTTGGCTGGACGCGATCGTGCCGGCTATCAAGGACGGCAAGCGTGTGCTGATCGCGGCGCACGGCAACAGCCTGCGCGCGCTGGTGAAGTACCTGGACGATATTTCCGATGAGGAGATCCCGGGGCTGAACATACCCACCGGCATCCCGCTGGTGTATGAACTGGACCATGACCTGCGGCCGATCAAGCACTACTACCTGGGCGACCAGGAGGCGGTGCAGGCGGCGATCAACGCGGTGAAGAACCAGGCGAAGAAGAAGTAGGTTTTATTCTTTTCTTGATTAAAGGCGTTCCCAGAGCAGAACGCCTTTTTGTTTGTACTAAAATTTAACCAGGATGAATTCACTGGAAACAATTAAGGACCGCGCAGAAGAGCTGCTGAGCCAAATGCCGGAGGGTGTGATCCTGCTGGCTGCGGCGAAAACCAGGACGCTGCCGGAAGTGCAGGCAGCGTACGAGGGAGGGATCCGCTACTTCGGACACAACTACGTGCAGGAAGCGCAGGACATGATCGAGATCTGCCCCTTTGAGGTGAAGTGGCACCTGATCGGGCACCTGCAGCGGAACAAGGCAAAGGACGCGGCGGTACTGTTTGACATGGTCGAAACGCTGGATTCAATCCGGCTGGCCAAGGAACTGGAAAATCGCTGCGCGCAGATGGAGAAGACCATGCTGGTGCTGATTGAGATCAACAGCGGAAAAGAGGAGAGCAAGGCCGGCGTCCTGCCGGGCAAAGTGGAGGAACTGGCGGAATTTGTCAGCAGTCTGGAACATATCCGGCTGAAGGGCCTGATGACGATGGGACCGTTCACGGGCGACCCGGAAGAATCCAGGCCATATTTCGTGAAGACCCGGGAAATCTTTGAACGGTTGAAGGACTCAGGCCTTCCGAACGTTGAGATGAGATACCTCTCCATGGGGATGAGCAACAGCTACCGGGTGGCGATCGAGGAGGGGGCGAATATTGTACGGCTGGGAACGGAGATATTCGGACCCCGCCAGCACTAATATGATAAAATACCTCTAATTTATAGAAAATAAACCGATTAATGGTATTAAAGTGAACTGGAGAGCCCCAATCGGCGGTGTTTGTTATAATTCTCGCGGCATTTTTACGCCGAATATCACTCAACAAATGATCCTGATTTCATTAAAATGACTGAGATGAACACAGTGCGCGTGGCGGTTGAATTTTCGGGGATTTCCCGTGTCCTGACGGGGAAAAAAGAAGCCGCCCTTGAAATGGGATCCGGAGCGGATATACAAGATGTGATCCGGCATCTCGCGAAAAGCCATCCCCAGCTGGTCGGCGAGATCATTGACAAAAAGGGAGACAAACTGATCCCATCGAATTTATTCAGCATCAACGGAGAGAAGATCCTGCACGAAACAGACACAACCTACCAGCCAAAGGACGGGGACAAGCTGATCTTGCTGTCACTGCTGTCCGGCGGATAGCGCCAAGAATTATCGAACTTTATAGGAGAGAAGATGTACGGTTACAGCGGCAAAATCCTGCATATTGACCTGAACGAACGCAAAACGCGGGTCGAGGATAAACCAGAAGAATGGTACAAGGTATATATCGGGGGCGTATCCATGGCGACCCGACTCTGCTGGGAAAATATCCAACCAGGCTGCGACGCCTACTCACCCGAAAACCCCATCTGCATCGCGAACGGCATTTTTGCCGGGACGCCGGTGCCCGTGGGTGGGAAATACGGGCTGGCTTCCAAATCACCCATGACGGGCATGATCGGCGACAGCCTTTCCGGCTCGTGGTTTTCCATCGCGCTGAAGCGTGCGGGCTGGGACGGCGTGGTGGTGCACGGCGCCAGCGACGAATGGATTTACCTCTTTATTGATGACGACCGGGTCGAATTCCGGGACGCGTCCAAAATCCTGGGGCTCGGAACATTCCAGACCGAAGAAGCGATCCGTGAAATCCTGAATGACGACCAGGTGCGGTCGGCGACAATCGGACCGGCAGGGGAGAACATGGTGCGGTTTGCCAATGTCACCAATGACGGCCGCCAGGCCGGGCGCACCGGGCACGGCTCCGTGTGGGGCTCCAAGAAGCTGAAAGCCATCGCCGTACGCGGCACGCTCGGCGTTGAGGTCGCGGACCCGGACACGCTGAACAAGCTCTCATTTGATATTACAAAAGAAGCACAGGGACCTCACACTTCCAAGTACCGCATACTGGGCACCTCAACGAATGTCCTGAACATGAACAAACTTGGCCTGCTACCCACACGCAACTACCAGGAAGGCGTGTTTGAAGATGCAGAAGAAGTGAGCGGTGAGTATCTCCATGAGCACAACAAAGTAAAAACGATCGCCTGCGCGCAGTGCCCGATTGCGTGCGAGCAGATGTCCATCGTGAAGACAGGCCCATGGACAGGCTCCATGACGGGCATTGAATACGAATGTCTGTTCGCGAACGGCCCCAACCTTGGAATTAATGACATGAACGCGATCATCAAACTAATCGATATCGCGGACCGAAGTGGGATGGACGCCATGACGCAGGGGATCACCATTTCCTGGGCTATGGAAACATTTGAAAAAGAAATTTTCAAGAAAGAAGATTTTGTCTGCAAGAAGTACCCGGAGGGGTTTGAACTTCGCTTTGGCGACGGTGAAGCCGCAGTCACAACCGCCGAGATGATCCGTGATAAAGAGGGGATCGGCAAGATACTTGCCGAGGGCACGAAACGCGCTGCCGAAATCATTGACGAGGAACGCGGCACCGAAACCTACAAATGGGCGATGAATTCGAAAGGCCTGGAGACTGCGGGCTATGACGCGCGCGGCCTAAAGACCTTCGCGCTTGGATCAGCGGTGGGCACCCGCGGGCCGTGCCACAACCGGACGGCTGCCTATGATCCGGATATCCAGGGCGAGGTAGACCGTTTTGAAGTGGACGACACCCGCGGTGAGCTGGCGAAGAGCACCGAGGAATACGCAGCCGTGTATGACACGCTTCCCTTGTGCAAGTTCATCCGGCGCTGTTTTACCGGTAAGGCGGACCGCGCGGGCGCATGGCCAACCATCGCGCAGCTCATCAACGCCACCACTGGATGGAATTTTGAATACGAGGATGTGGACCGCATCGGGGAGCGCGCCCACACGATCAAGAAAGCGTTTAATATCCGCGAAGGATGGAAGCGAGCGGACGACACGCTGCCATACCGGTGGATGCATGACCCGATGACAAAGGGGCCTTCCGCCGGGCATATTGTGACGGAAGAAGAACTGGAATATATGAAGGACCTTTATTACAAAGCCAAAGGCTGGACGGAAGAAGGCCTTATACCGAAAGAAAAATTAGAAGCGCTCGGCATGCCGGACGTTGCCGAAGAAATTGGCGTTTAGGAAAGGAAGAAAATGGCCGTTTCCACATCGAAGTACCGCTACGTTGACTGCGACCCGGATAAATGCATCGGGTGCCAGATCTGCGAGTATGTCTGTTCTTATACCAAAACCGGGGAATACAACACCTATCGGTCCCGAATCCGGACGGTGCGGGTGGATGAGGTGCTGATCACCGCCATCGCGTGCCGGACATGCGAGAACGCCCCGTGCGTGATCGCCTGCCCGCAGGACGCGCTGTCTCAGGACCCGAAAACCGGCATTATCCACATCGACGCGCAGAAATGCGACGGATGCGCCTGGTGCGTGGAGGCATGCGATTTCGGGGCGATCTCCCTGAACCACGAAACCAAGCTGGCGGAATTCTGCGACCAGTGCGAGGACCTGGAAGAAGGACCGCAGTGCGTCCTGTGGTGCCCGAAGGAAGCACTCTTCCTGACAACGCCGGACCAGCGCGCGCAGAAATCCAGGCGGGCGCGGGTGATCGAGGAAATTGCCGGTCCTAATAGTTTGAAAGAGGAATAATTTTATATAAACGATGCAGGGTTATTAGAGGTATCAAAGGAGCCAAATGAGCGAAACCCCAAATAATGAGGAACTGCGCATCGGCGTGTATATCTGCCACTGCGGTAGCAATATCGCCGGCGTCATTTCGCCCACGGAAGTGGCCGAATGGGCCTCGCGCCTGCCGGGCGTCGTCCGCTCGACAGACACGCTTTACGCATGCGCTGACAGCGGGCAGTCCCTTATTAAAGAAGACATCAAGAAATACAATCTGAACCGGGTGGTGGTTTCCGCCTGCTCGGTGAGGATGCACGAAACCACATTCCGGGCAGCCGTATCGGAAGCCGGGCTGAACCCCTTCCTGATGGAAATGGCCAACATCCGCGAGCAGTGCACCTGGTCTCACGGGCATGACCCGGAAGGCGCAACCAAGAAAGCAAAGGACCTGACCGCGGCCGCTGTCGCCAAAGCGCGATTCCTGGCACCCCTGGAGTTCATCAAGGTACCGGTGACCAAGAAGGCGATGGTGATCGGCGGAGGCGTTTCGGGCATCAGCTCGGCGCTGGACCTGGCAGATCAGGGGATTGAGACGATCCTGGTGGAGAAAGAACCTACCATCGGCGGGGTGATGGCGCAGCTCAACAAGACTTTCCCGACGATGGACTGCAGCATATGAATACTCGCGCCGAAAATGGTTGACGCGGCGCGTCACCCGAAAATTGATGTCAGAACCTACACGAATGTAGAGCGCGTAGAAGGATACGTCGGAAACTTCAAAGTACAGCTGAAAGAAAAAGCGCGTTATGTGATCGCGGACCGCTGCAATGGATGCGGCGACTGCGCGAGGGTATGCCCGATCGAGGTACCCAATTATTTCGAAATGAACCTGGCACCGCGAAAGGCGGCTTATGTCGCCATGAGCCAGTCGGTGCCTCTGCTGTATACGATCGACCAGGACGCCTGCATCCACTGCTACAAGTGTGTGGAAGCATGCGGACAACTGGACGCGATCGATTTTTCACAGGAAGACAAGGTCACCTGGGAGGATATCGGTTCCATCGTCGTGGCGACCGGATTCAACCATTTTGACCCGAGCGTCATGCCGGAATACGGCTACGGACGCTTTCCGAACGTGATCACTGCCATGGAGATGGAGCGGCTGAACAACTCGGCCGGACCAACAACAGGCAACCTGATCCGTCCGAGCGACGGGAAGAACCCCGAGCGCGTGGCGATTATCAACTGTGTCGGATCGCGGGACAAACGGTTTAACCCATGGTGCTCCAATTTCTGCTGCATGTACGCGATCAAGAACGCAATCCTGCTAAAACAGATTTACCCGGAAATCGAACTGAG
>Ga0272441_10011810_pt1 | contig 12887 bp, 12 predicted proteins | sample SSMProp6N_FD_193582 | JGI IMG/M metagenome (GOLD analysis project Ga0272441, IMG submission 193582) | Marine sediment archaeal communities from Little Sippewissett salt marsh, Falmouth, MA, United States - SSM-Prop-6N | ecosystem: Environmental > Aquatic > Marine > Wetlands > Sediment ...
CAATTCAGCGTTAATAATCAGCCTTTTGTCTGCAAATATTTTTTCAACATCGAGCAGTATGAGCCTATCGTCTGTGACCCCGTGAATAAAACTCGATAACGATTCTGCTGACAGCATCTTATTTGCTGCAAAATCTCTGTCTTTCATATTCCGTATACCCATAATCCTGTCAGCCAGGATCCCCAGTTCATTGCCTTCATGCTCAATTATAATAACCCTGTTAAGATCTGTGATTCCTTTATCCGGCAGATTAAACAGCTTTTTAATGTCGACAACCGACACTATTCGTCCCCTGATATTTGTTATACCTACAAGAAACGGAGGCGTGCCCGGAAGCGGGGCAAAATCTTTCAGAGGATATACTTCCTGCACAAAGGATGATTTGATACCGTACAGTTCAAAGGCCAGGAGAAACTCCACAACTTCATACATACTGCCTTTGTCATCATCATCACCGGTTTCAGCGGCAAGAGCAGCGGCCCGTCTTTTCAGGATATTTCTGGTGTCAGGCAGATACTTGTCCATTTTTTCTGTTGGAAGGGCAGTACTGTTCGAATCTTGCTTCATTGGGGATTCTCCATATTTTTCATACTTTCAATCATATGTATCATCCTGCCTGCGGTTATTCCGTCAAACTCCTTGAGTACATCATCACGCTCTCTGAGCTTGAGAAGTTTCTCGGCATTCTCAAAACACTTTCTTGCCTCTTTTATATGCCCCATCTGCCTGGAAAGGTTTCCCATGGTAAAATAGGCGGCAAACGAGTCCGGTTCAAGATACACTACATGCTTCAGGGCCTGCAGGGCTTTATCTATTTTACCCATTTCCTGAAAAATCTCAGATTGCAGCTGATACAGCTGAAAATCCAGTTTGTCCATTTTCAGGCCCTTGTTGCACCAGTGCAAAGCGTGCCTCAGTTCTCCCATATTGGCGTAACACCGGGCCAGCAGTATATATACCTGAATATTCCGGTCATGTTCTGATTCGTGCACCAGGTTCCTGAAAAGCTCTGCCGCGTCCTGGTAACGGCCCAGTTCAAACGCGTTAATAGCCTTGTTCAGATCATCTGGCTCTTGTTCCTCCTCCTCCTCTTCAGCATGCTTCCTTTGTAACAGAAGGGCTGAAAGGTCTGTATTTGAACCTGCTGGAGGAGTAATATGGTCAATAATGGTATCAGTATCATAAACCGGCGGCTGAAGCACAGAAGGCTGTTCCATTGTCAGGTCCTTACGGTACACAATCGCCCCGGGATAATTAACAGTCTGAAACTGTGAGAAAAATATATGGGATGTTTCACTGGATCCCACAACGAGCCACCCTTTATCAGCCAGGCTCCGGTAAAAACGTTTGATAACAGCCCTGACATGATCCTGGGAAAAATACATAAGGACGTTGCGGCATAATATTATATCAAAGCCCTGCATGTTTATGTGGGCCGGGTCCCCTTCCTGAATGAGGTTCAGATAGGAAAAATGAACGAGACGTTTGATCTGGGGCAGTATTTCGTATGCACCGCTTTCGGTTCTTGTAAAATACTTTTCCCGTACCCAGAAAGGGGTATTCCTGAATGACCACTCTGTATATACGCCTTTGTGAGCCTTGGCAAGAAAATCGATATTCAGATCAGTGCCCACTATAACAATTTTCCATGATTCAATATCGGGTAACAGCCGGGTCAGTAAAATGGCCAGGGAATACGGCTCTTCCCCGCTGCAGCAGCCCGCGCTCCATATGCGGATCATTTTGGAAGTATTTCTTCTTTTTTCGATAATCTGCGGCAAAATTTCACGTTCCAGTGCCTGAATGACCCTGGCCTCCCTGAGGAAATAGGTCTCACCCACTGTCAGATGCCGTGCCAGCACTTCAATCTGCCGTTTCTTCAGGGGCGATGAAAGAAGCCAGTTGATGCACATTTCGACATCGGTAAAACCGAACTCCTCAGCTGCTTCACGAATACCACGCAAAAGGTCCAGTTTTCTCTCTTTGGAAAAATAAAGGCCCATCTCGCTGCTGATAAAATCGCTCAGCCGTTCCAGGAGAATATGTGGCACTCGTGACGTCATTATTTCTTTTTCTGTTTTCTGGTTGTTTTGCCCTCTGCCATCTTGGTCAGCGCTTTTTCAACAGCGCGGCTCTCTTCAAGACTCAGGAAATCGTCGATATCATGAATCATTATGATATTACCATCTATTTTAATAATACCTTTTACATGTTTCATTTCCGGTAAAACAGCATCTTTTGACACCTGGGATTTTAGGGCAATACGTTGAATTCCCACAACATCATCGACAACAATAGCCACAGTACGTGTGCTGGTTTTTGCAATCACAAAATGATCCATCAAGCCGATGGCTTTTTCCTCCAGTCCGAAACGCCTGCGGATACTGACAACAGGTATGATTTGTCCATTTACATTAATAACTCCCAGAACAATACCAGGGCTTTCAGGCAATGGAGTAACCTCAACCGCAAGAGCAATCCTCTTGATCGAATTGATAGATAGGGCGAATGTCCGCTCATCCAGCTTAAAAATCAAATATTGATTCGTATCAGCCATATCAGCGCTGTTCTCCTGTTAAGAATATTCAGGACAGTAGGTCTTCTACAACTTCGATAACTTTATGAACATCAAAGGGCTTTGTTATATATACATCGGCCCGGGTCTCCTGCGCAAGCTCAATCTCTTTATCTGCATCTTTTGCAGTAAGAAAAATGATAGGAACAGCGCTTAACGGCTTGTAAAACTTTATCAGTCTCGCCGCAGTTATCCCGTCCATTCTCGGCATTACAACATCGAGAATAATTAGGTCGGGATGTGTCTTCTTTGCTATTTCTACTCCTTCAAGGCCGTCCTCTGCAATAATGGTTTCAAACCCCTGCCTCTGCAGGAACTTGGACAGCAGCATCCGCATACCCATATCATCATCAACTATTAATATTTTCTGTGGCAATGTTCCCTCCTCCTACCGTCGAGGTTTTTTCACAATGAACACTAATCATTTCAAAAAGCAATGCAATCATGAAAAAAGTGTCAATATTTTAAACATACATGTATTTTGGCAAAACCCGTGCCAGCAAATCCGATTATACCTGTGTAAAAATAAAACCCGCAATTGTATATTGTGTGCCGCCGGATACGGAAATTCTACTTTTCCGCTGAATAAATATGCTGTTTCAGCATTTTTAATAATTTTATTAAAAATTATCTTGCATATCTTAATATCGTTTCATACTTTAATACGTTAATTCATAGTACGTGTACTGCCCACCGTAATTTTGTAGAAGGCCGTGAATGCAAGGCATAGAAGCAAATATGAAACGAGCAGTAGAAATTACTGCCCGCATTCGGTGTTGTAGTAACAGCGTACGAAACACATATTTAAATGAAGGATAGGTTCCATGGAAAAAGGTATCGTAAAATGGTTCAACAGCTCCAAGGGCTACGGATTCATCTCACGCGAAGAAGGAGATGATGTATTTGTGCACTACAAAGCCATTGAGGGAGACGGCTTCAAAACCCTTGATGAAGGGGATGAAGTTGAATTCGAAATCGGAGAGGGCCCCAAAGGCTTGCAAGCAACCAAAGTTAACAAAATATAGATTCTAGTGCTGACCCTAAAAAACCCCGGCTTTTCAGCCGGGGTTTTTTAATAAATATCATAAATCTGCCCTGTGTAGATTTTGCTCTGCAAATATCTTCGGACCGTACCCGAATATACAGACTTGCCCGGCCCTATTAGGAGACTTCAGTTAAACTGTACAGGCTTGGGCCTTATTCTGCAAAATTCTTTGAGTACTGATCTTCTGCCACGCCTGCATTTTATCACTCCCTCTTTACCTGCACACCCTCATCAACAACTACTGCATGATGCAGAGTAAACTGCGTAACATCATTACCAATAGGAAACAGCAGTTTGAGATACCGGGTCCCCTGTTTCACCGAAGTATTTGCATATTTGCTGATAATCCAGACCCCGGCGTCGTCCTTTGATGATACTGCTGTCTGCAGTCCCCCGCAGTGGCCCCGGTCCTCTTCACCATCAGCATGAAAATACTTCAGGGAAAAGTCTGTTGCCCAGAGTTCCATGTCCCTCGGGACTTCCGCTTTTATGGAAACAATTATGCCCTTGTTCTGCTTGGCATCCTTCCAGGTAAGAGCCCTTCCATTCACACCTTCAACCCTCACAACAATTTCATTATCAATGACTTCCGCTTTGAAAACACCCTGCCCTAATACTATTCCGCATACAGCTAACACCAGTGCTGCTGCCAACACTGCAGTACTGCAGGTATTCCTGTTTCTCATGTTCTTCCTCCTGTCTTCTGTGATTGTTTCAGTGCAGCATCCTGCACATATAATATATCACTGTAAATATCAGTATGTGATAGGACCGCTTTCAGTAACAGCAAATTCCTAAGAATAATTACAGAAATGTGAGCTCAGTTCAGAAGGATAAATACTCAATACAGTCGAAATTCAGAATATAGTATCCAGGCAGTCTCACACCTCGGAGATATAAGTATACGGGTTATTTACAAAACCAGCATAGATTCCCGGTCATGAAATTATCAGTAAAATAGTAAACTGGATATTGGAAATTATACATTTAGCAGAAAAAATGCAATAAAAATTATTTTTTCTTGCATTATCCCTGAACATTTATTATCATATGCACAATCGATTAGATAGAGGCGCCTGTTTCATGAGTACCGCGCAGCAAGGCCGGCACAGCCTGCGACCTGCTCGGAAAAGGGAAACAGGCCGAGGCAAACAGGAATGGGTGCCGCACTGTTTGCCGGCCCGGCATGTGAAGAACTGCCGGTCTGTCATGGTATAATCCGTGGAGCGCTATATAATCACCCCTGAAATGCAGGCATACAGGCTGATTGAAACCCTCCAGCGGATCAATCAGCTTTTTTTTTGGAAGGAACCGTCTATGCTTGTAATGAAATTCGGCGGCACATCTGTAAAAGATGCGCCATCCATGAAACGGGTTTGTACAATCATTGAAAGCAGGCTGCATAAACATCCTGCCGTGGTTGTATCGGCAGTCAGCGGTGTAACGGACACACTTGTTTCATTATGCCGCGGCAGATGCGATGCCCGTGAGGTCATCGACGATCTGAAGGCACGGCATATGCGTATGGCAGCGGAACTGGGGCTGAACGACCCGGCATGGGAACAGGCGCTGGACCATGCCCTGTCTTCCCTGTTGCGCCTGTCAGGCTCATGCGCTCCCCTCATTCCCCGCCATGCCGATGAGATGAAGAGCATCGGTGAATTTCTCTCGGCCCACCTGCTGGCCGCCAGCCTCAGAAAATGCGGTATAGATGCAGATATGTTTGATGCGCGCGGCCTCATTGCCACAGACAGCTCATACGGATCGGCAGTACCCGACACTGCCGGCACAGCCTGCAACATTGCGGCCACGCTGCTGCCCTTTGTCAAATCGGGCAGGATACCAATAATTCAGGGGTTCGTCGGAGCCGACACACAGGGTCATACCACAACACTGGGCCGCGGCGGGTCTGATTATTCAGCAACCATTATCGGATCTCTGGCAGGTGCAGAGCAGGTTGAAATATGGTCCGATGTGCCGGGTATACTCACCGCGGACCCCAGCATTGTACCAGAAGCCCGGCGAATAACCCACATGAGTTTTGCCGAAGCATCGGAACTGGCGTACTTCGGCGCCCGGGTTCTGCACCCGGCATCGATACTCCCTGCTATTGAGAATAATATTCCTGTTGCTGTGCTCAACTCCATGTGCCCCCTTCAGGGTGGCACGCACATAACAAAGAACGGCAATGCTGAATCGAAAACCGGTATTGTAAAATCCATCGCGTACAAGGAAGACCTGACTGTGATAACAGTCTCTTCCACCCGCATGCTCATGGCCTATGGATTCATGGCTGAGATATTCAAAGTGTTTGAGAAATACAAGACGCCGGTAGATCTTGTAACAACATCGGAAGTAAGCGTGTCTGTTACCATAGATTCCTTCAGCCGCCTGCAAGAAATCATGGAAGAGCTGAGGGTCTTTGCCAGTGCAGACCATGCTGAAAACAAAGCAATTGTCTGTGTCGTAGGAGACACACTGAAGAATGACCACGCAATTATGGGTAAAATATTCCATCTTCTCAATGACGTACCTATTCATATGGTCTCCCAGGGAGCATCGGAGATCACCATCAGTTTTGTTATAGACAATGCAGACATAGAACAGGTTGTAAACACCCTGCACAGCTATTTTTTTAACGGGCACGAACACCGGAATATGTTTGTTAAAATCAATCAGGAAGAGTGGAGCACTCCATGACCGCGGACCCTGCATACATCTATAAAAAAAAGGCTGACCATGCCCCGGAGCTTCTTTATCCCCGAGGGACTGTAACGAACCGGACCGTAACCGATGCCGCATCCATGTGCGGTACGCCTTTTTATCTGTATGACGGCTCTTTGATAGCTGACCAGTGCCGCTCCCTGCTGCACATGCCCCGTGCGCACGGCCTTTCAGTGCGTTATGCCATAAAGGCGAATCCTTCGAGAGCAGTTCTTGAACTGATCGCAGCACAGGGCATGCAGTTCGAGGCAGGGTCCATGAATGAAGTAAAACGGGCGCAGCTTGCAGGTATACACCCGGGGAAAATCCTTTTAACAAGCCAGGATGTCCCCGACAAACAAAACCTTCTGCTTCTGAAACAGCTGATGCACCGCGGCCTGAATTACACCATATGTTCTTTTCTCCAGCTACAGCGCATAGCGCCGTATGCTGGCCAGAACGGTATCCCCCTGTGCATACGGATCCACCCCGGCCAGGGGTCAGGAGCTTCAGCTACACGGAATACCGGAGACGCCTATGCCAGCTTCGGCGTGCAGCAGGGGGAGCTGCCTCTGGTTCTCCGATTCGCCCGGGAGCAGGGCATTGAATTCAGCCGCCTTCATGTTCATATTGGATCGGGCAGTGAGCCCGCGCTGTGGAAAGAAAATGTCCTGAGAACCCTGCACACTGTGGAAGAGGCGTTTCCCCATGTTACGACTATTAACCTGGGAGGCGGTTTCAAAGTAGCCCGTATGCCCGATGAAGACGGGGCTGACATTAATGAACTGGGGGAATTTACCGCGGAAAAACTGAGAGACTTCAGCAGGCAGACAGGCAGAAAACTTCACCTGGAAATAGAGCCGGGCACATTTGTCGTTGCAAACAGCGGGTACCTGGTTACATCTGTTATTGACATTAAACCCAACAGAGACAATGAATTTATGTTCTATCTCCTTAACGGGGGCATGGAGTCCAATCCCCGCCCTCTCATGTACGGCGCGCGGCACCCGTTTTATATGGTATCAAAATCAGGAAAGCTTCTGTGGTCGGATTTTAAGGCGGGACAACCGGACTGCCCCGGTGTCATTGTCGGGCGCTGCTGTGAGACCGGCGATTCTCAATGCCTGGATCCCCGTGGTATTGTCACGCCGCGGCCCATGGCCAGGCCCGGCCTGGGCGACATGATCGTTATAGGAGGGACCGGCGCGTACTGTTCTTCCATGGCGCCTTTCAATTACAATTCCTATCTCCAGGCTGCCGAACGCATGCTTGTCCCCGGGCAGGGGCTCCGCCTTATAAGGGAAGCCCAGTCCCTTGAGCAGCTTGTTAACAATGAGAAAGGCCTGGCCGGCACTGGCCGGCAGGTATGAGGGCTGAAGATCAGCCTCTGTCTTTCCAGTCCTCAATTTCTTTGTACAGCACACTGACAATATCCTTCTCGGGAATCTTTGCTACGATCTCGCCCTTTTTGAACAGCAGGCCCTGGTGTTTTCCGCACGCAACGCCTATATCTGCTTCCCTGGCTTCGCCGGGGCCGTTTACTGCGCAGCCCATTACAGCTACAACCAGCGGTTTGTCTATATGGCGGACCGCCTCTTCCAGTTCAGCAACAATGGCTGCCACATCAGTCTGTGTTCGGCCGCATGTGGGGCATGACACAACTGTAACTCCCCGTTTTCTCAAATGCAGGGCGCTGAGCATAATAAATCCGGCACGCACCTCTTCAACAGTATCGCCGGTCAAAGAGACCCGTATGGTGTCGCCGATACCGTCAGCCAGAAGGGCTCCAATACCCATGGCCGAGCGAATAACCCCGTTTTTTACACTGCCTGATTCGGTAACCCCCAGGTGCAGCGGATATGGGCTTTGGGCAGCGATAATCCGGTTGGCCCGTATCATACACCCCACATCTGATGATTTGACTGATATTACAATATCTTCAAAGCCCTGCTTCTCGCAGAATGCAATATGGCGCAGCGCGCTCTCGGCCAGAGCTTCAGCACCGGGATGGCCGTATTTCTGCAGGATGTCTTTTTCCAGAGAGCCGCTGTTAACACCTATGCGCACGGGCTTATGCCTGGCTCCGGCCCTTTCAAGTATAGCAGCCACCCGTGCTTCGGAACCGATATTCCCCGGATTGATTCGAACCTTGTCGGCGCCGTTGTCTATGGCAGCCAGAGCCATGTGATAATTAAAATGTATATCAGCAACCAGCGGTATATGTATTCGTTCTTTAATGGCAGGAATTGAGCGGGCCGATTCTTCATCGGGAACAGCCACCCGTATAATGTCGCACCCGGCTGTTTCCAGGTCCAGTATCTGTGCAACTGTCACATCAACATCATGGGTCTTGGTATTCGTCATAGACTGGACAGTAACCGGTGCGTCCCCGCCGATACCCGTTGTGCCGGCAAACACCTTTTTTGTTTTTCTTCTCTGTACTGCACTCTCTTTTCCGTACATGCTACCCTCGTTCAATGCTGTTTTCAGCAGTGGTATAATATTTAATAACATCTATAATACATTCAGCCGCTTCTGTCAGATTTTCTATGGATATGACAAGGGGCGGAAGCAGGCGTATGATTCTTTCTCCCGCGCCCATAACCAGTATTCCCCGGTCCTGAAGTTCCAGGATGAGCGGTTCTGCATTATATGCCAGTTCAATGCCGAGCATCAGGCCTTTATGCCGTATGTCAACGACTCCGGGCAGGTGTGCCCGTTCAAGCAGGCCCGCAGCATAGTCTCCCTTTTCCCCGGCTTCCTGTACAAGCTTGTTCTTTTCGATAAACTCCATAGTTGCTAAAGCAGCTGCACATGAAAGAGGGTTGCCGCCGAATGTGGAGCCGTGCTTTCCCGGCATGGGAGGAACTCTGTCAGAAACCAGAACAGCCCCGATGGGAACGCCCCCTCCAAGCCCCTTGGCAAGAGTGACGATATCGGGCTGCACCTGAAACTGTTCACAGGCGAAAAACGTACCGGTCCGGCCGATCCCTGTCTGCACTTCATCGATAATAAGAAGGGCGCCGTGCCTGCGGCACATTTTTTCCACATCTTCTGCAAATGTTCCTTCGGCGGGATAGACTCCCCCCTCACCCTGCACCAGTTCTATGATAACACCGGCTGTTTCCGGCCCGATAAGCCGTTCGAATGAATCGGCATTATTGTACTCGGCAAATTCAAAGCCCGGCACCAGAGGTTCAAAGGGTTCTTTATATGCGGCCTTGTATGTGGCGCTCAGGGCTCCCATAGTCCTGCCGTGAAATCCTCTGGCCGCGCACACAAATTGTTTCCTCCCTGTGGCAAACCGCGCGAACTTAATGGCCCCTTCCATGCTTTCAGCGCCGGAATTGGCAAAATAGACCTTTGTCAGGCATGCCGGGGCCCGGGATACCAGTGTTTCCGCCAATGCCTGACGTACATCATTGTGGAAATGATTTGAAACACTGGTTATGCGGAGCGCCTGCCTGTGTATGGCATCTGCCAGGTCTTTATTTGCATGTCCCGCAGCAGCGACTCCTATTCCGCCGACACAATCAATATACTCATTGCCGGCAGCATCCCACACCAGGGCGCCTCTGCCATGTGTTATGGTAATGCCTCTTCTCGTGTACACCTTCAGTTCCGAATTCATTCTACACCTGTCCCTTACAGTTCCGGGTTTAGATATCTATTTCCAGTTGACTTGTATTGGGCAGGCCTCCCTTTTTCGATTTTTCAAGCATGTGCACAAAAGTCTCCTCATCCATTATCTCGATTCCCAGGTCCAGGGCCTTGCTGTACTTTGAGCCCGGATTCTGGCCTACAAGGATATAATCTGTTTTTTTACTCACACTGGTCTTTACTGAGCCGCCCTCGGACTCTATGAGCTCTGCAGCGCCTTCACGGGTCAGCCTGCTCAGCGCTCCTGTAAGCACAAAAACTCTGCCGGAAAAAATACCGGCCGGCCGGTCTTGAATCTCCTCCTCCATGGTAACACCGGCATTTTCGAGTTTCCCGACTACCGCCAGGTTTGAATCCTGCCTGAAAAATGTCTGTACGCTGTCAGCAATGACACCGCCTATACCCTCCAGTGCGGTGAGGTCCTCAACAGCAGAATCCTTTATACGTGCTATGGACCCGAAATGCTCAGCCAGTATAGTAGCCGCGCCGGTTCCCACATACCTGATGCCCAGCCCGAATATGACCCGTGAAAGGGGCCGGCTTTTACTTTTTTCAATGCTGCGCAAAAGATTGTATGCGCTTTTTTCCCCAATACGGTCGAGCTGCAGTAACCGGTCCTGTGTCAGATAGTACAGATCGCCGTAATCCTGCACCAGGCCATTGTCTACAAGCTGTTCTACCAGCGCATCGCCGAGCCCGTCGATATCCATGGCGCGGCGCGATGCAAAATGTTCGATTCTGCGCAGCACTTGTGCCGGACACCGGACATTCTCGCACTGCACTCGGGCTTCACCTTCAAGACGGACCAGAGGTCCAGAACACGCAGGACAGGTATCGGGCAAGGTAAACGGCACAGCATCAGCGCTCCGTTTTTCTGTAATGACCTTGACGATCTTGGGTATGACATCACCGCCCTTTTCAATAAGCACCGTATCTCCGATGCGGATGTCTTTTCTGGCAATCTCATCTTCATTATGCAGGGTTGCCCGGCTTATGGTAGATCCTGCGAGGCTGACAGGCTTGAGCACCGCAACGGGTGTTATCACTCCGGTTCGCCCGACCTGCAGGTGGATATCTTTAAGAACAGTAGTAGCCTGCCGTGCCTTGAATTTGAAGGCTATTGCCCAGCGCGGGCTTTTTGCAGTGTTTCCCAGCCGCTGCTGCTGTTCTATGGAATTCACTTTTATAACGACCCCGTCAATTTCAAAACCAAGGGAGTCCCGTTTTTCTTCCCATGAATCACAGAAATCTATTACCTCGTCAATAGTATGCCGGAGCACTGCGTACCTGCTTACGGGAAAACCAAGCTCCCGCAGCAGTGTCAGGTGCTGGCGGTGGGTCTGAAGCATGTTTTCCCCGTAGCCTGCTCCGCCTTCAATAATGTTCAGATAGTAGGCGGAAAATTCCATGGGCCTCGATGCAGCGATCCTGGGGTCCTGCAGCTTCAAAGAACCGGCAGTGGCATTCCTGGGGTTGGCGAATATACGCTCACCGTTCTTTTCCTGGGACTGGTTCAGGGCGGAAAACCCTTTATGGGGCATAAACACTTCTCCCCGGACTTCCAGCACAGGGGGCTGCTGCTCTTTCTGCATCAGCCTGAGGGGTATGGATTTCACCGTACGGAGATTCTGTGTAATATCATCACCGGTAACACCGTCACCTCTTGTCGCACCGCGTACAAACAGGCCGTCCTCATACAGCAGAGACACTGCTATACCATCAAACTTGAGTTCAGTCACATACTCAACCGTATTGACCGATAACAGCTTTCTGACGCGTTTGTCAAACTCCATAAGCTCTTCCTGGGTATACGTATTCGCCAGGCTCAGCATGGGCACCCTGTGAGACACAGTGGGAAACCCGGCAGTGGGCTGGCCGCCGACGCGCTGGCTTGGCGAATCGGGTGTAACCAGGTCCGGGTGCTGCCGTTCCAGGATAACAAGCTCTTCCATTTTGCGGTCATATTCAAAATCGGATATAACCGGATCACCCAGAACATAGTACTGGTATTCATGATACCGCAGCTCTTCCCGCAGCTGCTCCAGTTTTTGTTTGATATCAGTCATACTCGGCCCCCTTTGACAGGAATTCATCTATAAAACTAACGGAAAATAATCATTTAATCAACTCCTTTTTACTGGTTTTAACCTTGACAGAAGATTTTTATCTAATGACACGCGACCGTTCATCTTGAAAACAGCAATGCAGTTCTGCTCTGCACCGGCAAAAATCATCCCCGGCCCTAACCTGCTGTTTTTACTTGTCATACAAGACAGCGCAAACACAATGTAAAAATATTGGCACATTATCTGCATTAAAGTAAAACAATCATTAATACATACGGAGGGAAAGAGTATGAACAGCAATGAACAGCTTGCATACGCAGACGCCTCAAAAAACCGTATCCATATCTTTTTTAACGGCACCCTCGATTATGACCGGGCACTAAGACTGCAGCAGGCATACCGGGATGCCATAGCACAGTGTGAACCCGGTTTTACTGTTGTAACCTACGCGGAAAATTATAAACCCGGTGACGACAAGGTTCAGCAGATCGTTGCGGAAATGACAAAAATGGCAGAGGATGCCGGACTGAGGAAAGTGGCCCGTGTTGTCGGAACCAGCCCTCTTGGCGGGATGCAGATCAACCGGCTGGCAAAAATGAAAACCAAGTACCCGTCACGGCATTTCGCTACAAAGGAAGAGGCCGTGGCCTACCTTGACAGTCATGAGGATGAATAAACGGCCCGTTGCGCATTGTGACGGTTTATCACGATCATGCCCGTTTATAAATATAATCATCAATACAGGGACGCCGGGTAGATATATTCCTCATTCTTCTGTATTGTAATGCGGATCACTTCCTGTACTTTTGTTTAAGGCGGCTGACTGTTTGCGCGTATA
>Ga0272441_10011811_pt1 | contig 12887 bp, 13 predicted proteins | sample SSMProp6N_FD_193582 | JGI IMG/M metagenome (GOLD analysis project Ga0272441, IMG submission 193582) | Marine sediment archaeal communities from Little Sippewissett salt marsh, Falmouth, MA, United States - SSM-Prop-6N | ecosystem: Environmental > Aquatic > Marine > Wetlands > Sediment ...
CTGGTTTCGTTGTTAACTAACTAACTAACTAACTAAATAGTTAGTTAACAAAAAGGCAAAATAAAACGGACCGGTTCTTAGCCGGACCACTGTTCCCGCATGGTTTGATGGTACGCCTCGTGCGTCATGGTCATGGCCCGATCGAAATATCCCCTCAGCTGATCTTTTGACACCCGAAAATAGCGGCTCCACGCATCTCGAAACAGGATATAACAGAGCATGGGTACCACTCCGGTGAAGAACTCGGCCACCAGGGTCAAATTCATGGTCTCGGGGGGGTAGAGCCCGGCACCCTGTACGCTTTTTACCGTGTTTTCATCCACCAATCCGCTGAAATCCACCAGTTTGAACACCGGCGGTGTGTGATCACCGGCCTTGAGGGATTCCATCATCATGATCCGCAGCAGGTCGCGCTTGTTTTCGAAATACGTGAAGTAGCTGTCGAAGATCCGGTCCGCCTCAGACGAGGGTGCGGCATCCAAGCCGCCATGCTGTACGTAGCGTACGAGCATGGCCGCGGATTCCCGGAAAAATCGCTCGAACAGCTGTTCCAGCAGGGCGTGTTTGTTGCGGAAGTAGTAGTAGATCAGGGCCTTGTTGATGCCGGCTTCCGCGGCGATTTCGTCGATGCGGGCCGCATCGTATCCCTTGTCGGCGAAGATCCGCTCCGCCGCCTGGAGAATTCGTTGTCTGTTGTTCGCCTGTTTCGGGCTCATATTTAACTAACCAGTTAGTTAAATATAGAACAAAGGGACGGCAATGTCAAGAATTTATTTACCTCCGGCGAGAGATTCCGCACCGTGCGCCGGATTCCGTAGACAACACCGGAGGTGTTGCCTACAATACGCCGGGGGATGGGGATAAAGCGGAGGAAGCCCCGCTGTTCGCCCGCACCCTGCAGCCATTCCTGGACGACGAGCAGGAGGGAAGCGATGGGGCCGTTTGGTAAACAAATCGCCGTCGTCACCGGGGGGGCTTCGGGTATCGGCTGCGCGATCTGCCGCTACCTGGCCGTACACGGCGCCCACGTGGTGATCGCCGATCGCGACGAAAGGGCGGCGGAAAAGACCGCCGCTGCGATCGGTTCCGCCGGAGGATCGGCAGAGAGCGTGGTTCTCGACGTGTCCGAATCGGCCGATGTCGAGACCGTTATCCGGCGTACGGCCCGGGAGCACGGCCGAATCGACTATCTGTTCAACAACGCCGGCGTGAGCGTGAACGGAGAGTTCCAGGATTTGAGCCCCGAGCACCTGCGTCACGTGATGAATGTCAACTTCTGGGGCACGGTTTTCGGCTGCCGCAGCGTTTATCCCATAATGGTCCGGCAGGGCTGCGGCCATATCGTAAACACCGCCTCTCTGGCCGGATTGATTCCGGGGGGACTGACAACGATCTATTCGGCCAGCAAACACGCCGTGGTCGGTTTATCACTAACCCTCCGCTCGGAGGCGAAGCAGTACGGAATCAAGGTGAGCGCTCTCTGTCCGGGCTATCTGAGGACAAACATCCAGCAGACCACGGAAAACGTCTCCGAGTACATGAACTCCCGGCGGAATCGGAACATGAACGAGCAGATGAATTTTCTCACTCCCGAGGATTGCATCGAAGACATCATGAGGGCGATACGGAAAAACCGCGGTATTATCGTGGTCCCGGCGCGCCACAGGATTTACTGGTGGATCCATAGAATCGCGCCTGATTTTATCCCCAGCATGTTTCACCGCATCATCATCAGGATGAAGCGGCAGGCCGATTAGGTGAATCACGCGATGAAGGAGGAACAGGCCATGGATGGTGAGGGAAGCGGGAAGTACCGTGTCACTCGCCCCTCTTTCTTCAGACGCCTGCTGATCGACTCCCTGGATGCGATCCCGCGCGGCCACACCATGACGGCCCCGCTTGAGTTCGATATCACCGAGGCCAGAGCAGCAGTCAGGAAACTGCGGCGGGAGGGACGAAACATCACTCTGTTTTTTTTCTCGTCCAATCGATAGCCGAAACGATTGACGAGTACAGAGAGCTGAATACGATCCGGGGCAGACCCCGGTTCTTTACCTTCGAGGATGTCGATGTCGGTCTTCCCATCGAGCGGGTCTCCACCGGCCGCCAGAGCGCTCTGGCGGCCGGTATTCAGAATCGGTGCCTGGGCCATCCTGCTGGCCGTGGTGGTGATTCTGTGTTTTCTCGGCGTCGCTGTATACGTGTGCTCGAACCAGGCCCTCTCCATGCTTGCCCTGAGCAAACGGCACGCAGCGGCGACCAGTGGGACGCAGCGGGAGATGTTCCTCGCCGCGAGCGAGGCGCTGCTGGCAATCGACAATCCCGGGACCACGGATCCGGGCACCGGCTTTGTCTGTCGTACCCCCCCCCTCGATTTCCGCGCCGTTTCGCCTGCTGTGGTATGTGTTGACCGCCCGCGGGTTGTTTCGCCTCTCCAAGGGAAAATCGCTTTTCCAGCGGAATTGCCAACCGCCCTGGAGAACACCTATGCCGCGAAAGGCGGGGAAATGCAGAGGGCAGGGGGACAGAATCGCCTGCGCGACGTGTTGCATTGAATAGAATCCCCGAGTTTGGAAGGTGGGTGGTATGTTGTATGGTCACATTGCCGTAGGGTTGGCAGCCAAACCGCTTCTGCCCAAGGTCAGGCTGGGTTACCTGTTGGTCGCCGTCACCGCGATCGACATTCTCTGTGGGGTATTTATGCTGAGTGGTATCGAGGGCGTGGATGCCGGCGGGGCGACCTATATCCCCTGGTCGCACGGCTTGTTGATGGCGGTGATATGGTCGCTTCTCGGTTTCGCTTTGGCCCTGCTTCTGTCCCGCAGTCTGCGCACCGGTATCGGTATCGGGGTGCTGGTGTTCAGTCACTGGATCCTGGACTACATCTCCCATCCAATGGGGATGGGACGGAAGTTGCCGCCGGACCTGCCGCTGCTGTTCGGGAATTCGCCCAAGGTGGGACTCGGATTGTACAACTCGCTCCCCGCGGCTTTAGTCATTGAGTTCGGGCTGTTCGCTGCCGGCATCGTGGTGTACCTGCTCCGCAGCCGAGCCACCGACCGCCAAGGACGCTGGTCGTTCGCCGTGGTGATCGCGTTCATATTCCTTCTGGCACTGCCGGCGGCCATTCCAGGAATGGAATGGCTCCCCACCCTCGCCGTTCTCCTGCTGCTTCCCCTGGGAAACTGGGTCGATCGCCATCGTGTCTTGGTGGAGCAAGAAAAGGCGACTGGCGGGCGCCGGACGGAAGGCTTATAATGTAGATATACTCACCGCATACGGACTCCGTTTCTGGTCGCCCGGGCCGGAGGAGGGGTGTTGATGAACGACCCTCGGATCGAACGTCTTTCACAGATACTCGTGCACTACAGTACAAAAGTACGGCCTCGTGACTTGGTGGGGATCACCGGGTATCCTTTTTCGCCGGAGGCCATGCCACTGATGGAAGCGGTGTTCCGGGAGGTTCTGAGAATCGGTGCATACCCGCATCCCTATCTGGAAACCCGCTACACCGAGGGTTTGGATCGTATCTTCTACACCGAGGCCAGTCAGGAGCAGCTGGAGTTTCGCACCCCCTGGGCCGAGCAGATGATCCGCTCTTGGGACTGCGATATCGTGATCATGGCTCCGACCAATACCCGTCGTCTCTCACGGGTCGACACTTCGAAAATAGCCATTCATGATCGTGCTCGTGCCGATCTTCTGCAGCTCTATCTGGACAGGGCCGCGGTCGAATCGCTGCGATGGGTCATTACCGCAACGCCGACCTCCGCCTACGCGCAGGACGCCGGGATGAGCCTCCCGGAGTTTTCCGATTTCCTGTTCGCCGCTACCGGTGCCGATCAGGACGATCCGGTTGCCTTCTGGCAGGATTTATCGCAGTTGCAGAGCGTGCACATCGAAAAACTTGCGGGAAAGCGGACCGTTAGAATTCAGGGGCCCCAAATCGATCTGGGATTTTCGATCGAGGATAGAAGATTTGTCAACTGTGGCGGGGAGGCGAACCTGCCGGATGGGGAGATCTTTACCTGCCCGGTGGAAAGTTCGGTGGACGGGTGGATGCAATCCACCTTTCCTGCTGTGCATAAAGGTGTGGATGTCGGGTGCGTGCACCTGGTTTTTGAAAAAGGAAATGTGGTTGAAGCGGAAGCGGACCAAAATCAGGAATACCTGAACGCGCTGCTGGATACCGATGAAGGAGCAAGGCGGGTCGGAGAGTTCGGCGTCGGCACGAACGAGCGGCTCAAAACCTTTACCAGGAACATGCTCTTCGACGAGAAGATCGGCGGGACGATCCACATCGCTCTGGGTGCCAGTTACCCGGAAACAGGCGGGATCAACCACAGCGCCATCCACTGGGATTTCCTCTGCGACATGCGCGAGGGAGGAACCATCACAGTCGATGGAAAACGTGTCTATGATGCGGGTCGTTTCATAAGCTGAAACAGGCTCACAAATCCACGCCCGGTCGATTCGAATCTGTTCAAATGATTTGACGGAAAGATGCGAGTGGATCCGTACAGGATAACGGCAAGAACCTACGATCCGGTCATCGGATCGCTGACTCGGTCCATGCGGCGAAAGCGGAGGCGAATTGCGCCTCCACGCCGGGGAATGCACGTTCTGGATATCGGCTGCGGAACCGGTGCGGACCTGCAGCCGTATCTCAGCGCCGGCTGTCGTGTATCCGGCGTCGACCGATCGCGATCGATGCTCCGGACGGCCAGGCGCCGCCTGGGTAGCGAAGCGGATCTGCATCTTTGTAATGCTACCCGGTTACCGTTCCCGGACGGCTCTTTCGATCTGGTGCTGGCGAGCCTGACCTTGCATGAGATTCCTCCCGAAGACCGGGAAGCGGTGATTGGAGAGATGAGAAGAGTCATCCGGGTGGAGGGCAGGATTCTTCTGACCGATTATCTGCCGCGTTGTTTGCGCCTGCCCCAAGGTTGGTTTTCGGCGCTGATTATCTACATCCTGGAACGAACCGCCGGCCCGCAACACTACACAAACGGCCGTGAGTTCCTCAGAAACGGGGGACTGCGCGGACTGGTTCACCGTTCCGCACTGCGGGTGGAGAAGAGAAGCATCGCCGGCGCTGGAAATATCGCCTTATATCTTTTAAGCTCTGATCGTTCACGCTTATAATCACATGTCAGAAACGGAGGACATTTTGGACAAGAAGGTATTGGTAGCCTATGCCACCAAGTACGGGGCAACGGCGGAAATCGCCGCCAAGATCGGGGAGGTGCTGAGTCAGGCTGGTGTTTCCGCACACGTGATGCCGGTAGACCAGGTAACGGATCCGGGCTCATACGGGGCGGTCATACTCGGCAGTGCGGTGTACATCGGCCGCTGGCGCAGGGAGGCGGCCCGTTTCCTCAAGGCCAACGAGAAGCAGCTGAGCGCCTGTCCCGTGTGGTTTTTTTCCAGCGGTCCGACGGGAAAGGGAGATCCGGTGGAGTTGGCCAACGGCTGGCGCTTTCCCAAATCCCTGCAGTCGATCGCCGATCGCATCGGCCCGCGCGAGATCGCGCTGTTTCACGGAGTCATCGATGTGGACAAAGTGAAATCGTTTGACAAGTGGATGATCCAAAAGGTCGGCGCTTCCACCGATGATTCAAGGGACTGGGAGACCATCGCTTCCTGGGCCGAGTCGGTTGCCGCCGAGTTGAAGAAGAACTCCTGAGCGATCCATGAATGAGGTCGGAAGGACCAAGGCTGCGTCGGAATCGATCGGTGCAGGGTTGTTGTTTCAGTGGGACTTTGATGTCTGCGGGAACAGAATCAGCAGGGCGTCGAGGATCGTTTCGGCGAAGTGGAAGCGCAGTGAACTGCGCACCTCCCGCGGAAGCTCATCGATATCCTTGCGGTTCATCTCGGGCATCAGGATGTCGGTCATGCGGTTGCGGTGGCCGGCCAGCACCTTCTCTTTGATTCCGCCGATGGGAAGGAGCCTTCCGGTGAGGGTGATTTCTCCGGTCATGGCAAATCCCTTGGCCACCGCCTGAGAGCGGATCGCGGAGAGGATCGCTGCTGTGATGGTGATTCCCGCAGAGGGACCATCTTTGGGAATGGCGCCTTCGGGTACGTGGATATGGATGTCTTGCTTCTTGTTGAAATCCGGCAGGATATTCAGCTGTTTGGCGTTGGCCCGCAGGTACGACTGAGCGGTCTGGGCGCTTTCTTTCATGACATCCCCGAGGCTGCCCGTGAGAATGAGCTCACCCTTGCCCTCCAACAGAGCGACTTCGACCGGAAGCAGTCTTCCACCCAGTTCAGTCCAGGCCAAGCCGTAGACCAGCCCCGGCTTCTCCTTGGGATCGAGCATCTTCTCCAGATACGGCTCGTTTCCGAGGTACTCGCCGATGCGCTTCGGGGTCACGGTGATGCGGAAACTCTTCTCGGCCCGCAGCGGGACTTCCTGCCCCTCCTCCGGAGTCGTCTGTTTTTCCTCCGCCTGCTCCTGGGCTGGAAATCCCTTCTTGACCGCCTGGCGGGCGATCTTACGCAGGACCGTGGCGATCTGCCGCTCCAGGCTGCGCACTCCTGATTCCATGGTGTAGCTGCGGATGATCTTGGAGATCGCCGCTTCCTGAAATTTGATATTAGCCCAGCTCAAACCGTTTTCCTCAATCTGCTTGGGAATCAGAAAAGCTTGGGCGATCTTGAGTTTTTCATACCCGCTGTATCCCGGTATATGGATGATCTCCATGCGGTCCTGGAGGGGATAGGGAATATTGTGCACGGAGTTGGCCGTAGTGATGAACATCACCTTGGACAGATCGTACTGTACCTCGAGATAGTGATCCATGAACGTGGAGTTCTGCTCCGGATCAAGCACTTCCAGCAGGGCGGATGCCGGATCCCCGCGGAAATCCGAGTTCATCTTGTCCACCTCGTCCAGCAGAAAAACGGGGTTGTTGCTTCCGGCCTTGCGCATCGACTGCAGGATCTTGCCGGGAAGAGCACCCACGTAAGTCTTGCGGTGTCCACGGATTTCCGCTTCATCCCGCACCCCTCCCAAAGAGATGCGAACGAAGTTCCGCCCCAGGGCCCGGGCTACGGACTTGCCGAGGGAGGTCTTGCCGGTTCCCGGTGGGCCGACGAAGCACAGGATTGGGCCTTTGATGCGGTCCTGGTTCAGAAGGCGCACCGCGATGAAATCCAGAACCCTCTCCTTCACCTTTTTCAGATCGTAGTGATCCTCATCCAGAATCTTGCGGGCGTACTCGATATCCCGCATCTCCTGGGTGTTCTCGCCCCAGGGAAGATCCACGATCCACTCGAGGTAGGTGCGAAGAACCGCCGATTCGGGGGAGATCGATTGCATGCGGGCTAGGCGCTTGAGCTCCTTGGCACATTTCTGTGCCACATCATCGGGGAGGTTTTTGTTCTTGAGCTTCGCTTCCAGTTCTTTGGCACCGGTGGGATCCTCCTTATCCGTGCCCAGCTCTTTGTGGATTTCTTTGAGCTGCTCCTGGAGGAAGTACTCCTTCTGTGTTTTTTGTATCCGTTTCCGCACCTTTGAGGAGATCTTCTGCTCGATCTCCAGCACCTGGGTTTCCATGGCCAGGGTGGTGGCCAGGTTTTCGAGACGCTGACGGATATCAACCTGGGACAGCAGCTCGATCTTCTTCTCCACCTTGATGGGAACGTTGGAGCTGATCATATTGACCAGCTTGTGCGGAGAGTCCACCTTTTCGATACCCGCCAGGATCTCCTTTGGAATTTTCTTGTACAGTTCGGTGTAGCGGTTGAACTCGTTGAATACGGTACGAATCATGGCGGACACATCGGCGTCCACGTTGAGATTTTCCTGGATCGTCCGTACCTGAACCTTGAAGAAGGCCTGTGACTGCACAAAACGGACGATGTTGGCCCTCTGGCTTCCTTCCACGAGCAGGCGAATCGTGCCGTCGGGCAACTTGAGCATCTGCAGGATGCGGGAGACCGTTCCTATCGGGTAGATACCCTCCTGGTCCGGTTCTTCTTCGCTGTTGTGCTTCTGCGTGGCCAGGAATAACAGCTTCCCTTTGCCCATGGCCTCCTGCACGGCACGGATCGATTTCTTGCGTCCGACGAAAAAGGGAACAACCATGTTGGGGAAGATAACCATATCCCGCAAAGGTACGAGGCAGAGCTCAGTCCTTGACGGAAAGATCTTCATGCAGTTTTCTTTGTGTCTACCAGCGTTATTTCTGGATCTACGGATTTTTCGACAACCTCGGGAGTGACGACAACCCGTTTTTTACCCTTGATCGAGGGGATGTCGTACATGATACCCACCATCACCTTCTCTACGATGGCTCTCAATCCTCTGGCCCCGGTCTTGATAGAGCTTGCCTGTTTGGCGATCGCTTCGATGGCCTCATCTTCGAAGATCAACTCCACATCGTCGAGCTTCATGGAAGCCTGGTACTGTTTGACGATGGCGTTGCGTGGTTCGGAGATGATGCGCTTAAGCACTTCGATGCTCAACTCCTCCAGGGTGACGTTGATGGGCAGGCGCCCGACGAACTCCGGGATCAAGCCGAAGCGGATCAGGTCGTCTGGATGCAGGTGGGCGTACAAATCGACCAGGTCGCGTTCGCCCGATCCTTTTACATCGGCGCCGAAGCCCATCGGATGCTTGGAAATGCGGGAATCCACGATTCTGTCCAAGCCGACGAAGGCACCGCCGCAGATGAAAAGAATGTTGTTGGTATTGATTTTCAGCATTTCCTGGTTGGGGTGCTTGCGGCCGCCCTGGGGAGGAACCGAGGCGGTCGTACCCTCGATGATTTTCAACAGCGCCTGCTGTACGCCCTCGCCGGATACGTCTCTGGTGATCGAGACGTTTTCGGTTTTTCTCGAGATCTTGTCGATCTCGTCTACATACACAATCCCCTTCTCCGCAGCGGCGATGTTGTTGCCGGCGTTTTGGATGAGTTTGAGCAGGATATTCTCCACATCCTCTCCCACGTATCCCGCCTCGGTCAGGGTGGTCGCATCGGCGATGGCGAAGGGAACTTTCAGCTTGTTGGCCAGGGTGCGGGCAAGCAGGGTTTTGCCCGTGCCGGTGGGCCCGATCATGAGGATATTGGATTTCTCCATCTCCACATCCGGGTCGATTTTGTGCCCCATGGCGATGCGCTTGTAGTGGTTGTACACCGCCACCGAAAGAACTCGCTTGGCCTGTTCCTGCCCGATTACGTACTGGTCGAGGTATTCCTTGATCTCTTTGGGAGTGGGAATGTCCTCTTTGAACTCTTCAGAGAGAAGCTCGTCTTCCTCGTCCAGGATCTTCTTGCATACCACGACGCATTCGTCGCAGATATACACGCCCGGGCCGGCGATCAATCTTCGCGCCGTATCCGCACTCTTCCCGCAGAAGGAACAGACCTTCAGGCCCTCATTTCTTGCTATTTTGCTCATTGTTTTTCGGCCGTTCCAGAATCTTGTCGACCAGCTTGTATTCCACCGCTTCTTCGGCGGACATATAGTAGTCTCTTTCCAGATCCTGGGCTATTACCTCTTCACTTTTTTCCGTATGACGCGCGAAGTACTGAATAATCAGTCGCTTCATCCGTACGATTTCACGGGCCTGTATCCCGATATCCGCCGCCTGTCCGGCCACTCCTCCCCACGGCTGATGGATCAGAATGCGGGAAGAAGGCAGCACGAAACGCTTGCCGGGCGTGCCGCAGGTGAGTAGCAGCGCCCCCATGGAGGCGGCCTGTCCCAGACAGATGGTCTGTACGTCGGCCTTGATGTATTGGATGGTATCGTAGATGGCCAGACCGGCGGTGACGGTTCCGCCCGGGGAGTTGATATACAGGTGTATATCCTTATCGGGGTCCTGAGATTCCAGGAACAGAAGCTGTGCTACAACCAAATCGGCGTTCAGATCGATGATCTCCCCGTCGATAAAAACGATGCGGTCCTTGAGCAGACGAGAGTATATGTCATAGGAGCGTTCGCCCCTGCCGGTTTGTTCGATTACGATCGGTACGAGGTTGCTCGATTTCTCGTTCATAGTCAGTAATTTAATAGTTTCCCTGTACCAAGTCCAGGAATTTCACCTTCTTGCCCTTTTTGCGGGTGGCACTGTCCAAAAGGATATCATAGAGCTTCTCATTTTTCAGATCGTACTCAAGATAGCCGAGGTAGTTGTTGCGTTCCATGGTGGCCTTGGCCTCCTCGAGGGTGATTCCCTGGGCATCGGCCTCTCGTTGAATCCGCTGCTCGATCTCTTTTTCATCGACCTCGATGGCCTCTCGATTGACCATTTCGTTCACAACAAGTTGCAGCTTGAGCTTTTTTTCCGCTCCGGCGCGCCATTCATCCAGGATCTGCTCCTTACTTCTGTTTTCCTGCTCCAGCTGTCGCAGCACCGGTTTTTCATCTCCGCCGAGCCGGGAGACAAAGCGGCGCCACTGATCCTCCAGCTCTCCGTCCATCATTGACTTCGGAAGTGGAATCTCCGCCTGTTCCGCGATTTTCTCCAGGATCTGGGAGATACTGTGCTCTCTGGTTTTCCCCGTGGCGTATTCCTCAAGCCGCTTGCGGATGTCTGCTTTCAGATCGTCGAGGTTTTCATATTTGTCGCTGATATCCTGGGCCAGCTCGTCGTCGATTTCGGGCAACTGCTTCTCCTTTACCGTGTTCAATTTGACTTTGAGCCGGATCGATCGGCCGGCCAGCTCCTTGAACTCGAAATCCTCCGCATAATCCTTGCTGATGATCTTCTCTTCCCCCGTCTTCATACCCACCAGCTCGTTGTCGATCTTGTATAGATTATACCCGCCTCCAACCTCGAAGACGAAACCCTCTCGTTTGGCGTCCGCGATCGGTTCATCCTTTTCATCGAGCTCGGCATAGTCGATATTCACGATATCACCGGACAGCACCGTGCCGTCCTTCTTATCCACTACAATGGAGTTCTGTTCTTGCAGAGCCTTGAGCTCCCGATCCAGATCCTCCGCCCCCACAGTCACCTGAATGGCTTCATAGCTCTGTCCCTTGTACTCCGGAAGCTCGATCGCCGGATACACATCGTAGGTGGCCGAGTAGGTGTAATCCTTGCCCAGCTCCAGGCCTTTTTTCGTATCCACCTCCGGGATCGAGGTGGCGATTGGTTTCTGATCGATTTTTTCCAGTACCTGCTCCAGGCTGGTCCGGATCACCTTTTCCATGGTTTCAGACAGGATCGCATCGCCGTACTTTCTCAGCAGGACATTCGGGGGAACTTTGCCCTTGCGGAATCCGTCCATGCGAACGGTCGTGCAGTACTCGGCGACCAGCTCGTCGTACTGCTTCTGGATGGCGTCTTTTTTAACACTTACGGTTAGCTTGACACTCGAGTTGTCCAGCTGCTCTACTTTCTTGCTTTTGATCACTGAACACTTCCTCTCTTGGGACTGTTACTAGTAGTATCGGTTATTTTTGTCCTTTTTGGACGTAAACCCTTCCTGCGGTGCACAAAGAAAAAGCGACCCGGATTCTATCTCCAGGCCGCCTGACGAGCACCATCTATAGAGCGGGAAACGGGATTTGAACCCGCGACATCCACCTTGGCAAGGTGGAGCTCTACCACTGAGCTATTCCCGCCTGTTATGCCGGCATTCCATCCCGGAGTCGGTCACGCCAGCGCTTTGGATTGTCTGCGAGAGAAGGGACTTGAACCCTTATACCCAAAACGGGCACCAGATCCTAAATCTGGCGTGTCTGCCAATTCCACCACTCTCGCGTATCATACTCATAAAGAGAGGGGAAAGTCAAGAATCGCTTGCGCGACGCCTTCCCGAATGAGCCGTAGAGGGATCGAACCTCTGACCCGCAGATTAAGAGTCTGCTGCTCTACCAGCTGAGCTAACGGCCCGATAGTTCACACGTCCGCCGAAGCGGTTTGCTGTTTCAGTATGCGCGCCCGGCAGGACTCGAACCTGCGACCTACGGATTCGAAGTCCGGCGCTCTATCCAGCTGAGCTACGGACGCAAACTGTCGACGGGTGAGTGATGGGAATTGAACCCACGACTTCCAGTTCCACAGACTGGCGCTCTAACCGACTGAGCTACACTCACCACGATCGGGGTTCAATGTGTAAAAGAACCTCGGTACTTGCAGGACCGGTGAAAAATATGCCCAAACCGAGCGTTTTTGTCAAGGAGATACCGTGTGGCAGAAAAATTTGCAGGCTGGGTGTCTGAACACCTACAATTTATATACGGGCACCATAATCTGTCGGTAAGGAGGAGAAGGATGAAATTGCGTCAGGTCGCCGTACTGATAATAGCCGTGGCTCTGTCGGCCTGCGCGGTGTTGCCGGAACCGCGCAGCGATCAGAGTACGTTGCTCGTCGTCCCCGTGAATTTTGAACGAACCGCCGGAGTGGAAATCTACGGACGCTGCAAGCTTCATGTGCTGAGCACCAGCAGCGGGGGAGACATCGACATATGGGTCGACGCAACCCCCGGCGTGTCATTCAAACCCACGGATGCTCTTCCTCCCGGGAAGTACAAGGTGACGGAGATGTGTTTCGTGTACTACGAGAACAACGAGCGCGGCAAACCCCATCCGATCGAGGGGCTGTATTTCGAGACCCAGCCGGGGAAAATCACCATTCTCCCCATGATGGTCTCCTACAGCATCGAGGACTATTCAGGGAAATACAAATACATGTTCTACTGGGATCTTGAAAAGTTGAGTCAGGCCAAGGCCCGGGAGACGTTGTCCCGCATGATGGAATGCAAGAACTACGCGGCCTGGGAATTGAGCGACGCCACCAAAAACAGTCCTGCGATTCAGTCCGCTCTGGCTGAGCTTTAGGGAATGATTTGCCGGCTTTGAGGGGGAAGCGTGTGCTTGCTCCCCGCCGACGGCCGGAAGCACATAGTCAGCGACCCGT
>Ga0272441_10011812_pt1 | contig 12887 bp, 13 predicted proteins | sample SSMProp6N_FD_193582 | JGI IMG/M metagenome (GOLD analysis project Ga0272441, IMG submission 193582) | Marine sediment archaeal communities from Little Sippewissett salt marsh, Falmouth, MA, United States - SSM-Prop-6N | ecosystem: Environmental > Aquatic > Marine > Wetlands > Sediment ...
GCCCTTCTGCAACTGCGCCCGGACCTGCCGGTTGATCTCCGCAAGCGGCGTATCGGCGTAGGCCGCGCGCAGGCCCGCGTGGAGGAACAGCGTGTCGTTGATCCGGATGACGGCGTTGTGCGAACGGATCCATTTGCCATACTTGCCGCGCGCGCTCATGGCCGTGCGGTACGCCTCCCTGCCGCCGAAGGCCTCGATCTCGCCGGGCGAGACGTAGTGCCAGTCGCCGAGGAGGACCATGGCCTCGTGGTTGCCGATGAGGGCGTGGACGGCGCCGCCGGCCCTGGCCGCCTGCGGCTCGAGCGCCATGAGCAGGTCCATGGCCTTGCGCGACTGGGCGCCGCGGTCGAGGACGTCGCCCGTCTGGACCAGGTGGGTCCTGCCGCCGATCCAGGCGTTCTTCTCGTCGATCACCTTGGCCGCGCGGAGGACCGTGACGAACTGGTCGAAGTCGCCGTGGACATCGCCGACGGCCACCACGCGCTCGACGCCGGTCCAGGTGCATGGGACGTCGTCCTTCGCGGCGGGGGCCGCGGCGAGGAGCGGCAGGGCGAGGAGGAGGAGCAGGCGGTGACGCATGACGGATCTCCTGTGTCTTGTACCGCCGGCTTCCAGCCGGCCCTGAGAGGGGGCGTCCGCGGCCCCTGTCCGGCATGAGCGCGCCGAGGGACGGCGGAGAAAGGAGCGCGGACGCCCCTTCAAGAGGCCGGCAGGATGCCGGCGGTACAAGAGGCCGATTTCCGAAGTCTTCCGGGACTTCGGAAGTCTCATGACACGGCGTTGGTCTCTTGCCGCCTCAAAGACTTCGGAAGTCACGGAAGACTTCCGAAGTCAGGATGCCGGCGGTACAAGACGCTCACTCCGTCGGCGTGCCTTTCAGGCCGATGGCGTCAGCGACGTCGCGCATGCCCATGATCGTGTCGGTGATGAGGTCGGCGAGGTCAATGCCGAGCCTGTCGGCGCCTTTCTGGATGAGGTCGCGATCGACACCGGCCGCGAAACTCTTGTCCTTCCACTTCTTCTTCACCGACTTCACCTTCACGTCCATGACGCTCTTCGACGGGCGAACGAGGGCGGTGGCGACGATGAGGCCCGTCAACTCGTCGATGGCGAAGAGGACCTTCTCCAGATCGGTCTGCGGCTCCACATCGTTGCAGATGCCGAATCCGTGCGAGACGGCCGCGCGGACGTAGGCTTCCGGCCATCCGCGCTCGGTGAGGATCTCCCCGGTCTTCGCGCAGTGCCGGTCGGGGAACCGCTCGTAGTCGAGGTCGTGGATGAGGCCGACGACGCCCCATTCGTCCTCGTTCTCGCCGCGCTTGCGGGCGATGTAGCGCATGACGCCCTCCACGGCCAGGGCGTGCTTGATGAGACTCTCGTTCTCGTTGAACTCCCGCAGGAGGGCCATGGCCTCGTCGCGGGTCGGCACGTGCGTGTCCATTATGAGTCCTTTCGAAACACGAAGAAGCAGTGATGCTCGCAATAGGGCGGGCTGAAGCGGCGTACGAGGGCGAGCCCGACCCGGCGGGCGGCGTCGATCACGGTATCGGCGTCGGCGCCGTGGCCGATCTCCCACTGATGCTCGGGGGCCTTGCGGCTGCGGACGCCGCCCCGGGGATGGTGGTGCCGGGGGGCGCCCTTCGCGGCGAACCACGTCCGCCTGAGTTTGCGGCGCAGGCGGGCCAGGATACCCATCCGCCGCGGCACGCTGATCAGGACGTGCTCCCGGCTCACCCTGGCCAACTCCGCCAGGCACGGCCCCAGCCGATCCAGGGGCAGGTGTTCGAGCGTCTCGAAGGAGACGACGGCATCGGCGCAGGCGTCAGCCAACGGCAGATCGGGCAGGGCCGCCACGACGTTCGGCGCGAGCGCGGCGTCCATATCCACGGTGATCGTCTCCACACCGAACCGGTCCAGGATGGCGCTCAAGAGGCCCGGGCCGATACCGACCTCAACGACCATCGCCGCGCCCGTGGCCAGCGTCTGGCGCACCTGGTAGGCCAGCGCGTTGAACCGGGCGTCGGTGAGATAGAGGGGGTCCCGGTACTGATCGGGCACGGGCTCTGAATCGCCGGTCTGCGCCATCCGGGGACCTGCCTATTCGACGCACGTCTCGTTGCTGTTGCCGACAACGGGGCTGTAGCCGTCCGGTTTCGGCGTGAGCCGACTGCCGTCGGAGAACCCGTCACCGCGCCTCGCCAACAGATCGATCAGTCGGCCGCGCCACAGGGCCAGGCGCTCGCCGTGCGCCTCCGACTTCGCCAGGTCGCGCCGTTCCGCCCGGTCGTTCACGAGGTCGAAGAGTTGCTCCTCGCCGGTGACGGCGTGCCAGATGTACTTCTCTTTCGCGTCGGTGAGGTAGTGCATGGCGTTGTGGAGGGCGTAACAGGGCGAGTGCTCACCGTGGATGAACTCCCGCCACGGCCCGCCGCGGATGGCGCCGAGCACACTTCGGCCGGTCACCGAATCGGGACTGTCCACGCCGACCATCTCGAGGATCGTGGGCATCACGTCCTGCAGGCCGACCACGTGCTCGAAGGCGCCGGTCGGCAGGTCGCAGCCTCGCGGGTACCGGATGACGAAGGGAATGCGAGCCGAGCCCTCGTAGGCGTAGGTCTTGCGCAGCAGGTGGTGGTCGCCCTGCATGTCGCCGTGATCGGCGGTGAAGAGGAACAGGGTATCGGCCTCGGCCTTCAGGAACCGGTTGAGGACCTCCATGAATCGGCCGAGTTCGGCGTCGCAATGGGTGATGCTGCCCATGTAGCCCGCGCGCATCCGTTGCAGTTGGGCGGGCGTGAGCGTGCCGTGCCAGGCGGTGCGGGGGAGGCCGGGCTGGGGCGCGGCGTGGCGGTCGGCCCAGTCGCCGACGGCCGGCGGCGGCAGGTCGCGGCTGATGTACAGGTCCCAGTAGGCCTTCGGCGGATCGTAGGGCGAGTGGGGGCGCAGGTGGCTGACCCAGATGAAGAAGGGCTTCGTCGGGTCACGCCGGCGAAGGCAATCGAGGGCCGTCTCGACGGTCCAGACCGTCGAGTGCAGGCGCTCGGCCATGTGCCACGGCCGGGCCTGCCAGCCGTTGACGTCGCAGCCGTGGTTCACCTCGTGGGCGTCCGGTCCGGCCTCGCGGCGGAGCCAGTCGAGGTAGTCGTCCTCGCCCTCGTGCAGGTCGTGCGGCTTCACGGTATGGAAGCCGTACAGTTTTCGCCGCGGATGGAGGTTGCGAAACCCCACGTTGATGCAGTGATAGCCGGCGTCGGCGAGGACCCTGGCCAGCGTGTTGGGCTCATACCACTCGGTGGCGGAGTAGCCGATGAGTCCACAGTCGTAACTGCCCTGTCCGCCGAGGAGGCACCGCCGCGCGCCGGTGGTGGAGGGGATCTCGGTGTAAGCGTTGGGGAAGTAGGCGCCCTGGGCCGCGAAGGCGTCTACGTTGGGCGTCTCGATCACGGGATGCCCGGCCAGGCCCAGGTGATCGCCGCGATGCTGGTCGGTGGTGTAGAGCACGACATTGGGGCGATCCGGCATGGCGCGGGCCTCCTTGGTGATGTCGTCATCGTCCGGTCCGGGGGTTGAAGATACGCGGCGGCGGCGCGGCGGTCAAGCGCGCGGGGAAAGAGGCAGGGCCGCCCGGAGGCGGCCCTGTGCGAATCGAGCGTTCGAGAGGCGCGGCCCTACGCGGCGCGTCGCCGGCGCCGAAGGACGAGGCCGACGGCGCCCAGACCCAGCAGGGCCAGCGTGGCCGGCTCGGGGATCACGCCCGGCGCATTGGCCCGGCCGCCCACGCCCATCGAGAAGTCGTAGTCCTCGCCGGTCACCGTCTGCGTGCTGGCGAAGTCGTATCCGAAAAAGGCGCTGTCGAAGAAGGCATTGCCGTTGTCGCCCGCCGGCGTTCCGAGGGCGTTGACCCCGCTGGTCGTCGTGACGTACGCCTGGTCCGATGAGCCGCCGCCGGATGTGTCGGGATCAACCGGTGCCACGGCCAACCAGTATCGGCCGGGGCTGAGGGCGATGTTCAGACCCGACACCTCGACCCGGTACTCAGTCTCAGTGCCCCAGAACAAGCGGCCGGTGGCCGTCTGGGAAGCCGCGCTCGTGCCGCCGGCCACCAGCGTGCCGCCGTCGCCCGCCGACACCCCGGAGCGGATCTCCCAGTAGGCTTGCGTGGCATCCGGCGGGACGAAGTTGAGGGTGTTGTTGCTCCACACGTTCGTGACGACCCATCCGCCGACCGGCACAACGAAGTCGTCGTAGGTCAACGGACTGCCGCTTGCCCCGAAGTCTATTGGGTCGATCTCGTTCGCGAGGGCGCTGACGTCGTCCAGATCGCCGTTGTACCAGAGCGTTGCCCCGTGGGCGGACACCACCCCAAGCCCCAGCGCCACGACCAGCGCCACCACACCCGTGCCGATCTTCCTCATACTCCGCTCCCCTTGGTTTGACCCACGCACACCCTCCCCACGTCCGATAAAGCAACTGGCGTGCCGAAGAATCGGCTGATTGGCGGGCCTGGAGTGGCCCGCTCTCGCAACCACCGATCAGGACATGGGTTACGGCGCGGTCTGGTCGTCAGGTCTCAGCGAGAATCGCCGGCGACAGCCGCCATCGGCCGATGAGGGAAGTCCCTGAATTCAACAGGTCGGCAGGCGCATGATTCGCCTTCTCGGCGTAATTCGCCGCTGAGTAAAGATTTATGTCGCAAATGAGGATTGTCGAGAAAAATCGACATGTCCGCCCCGGACACCCCATGGGGTGAAGGCCGTGCCGGCACCGGGTTCAGCCGGGTTGGCCCCTCTCGACGACGTTCTTCGAGCGGTCGTAGAACTCGGCGAGGAGTTCCGGCACGCGCTGGTCGGCCCTGATCTTCGCGATCATCCCGGCCAGGCGCCTCGCCCGGCCCTCGAAGAGGATCTTGCCCTTCTCGGCGGCGGCGGTGCGGGCGTCGCCGGCGTAGTTGGTGGGGTGGTTGCTGTACCAGTCCACAGAGGTGTAGACGTCGCCGATGTCGAAGTCGCGCTGGCGTGCGCCGTCGAGGTCACCGATCCGCGCGGCCTGCACGAGGTCGGGGTAGAGGTGCATCATGACCGAGGTCTCGCACTCGCAGGCGTGGGCGTGGAGGTCGGTTTCGAGGAGGGCCCGGGCCTCGGGCGAATCGCTGATGTGCGGCAGGTAGAGGGCGTAGTCCTTACGGCTGTTGAGGCACTCGAAGATGAGTTGCGGCAGGAGGTTCCGGTTGCCGCCGTGGCCGTTGACGAGGACGATCTTCCTGAACCCGTTTCGGCTGATCTCGTCGCAGAGGCATTCCCACGTCCGGATCAGGAGGTGGGTGGGAATGGACACGGCGCCCGGGTGGCATTTCAGTTCCGACACCGCGGCCAGGTGCTGCGGCGGGAACACGACGGCGGGCTCGATCTCGGCCGCCGCGATGCACAGCCGATGAACCGTGAGGGTGTCTGTCCCCACGGGCAGGTGCTCGGCATGCTTCTCCAGCGATCCCACCGGCAGCAGGCACACGCCGCCCGTCGCCTCAACCGCCGCCACCAGGTCCCCCGCCGTCATCTCATCCCAGCATACCGTGCTCATCGTGGGCCCTTTCGGAAGACGCGCCCTGAGGGGCGTTGCTGCATCGCTCGCACAGGTCGATGTACGCCTCATTCACGAGATCGGCGTCCCGGATGTCAAGGCGGTTCATGAGGTCGCGGGCGCGTGCGACGCCGTCCTCCGGGGAGTGGGCGTCGGTGAGGACGACTTCGAGTTCGATGAAGCGGCCGAGGGTCACCACGTTGTCGAGGTGGATGCGGGTCCGGCCGGCGCGGTAGAGGTGGCGGGTCTTGCGGATGACGCCGCGGACGCCGAGGGCGGCGGCCAGCGCGGCCTTGACCGGCCCGGGGTCGGCCACGGGCGCGATCACGTAGCGGGAGGGCGTCGGTCCGGCCGCGTCGTCGCGGTCGTAGGAGATGAGTTGGCCGCCGCCGCCCGGCGAGGGGACGCGCAGTTTGAGGCGACCGCGCGGGACGCTGAAGAAGGTGTCCTTCTGATGGAGGACCTCACCGGGCGTATCGCTCAGGGCCTCGACGGCCCGAACGAGGGCGTCCCAGTCGCGGACGCGGGCCTTGATCTCGACGTTGGTCGCCACGCCGGCAGTCCTCGTGTGTCCGCTTGCGGCCGGCCGGGCCCCTACCGGCGTGAGCCGACGACCACAGCGCGCATCGTCGTCGGGCCGTTGACCAGGCCGTGGGAGTGGCCCGGCGGCGTGACCGCCACGTCGCCCGCGCCGATGGCCACCCGTTGGCCGTCGAGGATCATGTGCCCCTGGCCCGACAGGACGTAGTAGACCTCCTCGTCGTCGTCGTGGCGGTGTTCGCCGATGGTGGCGTGCGGGTCGATCACGTCGAAGTGCAGGAACGCCAGGTGCTCGCATTCCGCGGCCTTCAGGTCGAAGGCCGTGCAGATGAGCCCCCCCTGGCCGCCGAATCAATCCGGATTCCCCCCCTCCCTTACCCTCCCCCACGTCGGGGGGAGGGGATTCAATGAGCGTCCAATCTCGCGCCGACGGATGGCGCGGCCAAACGGTCTGGAATCCGAGATCTGAAATTCCAGATCTGAAATCCGAAATCCGCAATCCGAGATCCGCACTCCCCTTCATACGTCCATATTCAGGAGATCGCCGACCTCCTCGCTGAGGCGGCCGATCTCGTCCTCGCCGAGGTGGGGGTTGACGACGCGGTGGCGGGTCTTGTCGCGCGGCATGCGGAGGACCCAGTATTCCACGTCGCCCTCGCGCTCGGTGGTGTCGAACTTGAGGATGCGTTTGCGCATGAGGATGAGCATCACAATGAAGCGCAGTTTGACCTTCATCTCCTCCTCGGCGCCGTCGAGGCGGAGGAAGAAGTTGACGATCACGTCGTCGTCCACGAGGAGGCGCGGCTTCTCGTCCGGTTCGGGTACGCGCGTTTTCCAGAAACTGAAGGCCTCCGGCGTCTCGCGCTGCCAGCAGTCGGCGCAGAAGTCGCGGCGCTCGAAAGTATCGCCCGCGTCGAAGAGGGCCGAGAGGTACTGCTCGCCCACCTCGAGCCCGCGCTCGCAGGCGCTGCATGAATGGCTCGGCCTGGCCACCTCCCACTGCATCGGCATCCGTGCTCGCTCCGTTCCTGTTGCCCGGTCACCTGGCCCGGAAGAACCGCTCGTCCGTGCCGTCCGGCGACGCCCGGACCTCCATCTTCCTGGTGCATCGCGGGCACCAGCCCACGAAGGCCGTGCCGGCCCGGTTCAGGTAGATCCGCTGGTACTGCCGGCAGCACTCGAAGTATACACTGATGTACGGCCGTGGGGTGCGCCCTTCCCCGTCAGTCACCCGCTCGCCCTCTCAGTCCCTGTTCCCCGACCAACCGGCGTCACATCCGCTCGGCCGCGGCGGCGCACACGCGGTCGTGGATCGCCCTTGCCTCGGCGCCGTCGGCCTCGATCCGAGCCCGCGTGTCGGTCACGAAGGCCTCGTCGTTCATGGCGCCGAGATTGATTTCCACGTTGATCCGCCCGGCGCGCCAGGCCGCCTCGGCCAGGATGGCGCCGACGGCTACGTCGCTGACCAGCATCCGGTTGCAGATGCCGACCAGGGCCTCGCACTGTTTGAGGGCCGCCAGCGCCGCGCCGCACACGCGGATCGGCACACCCACGGCCACCTTGAGCGCCGCCTGGATCGCCTCGGCCCGAGCCGCCCTCTCCTCGTCCGTGCCGCGCGGCATCCCGTAGGCCGGACCGACCGTCGAGTAGGCCTTCACATCCTCGTCCACGAGGCCGAGGAGTTGGCCGCGGAGTTCGTTGAGCGCGTCGAGCGCCGCAGCCACCTGCGGTTCAACGTCGGCGTACTTCTCCCGGCCGACGGTGAAGTTGGCGGCCATGCTCGCGGCGGCCGCGCCCAGCGCACCGACGAGGGCTGCAGCGCTGCCCCCGCCCGGAGCGGGCTTGTTGCTCGCCAGGTCGTCAACGTACGTCCGCATCGGGCCGGAGGCGTAGTCGGGCATGTCGCTGGGGCTCCCTGTTGCTTCTAAGACTTCCGAAGTCTGGAAGACTTCGGAAGTCTCCTGACTGCGTGTGGGTGTCAGGAACCCCCGGGGTTCCTGACACCTTCGGCTTGTGTTCCCTTTCCTGCAACGGACCCGCGGATGCGGCCATCCGCCACATCGGCAGGCGCACTTGCACCTGGACGCGCTTTCTGAGGGTGTCAGGAACCCAGGGGGTTCCTGACACCTTGAGCCCGTGTCGGGGGGTGTCAGGAACCCCCGGGGTTCCGGACACCATCGGCTTGTGCCTTCTCAGCCGAGGCGGCCGGCTTCGGCCGGGCCACGAGGACCAGCCAGTTCGTCAGGTACTTCTTCGCCACGCGGTGGATATCCTCGACGGTGACGGCGTTGACCCGCTGGATGTACTTGCGGTCGAACTCGAGGCCGGTGCCGTAGAGTTCGAGGAGCGCGTCCTTCAGGGCGACCGCCTCGTTCGTCTGGCGGTCGAGAACGAAGGCCGTGATGACCATGCGCTTGGCGCGGGCGAGTTCGTCGGGCGGGATGTCGGCGGTCTTGGCGCGGTCCAGATGGGCCCGGATGCGGCGGACCACCTCGTCGGCCTTGTCGGGCTGGCAGATGGCGTACCCGCCGAAGTAGCCGGGGTCGATCTGGGTCCAGTTGAAGGCGTGGACGGCGTAAACGAGCCCCGCCCCGCGGAGGTCGGTGTGGAGCCAGCCGCCGGGCAGGTTCATCCCCGAGACGACCGCGTCGAGCACGACGGCGGGCATCCGGTCGGCCGCGTTGTCGATGGTCATGCCGCGGAACCCGAACATGACGACGGCCTGCTTCTTGTCGGTGTGCTTGGTGATGACCACGTCCTTCCGGATCGGCGCTTCGACGACGGGCGGCGTCCGGGTCGGCGCGCCGGTCGGCAGGTCAGCGAAGGCCGCGCGGATGGCCCCTTCCGCCTTGGCCATGTCGATCTCGCCGTAGACCGCCAGGACGCCGTTCTTCCCGGCCACGTGCTGCCGGTGGTAGGCGGCCAGGTCGGCCCGGGTCAGGCCCTCGACGGCCTTCCTCGTGCCGATCGGGAACGACCGGTACCGCGATTTCGTGAAGAAGGCCTGCTGAAACGCCAGGCTGGCCTCGCGGTAGGGGTCGTCGTTGATCTGGTCGATGCCGGCGAGGGCACGCTCGCGGAGTTTGTCCAGTTCGGCCTCCGGGAAGGTGGGATTCTTGAGGCAGTCGGCGTAGACCCTGATGGCGTCCTCGAAGTCGTCGCTCAGCATCTGGGCGGTGAGGTAGAAGGAGTTTCGGCCGCCGCCGCCGCCGATCGATCCGCCGATGGAGTCGAAGTAGCGGGCGATGGTCGCGGCGTCGTTCAGTTTCGTGCCCTTGACGAGCATGCCGCCGGTGAGGTTGCAGACGCCGTTGTCGGCGTCGGTTTCGCTGCGCACGCCGCCCCAGAAATAGGCCTGGACGGACACGAGTTTCGGGCCGGGGTTGCGCTTGAGCAGGACCACCAGGCCGTTGGGCAGGACGAACCGCTTGAACGCGGCGGGCTCGGCCGGCGCCGCCGTCTCGTCCACCGCCGCCTTGGCGTCCACGGGCCGGAGCACCGTCACCGAGAGGTTCTCCGGCCGGAAATACCGCTTCGCGGCGGGCATCAGTTCGGCGGCGGTCACCTTCTGGATGGTGGTCACGTAGGTCCGGTCGAAGAAGGGATCGTTCACGGCCATGACGTTGTAGCCGAGGTTGGCGGCCTGGTCCTCAACGGTCTGGGCGCCGAACACGTCGTCAGCCACCTTCTGCTTCTTGGCCCGGGCCAGTTCCGCCGCGGTCACCGGCTCGCGCTTGAGCCGATCCAGTTCCTCCAGCACGGCCCGCTCGGCCTTGTGGATGTTCTCGTAGGGCAGGTTCATGGAGACCACGAATCGGCCGCAGCCGTAGTGGGGCGTGTAGGACCACGTGTCGATGCTGTAGACCAACTGGTCCTCCTCGCGGAGCCGCCGCACGAGGCGGGAACTGTCGCCCCACGACAGGACGTAACTGATGATATCGAGGGGATAGAGGTCGGGATGCTGAAGCGGGACGGTGTGGAAGGCCATCATCATGCTCGCGCGCTTGACGGGCGCGGCGCGCTCGACGTAGCGCCGGCCCACCTGCCGCGGCTCCTCGGGCAGGACGACCAGCGGCTCGGCGTGGCGCTTGAAGTCGGCGAAGGCCTTCTCGACGATGGCCAGCGTCTCTTTCGCGTCGAAGTCGCCGGCGGCCGCCACGATCATCTTGTTCGGCGTGTAGTGCCGCTTGTAGTAGGTCACGATGTCGTCGCGGGTGATCTTCGCCAGCAGTTCCTTGTACCCGATCACCGGAAGCCGGCACGGGTGGACGCGGAAGGCGTTCTGCACCGACGCCTGGTAGAACAGGGTCTGCGGGTTGTCGCGGCGCATCTCCAGTTCACGGTTGACCACCTTCATCTCGCGCTCGTATTCCGCCTGGGGGAAGGTGGAATTCTTCATCCAGTCGGCCATCAGGTCGATCAGCGTGGGCAGGTTCTCGGCCAGCGTGCTGGCGTGATAGCAGGTGTGATCAACGGTGGTGTAGGCGTTGTCCTGGCCGCCGATGCGATCGAGGATCCGCGTGCTCTCGGTCTCCGACCGGGTGGAGGTCGTGCCGCCGGAGATCAGGTGCTCGAAGATGTGGCTGATCCCGGCGCCAAGGTATTCCTCCTCGTACATGCTGCCCGTCTCAACGTAGATGCGCAGGGCGGCCACGGGGGCCATGTGGTTCTCCTGGAGGACGACGGTCAGGCCGTTGTCCAGGACCTTCATGGTGACGCCGTCGCGCGTCCAGGCCACGGCGCCGGGCTTCGCGGCGGGGGCGGGGTCCGCGGCCGCCGCGATCGAGAACCCCACGACCACCAGCAGCGCCGCCAGAATGATTCGGTGTGATGCCTCCATCGGATGCTCCTCTCGTACCCGGGCCCGACCTGTCGATACGCGCCGGGCATTCTATCGGACGTCCCCGCTGTTCGCAACCGCGGGCGCGCCCGCGCCGTTCGGCCCCGCCGCCTCCCGTGCAGCCGGGGCCTCCCACTGAAAACGCTGACCGCGCGCGCACCGTTCCACGAATTCACGGGGATCCGGTGCGCCTACCGCACGACGCACACAAAGCATTTCAGGTAGGCGGTCTCGGGGCAGGCCGTGAGAACGGGATGGTCGGCGGCCTGGCCGCGGCGCTCGATCACCTGGACGGTGCGGCCCACGTCCTTGCCGGCCTGGTTGAGGACGTCGAGAAACGCCTCCGCCGTGAGGTGCTGGCTGCACGAGCAGGTCACCAGCAGGCCGCCCGGCCGGAGAATCTGCATGGCCACGAGGTTGACGTCCTTGTACCCCCGCACGGCCTTCGGCAGCGACCGCCGGGTCGGCGCGAAGCGCGGCGGGTCGAGGATCACCGCGTCGAACCGCGCCCCCTCGGCCCGGAACCGGCGCAGTTCCGCAAACACGTCCCCCACCTGGAACCGCGCGTTGGCCAATTCGTTCCGTGTGGCGGCCTCGTTGGCCAGAGCGACGGCAGATTCGCTCACGTCGAGCCCCAGCACCTCCCCTGCGCCGGCCCGGGCGGCCGCGAGGCCGAACCCGCCCACGTAGGAGAAGGCGTCCAACACGCGCGCCCCGGCCAGCCGCCGCGCCACCGCCGCGTGGTTCTCACGCTGGTCCAGGAACAGGCCCGTCTTCTGGCCGTGCTCCAGGTCGGTCAGCAACGTGAGGCCGTCGAGGGTGACGGCCAGCGGTCGCGGCGCTGGTGAGCCGTGCACCCACGCGGCCGCAGGCGCGATGCCCTCCCGATGGGCCCCCTCGCCGTCCGACCGGCTGAGCACGCCCACCGGCCGGACCGCCTTGACAAGCAGCCCGATCAGCGCCTCCCGACGCTCGTACAGCGCCAGCGACCCCCATTCGACCACCAAGTACTCGCCGTAGCGGTCAACCACCAAGCCCGGAAACCCGTCGCTGTCGCTGTAGACGAGGCGGCAGGCCCCGGCCGGGGCGTCCACTCGCAGGATGTCGCGGCGCAGGCGGATTGCCCGATCGAGGCGGTCGCGCCACAGGTCGTCATCGACCGGCCGATCCGCGTCCCACAGGAACAGGCGGACCCGGATCTGGGATCGGCTGTTGTAGAACCCGCGGCCGATCCACTGCCGGGTGTCGCTCACCACGTCCACGAGGGCCCCGTCGGGCAACCCCTCGGGCACGCGGGCCACGGCCCCGCTGAACACCCACGGGTGGCGGTAGAAGAACGGCTGCGCCCGGCGGCGGCGCAGAACAACACGGGGAAGGTCCATCAGCATTCTTCCGGGGTGGCGGTCCCGGCGTCAGGCGGCTGCTCGGCCTGGCGCCGGAGTTGATCCATCCGGGCAATCGTCTCATCAAGTTCCCGGTGCAGAAACCGCAAGCGCAACAGCGACCGCACGCGCATCAGGAGTTCCGCCCGATTGATGGGCTTGGTCAGGAAATCGTCGGCACCGGCCTCGCCGGCGCGCTCTACGTCGTCCACGCCGTGAAGGCCCGTCACCATGACGACGGGAATCGCCGCCGTCCCGGGGTTCGCGCGCAGGCGCCGGCACACCTCGTAGCCGTCCATCCCCGGCAGCATGATGTCGAGCAGGACGAGGTCCGCCCCCTCGCGATCGAAGGTATCGACTGCGGTGTTGCCGTCCGCTGCCACTGACACCTCGAAACCTTCCTTGCGCAACATGAAGGCCAGCGCATCGCTGAAGGACTGCTCGTCCTCTACGACCAGGATCCTGCTCATGGGGTGTTCTCCTCTTGGGGGGTTCTGACGACCACAGGGACTTCGGACTCGACATAGGGCGGCAGGCGCAGAGTGAAC
>Ga0272441_10011813_pt1 | contig 12887 bp, 11 predicted proteins | sample SSMProp6N_FD_193582 | JGI IMG/M metagenome (GOLD analysis project Ga0272441, IMG submission 193582) | Marine sediment archaeal communities from Little Sippewissett salt marsh, Falmouth, MA, United States - SSM-Prop-6N | ecosystem: Environmental > Aquatic > Marine > Wetlands > Sediment ...
CCAAGCAGGGCCGGGGGCGCCGTCGGCTGCTTCGAGTCACGCTTGGCTGCGGACTACGTTCTCCGCTTTCGGACCCTTCGGGCCCTGCGTCACGTCGAATTCCACTTCTTCGCCTTCGGCGAGGGTCTTGAAACCTTCGCCCTGGATCGCGGTGTGATGGACGAACACGTCCGGACCGCCATCCTGTTCAATGAACCCAAAACCTTTCTGGTCATTGAACCACTTCACTTTACCGTGCGCCACTCCTCAAACTCCTTACGTTCTTCCCGGCGATCTCTTCTTGCCAACGGTCCCGAGCCGGGAAGACCCAACCGAACCATTGGTGCGGGCTGCTTCCGAGCAGCCCGGCCCGCCGACAGCCCCGCAGGGCCTCCCGGCGAACCCACTCGTACCAAGTATCATACCCAACCCCCCCTGCTTAGTCAATCACCAATTTTCCGCAGCTTCCACACCTTGCCCGGCGGGGGCCCGGTGCCCCTCCAGCCCCTGTCCGGGCAGGCGGTTGACCCGCCCCCGCCGCCCCGCTAGATTGGGTGCCGCCTTCACGGGACGCGACCGAAAGACATGACACATCTTCGCTGAAAGCGGGGCCGCCATGGACATCGTCGAGTACGAGGGCTGGAAACGCAACCTCCGCCTCCGAAACGCCCATGTCGAGTTGGGCGTCACCCTCGAGGTCGGGCCGCGCATCATCCATTTTTCCACCAGCGACGCGCCGAACGTCTTCAAAAACTACGACGAGCAGATGGGCCGCTCCGGCGAGGCCGAGTGGCAGATTCGCGGGGGGCACCGCCTGTGGTTCGCCCCCGAGGACCCCGTGGCCACCTACTTTCCCGACAACGGTCCCGTCGAGGTCGACGAGATCGGCGGTGGGGCCGTGCGGCTTCGGCCCGCCCCCGAAACCCCGAACGGCCTGCAGAAAGAGATCGACCTGGCCCTCGACGACCACGCTCCCCACGTCCGCCTGGTCCATCGCATCCGCAACATCGGCGGCCACGCGGTGGAACTGGCGCCGTGGGCCCTGACGGTGATGGCGCCTGACGGCACGGCCGTCGCCGGTCTGCCCCCCCGGGGCAGCCATCCGGAGGACCTCCTGCCCAATCAGCAGCTTGTCCTGTGGCCGTACACCGACCTCGGCGACGAGCGCATCACGATGGAAACACGGTCTATTCTCCTGGCGCAGAGGGCCGACGGCGGTCCCACGAAGCTCGGCCTCTCCAACCCCGAAGGTTGGGCCGCCTACGCCGTCCACGGCTGCCTGTTCATCAAGCGTTTCGCATGGGACGCCGGCGCTTTCTATCCCGACATGGGCTGCAACACGGAACTCTTCACGAACGAGGAAATGCTCGAGGTGGAATCGCTCGGGCCGCTGGCGGTCGTCGAGCCCGGAGAAGCGGTCGAACACGTCGAGGACTGGCACCTCTTCAGCGACGTGCCACCCATTGAGACCGGGGCCGACGTCGAGGAGTTCGTCCGCCCGCGACTCGAATCGCTCGGCTGAGCCGCAGCCTCACTCCGGCGGCACCCCTTGCGGTGCGTGACAGGTCAGGCCCTATGGACGATACCGACGGCGCGGAGGTCCGGTCACCCCAAGGACATGAGGCCACCCGGGCCGCCCTCGCCGCCGACCTCCACGTGCCGCCCGGCACGTCGCCCCTGTCGCCGGGGCTCCTCCAAGCGAATGCCGCCAACCAGGTGGTGGCGTCGCGCGGCAGGGAAACAGTCGGCCACTGCGTTTTCGTGCCCAGCGCGGGGCGGTGCGCCGTCGTCCTCCCGCCGCGGCTCCGGGACTGGGATCCGGCCCTTGCCGCACGCCTCATCCGCGGCGCCGTCGCCCAGGCCCGCGGCGTCGCGCGACTCATCCAATGCTTCACCGAACCCGACGGTGCAGGTGCCCTGGCCGAGGCCCTCGGGCGAGCCGGGCTCGAGCGGCTGGCGGTCCTCATCTACATGCGGCGGGCGGTCGGGCCCGGCGACGCCCACCTGGCGCCCGGCCCCGACCTGGTGTGGCGGCACTATTCGGCGTTCCGCCACCGCCTGTTCGTCCGCGCCATCCGGCAGACTTACGACAACAGCCTCGACTGTCCCGGCCTGGCGGGGCTGCGCACCGTCGACGACGTCCTGGCCACCCACAAACACACCGGTTCCTTCATGCCGCGCGCCTGGCATGTCGCCCTGGCGGACCGAGAACCAGTCGGCGTCGAACTCGTCAACAATCTCGAAGGGCGCGGCGAACTCGTGTACCTGGGCGTCTCGGCCGCGGCGAGGGCGCGCGGCCTGGGGAAGGTCCTGCTGAGCCGGGCCATCCGCGACACCGCCGCCATGGGCCTGCCCAAGATGGGCCTCGCCGTCGACGCCGGGAACGAACCGGCCCTCCGGCTGTACCGCCGGATGGGGTTCCAGGAACTCAGACGACGGTTGGCCTGGTTCGTCCCGGCTGAGCGACTCGGAGAGTTCGTGCTGTGACGCTCCAGTCCGCGGCACGCTGTCCGGGCAGACGCTCTATCCCAGCATGGCCTGCACGTCGCCGAGCGCGTCGGGCCGGACGCGGTATCGGTCGTCGATGCGTTCGGCCAACCCGTCCGACTCCCACGCGAGCAGCGCGTCGCGCACGTCGTCCGCCGCGTAGAACCGCCGCTTGCCCGGCCAAGCCAGCAAGCGCCCGACCGTCAGCCCCGGACCGGTGGGGTCCGCATCGGTCGCCTTGTCGCGGGCGTGCGCCTCCAGACACCGCAGCACGTCCTCGCGAACCCACCGGGCGATGCGCCCGGGCGGGTCGTAGAGACTCTCGACGAACCGCTCGACGCTCGTGTAGTCGGGATAGCGATCGCCGATGAAATCGCGAACCTGAAGGCAGCCCTCGGCGTCGGCGGCCAGGCGGCCGTCCAGGTGGGCCTCGACGCACAAGAGGCCCACGGTCCGCATGATGCGCTCCGCGGCCGCGTCGGCGTCCAGCGTCGCGTCGGCCGACCAGAGCAGGTCGACGCCAAGGGCGACGTGCACCTGGCGCGGCTCCGCCCCTTCGGTTTGCACCTCATAGGCGCCCACAAAGGGTGGGTATCCCCCGGCGGCGCCGGCCCCGAGGAACCGGGCGCTCTGAACCGCGCCCCCGGCATGAAGCGTCACGCTATCGGCTCCGTTCATCGCGCGATCCCTCGGCCGGTCCCGCCGGCGGCCCCCGACTATACGCCCCCCCGAATCCGCCCGTCAAGCGCACACCCCCCGGCCCGGGCGTCGAATGTGTTTGAACCCGGAACTCCTCTTCCGCAGAATAGCAGGACGCCCAGACCGGCGCCGAGCGAAAGGAACCCGCATGCCCGAGCGGATCGAGGGCCTCGTCACGGCCGCTCACACGCCGATGCACGCCGACGGAAGTCTGAACCTCGAGACGATCGACCGCCTGGCCGACGCCCAGGCCGCGGCGGGGGTGCGCGGCGTGTTCGTCTGCGGCACCGCCGGTGAGGGCCAGAGCCTGACCGTCGCGGAACGCAAGGCCGTGGCGGAACGCTGGCGCAAGGCCGCCGGGGAGCGGATCCTCGTGATCCCCCACGTCGGCGCCAACTGCCTCGCCGACGCGAAGGAGCTGGCCGCCCACGCCGAAGCCATCGGCGCCGACGCCATGGCCGCCATGGCGCCCAGTTTCTCCGCCCCCACCCGCGCCGACACCTTGGCCGACTTCCTGGCCGAGATCGCCGCCGCCGCGCCCCGCACGCCCTTCTACTACTACCACCTGCCGTCGCGCACCCACGTCACGGTCGCGGCCGCAGCGCTCATGCGGGTCGCCGCCGACCGCATCCCGACCTTCGCGGGCCTCAAGTTCACCGACTACAACCTGATGGACTTCGGCGAGTGCGTCCGGCGGGCGGGCGACCGGCTGACGGTCCTCTTCGGCCGGACCGAGCACTTGCTGGCCGGCCTCGCGATGGGCGCCCACGGGTCCATCGGCGGGCCCTACAACAGCTGCGCGCCCCTGTTCCTGAGGCTGTACCGGGCGTACCGGGCAGGCGACCTTGCCGCCGCCCGGTGCGCCCAGGACAAGGGCCGCACCTTCGGCATCATCACCAAGCGGTTCGGCGGCCTGGCCGCCCTGAAAGCCGTGATGAAGATGATCGGGCTCGATTGCGGCCCGTCGCGCCTGCCGCTTCGGAACCTGACGGACGAGGAGTTCGCCGTCTTGCGCGACGAACTCCGGACCATCGGCTTTTTCGACGAATGCATCGGAGCCCCCGCATGAAGCGACCCAACCTCCTCATCCTCCACACCGACCAGCAGCGCTGGGACGCCCTCGGCGCCGCCGGCAACGGCGACATCCGGACCCCCAACCTCGACCGCCTGGCCGCCCGGGGCATCAACTACCTCCACCATTACTCCCAGTGCCCCGTCTGCATGCCCAGCCGCGCCAGCCTCATGACCGGCCGCTACTGCTCGACCCTCGGCGTCACCGACAACGGCATTCCCGTGCCGGACGACACGGTCACGCTGGCCCATCTCCTGAAGCCCTACGGCTACGTGTGCGGACAGATCGGCAAGATGCATTTCCAGAACCACGCGAACCGCGACCATCGCCGGCCGTACCCCGCGTACGGGTTCGACCACGTGGAGGTCTCGGACGAGCCGGGCTGCTACGAGGACGCCTACCGGGCGTGGGTCCGCCGGAAGGCCCCCGAGGCGCTCGACCGCATCAGCGTCGGCCTGCCGCCCGCCACCGTCAAGTGGCAGGACGTGATGCACCTCGACGACGGCATCGCGCATCCGGCGGAACGGTTTCCGAAGCGGCCCATTGCCTTCGGCGCCCCCAGCGACCTGACGCACACGGCGTTCGTGGCCGAGCAGACGATGGAGTTCCTGGCGGCGCACGCGGGCCGGCCGTGGATGTGTTTCGCCGGCTTCTACTCGCCGCACTCGCCCTGGGTCGCCCCGCAGGAGTTCATCGACCTGTACGAGGCGTCGTCGCTGTCGATTCCGGCGTTTCCACCGGAGGTGGACGCGCGGCGCTCCGCCGACCATTTCTCCGACGACGAACTTCGCCGCGCCCGCCACGGCTACTACGCCATGGTCAGCGAAGTGGACCATCACGTCGGCCGCATCCTCGCCCGTCTCGACGACCTGGGCCTCGCCGACGAAACGGTCATCCTCTTCACCTCCGACCACGGCGAATGGCTCGGCGAGCACCTGCTCTACGGCAAGGGCTACCCGGGCCACGACGCCGTCAGCCGCGTGCCGCTCGTCATCCGCCGCCCCGGCGACGCCGGAGGTCGGACCGTCACGCGGCTCGTCGAGTCCATCGACATCCTGCCGACATTGCTCGACTGGGCCGGCATCCAGCCGCCGCCCTCCCTCCAGGGGCAGCGGCTCCCCGTCGCCGACGACGACCCGACCGTCGAGGTCCGCGCCTCGGCCCTCTCCGAGCAGACCGGCTGGCGAACCATCCGCTCCGAGCGACACCGCTACGTCCTGAAGGCCGACGGACACGAGGAGCTCTACGACCTGGCTGCCGACCCGGCGGGATACCACAACGTGGCCGGCGACGCGGCGTACGCCGACGTCCTCTCGGCCCATCGGAAGGCACTGGCCCGCCGGCTGACGGGCCTCGAACAGCCCCTGCCCCGGCCGTGGACGTACTGAGTCGGGCTCACCCCGTCACGACGCGGACGGTGTGCCGCCCCCCGTCGCCCACGGGCCGGATGAGCGCCCCGTCGGCACGCTTCCCGTCGAGCGAGACCTCTTTCACGCGACGGCCGCCGTTCTCGATCGCGACCTCGTACACGTCACCGCGGAACGGTCGCACGACGGTCACGCGAGGCCACGCCTCGGGCAGGTGCGGGTCGATCCGCAGGCCGTCGTACTCGGCCCGCAGGCCAAGGATCCATTCCAGGGACGTCATGTAGATCCACGCGGCCGATCCGGTCCGCCAGCCCGACAGGTACAGATTCCGCTGCCGCCGCCGCTCGGGGGCGGCCGGGCCGATGTAGTAGTTCGGCACGACGAACGGTTCGGTGTCGGCGTTCGGCTTGCCCTGCGAGTCCGGGAGGACCGCCCGGATGGCGTCGAGTGCCTCTTCGCCCCGCCCCGCCATCGCCAAGGCGTGAATCCAGAAACAGTTGCCGTGCACGTACACGCTGCCGTTCTCGTAGAACCCCGGCGTCATGGCGGTCATCTGGCCGATGCGGGGTCGGAGAGCCGTGTAGGCCGGCCAGTTGAGGACCATGCCGTAGCCCGTGTCGAGGCGCTCGCGCGCCGCCGCGATGCAGGCCTCGGCCCGCTCGGGCGGCGCCACGCCGCTGATGAGCGCCCACGACTGCGGGTTGAGGAAGACGCGGCCCTCTCCCTCGTCCTCGGGCGGCGGGGCGTCGGTGCCGACCGGCACCCCCTGGTCGTCGAACGCGCGGACGTACCACCGCCCATCCCAGGCATGCCGGTTGATGGCGCCGGCGAGGCGCTCCGACGCGCCGCGCATTTCGCCGGCGACGGCGGCCCGGCCGAGGTGCCCGGCCAGTTCAGCCAACAGGTCGCAGCCCCACTTGACCTGCATCGAGAGCATGACGCTCTCGCCGCGCCCCGCTGCCCCGACGCCGTTCATCGTGTCGCACCAGTCCCCGTAATGGATCTTCGACAGGCCGTGCTCCCCGACTTCCTCAAGCAGATAGCGCTGGGCCAGGACAACGTGGTCCCACACACTCGCGCTCGCGGTCGGTGCAGCATAGGGATCTTCGGCGTTCAAGAAGGAAACGTCCTCGTCGAGGACGGCAAAGTCGGCCGTCTCCTTCAGGTAGAAGGCCAGGGCCATGATCATCCAGGACGGCGAGTCGGCGTAGTCCTGGAGGTCCAGCTCGGCCGTCGGCAGCCGCCACGCCCGGATGCACTTGCCCGTCGGGAACTGCTTCGCGAAGACCTCCAGGAGGCACGCCCGCGCCCGCCCGGGGTCCGTCAGGCGATGGGCGAACGTGTCCTGTAGAATGTCGCGGAACCCCCGGCCGATGACCCGGCCCCACCGGCCGACGAACGCCAGCTGGTGCTTCAGCCACACGTTCATCCACCGGTCGAACCGCTCGTCGCCGGTCCGGACCTCGGTTCGGGCCACCATCGCGTCGGTCGCGGCACGAAGGTCGGCAAAGGCCCGTTCGGGCGCGCCGGGCGCCAGGTACGAGCCGATCAGCCGCCGCCCGTTCTCGACCGAATCGATGACGCCGACCAGGCAGTGGATCGTGGTCGACGCCCCGGGCTCGAGCGTCACCTCGTGCCGCAGCGACGTCCCCAGCCACTCCGTGCCCGCCTCCGGGTTGTGGACGTCGCCGCGCTCGACCGCCAGGGGGTTTCGATAGTCACGGTAATGGCCGAGGAAGGCGTCGCGGCTGACGGTGGCGCCGGCGACGGGCGAGTCGGACGCCAGGACGCCCTTGAACTTCGGCGGGAACTTGACGCACGCGTTGATGCCGAACACCGCCCGAAGGTCCGGCTCGTACCGGCCGCCCAGAACCGCGATGAAATCCATCAGCGTCGACCCGCCCGTCAGGTGCATCTCCAGGTACGGAAAGACGCTCAAGGCCCGACGCCGCTCGGACACGTTCCGAACAGCAATCGTCCACAGTTCACACGAGTCGTCGCCGACCGGCACGAACACGCGCCACTCGGCCTCGATGCCGCGAAGGCGGCTCCGGTTCACCTGGTACCCGAGGCCGACGCGGCATTCCCACGCGTCCATCGCCTCGTGCGCGGGCGCGCCCGTCAGGCTCCAGTAATCGCCCGTGTCGCTGTCGCGCAGATAGACGAACCTCGGGCCGCCGCTGCCGTCGCGGTCTTCCGTGAGGTTCGTGCGCAGGCCTTCGCCGCGCGGCTGGTAGAAACTCGCCCCCGTCCCGTGCTGGGTGAGGTTGACGAGGTATTCATCGTTGACGAGATAGTTGTGCCAGGGGCGCGGCGTGCGCAGGTCGGTGATGACGAACTCTCGCCCGTCGTCCGAAAAGTGTCCGTGGGGCATGCGGGATTCCTCGTCAGGTCAGGCCCGGGGATACAGCGTCATGTCGTGTCCCGGAATCAGGATGTCGGCCATAGCGAGCACCGCGTCCAGGCTGGCGAGGGTCGCCCGGGGATCGCTCTCGTTGAAGGGCTTGCGGTGGTCGATGTGCTCGCGGGTCATGGCGGCGTCGCCGGCGAAGACCACCTGGTACCCGCCCCACGACCACGCGTAGGAGGTGTGGCCCTTCGAGTGGCCGGGCGTCGGAACCGCCTGGATCTCCCCGGGCAGGTCCCCCAGAGGCTCAAACGCGCCCGCCAGCTCGGGCGCGGCCGCCAGGTCGGCGGCCGGCATCATCCGCGTCGCCCGGTCGAACGCCTCCCACGAACTCCGGTGATCGGTGTGGTGATGCGTCGCCAGCACCAGGTCCACGTCCGCGGGCCTCACGGCCGCGTATTCCCACAGGGCCCGCGCGATGCCCTCCGGGTCGATGGTCGGGTCCAGGACCACGCGCGCGGCGCGCGTCTCGAGCAGCACGGTCGTGCACTTCGACATCGGCCACTGGGGTTCGCTCTGGCCCCAGAACTCATTGGCGAGCAGCCGCCCCTGGGTGATGATGCGCCAGGTCGGAACCAGCATCAGAGCTTCCCCTTCCGGTCACGGTAGCGGTCGTGCAGGGCGTCGAGGTCGTATCGGGCCGCCGTGTCGTCCACGAGCGCGCAATTCAGTTCCACTTCGCGCGCGCCCCGCATGCCCACCAGCGCCACGTCGATCTCGCGCGTCGAGAGGACATAGTTGACGGCCAGGCGCGTCACGCGCTCCGGCGTCGCCACGTCGGCCCCGAACTCGAGCGCCAGCAGCCGCTGCAGAAACCCGCTGGTGGGCGTCCGCATCGATACCAGGCCCATCCCCTGCCCCTTCGCCACGGCCGCGATGCCACGGCACTCGCGCGTGTGGTCGCACGAAAGCTGGCTGCATACGTTGTAGCAGACCTGGAGAACGTCGAACCGGCCGGTCTCCAGGAGCCGCTCGAGCGCACCACTCGGGACCTCGGCCGTCAGTCCGATGAACCGGAGCTTCCCCGCGTCGCGCAGCCGTTCCAGTGCGTCGAGCACGCCGCCTTCCAGGATGTTCTCGGCGTCCCGGGCCGAATACTCCGACCCGTGAAACTGCATCACGTCCACGCAGTCCACGCCGAGGCGCTCGAGGCTCGCCTCGACGCTCCGGGTCACGCCCTCGGGCTTGCCCCGATGCGGGCACTTCGACGCGATGACGACACGGTCCCGCACCTTCGGCAGAATCCGCCCGAGAAGCGCCTCCGACCGCCCGTCGCCGTAGCCCGGCGCCGTATCGAAGTAGGTGACGCCGAGCGCCAGCGCCCGCTCGACGGCCTCCATATGCCGCTTCTCGACCGCCGGGTCGGCCGTGTCCTCGTCCGCCAGATAGTACGCCAGCCCCAGCGGCGCACCGCCGAAACCGAGGGCGCTGACGTCTAGCCCCGTCCGCCCGAGCGTGTGGTATTGCATGGCCCCGCCCCGCTACCCGAGTTCGGCCCGCAGCCGCTCCAGTTCCCCCGGCTTCATGTTGTACACGTGCTCCGGCCCGGGGAAACCGCCAATCCGGACGTCGTCGCGGTAGGCCTCGAAGGCCTCGCGCATGGCCTTGCCCAGTTCGGCGTAGTGCTTCACGAACTTCGGCGTGAACGCCTCGAAAATGCCCAGCAGGTCCGACACGATCAGCAGCTGCCCGTCCGTGTGCGGCCCGGCGCCGATGCCGTAGACCGGAATCGAGAGCCGCTCGCGGATAATCGCGGTCACCTCCGGGGCAACGGCCTCCACCAGGAGGAATACCGCCCCGGCCTCCTGAACGGCCTCGGCGTCGGCGATCATTTCCCTGGCCGACTCGGCCGTCAGGCCCTGCGCCTTGAAACCGCCCAGCTGGCCGCTTGACTGGGGCGTCAGGCCGATGTGGCCGAAGACGCTGATTCCGGCGTCGACGATGGCGCGGATGCGACCCGCCACGCGCCGGCCGCCTTCCAGTTTCACCGCGTCGACGCCCGCCTGCTGGACAAACGCCCCGGCGTTGCGCACCGCCTCCTCATCCGAGACTTGGTACGACAGGAACGGCATGTCGCCGATGATGAACGTGCGGGGCGCAGCGCGGCGAACCGCCTCGGTGTGCGGAATCATAATGGCCATCGTCATCGGGTTCGTGCCCGGATGGCCGTAGACGCACATCCCCACCGAATCGCCCACCAGCAGCATGTCGATGCCGGCCTGCTCGGCAATCGACGCCGTCGGCGCGTCGTACGCCGTGATCCACGTCGCCTTCTCGCCCGCATCGCGCATCCGATACAGGTCGAGGACCGTCTTCTTCTTCGCCATGGCGTCCGCCTTTCTCCTCGCTCGCGCCGCTCCTGCCCCGAACGCCCCCCATGCGCCGCCCTCAGCCCAGCACGTCTTCGAGCGCCCCCACCAGCCGGTCGACCACCTCGCGCCTGGCGTTCGTACCCATCAGCCCCACGCGCCAGGCCTTGCCCTTCAGTCGCCCCAGCCCGCCGCCGATTTCGATCCGGTGGCGGCGCATCACCTCCGCCCGGACCGAATCCTCCACGCCCGCCGGCAGCGCAAACGTCGTCAGCGACCACAGCCGGTACCGATCCTCGACCATCGGCGCGAAGCCCAGCTCGCCCATTCGCTCCACCAGGTACGCCGACGCGTCCCGGTGCCGCGCCCACCGCGCCTCCAGACCCTCCTCCAGCACCACGTCCAGCCCGGCGTCGAGGCCGTGGATCATGCTCACCGGGGCCGTGTGATGGTAGACCCGCGTCGCGCCCTCCATGTACTTGAGGATCATCCCCAGGTCCAGGTACCACGATTGGACCTTCGTCTTCCGCGCCATGAGCTTCGCGACCGCCCGGTCCCCCGCTGTCAGCGGCGCGAGGCCCGGCGGCACGTTCAGACACTTCTGCGTCCCCGAGTAGCAGACGTCGATGCCCGCCTCGTCGACTTGAAGCGGCATCCCGCCCAGGGTCGTCACGGCGTCCACCACGAGGAGCGCTCCCGTGTCCCTCGCCGCCTCGGCCACTTCCTCAAGGGGCTGCGCGACACCCGTCGACGTCTCGCCGTGGACCACGGCCACAAGGGCCGGCCGCGCCTTCTTCGCCGCCGCCGCGAGCGCCCCCGCGTCCACCGGCTCGCCCCACGGCGCTTCAACGCGCACGACCGTCGCGCCCGCCCTGGCCGCGACCTCGGCCATCCGCTCGCCGAACACGCCATTGACGCCTACGACGACCGTCTCACCCGGCTCCACGAAGTTGACGAACGCGGCCTCCATGCCCGCGCTTCCCGTCCCCGAGATGGGCAGCGTGCAGCGGTTCCCCGTGCCGAACACACGCCGGAGTTTCTCGTTCACCCCGTCGAGGACCGCCAGGAACTCCGGGTCCATGTGACCGATGAGCGGCCGGCCCATGGCCTCGAGCACTTCCTTCGGCGCGTTCGACGGTCCGGGGCCCAGCAGTAGTTTCGGCTGTTCACTCATTCAGCCCCTCCACGCATCGGAGACACCCGCGCGGCAAGCGACCGCCCCAGGACCGGGCATCCTAGCGGCTGCGCCGGCCCTTGGCAACCGCCCTGCCCTCCAAGCGCCGCTGGCCGATCCAGAGAACCCAGTCGCCGGCGTCCGGCGTCTCCGGCCGCCACACCGGCCTCCGCGGTGCGGGCGCCCGCCGCCACCTGCCCGTGCGCGGGTTGAACCAGCGCGCGGCGTCGGGCGCGTCGAGCACCTCAGTGCGAAGCGCCAGCCGCCCCCCGCGCGGCGCATACACCAAGGCGAACCGCCCGCACTCGCTCCGGGCCACCGCCACAAACCGCGACGGGTCCCGCCGGCCCGGTTGCCGCGCCACCATCTCCGGCGCCGGACGCAATCGCCACCACTCCAGTGCCTCGAAGCACGCCCGCAGTCGCCGCATGTCCTCCGAGCCCGGGGCCTTCATCGCCTCGTACCACGGGCCCGATGCGCCGGAACGCACGTGGTTCAGCGGCGGCATCGACTGCTCCGGCCACGGCCAGATGCCGTGGTGCCCGTACGTCACCCCCGCCGGCGGATGCACCAGCAGGCTCCAGTAGGCCGCGCGACGAACGTCCGCCGCGTCGTGCACGTGCCCGTGCGTGTACCCGCGGTGGCCCTCGTAGTTCGGCTCGAGGTTGATGACCGGATGATGCGGCTCGGCGGTCCACTGCATTGCCGGCGGGCCTTCCGTCAGCCACCGCAGGTCGCGCTCGGCGTCGCCGTGGCCGCTCTGGTACCCGTTGAAGGCAAACCACTTCTCGCGTCGGAACTCGTCAGCCACCCACGACAGGCCCGACGGGTGCATCGTCACGACCTGGTCCGGCCGCCCCCCGAAGATGCCCCGCCCGACCTTCCGCCACCGCGCGGCCTTGCGCCCGCCGTAGTGCCCGTCGCCACCCATCAGCCACACGGGATGACAGGCCCCCCACCGCGCCACCATGTGCCGGCCGAGAACGACGAGCTGGTCGGCGGACAGCGACGTCCCCGGGCTCATCTCGGGGTTTACCGGCAGGGCCCAAAACATGACGGGCGCCGGCACCAGGTCCCGCGCCAGCATCGCCCGGATGCGCGCGTCGAGCCGTTGGAAGAAGACCGGATCCACCGCGATCCGCCGCCGCCCCGTGTAGGCCACGCGGCCCTGGGCATCCCCGTAGGCCGCGCGCCACTGTGTGGCCACGAACTGGACGGCCGTGAACCCTTTCGACGCCCGGTCGGCAAGGTAGACCTCCCAGTCGCGGGCATCGGAGAGGAGCGCCCCGTTCCAGCACGTGTCGGCCATCCAGAACCAGGCCGTGCCGTCGTCGTGGGCCAGGTGCCACCCGTTCTCAGCCACGCGCAGCGGCCCGTGCCGCTCCGCCGCCGC